>Ga0326727_10014022_pt1 | contig 17603 bp, 16 predicted proteins | sample MB2enrmetagenome_FD_207643 | JGI IMG/M metagenome (GOLD analysis project Ga0326727, IMG submission 207643) | Lab enriched peat soil microbial communities from McLean, Ithaca, NY, United States - MB29MY | ecosystem: Environmental > Terrestrial > Soil > Wetlands > Peat | place: USA: New York...
AATGCCACAATGGTTGAAGTATGTTTCAGAGTTCAATCCGCTGACATACCAGGTTGATGCGTTGAGATCGTTAATGATCGAAGGTAGTACAAGCACGTATGGCCTCGGATTTGATCTAGTGGCTATGTTGGTTGGAACCGCAATTCTAGTGATTATATGTGCACATCTCTACCCCAAAACTATCAATTAGATCTCCTTCAAACTTCCACAGTAACTGCAAAACCGATCATCCCTCTTGAGCGGCATTCCGCAACGAATACAATATGCGCCTGGATAGTGCAAGATTGTTTCATGCATGTATTGAGATCCAGTAGCTCTACTCAATATCGGGGTTTGAAGAGGAGCATGCACATTCCAGTACCAGTACAAGAGAACTATTGATCCCAGGCCAATGCATCCAAGAATATTCCAGATAGTTGAAACATAGATGATCGTAGCTATTGTTACTGAATAATGGTTCATAAGCGCAAGAAGACCGATCAGGATTCCGAGAATCCCCCAAAGCAGATACGAAGCGGCGGTGATTCGTTCAGCCAAACCTCGCCACACCCATTGTGTCTGGCGCAGCAACCCTACCCATATTTGTAGTGCAGCGAATATCATAACCCCAACTCCATCAATCACGAGCAATACGCTAGGAGTAGGCAATCCGATGAGACTAGCTTGGGATACTGTATATGCTCCGATGATGAGTCCTGCAACGCCACTAATCCAGAAGATCAAACTCCAATAATCATATGCGGGAACCCGAGAAGGGGTGTATCTCAAGTTCGCATTTTCCCCAGCCTGAGGCTGGTCGAGGGTTAATTCTGTTCGATTAGTTTCGATCGCTGGTGATTCGAAGGTAAGTGTATCTTGGGAGGCGATTTCTGTCAGGTCTTCTCCTTTCGTTTCAAGTTGATCGGGTTGAATGACCGGGGCCGAATGCTCTGGAATCTCAGAGCGTTCATTGGGCGCAGATGGACCCTCAGAGAGAGTTGGTTGTGCGTTTGGTGATTGAGCAGATAGTTTGATCCCACACTGCCCACAGAAGATAGCTTCGTGACGATTCTGGAAACCGCACTCAGGACACGTTGTTGCGCTCGTACGGAACAACCTCACTTGATAATGCCAATATCAGCGAGATATTCGTTATCATTGTCGAAACTAAACGAGAATCTGGTGCAGGTATGAGCTTATACCGCCTGATTACTCGAGCGTGATGTTGAAGACGCGCCACGCCTAGTTGGAACTGAGAGAGTGGAAATTGAGCGCCATTATCGTCTTGAATCTTGTCGTGTTGTGGGTCCATCTTCTATGTGCGGTGGTCTTCATTGGTGGTTCTTACTTTATGTGGTTCGTAGTTGTTCCGGCTTCTCGCTTAATAACACAAGATGAATCCGAGAGAACACGGATTGTTGGTAAGATTGCTAAAGAATTTGGCAGAATCGTTAACCCAACGTTGGTTATCCTCATTCTTACCGGAATATACAACGTGACGTGGTATGTGTCCTCAGCCTCCAGCCTCGTCTCATATCCAGGGACAATCCTGCTATCCAAAATGATTCTTGTCGCTGTACTCATTTTCCTGGTTTACTTGAACAATGCATATTTCGGGAAACAAATAGTTCGACTTGGAAGAGAAAAAAGGTTTGAAGAGCTGAGGCAGTTAAGAAAAATGAGTAAAATAGTTTCGATTGCAAATCTGAGCTTGATGACGGTGATATTGGTGTTGGCGGCGATGATGCAGATCGCGCCATAGCCTTCAAGGAATTTCCGTCTCGCCCTACACCTTAATTATCGAGAGATAGAGGTGGTCTCAAGATTTGAGATGATGAGCGACCTCATCCTTTTGAGCGATTTTGATGGAACCATTGTCGACGTCGACACTGGATCGGCCGCGCTCTCGAAATTTGCTGACGGTGATTGGGAGACAATTGAAAAGCAATACACCCTAGAACAGATAACGTTCGAGGAAAGTCTCAAACGCCAATTCTCGATGATTGCCGCTCCCGAACTTATTATTGTGAAGGAGATGGACACAGTAGCCGTTGTCCGACCATATTTCGCTGAAATGGTAAATTACTGCAGACAGGTGCAAGTGCCTTTCATAATAACGAGTGGTGGATTGGATTTTCTCATAAGGCATTTCATGAGCAAGAAAAAGGTTGACGATTACGTCCGAGTATATGCCCCAAAAGCAGAATGTAGTCCTGAAGGCATCCGATTGAATTTTCCGAAGTTACACGATCCCACTTCATATTCCTTCAAGGATGATCTTGTGGTACATTATCAACGAGGTGGTCACAGGGTTGGTTACATTGGTGACGGGCACGCCGATTATTACGCGCTGAAAAAGGCTGACTTTGCATTCGCGATGAAGGGTTCTCCGTCAGCGCAGCGATGTCGAAGGGACGAAATACAATTCGAGGAGATAGTGGACTTTCAGGCGGTGCTCGACGTGTTACCGAAGATTATTCGGCGTTGATACCTGGGAATTTCTGAGTGTCAGACACAAAAATAGTGGAAAAGGTACATGGATACCGAATATTCAGTCTGTTATTTTCACCTCAGCGGCTGGAGCACGAAAGTTAGCCTTTCGGTGTGCACCATCGCAGTACGGTTTGTTCTCTGAGTGACCGCATCTACACAGCGCGGTCGCTACGGTTCCGTCAACCGTGACCAAGTTCGGTCCATTCTCATTTGCTTTCACAATTACTTTTGCCAATTGCGAACCTCAAAAGGAAACTGCATGTCCTACTCTAAATGATTTACGGACGGTCGCCATCCCGTTTTCCATTCCGGTTCTTGGAGTATGAGGGTAGCGCTTGAATAGTAGTGGTGAAACAGATGATCAACTACTGCGCTGAGCGTGAAAGATTTGCGTAAAATATCGTTCTTGTATTCAGATGGCTGTCCTTCTCATCATGAAGCTCTAAGTCGCCTTCGCAAAATAATGGATCAACAAGGAATCGCTATTGAGATTGAGACAATCAATGTTAGAACGAATGAGCAAGCCATAAATCTCCGTTTTCGCGGTTCTCCGACCATCTTGATAGATGGTCGAGATATTGATCCAAGTTCGGTTGAAGGATTCGGATTAGCCTGCAGGACCTATCGGCTTGAGGATGGGCGCATTTCCCCTTTGCCGTCAGAAGCTATGATTCGCAAAGCGCTTCGGGGAGCTTAAAAGCTACTTTTATTTTAACTAGGATAGGTAAGATCAGTGACAAAACTGAGGACAGGAGATAAGGCGGTAAGTTTCGCTCTTAGGGGAATCGACGACAAGCAGCATTCACTCGACGACTATTCAGGGAAGCACGTTGTCATTATTTTCAGCTGCAATCATTGTCCGTATGTTCAAGCCTGGGAAGATCGAATGATCAAGATTCAAACAGACTATGCTCCGAAGAATGTCCAACTAGTTGCAATAAATTCCAACGATGGCATCAAATTTCCAGATGATAATTTCTCGAAGATGCAAGAACGAGCGAAGGCGAAGAGGTTCAATTTTCCATACCTTCATGACGAAAACCAGAAAGTCGCATCAGCTTACGGAGCTGAGAGAACGCCTGAGGTTTTTCTCTTTGATTCTAATCACGTTCTTCAGTACCACGGGACCATAGATGACAATTACGATAACCCAAATCGTGTTAAGGAGAATTATTTGAGGGATGCATTGGACGCTACGTTAGCCGGACGAAAGGTTTCATTAGCCGAAACAAAACCTATCGGCTGCACGATAAAATGGAAATAACTCTAGGCCTGTTTCAGTAATCCCGAAGCTTTCAAACGTTCTATGGTCGCGCTGAGTGTTTCCTGAGAAATCGACAGTTCGTTCGATGCCTGCGACATCGAAATAGTTCCTTCGTGGGCAAGGATGTAATCATAAACCTTCCAGTCTGCGGGAGTATTGTCGGGAGTTACGTGTGTGGGGCTCTGTGAGGCACCGCAGTTCGAGCATAAGTTTGCTCCGACTGGTAAACTTGCACCACAGGAGATGCAAGGTCGTGTTGCAGGCATTACACGTCGAAAGTCTGCAGGGTCCCTATTTTGTCGGGGTTCAAGGAATCTAGTCACGCTTTCGCGTAATCCTCTTTCGAGGGAGTCTATCCTCTGTGTTAGTCCATTCCGTCTTCGAGCGGCTGCGATGTACCCGCAGAAGTCGCAGCGATAGCTAGTTCCGTCGTACCTTAGGACGTAACCGCATTTGGGACAGCGTGTCGTTGCTTGCATTCGCTCGGCCAACTTAGTGTTCTCAAGTTCACTTATTAGTTATTTTTGCTCTTACGAATTTCAACTATGGCATTGAAGCATTCCTTGCTATTTGGCTGTATACGTCAGAGAGATACGACTCTATGGAAAGTCCACGTTTCCGTGCTAGCCTGCGGATCTCGTTCTCAACACCGGTTCCGTGCTGTATAGCCTTCTTCCTACGCCAGATTATTTCTTCAGGTAGTGATAGTCTCTTCGCCGCTGCCCGAAGCACCCATTTTCTGACCAGATCGTTTCCTTTCTTGACTTTGTGTTCAGTAGGGATAGTTAAGGAAAATCTGATTAGTTCGGGGTCGGCGAACGGGGTGCGCAGTTCAACGCCTGATGGGGACGTGGTTTGGTCATCACGTTCATAGTTTACAAGGGCTGCATCCAGTACGCTGTGATAAAGCACAGTCGCGAGCGCCCTACGTCCTCTAAGGTCCAAAATTCGTGCATATTTTGAGTATCCCCCGTAGAGCTCATCGCTTCCCTGTCCGCAGAGCATTACCTTATGACCTCGTCTAGCTGCCAACATTGCAGCCCAATGGAGCGGAATTGCGACACTAACCTTCATAAAATTCGATTCTTCTATCAGCCAAACAACACGTTTTACAGATGCTTCGAGTAGGTCTGGGCTGAAGGTTTCAACCGTGATGGGTAAGTCAAGTTGTCGCGCATACTTTTCAACGGTTTGAAGTTCTGATGATCCAGAGAGCCCAACACTAACGAGTTCAACATTCTTGCAAAGACATTTTGCTATAGCCGCAGTGATCGCACTATCCAATCCTCCTGAGAATCCTACCGAAACATGATCTACGCCTTTCGTGATCACGCGCATCGACCGGATTAGGTGCCGCGTGAGTTGAGATGCCGCTTTGTTAATACTCATCCTTTGTTCGAGAGGTCGAGAAAACCTAGTCACACATTTTCTTCTAAGTTTCATGGAAGAAATAGTGTAAAGATGTCCTGGGAGAATACGCTCCGTATCGCTAAAACCAATCTTCCAAAGAGCTTTTCGCTCAGATGCTAAGGCCACCAGGCCCTTACGCTGAGCATAGTAAAGCGGCTTCAGACCGTTTATGTCTCTGAAGGCGAGGATTTGTTCGCTGCGTGCGCATATTGCGCTATATCCGCCTGGCGCTAACAGTAGATCTGGAACCGTCGTAAGCGCTTTTAGAATGTATCTTGCTTGGTTGGTCTCTTGGACGTTATACAGCGTTCCATCTAGCGCAACTATTGCTTTTGAAGAAAAATCAAACCTGAAAGCTGGAGGAGTGGTTGACGCGGATCCTAGTGCGATTTCTTCCAATTGTGTGTTGATAACTCTTGTTTTCGTTTGCGTTCCGCGGTGTTTCAACGCAGATAACATTTCGTTAACGTAAGCGTCTGAATTCTTTGTTTTGCTGATGACTGCCGCGATTGCCGTCAAGGTTAGCCGCGTCCTTTATTCAGCGGCTGCATCAGTTCAAGAGCGAGATTACTTAGGAACCATGCAAAGGAACTTGAGTCCCTTATCCGGACTCGCTCGAAATTGATGCTTCTCATTCGGAGGGATCAAAATCGCGTCGCCAGGTCCGATCATTTCCTCTTTTTCCTCATACTTTACTGTCCCTGTGCCATCTAAGATGTAGACTTCATGTTCCCAATCGTGGTTATGAAACGGAGTATGCCCACCCGCTTCCAGTGTGAACTGGCGCATTAAAAACGTCGGAGCTCCATCATTTTCGTTTATGAGCCATTTTATTCTAGTACCCGCAGCTCCGTCCTCCTTCACTTGCGAATCAGGTACCGAATTTACGTTGACTTTATGCACGTTCCAACATCCTCTGTAATGCCACTCATAAGTTCTGCGCAAAAAATCTTGGCCATTTTGAATCCGGTTTTAAGTTCTTTATATGAACGCGTACCCTGTTGTACCCGGAACCAGAGTTGCCGATACTCCCTATCGATACAGGCCGTTACGGCAGTGAAGAGATGCGACGTGTGTTCGAGGAAGACTCACGTTTCCAGAGGATGCTTGACGTCGAAGCTGCTCTCGCTTGGGCGAGAGCCGAAGTTGGAGATATCCCTCAACAGGCCGCAGAAGATATCGAGAAGCATGCCTCAACCAAGTTCGTCAAAATCGAACGCGTGAAGGAGATCGAAAAGACCGTCGAACATGAAACCATGGCACTTGTAGAAGCGTTGTCTGAAGTCTCAGAGAAAGGAGGAGCGTACGTACACCTAGGCGCGACTTCAGCTGACATTCTTGATACAGCGACCGCGCTGCAAATCAAGGAAGGAATAGCGATAATCGGGCAGAAACTGGACGAGCTCGAAAGCAAGCTTCTAACTCTATCGAAGAACTATCGAGACACACTGATAGTTGGGAGAACTCACGGACAGCTCGCTATCCCCATGACGCTGGGATTGAAGTTCAGTGTATGGCTTCGTGAGATCAGCCGGCATGTATGTCGCCTTGCAGAATGTCGTCAACGTGTTCTCGTTGGCAAGATGAGTGGAGCGGTCGGCACCATGGCCGGATTCGGAAAGAACGCCTACCGAATCCAAGAATTCGTTATGGATCGTCTTAGCCTAGGATATGCTGAAGTCAGTACGCAAATTCTACAACGAGACCGATACGCAGAGCTGATATGCGATTTCGCAATGATCGCGAGTTCACTGGACAAATTCGCGACAGAAATCAGAAATCTGCAAAGACCAGAAATCGATGAACTGGCCGAACCTTTCCAGGTTGGCAAACAGGTTGGAAGTTCTGCTATGCCACATAAACGTAATCCTTGGCGGAGTGAAAACGTATCAAGCCTCGCTAAACTGATGCGAAGCTTAGTCGGACCTTCTCTCGAGTCTATCGTCACGTGGCATGAACGAGATCTGACTCAGTCTGCAGTCGAACGTTTCACGATCCCTGAAGCGTTCATTCTTCTTGATCACATGTTGAATTCAATGATACGAATTTTCAGCGGGATTCAAATCAACACAAAACACATGCTAGAAAACCTGATGACATACAAGGATCCCATGATGGCTGAATCCGTCTTGGTTGCATTGGTCCAGAAAGGCGCGCACCGTCAGGACGCACACAGGATTGTTCAGAAAATTGTGCTTGAGAGTATGGAATCTAAACGAGACCTAGCGGAGGCCTTGGCGAACGACTCTGTTGTGGCTAAGTTCTTGACAAGAACGGATATTGACTCTGCTATGGATCCGAAATTATACCTTGGAATGTCGGGAAAATTAGTGGATCTAGCCGTTGAGAAGACTTTGCAGGAGAGGCGTGCTAGGGGATTAGGATCTTAAACAGAATCATCTTCGCGGTAATCCGTTAACAGGCTTTGTTCCGTAATTTCGGTGGATTTTGATTTCAGCTTCTCCCATTCATCTGCCTTGATGACGCCGCCGACCTGCTCTTTGATCTTCTTCGCTAAACCCGGTCCGATTAGCGGTACACTCATCAGGTCTGTGATCGATGTATGTCTCAGGTCGTCGATAGATTTGTACCCCGCATTGTACAAGGCACGTGCTCTCACCCGTCCAACTCCATCCAATTCAACTAACGGCACCAGTTCCTGCTTTACACCTTTAGCGCAACGTATTTGCAGTTGGTATGTGAAGTTCAGAATGTCCTTGTGACCGAATAGTTCAGCAAGCTGATAGGTGGCGTGGAGAAGCCATTTTGCGGTATCTACGATTCTGAGGATGTCGCCTGGTTCCACTTTGTGAAGCTCGAGAATTGCGTCTTCCGACGTCTCGTTTATCCATTCGTATAATACTCTAGCGCATTTGAGCTCGGAGAGGAATTCTTCGTAGGTAATACTATTCATGTCACCATAATATTCTGGAGTTTCGCACATGAACTCATCTTGATGTTCTCTCGCGAAAAGGTCAAGCATTTCGTCTTCTCCCCTCCGGGGATACAGTTTCGGTGCAATGTCCGGCGTTCTGGAAATTAGGTGCAGGAAGCTGACATCCGTTAAATGCTTCGCGCGGGTGTATAGGCCGTCTCTTAAGATGACAGCGGAGACAGGATCTATGTATAATTCGGAAACCCGTCGACCGAACTTCGTGGCCGTAAGCACTTCTCCGTCGAATTCAATCATGTGTTCCCGACCCAAGAAACCCATTATATCACGTAACTTCGTTCCTATCATTCTTGCGTCGTATTGGTACGCGTAGAAGGTTTTGGAGAAGAACTTGATCAACGATTCTTCGCTTTTCGCGAAACGTGTAGCTATTGTCGCTAGCACGTGTGGGCGAAGGACTTTCTCCGCTCCAAGTTTTGACCAGATTCTTTCAGGTTCGGCGAGAGCATAGTTCTTGATCAGGTAGTCCTGCTCGTCTTCGGTTCTAGCAATTAGAATCGCCTCACCATATTTGTCATATCTTGGTCGTCCAGCTCTACCGCAAAATTGCTTGTATTCGAGAACTGAAATTGGGTAGCGCCCGTATCCTGCTTCGTAACGTTCGTAGCTGCTTATTATGACAGTTCTAGCTGGAAGGTTCACCCCAGCTGCCAGCGTAGGTGTGGCTGAAAGTATCTTTAATCGTCCTGTTTTGAATGCGTCTTCGATGATTTTTCTATGTGCCCCGGGTAATCCCGCGTGATGGAACGCAGCGCCGTTCAAAGTTTGTTCTGCCAGGTTTTCACCTAGCTTCGTTCTTTCGCCGATTGATAAGATGCGTTGGGCTATATTCTCGAGACCTCTCCTGTCTTGTTTGGGCAGGTATCTCCGGAGTGTTGCTGATGCTCGCTTGCCCATTTCAACTGCAAGGCGTCTTGTTTCAGCGAAAATCAAAACCTGACCATTATTTTCAACAACGTCTACGGCAATGTCGAAGATTGGGTTTTGCGTAATCTGTGGTATTGTGTGTGCAGATCCATCTTTGAATTGAACTTCACCGTTGTAGTAAACGCCTTCGTGCAATGGTACTGGTCTCCATTCGGTTGTGATTGGTATTGCGTTCAACCATTTCGCTATTTCAGCAGCATTTTTTATTGTGGCGCTTAAAGCGATAACTTGTATGTTCGGATTTATCTCAAGCAGTCTGGTCAGAACAACCTCTAGCGTTGGTCCCCTATCCGCTTCGGTGATCAAGTGTACTTCGTCGACGACAACAACTGAGACTTCAGTAATCCAGGGGGATCGATGACGTAGCAGAGAATCTGCTTTCTCGTTTGTGGAAATGATAACGTCGAAATTTGATAGATAGATATCAGAACTATCGTAATCCCCACTGGTGACCGCCACCCTCACCAGATTTCCTGGTTGTTTCTCTATTGAGGCGTATTTTTGAAAGTCTTCATATTTCTCGCTAGTAAGCGCTCGAAGTGGCGTTAGGTAGAGCGCTCTCCCTCCTCTCTCAATGATTGCTTTCATGATGACTAATTCTGCTAGAAGTGTCTTGCCGGATGCGGTTGGGCTCGCCAGGACCACGTTTTTTCCATCTAACGCTCCTGCTTTGATTGCGTCTTCTTGGGGCGGGTAGAGTGTCTCGTACCCAGCACGAGCAAGCACGCCCTTAACTGAATCCGCGATGGGAAGTTCGTCGATGCGTAGCCCCAAAATGTGCCAGCTACGCGGCGGTTCGTTTCAGGTGGCCAGGTTTTGGTGAGTAGATTATTCCTTCCCTCATCAGTTGGTCGACTAGTCGTCTTGCCTCATCGTCAGTTATGTCTACCTTTCTTGAAAGTGCTTGGTAGAGGGTTGCATCTTCAACGATTCCGAGTTGTTTCTCTAAGTCAGCGAAAGTGCTTAAGACGACTTGCATCTTGTCGCGTAGACTCTTGGGCTTCCCGGTCATAATGACATCGATGTCCATCTTCCCGGTTGCCATATCGATTCCGACGTCTTGAAGTGAGAGTGTCATTAACCGAATTATAGCTCGTGCGTCCTCTACCTCAACTTTGGTTCGTAAGAAGCTCTTGGCACGAGCTTCTGAAAGTCTGACCAATGCTTCGAGTTGTCGTGGAGTTATCGCGACGGGAGATTCGGTTGATCCTGACATGGAACGCATCTTCAGGTAGTATTGCCGTAGTTCTATTACTACCTCTTCTGTCAATTCTGGGTCGATTCGTTTTGCGTAGGCGATATATTTGCGAAGCATTTCAGGTGACATCGGTGGTTCTTCAGGTGTCGTCTTCAATCTGTGGAGCGTAAGAATGTGTTCTGACATTTTGCTGTCTGAATCAGGTTCGGGAACATCTTTCATGATGAAGAGGAGATCAAAACGTGAAAGCAGTGTTACGGGGAGATTGATGTTATCTGTGATGTTTCTGTAAGGATCGTATCTGCCCAAGCTTGGGTTTGCGGCAGCAAGAACGGCTGCTCTAGCGTTTAAGGTTGCAACTATTCCACCCTTAGCAACACTAACCGTATGCTGTTCGAGCGCCTCATGAATGGCAACTCGGTCCTCAGGACGCATCTTGTCGATTTCGTCGATACAAGCAACACCTTTGTCAGCGAGCACTAACGCTCCAGCCTCAAGAACCATTCCGCCTGATTTTTCACGTACAACCGCAGCCGTAAGACCTGCGGCTGTAGTTCCTCGACCGCTGGTGTATAATCCTCGGGGAGCGATCCGTGAAACGTACTGAAGCAACTGGCTTTTTGCTGTTCCAGGGTCACCGACCAGGAGTACATTGATTTCACTTCGGATCGTAACCCCATCTGGCAGTTTCTTCTGAACGCCGCTAAACAGCAGGTATAGGACTGCTTCCTTCATGTCCCCATAACCGTATATTGATGGCGCCAACGACGCGATCAGTTTCCTGTGTATGAATGGGTCCTTAGCTAACTGACGAATTTGCCGTTCATCGTCAGGAGTTATCTCAACAACTTCTACTTCCTTCCCCATTACTTCAACATAGTTCGCGTCAAGCAAGAGGTCAAATGTACGTAATCTGGCCTTCGCGCCAACGAACTCCTGTTGAGCTCTAGCTACTCCGGTTATGGCAACTCGATCGCCTGGTCTAGCGGCATCTACGAGGTCTTCGAGAAGTTTCACATCCATTGCTCGAGGCAATTGACCTGGTGGCAAGTCTTCAGGTCTTTCCTGGATACGTATCTCCTGTGAGTTCATGAATGTTGATTGCTTCTCCAGGAACTCGAATATTTTCGATCGACAGTGCGCGCAGACTCCGGGGCCTCTCATGAGCCTCCCTGCCTGCTCGACGTAACTCATCGCGTTACATTTTTTGCATTGAAAAGCCGCTTTGATCAGCAAGGGTTTGACAGACGTTGATCGTACTATGATGCCGTCAATGGAGAGTAATTTTCCAATGCTCTCCGAACCGATCTTGCGCAGCAGATTCTTCTCAGGAAGCCTCTTGAATCTGATACGGAGACGTTTCACCAACTCCGCATACTCAGGATCTTCAATCTTGAGCTGCGCCCAAGCACTTCGATCAAGATACTCAAGATATTCGTCAGGTTTCTCGAGTATGAGACGTGCCAGGTCTGGATCGAAAGTTATCAGATCCTCAAAGTCAACTACGATTGATCTTGAGCCAGCTAACGCGGCGTGGCCAAGCCGTTTTCTATACTTGTACTCCTCCTCGACTACATAAGAGCGGAGAAATTCCTGGAACCGTTCCTCCGGATTCTGCTGAGAAGTTTGCGTCGCAGTCAAGTCTTCAAATCCTGGCCGAATATTTTTGCCTTCCACTCTTCAATCGTACCGTTAAGCATCCGATACAGTGACCTTTCTTCGAACGTTAACCCCTGAATTAACTCCTCGGAAGGAGTCGGGGATGCGGCAATCGAAACGATCTTCCTAACTCGGCAACTGATGATATCTCTCACTAACGTTTCCGTTTTCTCTAATTCACGTAGTTTTATCTGGTCCTGTTTGCTCTGCTCTCTCAGAGCTCTTAGATGTCGTCGCATGATGCAGTAGTAATTTCCGGGAAGTGAAGGAAGTTGCCTGGACGACGGAATCGTTTCTCGCCAGTGCATCTTGGAAAGCGAGTTGTAAGTGATTATGTCTTCTTCTCGGAATCTTGCATATCCGAGCTGAACGAGTTCTCTAGCAACCCAGTATGGGACTTCGGTTTCCTGTCCTACTCGCGCCGTTTTCAACTTAGGTGACCTTGGCGTTTCAGGAATCTCACGTGTCACTACCACTCTCACCTGTGAATTCTCAAAGTCGAAATCTATGTCGTCGACTGTGACGAGTGCTTCCGCCAAGGATAAATCACGAATCGGTACTCAACCTTCATCTTAATTTAAACTGATCCAGTCAAATGTTGAGTTCTGTTTCGTCTAAATTTCCAATGGAGTGTCGAATCCATATGGGGAGAGATGAGTGAAATTGAACTAGTGTTATTTCGTGTTCAAATTGGACCTGAAATGCTTTTGAATGGCGAAGCAGACAAGAGCTGCACTGGAAATTACTTTCATTTTATGAGGATTTTGTGATGAGTGAACCCGCCTTAATGTGGATTGAGAAGTATCGACCAAAACGGCTTGACGAGGTTGTGAATCAGAAGGAAACGGTCGGAGGAATCAAAGCGCTACTGAAGACGCCGGCAACTATGCCGCATCTGCTTTTCTCAGGTCCTCCCGGTACAGGGAAGAGTACCACGGCGCTTTGCATAGGCCGTGAACTCATGGGTGAAAATTTTAGGCGACTGGTTTTGGAGTTGAATGCGTCCGACGAACGCGGTATCGGTGTTGTACGGGAGAGGATTAAAGGGTTCTCACAAATAATTCAAACTGCTCCATCCGGCGTGCAGTTCGGTTTGGTTATGCTTGATGAATGCGACGAGATGACCAGAGATGCACAAACCGCTCTGAGACGAATTATGGAAACTTCGTCCAGAACCTGCCGCTTCATCTTGATCTGCAATTATCAGAGCGGGATCATTGAGCCGATCCAAAGCCGCTGTTCAATATTCCGGTTTAGGCAATTGGAAGCACCAGAAGCTATCGAGTATCTGAAGCGGATCTGTACAGCGGAGAAAGTAGATGTGGATTCGGAGACGATAACCAGAATATACGACCTATCAGACGGCGACCTACGCAAAGCCGTGAATTATCTTCAGGTCGCAGCTACCGGCTCAAAAGGCAAGCTAGATTCGACCGCATTGAACAAACTATTACCACAAGAGGAAAGTGAAGCAATACAGGAAATGCTTGCACTAGCAATTCAAGGTGAATTCATCAAATCTCGGGACGCCATGTACCAGTTGATGGGTAAACGCGGCATGAGCGGAAGAGAGATTATCCGAGCCGCAAATCGCGCAGTGAACCGCATGACGACGTTAGAGGCTAGTAAGCAGGCTCATGTCGTCAGGATCCTCGGTGAATATGACTTCAGATTGACCCAAGGCGCGAACGAGGATATCCAACTCAGCGCTATGCTCGCTCAACTCAGCCTGCTAGGAGACAAATAGGCAACATGCAACTCAGCATGGCATGGGCTGAAAAGTATCGACCAACCACAACTTCCGCACTAATCGGCAATGAAGAGGCAATCTCAGAATTCAACATTTGGCTGCGGGCATGGAAGACAAAACGTAAGCCAAAAAAAGCCGTCCTGTTGGTGGGACCACCAGGAATAGGGAAAACTTCACTCGTCCGAGCTTCCGCAAACGACAACCACTTTCGCGTAGTCGAGATGAACGCGAGCGACGTAAGAACCGAGAAAACAATATTGAATATGCTTACCCCCGCGAGCACTTCCGTGACACTCGACTCCTTTACGGTTGAACGATTGCACGGAAACATGATTCTCATCGATGAAGTAGACGGAGTTTTCGGACGAGAAGACCGCGGAGGACTCGGCGCTATACTCAAAATTATCAACGTCCTCACTGTGCCGATAATCCTAACAGCAAACAATCTTGAGAACGAAAAATTCGAAGACCTCAAGAAAGCCTGCCAAGTCATCGAACTATTTCCCATACGCCCACGCCTCCTAGTTGCACTAATACGACATATCTTCGATCAGGAAGGGATCAAAAGCAATCCAGAACTTCGAGATGAAATAGCACGTAATGCTCACGGCGATCTAAGATCCGCCATAAATGATGCACAATTAGCGGCAGCAGGCGCACGGCATCAATCAGCCCGTACTCACCAGCTTGACGAGCAAGAGACGTTAAACGAACTCTTCGCGAGTAATCGATTCACAGACTCACGAAAAGTGTTGAACGAGACCGAGTTACCGCTATATCGTGACGAATTGATGCTTCGCATACACGATCTTCTACCGTACGTTTACACGTCTAACGAGAAGCTTCGCGGCGCATACGATGCACTATCTCGCGCCGACATTGCGTACGGAAGAATCGGAGCAAACAGATCCCGGTCGCTAGCTCCTCCTCCATTCAACCTGCCTAGACGTGACACCGTTCCCGAATGGAGCCTACTGCCAATCGCATTAAATGAACTGGCTACCAGTGGACTACTGCCGGTCGATAACGATGTTGACCATGCAGTACAGATCGCCCCACACGTCTCCCAGAAAACTATCGAACGATATCAATATCGACTATGGTCCATCAACCACGTATGCGCTTCCATCGCGAAAACGTGTCACCTCTCCAAACGAAAGGCGCTTCACATGGTACTCCCGAGCTTGATAGCCATATTCAGGATTAACGAGCCGGTAGGAAGATTGATTGCTTCATCCCTGGATTTAGAGGAACGAGATATCCAGTTTATCGTATCAGAGTCAAAGACGATCCCAATCGCAACCGGACCTCAACAGGCACTGAATCCAAACGGTTTCAGCCTTCCCTACATGGGGAAAGATAAATTCATCCAGCTAATGCGGTTAGGATTGAAATACGATCGAGCTTCAGGCAATTTTTCAGTCCGCCGACTTGACAATTTAGATACGGTGGAGCAGAGTCTATCCGAAATAATCGCAAAGCCGGTCAAATTTGAACGATCCGAAGAACCAGCGAAGACTGATGCTGATGGAGAGATCACCAAAGAATGTTATGTTGACTCGAATCGGATAATTTGTGATCAATGTGATTTCAAGAACGACTGTCCCACATACACTCTAACTGCCCTCAAGTTCTGTTTGTGTGATGAAACTATTGCAGATGCCCAAGCTTATGAAAAATACGTGGCAAAAAATGAGGCGGCGAGACCTGTCACCGCAACAAAACGCCCATCGCGAAAGAAGTCTATTGCTCGCGACAAACCTTAATCATGTGACCGAGCTCCGGAATTATTAGTTGCTCCAGCGCGGTTTGGACACCGTCGGGTGAACCCGGCAGGCAGAAGATTAGCTTTCCAGCACACGAGCCTGCCATGGCACGACTGAGCATCGCTGGAGAACCAATTTTGTCGAAACTGATTTTCCTAAATAACTCTCCGAACCCAGGAATCTCCTTGTCGATGAACTGTTCTACGCTCGCAACCGTCACGTCCCGCGGTGAGAGGCCTGTACCGCCCGTAATTAGTAGAGCGTCAACATCCTTCGACCCCATAGCACGTTTGGTTGTTCGGCGGATCATCGTTATGGAATCTGAAATGAGCTCTCGTCCTGCTACTCGATGTCCCGCTCTCTTTACGAGTTGCGCGATCAAGTCACCCGATACATCATCCGCGCTCTCGCCCGCTTTGAGTTGATTAAATTTCGACGTACTACACGTCACGATGTATATGCCAACAGATTTGGGTGAAATAGTCTTATGAAGTTCAGAAACTTTACTCAACTTTTCCTCTTCACCTTCTCCTTGACTCTAAGGTAGGTTATCGCTGTAGTCGGATATTGCCCATTCGCGTCCTTCTCGTATTGCTTTGTCATATCCCAAATAGTTAACAGGAAAGTTGCCGCGGCAGTAAGGGCCTCCATCTCAACTCCAGTCTTGGCTTGGCCTTTCACATACGACTCCACTTTGACACTATCTTTGCCAAGCCAGTGATTAGTACTAACAGTACTAATAGGAATAGTGTGACAGAAGGGAAGTATTCGTGGTGTGTCCTTCGTCGCCATTATTGCAGCTATTTCAGCTGCCGCGATGGCATCCCCTTTCTCAATGCGGCTAGATCTTAGGCGGGCGATCGTGCTTGGCTTAAGTTTGATTTCTCCCTCCGCTCGCGCCTCCCTGATGATGACTTCTTTAGCTGATATGTCCACCATGGAAAAGCGATGCACTTGTGTTGACCTCACTTAGTAGACTTAGGGACGGAAGATAGCTGTTACGTTAATGTCACGGAGCCACGTAAATCTATACTCGTCTCTTCTTTTCGGAAGTTAACGCTGCTTCTAACTGTTCACGCATTGTAGCAGCAGGTATACTTTGTAGTCCAAGTAGAGTTGTTTTTCCGCGTACGCCTTCTCCTGATTTTGAAGCGGCTATTATCCCTATTGCGCTTAAACCGCGAGCATATTTCCAAATCTGAGTATGCTTTCGTGGTTCATCATCGTATTCCTCGCAAACCGCTTTGTATTCGCGCTCTACTGAGCCTATGCTGGCGTAAGCTTCCTGTGACTCTCCTAACACTCTAGCCAACGCTAGCAACATGTACTTCTCATGTGGTGAAAGAGCGCTTATGTACTCGCCACGTAACGTTGGGTAAACGCTGCCTGCCGCTTTTCTCACGTGTTCAGTTGAAACATGTTTAGTATTTTCAGAGTCAGCATATTTGCCCGCACGCCAAAGAAGCTCAATTGAATAGCGTGCGTCACCACTTTGTTCGCCTATGCCTGCGATGAGTTGAAGCGCCTCGTCCGAGACTATGTTTTCTTTGAACGCTAATTCAGCTCGATCTCTGAGGATCTCAATCAGTTGAAGTGAACTGTACTTATCGAGTTTGACAATGTTGCGTTGAAGCGTGTCAATGGTGCTCTTGTCAAGTTTTTGAAGATACTCCTGTTCGCGAAGAATACAGATTAACGAAAGCCGTATGGGTTTTCCAACACGTTCTTCTTGTATGCGTGTGAGATTGTAAATTGGATTCGTTCCTTCGGTTCTGATTAAGTTTTCAAGTTCGTCGAGTGCAAGTATTAGATGCATGTTCTTGTCGTCGAGGACATCCATCAGAGTGTGCAAGAGTTCTTCTGGTGCAAATCCGCGTTTCGGAAATTCAGGTTCGAACTGTGTCAATACTCGTTTGATTATCATGAAAAGGCTGCCTTTTGCTTCGCGGCAGTTCACGTGTGAATATTGGAGGTTAATTTTCCGATTTTTTGCTGCCTTGACAAGATCTGCTCCAAACCGTTGGCTGAGCACAGTTTTTCCGGTTCCAACGTCACCTGTAATCAATACGCGTTGACTTGTCGAGAATGGATTTTCCACTGAGAATCTGAAGAGTTGCGTAAGGAAACGCATTTGCGCATCTCGATGAAGAAGCCTTCGAGGCATGTATTCTAAGGAGAGTGGAGTTTCATCTTTGAAGACGGTA
>Ga0326727_10014024_pt1 | contig 17601 bp, 10 predicted proteins | sample MB2enrmetagenome_FD_207643 | JGI IMG/M metagenome (GOLD analysis project Ga0326727, IMG submission 207643) | Lab enriched peat soil microbial communities from McLean, Ithaca, NY, United States - MB29MY | ecosystem: Environmental > Terrestrial > Soil > Wetlands > Peat | place: USA: New York...
ATAAACTATCGAACAGTTCATTGATTCTCGCGGACCTCATTCAGCCTCTGCCTACGAATCAAGTTGGCACGGGCCCGTTCGTAATCGGGGGGACGAAGGTTCGCCCCAGCGTCAACCAAACCTTTACCCGCGACCAGAAGCTGGGCATTTATATGCAGGTTTATAACCTGGGCCTGGACGCGAAGACGCACAAGCCATCGTTAGATGTAGAATACGACCTGCTGAAGGATGGGAAATCCCTTCTGGCGCAACCAGAGGACGAAGCCAAACTGAAGGACGCCTCGCAGCAATTTACCCTGGAAAAGCAAATGCCACTGAGTGTGCTTCAACCTGGCAAATACACGGTGCAGATAAAAGTCACGGACAAAATAAATAAACAAACCCTTTTACCTTCGACCACTTTTGAGGTACAGTAAGCGCGGCTTGTTATTTTGTCGGTCAGGTGTTGGACGGTCTCGGGAGACCTAGACGATTCACATGAAAGCTCCAAAATCCGGAATCAGGCTTTCAGCCATTCTTCTGGCGGCGAGCCTTGTTTCCGCTTTGCTTAGTCCGGTACGGGCCTTCGCATCGGAATACGGGCGTCTTTCGGGCATCGTCTCGGACAATCATGGCAATCCTTTGATGGGTGCCACGGTTCTGATCATTGGGCCGTTGTTGATGCCCACCGACAGCGCCGGGGAACAGGTGGAGCGCGTTATCACCGACGCCAAGGGCAAGTTCGCAGTTGGACACCTCATTCCGGGCTGGTACTCCCTTCAGATTATTTCCCCAACACGGTTGCCCGCTCATCGAAACGGGATTAAGGTGGAGGCCGGGCAGACGTCCACATTGAAATTTGTTTTAGGTGATGTCTTCGCCCCTTTGCGTTTTCAGATTCCCGATACTGGCGCAACCTCTTTGGGTGACGATTGGAAGTGGGTGCTGAGGACTTCCGCAGCCACACGGCCTATCCTCAGATACCGGCAGGAGGTTGCAGCGGCCAACCCGGATGATGTAAAGCCTCTTCTGCCAGCCAGCCAGCGCCTTGTTGGCATCGTGCCGGGTTCTTCTTCCGGGGTGCCACTGGCCACGGACCCAGGCATGGGAAGTGTTTTGGCTTACCTTCGCTCGCTGTCCCTGGACTCCGATCTTCTGGCGCTGGGGTCAGTCGCGGCCAACGGAACCCTGACATCTACAGTGGGGACGGAGTATCGTAAGGGCTTGACCACGGGTGATTCTGAGCAATTCTCTCTGGTCGTGCACCGATTGGGTTACGTACGGGGCGTGACCGCTCCGGCTGGCGGCGGACAGCTTTCCGATTCCTATGCGCAGGGATTAGTGGCAAGCTACACCCAAACCCGTCACATTTATCCCCACCTGACATTGACGGCAGGCATGGATATTGAGTACCTCAGTGCGCTTGGGAATGTGATGACCGCCCGACCGCGAATGAAACTGGCTTACCACCTTTCCCGCTCCACCGACATTGCCCTGCAGGTTGGGGAGGGACCATCCGACGGTTCAGGAACTTTGCTGGAACGTGTCGGTAGACTCGATTCTTTCCCGCTGCTGACGCTGCGAGGCTATCGGCCTGAGCTTGAGCAAGGTGACCATTCCGAGATCTCCTTGAACCGCCGTCTGAGTGGTTCCGCGCGGATCGAGCTCGCCGCGTACCACGATGGGATCAAGAACGCAACTGTTTGGGGATCGGCTAACGTCGCGGCAACAAGCTGGCTTGCGGGCAATTACATGCTGAACCCTGCCGTGGGTGGGATTTTTGTAAATATGGGTGATTACCACTCTTCCGGATATCGGGCGGCCTATTTACAACGTGTAGGAAATCACGTTGAAGCTCTCGTTGCCTACTCCGTGGGGGATTCCCTGTACGCGCACGGTCTTGTCAACCATGCTCCAGAGGGAGATCTGCGCGGTGCGCTCAACCCCGTTCGCAGCGCCTCCTTGGCCGGAGGAGTTTCGGCCCGAATCCCCGTCACTCGGACTCAACTTACGACTTCGTACGAATGGGTTCAGCGTGGACGCGTAACCATGGTGGATCCTTACGGCCAAGCCGATTTGCAAATGCAACCATTTTTGGACGTCCAGGTCCGCCAGCCCCTCCCTGCCCTTGCTTTCCTCCCCGCCCACATCGAAGCCGTCGCGGATTTCCGGAATTTGTTGGCCCAAGGCTACTCACCCTTGACCCAATCCGGGGAAATGGCTCTGCTCTTGAGTTCAGCTTATAGGTCTCTCCGCGGGGGCTTCTCTGTAGAATTCTGACTTCTGGCGAATACTTAGCGGGCTAATAGTCTCTGCCTTGAAGCCAATTCGTCATGGCGCTCTTCAGGAATCCAAGCGTTTCCGCGCCTGTAGGTTTCCAAAGAATTGGAACGGAGTTACATAAAAGTGGAGACCATATTCCGAATTCTGTAGCAGGCGTTGCAACTAACCTGTTGATGTTCTATCTAATTGAAATTAGCGACTTTATTTGCTTCGTGGAAGTCGGACTACTGGAATCTAAGTTGCTCGGGCTTGGAGGTGGTAGTCTAAACGGCAGCAGATAGGTCTCTGCATTCAGATGACGAAAGCTCCACCTTACCGGTTTACGTCCGTTTCGCTGGCTATCCTTAGCCTGACGCTTATCGTGTTCGCCGTCGTCAATCTCCAGCAGCGGATCCGCTATCGGCTGCCGGACGATGGGGTGTCCTGGGTTGACTCCAAGAGGGGAGTGGAGGCATGGATTGTCACCCCCGATGGTCCAGGGGACCGCGCGGGTATCCGGGAGGGCGATCTCTTAGAGTCAATTGACAGAAAAGCGATTCACGCGGCGGCTGACGCCGGTCGCGAGATCTTCCGCGACGACATATGGTCTGAAGCAAGCTATACCCTGGTGCGGAACGGCGAAAAGTTCCAAACCTCGCTGGTTCTTGTTCCGCAAAAAGCGGCCGCGACGGTGCGATATTATCTCAGCTTGGTTGGTCTGATATACCTGGTCATCGGGACTTTTATACTATTGCGACGCTGGACGGCTCCTAAGTCACTTCATTTCTACATCTTTTGTTTGGCGTCCTTTATCCTTTACACGTTCTCCTACACCGGTAAGCTGAATCTGTTCGATTGGACGGTGTACTGGCTGGAAGTTCTTGCCTTACTTCTTCAGCCCGCGCTCTTCCTGCATTTCTGCCTTGGGTTTCCCGAGCAAAATACTTTCCTGCGCGGTCGGCGTTATGTGATCCCCTCCCTTTATGTGCCAGCGGCAGCCCTGGCGGCTGTTCATATTCTTGTGGCCACGGAGCTCATGGTTCTCCCCATGCCCTTGCTCCAGGTGCGTTGGCTTCTTGACCGCGTCGAGTTCGTGTATCTAGCCGTCTACTTCTTAGCGGGGGCAGTAGTGCTTCAACATGCCTATGCGCGAGCGCAGGTGCCTCTGCTGAAGCAGCAGTTGAAATGGGTGACGCGGGGGACTTGGCTTGCTATCGTACCCTTTGCGACCTTCTATGCGATCCCCTATTTCCTCGGGTTTATTCCCAACGCCTGGATGAACCTCTCGGCGCTTTCACTTGTCTTTCTCCCCGTCACTTTTGGTTACGCCATCGTGCGTTACCGCCTGATGGACGTGGATGTCATTTTCCGCAGGGGGATCGCTTACACCTTGGCCACGGCCACCATTGTGGCACTCTATTTCAGTGTGATCGGGTTATTTGCGGATCTCTTCAGATCCACGATCCCGATAACCAGCAGGAGTGGGTGGGTCTTGGCCGTCGTCATCACCGCTTTGGTTTTCCAGCCCATGGTGAATTGGATCCAGGTGCGGCTGGATAGGTTCTTTAACCGCGAGCGTTATGACTATCGTCGCACCCTGCTGGAGTTTGCGCGCGAACTGAGCTCCGAGTTGCATGTTGATCGCCTCCTCGAACAGGTCACTGTAAAGCTGACTGAAACCCTTGGGGTTGACCGCCTGGCGGTTTTTTGGGCGACGGATTCGGGCCAATTCCGCTTGGTCAAGTCGCGGGGCGTGAGCTACTCCGAGGGACTGGATACAAGTTTCCTTGACCCCGCGCGCAGCCAGCAACAGGGCAGGGAGTATCTGTTTTTTGACAGTGTCCGGCGCCCGTTTGGTTTCGCGCCCTCGGCGCAGAAGACGATTGAGCAGTTGGACCTGCACTATTATTTGCCCTTTAAGGTGAAAGAGCGCACTTTGGGTTACCTCGGCTTGGGGAAAACGCGCGACGGGGACTTCCTCTCGAGCGAGGATATTGACCTTCTGCAGACCCTCACCGGGTACGTCTCCGTGGCGCTTGAGAATGCGCAGCTTTACGAATCGCTGGAAAAGAAAGCTCTTGAATACCAGGCACTGACAGATTTCAGCGAGAACATCATTGAATCGATCAACGCCGGCGTTCTGGCCTGCGACCTGGAAGGGAAAGTAGGGTCATGGAATTCCGCTATGGAGAAGCTTTACGGCCTGGTGCGAAATGATGTCGTGGGGAAATCGCTGCATGCCATTTTCCCACCCGAACTCTTGGCGGAATTGCCTGGAGCCTCAGATGCACAGAGCGTCCTGAGTCTGTACAAGTTTCGCTTACATACTCCGGGTGGTCAGACCTTGATTGTGAATCTTTCAGCGGTCCCACTGGTAGGGAAGGATGGTCATGTGCTCGGGAGGCTGCTGATTTTCAATGACTTGACCGACCGCGTGAACCTCGAGGATCAGTTGATTCAAGCGGAGAAACTCTCGTCCATCGGCTTGCTGGCGGCAGGCGTCGCTCACGAAGTGAACACGCCTTTGGCGGTTATCACTTCCCAGGCCCAAATGCTGATGAGGCAGTTGTCGGCGGATGATTCTCTCTCCCGCACCCTCGATAAGATCATCAAACAGGCGTTCCGCGCCTCCGAGATTGTCAACAACTTACTGAAGTTTTCACGTGTCAGCGGCAGTGAGTATTCAGATCTGGATCTAAACAAGCTGGTCCGCGAGACCGTGTCGCTCGTTGAGCCGATGCTGCGCGCCTCCAAGATTTCCGTGAATGCGCAATTGTGTTCTTCATTGCCCTTGGTTTACGCCAACCCCGGAAAACTCCAGCAGGTTTTCATGAATCTCATCATCAACGCGCGCGACGCGATGCCGCGTGGCGGCGAGCTGACCATTTCTACCCAATGCGAAGACTCCTCCGTTTGCGTCGAGGTCTCGGATAACGGTGTAGGAATTTCCCCTGAGCATCTCAGCAAGATTTTTGACCCCTTCTTTACTACCAAGTCGACGAGCCGCGGAACCGGTTTGGGACTCGCGGTTACGTATGGAATCATTCGTGAGCATCTGGGGAAGATCGAGGTGCAGAGCGTCGTGGGACGCGGCACCTCGTTCCATGTGGAGTTGCCGGTTGCGAGGAAAGCAGTAAATGTCGCCTAAGGGTTCCATTCTTATCATTGATGACGAACAGGAAATCCGGGAGAGCCTGGAGCAACTGCTCAGGCTGGACGGCTATCAGGCGGACTCCGCCTCGACCGGCGAAGAGGGTCTGAGGAGAATTGAAGGCGGAGTGTTCGACTTGATTCTTCTGGATATCAACCTTCCTGACCATAACGGTCTGGATTTGCTGAAATCCATAAAACGTGACTCGCCGGAAGTCGGCGTTATCATGATTACCGCGTACGACTCCAGCCAGATGGCCTTCCAGGCCTCCAAGGAGGGTGCGGAGAGTTACGTCACCAAGCCATGGGACAACGACAAGCTGTTGCTCGAAGTCCGGAACCTCCTTGACAAATCGCGCCTGCAAGCGGAGAACCTCCAGCTTCGCCGGGCGCTGAAACGCTATGCGCTTCCCAACATCGTGGGCAGAAGCGACAAGATGCAGAAGGTGATGGACCTCATCACCCAAGTCGCCATCAGCCGCGCCACAGTCCTGATTAGCGGCGAGAGCGGAACAGGCAAAGAGCTTGTCGCCAAGACCATCCATGTCATGAGCCCGCGCGCCGACCGAGCTTTTGTTCCTGTCAACACCGGCTCCATGCCTGTGGACCTCTTGGAGAGTACGCTGTTTGGCCATGTGAAGGGGGCCTTTACTTCTGCCATCGCTACTAAACGCGGATTGTTTGAATTGGCCGATCAGGGAACCATCTTCTTCGATGAAATCGGCACGGTGGGAGTTGAGACCCAGGCAAAACTGCTGCGAGTGATCCAGGAGCGCGAGTTCATGCGCCTGGGCGGGACGGAAACCATCAAGGTGGATGTGCGCATCCTCGCCGCCACCAACGCCGATTTGCGAAAGTTGGTCCTTGCGGGGCACTTCAGGGAAGACCTCTATTATCGTTTGAACGTGATCAGCATTTGTCTTCCTCCCTTGCGGGAGCGCAAGGAAGATATTCCTCACCTCGTGGAGCACTTCTTGAAGAAGTTTGGCGAGGAGAATGGCCGTCTCGGCCTCCAGTTCTCAGTGGAGGCAAAGAAGGCCTTAATGGACTACGACTGGCCGGGTAACGTGCGCGAACTGGAAAACGCCGTGGAGCGGGCTGTGGTCCTCGCCTCCGGGCCCACACTGGGGCTTGATCTCTTGCCTGAGCAGCTCTTTCAAGACGGCGCGCACGGGGCCGAGGGCTTCGGCTCCCAGGACCTTGCAGGCCGGTCGCTTTTCGAAATCATGGAAGCTTGCGAGCGCAGGGTCATTCTCGATATGCTGGCTCGTACCAACTGGAGCCAGACCGATGCCGCCGAGCACTTCAAGATCCCCCTTTCCACCCTCAATCAAAAGATCAAGCGACTCCAGATCGACGTTAAGCGCCGCGGGGAATCATAATCGCTTTGGAGTGCGGCGGCTTGCCGCCGCTTTAGCCGCCGCGAGCTTGCTCGCCGTCTGTCTCATTCGGTAAAATCGGCCAGCCGTGGCAGGCCCAGCAAGCTGGTCCCGCCGTGCGGGAAAAGCGGCGGCAAGCCGCCGCACTCCAAAACACACCCGACTTTCGTGTCCAAAGATCAGTGGGGAAAAGGGTACCGTCGACCTGTTATGGGGTAGGAAAAGCGTTCAGGTTTCGGAAGTGCTCAGTGGACAGGAACAAAATGATCATCATGCTGGCGTTATATCCCACATGAAGAAAGACGCTGGGCGCCAATGAGCCGCTCCTACCTCGCGCCAGTGAAAACACGAGCCCTACGAGGAAAATCAAAAACATGTGGTTCCAGGCGCCCCAGTACTCAGGCACGTGCAATCCCCCGAATAGGATGGCAGTAATCAGAATGGCAAAGCGGAGGCCCACCTGCGACTCGAAGATGGCAAAGAGGATGCCGCGAAAAATCATCTCCTCCATGACAGGGGCGACCAGAATGGCGAATGCTCCTATGGCATAAGCGGCAGCCCTTGAGTTGAACAGGCTTTCGAGGGGGAATTTAGTTGCATCCGGTAGAACCGGTGGGAATAAAGCAATGGCAACCGTCATGAGTGTTCCGCCGGCAAGGCAACCGAGTGCTTGCCAGACTGTGATACGTCGCCACCGAAGCGTTGGCCAAAATGGCTGCCGGTGGTCTACGGCCACGAGAAAATAAATGAACGCGAACATCAACCCGTAGAAGACCGTTTGCAGTGCCAGCAAGAAGAAGGGATCGGTGGAGAGTTGCTGTCTCGCCAAATGCCAGTGCAGAGTTGGCCGAAGCAGCGCGTATCCGAGGAGGACGAGGATATTGGCGGCAAACAGCCCCATAGGCACAAAAGCGATGAACAGGAAAAGATCGCGCAGCCCCCAGGGCTTGGGCAGGGATTCCCGCGCGTTCGTGAGTGTGCTCTCCAGGGGTGGCAGCGCGTTCTGAGGTGGTGTCTGCTCCTGGGTTTCGTCTATCAAGGCTTACTCTCCCGCACACTTGTCACTTGCCACGCGCCACTCCTCACTGCCTTTTGAGCGCCGCTGCCAACAAGGGGACCATCAGCTCGTGGTGCCCGGTGAGTGCATACCCGTGGCTGCGGTCCTGTTCCTTTCCGGTCCCTGCTGTCGGCCGCAAGACCACGTTTTGCACGGGACGGTAATGCTGGATGAAATCCATGTTCACAGTGGTGATGCCGCGCGGCGCTCGGCCGAGGTTGGCCACGAGGCTCAGGCATTTCAAGAAGACCTCGGGCAGCACGACCGCCGAGCCGAGGTTCAGGTAAACACCCCCGCGATGCATGCCTTTGACCAGCGAGGCAAGAAGAAGAAAATCCCGATGAGTGGCAGCCCCCAGCGCGCGCGGATCGATGGCCGGATGATTATGGATAATGTCCGTTCCGATGGCCTCGTGCACCGTCACCGGAATCCGCTGGCGGTAGGCCTGTGCCAACAGACTGAAGCGCCGGAAATGGACCTGGCGACTGCCGGCCAGAAAGCGGCCGACAGCTTCTCCGATACCCAACTCTTCCCGGCCGCCCGCCGCGATGGTGTCATTAATAATCCGCCCGGTTTCCTCGGCCATGCCGAACTTCCCTCGGCTCAATAGCGCCGGGACGTCTTCCGAAGTCGCACCCGCCAGGGCTATCTCGAAGTCATGAATCATCGCCGCGCCGTTCATCGCCACGGCGGTGAGATAGCCTCGCCTCATGAGGTCAATCAGGATGGGCCCCAAGCCGCACTTGATCACGTGCCCGCCAATCCCCCAGATGATCGGCTTGCGCTTAGCACGCGCCTTTTCAAGGGCACTTACCACAGCGCGAAAGCTCTCCCCGGCCAGTATTTGGGGGAGGGAATTGAGCCACTCGCGAACGCTGGCGCCAGACCTCGCGACCTTCGCGAAGTCTCGAACCGTAACCTTACTTGGCCGCGAGGCGAGCGGATAAGTGCGCACCTTGTCGAGTTTGAGCGGCTTTTGTGAGTACACCGTGATTGCTTCTTTCCTCAGAATTACGTTCATTTCTTCAGGAATCTGCTACCCCCGAACATTATTCAGCAGTCGCGCCAGTGCTTGTCCCGTAAAGGATTTCTTCATGTGCGCCACTTGCTCCGGTGTACCTTGGGCGACGATTCGGCCTCCCTCGTCGCCGCCCTCCGGTCCCAGGTCGATGACCCAATCCGCTTGTTTCACAACGTCCAGATGATGCTCGATGATAATGACGGTGTTGCCAAGGTCTGTCAAGCGACTGAGCACCTCCAGGAGTTGTTTCACGTCGTCGAAATGCAGGCCGGTGGTAGGCTCGTCAAGAATGTACAGGGTGCGGCCGGTCTGGCGGCGGCTCAACTCGCGTCCCAATTTGATGCGTTGGGCTTCGCCACCTGAAAGCGTGGTGGCGGGCTGGCCCAGGTGGACATAGCCAAGCCCGACGTCCACCAAGGTCTGGAGCCGCTGCTTGATTTGCGGAATGTTCTCGAGAATGGGCAGGGCATCCCGCACGGTGGTTTCAAGCAAGTCAGCGATGGAATGACCCTTGTATTTCACCGCCAGAGTTTCAGAGTTGTAGCGGCGGCCCCGGCAGACCTCGCAGGTCACGAAGACATCGGGCAGGAAATTCATCTCAATGCGGCGCAAGCCTTCACCCTGGCAGGCCTCGCAGCGGCCGCCTTTGACGTTGAAGCTGAACCGGCCGGCGCGATAGCCCCGCTCGCGCGATTCGGGCAACATCGCAAAGAGCTCCCGGATGGGCGTAAACACGCCGGTATAAGTGGCTGGGTTGGAGCGCGGGGTGCGCCCGATCGGCGACTGGTCAATCACGATGACTTTATCAAGGTGTTCCAATCCCAGGATGGCCTTGTGCGCGCCCGGCTCCGCGATGGCCCGGTAGAGTTTCTTGGCGATGGCGTGATAGAGGATGTCGTTAACCAGAGTTGACTTGCCCGAGCCCGAAACGCCCGTCACCACGCTGAGCAAGCCCAGCGGAAACTGCACATCGATATTCTTCAAATTGTTAGCTCGCGCCCCGAGGACGGAAAGGAATTTGCCGTTGGGCGAGCGTCGCTTGGCAGGGACGGGGATTCGCAGCTTGCCCGAAAGATATTGCCCGGTAAGAGAATCCTCTGTGGCAGCGATCTGGCCGGGGGGCCCGGCGGCCACCAGAAAACCACCCTGCTTGCCGGCCCCTGGCCCGAGATCAACCACGTAATCAGCCCGGCGTATGGTTTCCTCGTCATGCTCGACTACCAGCACGGTATTTTGCAGGTCACGCAATCGTTCCAGGGTTTCGAGCAGGCGCTGGTTGTCGCGAGGATGCAAGCCGATGCTCGGTTCGTCGAGCACATAAAGCACGCCGCGCAACTTCGAACCGATTTGGGTGGCCAGCCGGATGCGCTGGCTCTCGCCGCTGGAGAGCGTGGCGGCTGATCGGTCAAGGCTCAGGTAACCCAACCCCACGGCTTCCAGGAATTCCAGGCGCTCGAAGATTGCGTTCAAGATGCGCTGCGCTATGAACGCCTGGCGGGGCGTCATGCGAAGTTCCTTCAAGACTCCTTGCACTCGGCTTACAGGAAGCGCCGTGAGGTCGGCAATGGAGAGGTCGACCACGGTCACGGCCAGGCTTTCCGGCCTCAAACGCCTGCCCTGGCATTTGGGACAAGGGACCGCAGACATGTACTGCCCGAACCATTCACGATAATTCTCCGACGTAGTTTCCCCATACCAGCGCTGGAGCAGGGGCAGCACGCCGGGAAACAGGGAAGGGGCTCTGGGTTGCTCCGGGTTGCGCCCGAAAAGAATCAGATTCTGGATCTTCACGGGAAAGCGCTCGAAGGGGGTCTTCAAGTCGAACCCATAGTGTTCGGCCGCACGCATCAGGCCGCGCTGTATGGCCGACGAGCCGCCGCCCGGCCCCAGCCCTCCTTCAAGCAATGGCCGGGACCAATCGACGATCACCTTGGCAGGGTCGAAAGTGTACTGGCTGCCCAGGCCCCGGCAAGCGGCGCAGGCCCCATAGACGCTGTTGAAGGAAAAGGAACGAGGCTCGAGCGAGGGAACACTGATGCCGCAGTCCACGCACGCCCACTCCTGCGAATAAAGTTGCTCCTCCCCATTGACCACGGCCACCTGGACAATGCCCTTGGCAAGCTTCATGGCCGTTTCGATGGATTGCGCCAGCCGACTCTCGATCCCGGACTTCAGTAGCAGACGGTCCACCACCACCTCAATGGTATGGTTGCGTCGGCGGTCGAGGCGAATCTCTTCATCGACCTGCCGCAACTGCTTATCCACCCGGATGCGGACGAATCCTTCCTGCGACAGTTGCTCGAAGAGCTTGCGGAACTCCCCTTTCCGGCCGCGCACCACGGGGGCCAGAATCATGATTCGCTGGCCTTCGCCGTTTCCGGCGGAGCGGCCCTCCTGGTTCTGCGCCATGATGGAGGAAACAATCTGCTCCGTGGTCTGGCGGGAGATGGGCCGGCCGCAGCGATGGCAATGCGGCTCGCCGATGGAGGAGTAAAGCAGCCGGAGATAGTCGTAGATTTCTGTGATCGTGCCCACCGTCGAGCGCGGGCTGCGGCTGGTGGTTTTTTGCTCAATGGAGATGGCGGGACTCAAGCCCTCCACCGTGTCGACGTCAGGCCGCTCCATCTGGTCGAGGAATTGCCGGGCATAGGCCGACAGGGTCTGAACGTAACGGCGCTGGCCTTCGGCGTAAATCACGTCGAACGCCAGGCTGGACTTGCCCGAGCCGCTCAAGCCCGTGACTACCGTCAGGGTGTGGCGCGGAATCTCCACGTCGATGTTCTTGAGATTGTGCTGCCGCGCGCCACGAACCGTTATCCGCTCGATCATTCGCCCTGAGACCTACAGTGAGGAATTTCGGGAAAAGGCCAACCTTTCATGCTAATTCCTGCGGGAAAGCGGAGTCAAGCGCATTCAATGCCGACACCCGAAGCCCTGAAGCCGTTGAAGCGGCACGCAGGCAGGTTGACCGGGCGCTCTAATCGAAGTATTCTTGGCTTCGAGTGGCAGAAGCCCTTGCAGCGAGGCTTCCTAGACATTTCCGTCGCGTGGCCGGCTCAATATGCGGACACAAGCGATTAACTTCCTTCGCCAGGCTTTAAGGGATCCTGACGCCGAATTCCGCGACGGACAATGGGAGGCAATCTCTACCCTGGTCCAAAGACGCGCGCGGCTGCTGGTCGTTCAGCGAACCGGATGGGGCAAGAGCCTGGTCTACTTCCTTGCCACGAGGTTCCTTCGCGATCAGGGGGCCGGGTGCACGCTTTTGATTTCGCCTCTCCTTTCGCTGATGAGGAACCAGATCGCGGCGGCGCGAAACATCGGAGTTAAAGCGGAGACAATCAATTCCACCAACGAGGCGGATTGGCTGCGGATCGAGGGGGGACTGCAACAGAACCAGTTTGACGTGCTATTGATATCTCCGGAGCGACTGGCCAACGATGGCTTTGTCTCTCGGTGCCTGCTTCCCATCGCCAACAGGGTTGGCCTCTTCGTCGTTGACGAGGCCCACTGCATCTCCGACTGGGGCCACGACTTCCGCCCCGACTACCAGAGGATCGTCAGGATCCTGAGAGCCCTTCCCCACAACATCCCCGTGCTGGCCACAACCGCGACGGCCAACGACCGGGTCGTAAGCGACATCCTTCGGCAACTCGGACCGAACTTGGAGGTCCAAAGAGGCCCCTTGACGCGGGCTAGTCTAAGTCTCCAGAACATTTACCTTCGTTCGCAGGCAGAGCGGATGGCTTGGCTTGCGAACGTTCTCCCAGGCCTGCCTGGCAGCGGCATCGTCTACGCGCTTACGATTCGAGACTCGGAGCGGCTGGCGGAATGGCTCAAGTCCCAAGGCATCGACGCGGAGACTTATAATGGCACCATGGAGACAGAGCGACGGGAAGCCCTGGAGGACCGGCTGCTCAACAACCAAGTGAAAGCGCTGGTGGCTACGGTTGCTCTGGGAATGGGTTTTGACAAGCCGGACCTTGGATTCGTCATTCACTTTCAGCGCCCCGCCTCCGCCGTGCACTATTACCAGCAGGTGGGGCGAGCGGGGCGCGCGGTCGATGATGCTTACGGCGTTCTGCTGAACGGAGAAGAAGACGACGAGATCACCGACTACTTCATCCGCACGGCCTTCCCAACAGCCGAGGAGGTGGATCAGCTTTTGGCGGCGATGCGGGCCGCAAACGACGCACTGACAGTTCCCAATCTCCAGCAGCGCGTGAATCTGTCGAAAGGAAACATCGAAAAGATCCTGAAGTTCTTGCTGCTCGAATCGCCGGCGCCAATTCAAAAGATCCCCTCTGGACGGGGTTCGGCTTACGTCCTGAACCCCGTCCGTTGGCAGATGCCCACGGATCGGATCGAACGGATTACGAACCTGCGCCGGCAAGAGCAGGAGCGAATGAGCATCTACATGAACAGCCGGGACTGCCTGATGCAGTTTCTGGCCGAGGAGCTCGACGATCCAAACGCCGCGCCTTGCGGGAAGTGCGCGAACTGCCGTGGTGGGCTCCTGTCGGAAGGCTATCCGGACGATCTTGCTCAAGCGGCAATGAAGTTCCTTGATGGTTTGGAGAATCCGATCCAAGCGCGGAGGATGTGGCCCGCCGGACTGGCCGATCCGGAAATGCGAGGGAGAATTGCACCGGAGTACCAGGCGTTGGAAGGACGCGCACTCTGCCGCTGGGGCGACCCTGGCTTCGGCGCGCTCGTGCGGCGTGGCAAGCAACAGGATCACCGTTTTGACGATCAACTCGTCGAGGCCGCCGCGCGCTTGATCAGGAATCGCTGGAGGCCTGAGCCTGCTCCGCGTTGGATGACCTGCGTTCCCTCGAGGCGGCATCAGACTCTTGTCCCGGACTTCGCGCGGAGACTTGCTCGTCGGTTGGGACTTCCATTTGTGGAATGTATCCGAAAGGTGAGGGACACCGAGCCCCAGAAGACGCGGGCCAACAGCTTTCAACAGGTTCAGAATGTCGCGGGGGCTTTCGTCGTGGATAGAACCACGCTCAGACCGGAGCCCGTCCTGTTGATTGATGATATGGTAGATTCAAAGTGGACGTTTACGGTGCTGGCGGTTTCGCTCCGTAAGATGGGGAGTGGAGTTGTCTACCCGTTTGCACTTGCGGACAGTTCCTCGCAAGATGGTGATTAGGAGATTCGAGTGGAGTTGACTCTGACGGCGGACACACAAGCGGTCCTACTGCTTTGCGGAGAACTCGGCCAAAGGGATGGCAACGGCCCGAAGCCCTTGGGTCTCCGGCAATACAACGCCCTAGCGTCGTGGCTAAAAAACCAAGGCTTGCGGCCCGGGGATCTATTGAGCAGAGATGGCACGATCAGGCTCAGGGAGTTCCAGTCCTCGGCGGTGGACCCGATTCGCCTCACACATCTCCTGGATCGCGGCGCCGCACTTGCGCTGATCGTGGAGAAGTGGGAGAGAAGCGGACTCTGGGTGATCAGTCGGAGTGACGCGTTCTATCCGGAACGTCTGAAGAAGTATCTCGGGCAAACGGCTCCACCCCTGCTCTATGGAGTTGGCTCCAAGGAGCTACTTAACCGTGGTGGGCTCGTTGTCGTGGGGTCCCGTGAACGCTCAGAGGAGGACGGCGAGTTCGCCCGCCGGATTGGCGAGCATTGTGCGAAGGAAGGCATCGCAATTATTTCCGGGGCAGCCAAAGGGATTGACCGCGAAGCGATGTCCGGCGCCCTCGAGTCCGGCGGGTGGGCATTGGGAGTTCTTGCGGAAGGCTTAGCCAGGACAGCCACTTCGGGGCAGTACCGTTCGGGCCTCGTGAGTGATCGTTTGACCCTGCTGTCTCCTTACGACCCGGACTCGAGGTGGTTTGCCTATGCCGCCATGGACCGAAACAAGCTGCTCTATGGCCTGGGCGATGCTGCGCTGGTGGTGGCCAGCTCAGCCGAAACGGGAGGTACGTGGGCAGGGGCTACGGAGGCACTTCGGCACGGTCGTGTGAAGGTGTTCGTCAAGTCCACGGGAGCCGTGGCCCCAGGGAATCCCAGGTTGCTCCGCATGGGAGGTATAGAGTTTCCTGCGGAGCCGTGGCAGAATCTTCGGGCGATGTTCACTCCGCCGGAGCAGAAGAATGGGGAATTGTTTTCTCTGACCGCCGAACAACCCCCTCTAATGGAAGAGCGCACAGAGGTAGTGGCCCAAGGCGTCGACGACACTCCTGTTTCCCCAGAAACAAGTGCGGGCGCAACGGCCCCGCCGGTCCTGGATAAGGTCAAACCGGCAGAAGAGACGCCGCTCGCCGCAGCAGAGCAACGTTGTTGTGACGATTACTCCCTGGTCATCGAACAGATTTTGATCCTCCTTAGGGAGCCTCGAACGAACGAATGGCTCGCGGACAAGATGCGGGTACGAGCCCCGCAGATCAAAGATTGGCTGGCTAGGGGCGTCCGCGAAGGCCGCATCACGAAGCTGAAGAAGCCAGTTCGCTATGTCGCGCATCCTCCCGCCCTTTTCACAGACTAACGCCCATACCGCAGGGAAGTGGTACCCAAGACTCGTTGGCCAGCGCTCCGTTTGGCGCTCGGCTGATTTCCGACGCACCGTCGACGACTCGGAAACTATCCCGGCCCCTTGCGGCTCCTCCTCTGACGTCGGCGGTCACTGGGCCGTGTCAGCTAACCGGAAACTGAGCCGGTACCCAAAGACAGATAGAAGAACTAGCCCTAGCGGGCACACGCCGATGCGGGACGGCGGTTCTCCGCGTTTACGCAGCCTTATTGAATTACCGCCCGCCCGCGGCTACTCTGCGCGGTCGTGGCCTACGCCTTGTGAATTCGGCGGGTGACCACAAATGCCACGACACCCACAAGCACACCCGCCACGGTATCGGCCAGATAGTGGTAGCGGCCGTAAACAGTGGCCGCAGCAACGCTCAGTGCGGCGATGCAGAAAAGAATGCCGAGGCGCGGCATATAGGCGCGGACGGCCAACGCCGTCGCAGTGACCGCCGCCGCGTGGGCGCTCGGAAACAGACAGGCCTGCACGCTGAAGTGGTCCAGAACCCAGAGGTTCATGTTGCGTAGCAGCGGAGGAACGGTCGCTCCCGGAACGTCGTTAAACAAGACGCGTGGGGGAGTTAGCGGAAAGAACGGATAAACAGCGTAGCAGAATAGGGTGGCGAGGAGGACTGCGGTCCAGAACTTGTCAAACATTACATCGACATGGGTAGACCTTGTCATTCCGAGCGAAGCGAGGAATCTCGCTCTGGAAACTACGGACTTTCGAGATTTCTCGTCGTCCCGCGGTCGCGGGACTCCTCGGAATGACAGGTCTTTCGGCATCCCCCCAGGTTCGCGCTGCGCCCTGATCGAGCTCCGCGCCAGGTAAAGGGCCGCGAAGCCCAGTGGGACTAGGGGGTAGCAGAGCAAGTAAAACATCTCGAGATAATGTTGGAGCCAGGGAGCGCATGAATGGAGCGTCCATTCCACCCACCGGCTGTGGAGCATCGTTCGGTCCCACATGATGAACACATGATCGAGCCGATGCGCAGGGTCGGGCCTGATGAACAATCCCGATTCACGGTAGGCCAGCAGCATGAGAAGCGCGGGGAGCCAATCGCGGATGACCGAGGCCATCCGGCTTCGTTCGACCAGATCATCCTGGCTTAACGCCACGATGAGACAGCCCACGATTACGTTCAATACCGCCAGCACCCCGAGCGTAGTGCCAGGCAAAGACAGGGTGAGGGAAGCTATAAAGAGGGCGGCGAAGAAGGCCAAAAGGGTTTTTTCCGCAATTCGCAGTTCGCTACCCAACTGCTCGCTCAGAAGAGTTCTCATTGGCAAGCCTTTGTGTTTCAACAAGATACTAACACGAAAAAGGGGTCGGCCAAGCTGCTGAACTCCTTGCCGTGTAGTGGTACAGTTTGATGTAGAGGCGGCTTTATGCCGCCAACTGGCGAGGTAAACTCGCCGCTACAACATCAAAATGTGCCACTACCCCTTGCCGTGCTGGCTTTGGAACGATCTCTTGCCAGTAACATTCGTGATGAAATATACGCAATCAGAAACATTCCTGTAACATTAGGGATGCTATACTTTTCGTGTGCGACCACGCGTGGTCATCATTGAAGATGAGAAGGACATCGTCGAGCTAGTTCGCTACAACTTTCGCAAGGAAGGGTTTGAGGTCGAAAGTTTCGGGCGAGGACGTGAGGGGCTCGATTATCTTCGTCGTAACCCTGCAGACGTACTCCTTCTGGACATTCTCCTGCCAGACGAAGACGGGTTTGGTATTTGCAAGCGCCTCCGCGCCGACGATCGCTTGAGGGCTCTGCCTGTAATCTTCCTCACGGCCAAGGGTGAGGAAATGGATCGGGTTCTCGGCCTCGAGATTGGCGGGGACGATTATGTGGTCAAACCCTTCAGCCCGCGGGAGCTGGTGGCCCGCGTGCGAGCGGTATTGCGCCGGCAGGAGCGCGTGGCAGAAAAGCGGGAGGTGGTGGAGGCCGGGAGCCTTCGGCTCGATTCGCGGACTCAGGAGGTGAGCGTTCGTGGCCAGCCCGTGGAGCTGAGTACGCTGGAATTCAGGCTCCTGTACTATCTGGCTTCTCACCCGCGTCATGTATTCAACCGCGATCGGCTTCTTGACGAGGTCTGGGGCCGCGACCGCTTCGTCACTCCACGGACTGTGGACGTGCACATCCGCCGCCTGCGTGAAAAGATTGAAGCCGTCCCCCATCGGCCTCAGTTTTTGCAGACGGTGCGCGGAAGTG
>Ga0326727_10014025_pt1 | contig 17599 bp, 12 predicted proteins | sample MB2enrmetagenome_FD_207643 | JGI IMG/M metagenome (GOLD analysis project Ga0326727, IMG submission 207643) | Lab enriched peat soil microbial communities from McLean, Ithaca, NY, United States - MB29MY | ecosystem: Environmental > Terrestrial > Soil > Wetlands > Peat | place: USA: New York...
ACCGGCTTTCGCTCGAATTCCGCCTGCTCAAGTACACGCCGCGGCCTTGGACCGTGACCGATTCCCTGCTGATCGGCGCACGCATGGTGCAGGATTTGAACCACTCCAGCAATCCGCCGGCGCTGACTCGGGAAAAAATTCTGGCCAAGCTGGGACCGGAACTGACGGCGGATTTGTACGTGAATTCTTCCTGGCGGGACCGTCCGCCAACCGCTGTGCGGCGGATGGATTTGGAACCTGCGGTCAAGAGCGGCGATACGGATGACGATGACGACGAGGAGGAGGTAGATCCAGAGGGCGGAAACGGGCGGCTGACGTCGGAACTGGATTCTGGGCGCGTCCCTCCGGGGCTAAAGCCCGCATTTTTCCCGGGGCTGAACGACGCGGCTGAAGCCTTGCCCCTTCAAAGCAACTGGGTCGTCCCTCCGGGACTTGGATCAGCGGTCTCGCTTTTCCCAGCGCTGAAGCGCTGGGCTAAGCTGGTCCGCCCCTCCGGGGCTGAATACTCTCTGGTTCGTCCCCCCTCGGCTGGATACTCCGACGACTTGTTCCGGGAGGGGTCGAACAACTGGGTCGTTTCGGGGCAGCATACGGTTACGGGCAAGCCGCTGCTGTCGAACGATATGCACCTCGACCACCAGATGCCGAACCTGTGGTTTGAGGCGCACCTGAAAAGCGGTGGCTTCGACGTGGCCGGCATTACGCTGCCCGGAGTTCCGTTCGTGATTGTGGGGCACAACCAGCGGATCGGCTGGGGATTCACCAACGTTGGGCCAACGGTGGAAGACGATTTCATCGAGGAGTTCAATGCGCAGGGGCAGTACAAGACTCCGGCAGGATGGGTGGAGGCGCAGCACCGGCAGGAAACGATTCACGTCAAAGGCAAGCCGGACGTGGTTATGGATGTGGTGACGACGCGGCATGGACCGATTATCACAGAACTGCTTCCGGGCGAGAGGCGCAAGATTGCCTTGCGCTGGACTTTGTTATTGCAGGACGGCATGGGGCTGATGTTCTTCGACGTGGACTCGGCGCAAAATTGGAATGAGTTTCGTAGGGCGTTCTCGACTTTCGGCGCGCCGGGACAAAACGTAATGTACGGCGATGTGGATGGCCACATCGGTTATCAGGCGACGGGGCGAGTGCCGATCCGGGCGGCGGGCGACGGCAGCCTGCCGGTCGGCGGCAGCGATGATGCGCACGAGTGGAAGGGCTGGATTCCTTTCGAGGAGATGCCGCATGTTTACGATCCGCCGGGGGGAATTCTGGCGACGGCCAATGGACGCATCGCTCCGGATGGCTACAAATATTCGATCAGCACGGAATGGGACGCGCCGTGGCGGACGGACCGCATTTATCGGGTGCTCGAATCGGGCAAGAAGTTTGCGCCGGCGGATATGCTGGCGCTGCAAATGGATGTGTCGTCGACTTACGACCGCTTCTGCGCCGACAAGTTCGTGTACGCGATCGATCACGCCGCGAACACCTCGGACCGGGCCAAGCGGGCGGCGGAAATTCTGCGCGACTGGGATGGGCGGATGTCGGCGGATTCAGCGGCGCCGACGATTGAGACGAAGGCGCGTCAGGAACTGGCGCGGTTGCTGCTGGAGCCGAAACTGGGACCGGTGGCGGAGGGACCGGATCGCGGCGAACTGAGTTGGAAGAGCTACCGCTGGGCGATGTCTTCGGTCTGGCTGGAAAATGTGCTCTCCAAACAGCCGGCGCGCTGGCTACCGCCGGGATATTCGGACTATGGAAGCCTGCTGACGGCGGCGGTTGAGAACGTGGTGAAGCAAAGCCGACTGGTTGTAGACGATCCTTCAAGAGACAAGTCGCTAGCGCCTTCGGACCTCAATCAGTGGAAGTGGGGAAAGAACTATCCGGTTGAAATCAATCATCTCGTGCTCAGCCAGCTTCCGCTGATTGGGCGCTTCACGGGGCCGGGATTGCATCCGTTGAGCGGAAGCTCGTACACCGTAAAGGCGGGGGGCCGGGGGTTTGGACCTTCCGAACGGCTGACGTGGAACTTTGCGGACTTTGACCAAAGCACGTTGAACGTGGTGACGGGGGAGAGCGGAATCTTCCTCAGTCCGTATTACATGGACCAGTGGACAGCGTGGTACGGAGGCTCGACGTTCGCGTTTCCGTTCTCGCCGGCCGCGGTCGAGCGACATCGGCGGCATGAGATGACGCTGGTGCCGCGGTAGGGGAGGCAGTCGTTGGTCGTTAGTCGTTCGTCGTTCGTCGTTCGCTATTTGTCGTTCGCTATTTGTCGTTCGCTATTCGCTTGAGTCAACAGCCAATGGCGAAAAGCGATTCGCTCACGACGGGCGGCGCGCCTCAGAGATCGGGGGTAATGACGTCGATGAAATCGCCGACGAGGTTCGAAATCTGACCGGGGTTATTGGGATCGTTCGGGTTGTACTCCAAGGCATCAATGGTGTCGTCGTAGACACGAAGCGATCCGCCCTGGACCACATACACCACAGAGCGGGCGGCGATGGGTTGGATGCCAGTCACGTCTCCGTTCGCGGGAGGAATCAGCACGCCGCCGGGCGGAGCGCTCCCCACCGCGGTACTCAGCGTGTTGTAGATGGAAAGGCAACCGCGGGTCTCGGCGCCGGCCGGCGGCGGGATGGGTGGAACAATCTCGGTGCAAGTGCGCGCGCCGATGAAAAGCTGTCCGTTCGGGCCGAGCGACAAGCGGGTGTGATATCCGTCGGTGATGACGATCGGGGCGCTGTTGGTGACGCTCATGGTGTTGAGGTCGAAGATGGTGAGCAGGCCGCAGGTGGTGGCCTGCGTAGTCTGCCCGGTGCAGGGCGAGGCGGGTATTGGAGTTCCCGCGAGATAGACGGTCGAGTTGTCGACCAAAGCGACGGTCGCGGCCGGAACGGGAACGGGTGTGCCTGGGGTGGGGGGAGTCGTCGTCAAATCGAGCGGTTGAATGCTGGCCTGTTGTCCGCCGCACTCGGCGCCGCAGTTCAGCACGTAGGCGGTGGTGTCGTTGCTGTTGAAGAAGGCCCAGACGGGATGATCAAAGCTGGTGTCGCCAACACCGGTAACGAACGTGACGACCGGACTCTCCGTTCCGACACTCGACGGAGTGATCACCGCAACCGTATTCGCAACCGAATCGGAGCCCTCGCTGAAAGCCAGGATGCGATTGCCGGTATTGCCGATGGAGAGAAAACTGTAAGGCGGGTTGAATCCCTGGGGCACGGGGGCGGGCCAAATGCAGACAGGGTTCGCCGGGTTTGCGGGCGGGCAGCTGATTTCGGCGGTCACGGCACCCGAACTCAGACTAATGACGTCAATGACTCCGGGAGACTGCCCCGTCACCGTCGCGGTGGGCACAGCGACATAGGCGGTGGAGCTGTCGGGCGAAACCGCGAAGCTCTGGGTGATGCCGGGCAAGTCAACGTGAGAAGAGGCGGATTCGCCGGCGTTGCTGATGATGGTGAACTGGTTGTCGGAGGATTGCGTACCGCTGCCGCTGAAGACCAGGGTCTGGGCACGGTTGGGCGTGAGCACCATCATTCCCGGAGTATTGCCGGCGGCAATCGGGGATAGGAACGGACGCACATCGGTCTGTGCGTTGACGATATACACGCCCGCGGCTCCGGTAACGGATGAGACGCTATTCGTAATGAAGGCGCGGTATGCGATACCGCTGGTTTTTGGGCCGGGGGCGGCGCTGCTACCGCCGCAGCTCAGCTCCGTCAGAATGGCGGGCAGCACAACCAACAGAAGAATCAGGACTTTTTTCAAACCTGGGACTCCAACCTCATGCCGGATAATCGCTTGGATGCAAGAACAAGGATTATAGCAAAGGAAGAAATTCGCTTGGGGGAGCGGCTTCGGCTTCCGGGGCAACACAGTGAGCCATCAGCGTGGAGAGGATTGCTCGGCGGCAAGGCGGGCGCGACCTCGCTGTTTCACTTCGTCGGCCATTTGCCGCATCGATTCCAGCACCGCCGCCCAGGTTAGCGCCCAAGAAACGGGCGCGAACCTGGGGCACAAAAAGTCACACGCGCTCGGCATGAGGAGTGATGTTAACGACGTATGCCATGCCTGGCTTCGAACTCGGCGAAAAACTCCCTCGCTGGCCGTGTCCTTCCTGCTTTCACATCCTCCAAGCCCTGGCGAATGGCTTCCTTTTCATCGGCGCGAGCGGCAAGGTCGAGCAGGCGCTGATAGGCTTCGGCGTCCTGCACTACAGCCGCTGCCTTGCCGTTCACCGTAAGCACCACCGGGCGCTTGCTCTTCTTAAGCTGTTTCATGAAGTCGCCGGACTGACGGCGGAAGGTGGTCAGCGATTGGATGTCTTTGGTGATATCAAGCATGGCGTCTGTTCCTATCGAAAGCACCTTATTAGATGCTATTGAGAAACTCTTATCCTCGTAAAGAGTAAAAGACGGCCGGAGCATACCCTTTCGGTGGATGCGAAGATCTCCCTCCTTCTTGTATTCTCAAGTAGATGGTGCAGAATTTTATTGAACGTCTGAAGCAATCGGCCGTGCTCTGCGACGGAGCTATGGGCACGCTGCTCTATGCCAAGGGTATCTTCATCAACCGCTGCTATGACGAGCTGAACTTGTCGCAGCCGGAGCTGATCCGCGGTATCCACCAGGATTATCTGCAGGCCGGCGCCGAGATCGTCGAAACCAACACTTTCGGCGCGAACAGCTTTCGCCTGGCGCGGCACAGCCTGGTAGACCGCGTGCATGACATCAATGTGGCGGGCGCTCGCGTGGCTCGGGAAGCGGCCAAGAGTTTCGATGCCTGGGTGGCCGGGTCAATCGGGCCGCTGGGCGTCCGCATTGAGCCGCTGGGCAAGACTTCGTTCGAAGAGGCTCGTGCGGCGTTTCGCGAACAGGTCGCGGCGCTGGTGGAAGGCGGCGTCGATCTGCTGATGCTTGAGACCTTCGGCTACGTCGAAGAGTTGCACCAGGCCGTGCTGGCCTGCCGGGACGTGAATCGGAACCTTCCCATCGTGGCCCAGGTGACGATTGACGAAGACGGGAACTGCCTCGATGGCTCCGACCCCGAGTCCGTCGCCGCTCGGCTGACGGAATGGAACGTGGACGTACTCGGCATCAACTGCAGCGTGGGCCCGGTCACGATGCTGGAAGCGATCGAGCGCATGCGCGCGGTGACATCCCTGCCCCTGGCCGCGCAGCCGAACGCCGGCGTGCCGCGGTCGGTCGAAGGACGAAACATCTATCTCTGCTCGCCGGAGTACATGGCGAACTACACCGCCAATTTCGTGGCGGCCGGCGTGCGGGTAATCGGCGGATGCTGCGGGACCACGCCCGATCATATCCGCGCCATGAAATCGATTTTGCGGGTGGACCAGGCGCGCGGCAAGACTGCAATTTCAGAGGTGATTCGTTCCGGCGCTGCGCCTTCGGCTCCGGCGAGCATTCCCCTGGCGGAGCGCTCGCGCCTCGGCGCGAAGATTGCGGCCGGGGAATTTGTGACCATGGTCGAAATCGTGCCGCCCAAGGGAATCGACATCCGAAAAGAAATCGAGGGCGCGAAGTTCGTCAAATCGGTCGGTGTGGACGCGATCAACATTCCGGACAGCCCACGCGCCTCGGCGCGCATGAGCAATCAGGCGTTGTCGCTCTTGATGCAGCAGGCGGTTGGCATTGAGGCCATCTTGCACTACACCTGCCGCGACCGCAATGTGCTGGGCATTCAGTCCGACCTGTTGGGGGCGGCGGCCACCGGAATCCGCAATTTGATCTGCATCACCGGGGACCCCCCGAAGATGGGCAACTATCCCGACGCTACGGCGGTGTTTGACGTGGACTCGATCGGACTGGTGAATATCGTCCACAACCTGAACCGGGGATTGGATCTGGGCGGGAACCCGATCGGGGTTGGGACCAGCTTCGTGATTGGGGTGGGCGCAAATCCAGGGTTGCCGAACTTGGACGAAGAGATCAAGCGTTTTGAATACAAGGTGCAAGCGGGTGCGGAATACGTGGTGACGCAGCCGGTGTTCGACCTCACCTTGCTGGAGAATTTTCTGCGACGGATTGAACACTGTCGAATTCCGGTGATCGCCGGAATCTGGCCGCTGGTGAGTGTGCGTAACGCTGAGTTCATGAAGAACGAGCTGCGGGTTTCCGTTCCGGATGAAATTCTCAATCGGATGGGCAGGGCGGCAAGCCCGGAGGTGGCGCGCGCGGAAGGCGTGGCCATCGCCCGTGAAATGCTGGCGGCGGTCCGCGAGCGGGTGCAGGGGGCGCAGATCAGCGCTCCGCAGGGCCGATATAGCTCGGCGGTGGATGTTCTGGAGGCTCTCGGGTCGAAGCGGCCGGCTTCCGTTTAGTTTTGGGAACATGATCCACAAGAAATTGCAAAATTAGAAAATTTTCACTGGACATTTCGCATCCAATTCGGCATTACAATATAGGACAGGAGCAACAGGATTGGTTAAGTTTGAAGAATGCCTCGAGCGTCTGGAGAAGATTGTTCAGGAACTGGAAAAAGGGGAGGTTCCTCTGGAGAAGTCTCTGACGCTATTTGAAGAAGGCATGCAGCTTTCCGCAACTTGCCGGAAACAACTGGAGGAAGCGGAAGGAAAAGTAGAGATTCTGTTAAAACAGAACGGAAAATTACAAACGGAACCGTTCGAGCCCCCGGCCGAGAAAGCGTTGCGCAAGTAACGCTATCGCGTTCGGAACTGATAACGCCTGTGCTAGCAGTCTGCTGTCGCAGCCAAGGCCGCCGCGAATCGCGGTGTAGTCAGGGGGAAAGTATGGAACCACTCAGTGTAGTCCTCTATCAGAACGACCCCAGAACTGCACAAACTCTGGCGGTCAGTCTCTCTCAACACTTTGAATCCGTTTATTTGGCCAGCAGTTACGAAGAGGTCCGTCCCGCAGTTGCCAAGAATCGCGCTGAAGCGCTGGTGCTGGATCTGGAAATTTCGGGACCGGGCGAAGTCGAGCGTTTGCATCGGGAGTTCCCCAGTCTTTGCATCGTCGGCACGCATCGGCTGGCGGACGACAAACTATGGGCGGAGGCCATGAGTCTGGGCGCGTCCGACATATGTGAGCCGCGCAACGGTGACGTGGTGCGCTCGTTGTTGCACCGGCTCACGCGCCAGGCGGTTGCCTGATGGTTGGTTCGCTGTAGAGACGGGGCTTGGCCCATGCCGGTAGATGCGGTAAGCGGCGTCTGCGGATTTTTTTGGGAATCTGGTTACAGAAGGGACGTCTCTCGGCGTCCCTTTTCCTTTTCGCGAGGCCTGCTTGTTATACTGCGATGCCATGGTGAAACAAGTTTTGGAGCAGGGACGAGAAGCCGCCGACATCGTACTCGAGCAACTCTTGCCGCCGGCCAGCGAGCATCCAACCGCCATCCATCAGGCCATGCGGCACAGCGTGTTTGCCGGCGGAAAGCGCCTGCGGCCGATCCTCTGCATGGAAGCGGGGCGCATGATTCGAGCGGCATCGGTCGCCGGGGCGCAATCTGGTTCGCACGCTGGCTCGCTGCCCGCCGGCATCGAGCAACTGGGCGCGGCGCTCGAAATGCTTCACACTTATTCGCTGATCCACGACGATCTTCCGGCGCTCGATAACGACGACTTGCGACGCGGGCGACCTACTTGCCACAAGGCCTTCGGCGAGGCCATCGCCATTCTGGCCGGAGACGCCCTGCAAACGCAGGCCTATGAAGTGCTCGCGCAGATCGCGTGCCCAGCCGAGGCGCGCGTTGCGATCATCCGGGAAGTCGCCCACGCCACCGGCACCATCGACGGCATGATCGGCGGCCAGGTAGTGGACCTCGAAGCCGAGCACAAGAAGCCCGACCTCGCCACCCTCGAATACATTCACCGTTCGAAGACCGCGGCGCTGATCACGGCCAGCGTGGTCAGCGGGGGAATGTACGCCGGAGCAACCGTCGCGGATATTGGCCGCCTGCGAACCTATGGGCAGTCGATCGGTCTGGCGTTCCAGATCGTGGACGATGTGCTCGACCTGACCCAGACCTCCGAGCAACTAGGAAAGACCGCAGGCAAGGACAAGGCGGCGGAGAAGGCAACGTATCCGGCGTTATTCGGAATCGAGGAATCGATCCACCAGGCCGAGACCCTGGTAGAGAAGGCGTGCGCGGAACTGAACGAATACGGTGAGGCAGCGTCAACTCTAAAAGACCTGGCCCACTACCTGGTAGAACGCAAGAAGTGATCGATTGGCCTTCCTGTAGAGACGCGGCAAGCCGCGTCTCTACAGAAAATAGTGGCCGCACCAGCCGGGACAAGGAAAGCGTGGACGGTGGAACTGATAGTTCGCGGAGCGATCTGGTTTGGTTCTTATGTAGTCCTGTTTCCGCTTGTAATAGGCGCAGTATTCCATCCGGCAGGCGAACGATCCCATACAGCCCGGCGGGAGTTTTCCGATCGAATCCCGTTCCGACTTTGCCGACGTAGTGCAGCTTGCCCTTGTCATCATAAGCGCCGAGGAGAAGGGCGCCAAAATATTGCCGCTTTTCCCGGTATGCACTGAGTTTCATACCAGCCTATGAGAGATCAGCTCACCTTAAAACCTGTGCGCGCCTGTCATGCAATTGCATCTCTCGCCGAAACCCTTACGCAGGAACCACATGTCAGCGACCACGCGCCGGCAAAATGTCTTGTTCGTAAACAGCAATCTGGCGCAAGCGTTGCGCAATTGTGATGGCAAGTGCTGCGCGACGGCTTCTAGAGACTCTTGCCTCCCGCCGGGTCGCGCTGCCAACCGTTCAGGGTAGGCCGCTAGCCGCTCGCGCGAATAGTTCCCGGCTGCAGTCTGGATTACTGCGGCGGCCAGAAGTCCCGATTCAACTGCGGGTCGAATCCCTTCTCCGCTTTGCGGGTAAGCCAGACCAGCCGCATCGCCGATCAGCATGCTTGCGGTGCCGATTAGTCTTCGTGGGGACCGGCCGAACAGGAAGTAGGCATGGCCACGGAACTCGGTCGGCAAATCGATCGCGAGCTTGCCAGTCTGCTTCAGGATGTCGCAAAACCGGCGAACATGGTCTGGAAGGCCACGCGGATCTAATCGGCCCAACCCGATGTTGAGATAATCACCCTTGCGGAAACACCAGCCGTATCCCTGCATATCATTGCAGAAATGGAGTTCGGGGATTTCAGCGCGGACGGAGCAGGAGACCGCCTGCTTCCGATTCATTTGAAATTCGACCTCTTGGGCAACCACTGCCTGCCCGACATCAGTTTCGCCGAGATATTTAGCCACCGGGCAGAAGTGGCCGCCTGCCCCGACCAGCAGTCGCGCCTTGATCTCGCCATTGACGATCCAGGCATTCTCGGACCGCTCAATACTTCGAACCTCGGTCCCCTCCCGGCAGCGAGCGCCACAACGTCTCAGCAGATATTCGTCAAACTCGCAGCGGCGGATGCCATAGCTGATAATTTCACTGTAGCCGACATCGACCCCGCGTTCGCCGATGCAGCCGATATGGAATCCAGTTATGGGTTGCAGAACTCTCGCCCGGCCATATTCTTCAGGGCTGATGTGGAGCCTATGGAATACAGCCGGCGTGATCCAGCCTCCACAAACCTTGTCCCGGGGGAACCTGCATTTCTCGAGGATCAGCACATCCAATCCCGAAGATCTTAGACCCCAGGCACAGGAGGATCCCGCGGGTCCGGCGCCGACAATCAGGACATCGCATGAATCCATGGTTGATCCTGTTGTCGCGGTGCTGCGGTCTCTTCGCCAAGATAGTTCCTGGTCCATGGAATCTCCCGGCATTCGCGTCCTGCGAACACGACTTGAAAAAGTTGAAGCGCGCCGACGTTGAATCCTGCAATCGAGCCTGCCAGATAAAGACGCCACATTCTGGCGAAGCCGGATCCGAATCTCTGGGCCACGTTCTCGTAGGAACGCTCAAACCTCTGCAGCCAATGTTCCAAGGTCTTGGCGTAATGGGAGCGAAGGTTTTCTACATCCAGGACGCTAAAATCGGCAGGTTCGAGCATCTGCATAACCTCCCGGAGGGCGGGCGCGTATGCTCCCGGGAAGACACGTTTACGAATCCAAACGCTAAAGGGCCGAGGGTAATTTCGCCCGATGAAATGAAGGAGACCGCGGCCGGAGTCTCCGATTGCGCCGTGAATCACTCGGCCCAGCTGACTATAGTGTTCTGCTCCGACGTGCTCGACCATTCCGAGGGACACGAAGGCGTCGAAATGACCGCGAATATTGCGATAGTCTTCCTCAATAAACTCGACCTGGGCGGTGAGGCCTTCTTCCTGAGCTCTTGCCCTGGCGAACACAATCTGCTCATGAGAGATGTTGAATGCTTTCACTCGCACACCGTAGTGTTTGGCCATGTGCAGTGACAGTGCGCCCCAACCACAGCCCGCCTCGACCACGGTCTCACCCGGTTGCAACCAAAGCTTCCGGCAAACCAGATCAAGCTTGGCACGCTGGGCTTCCTCCAAAGTTGCCGTGCGATCGGGAAAGTACGCGCAGGTATAAACCATTCCAGGATCGAGCCAAAGCTTGTAGAAATCCGTAGGGAGATCGTAATGGTGGTGGACGTTTTTATGTGACCCCTCAAGTGAGTTCGACTGGAACCAGTTCAGCCAGGCAGAAACCAACTTCGAGTTCCAACTGAGGGTACGCGGAGTGGATTCAAAGACTCTCTCGAGCAGGGATACCATGTCACCCTCGACTTCGAGGCGGCCTTCGCTGTAGGCATCACCGAAGCTCACTTCCGGACTGAACAACAGCGCAGCGAGTGTGTGCCAACTGTCGACCCAAATTGTAGGCAGGTCGGGAGATGGTCGGGGAGGAAAGCTCTCACGCGGCTGAGCCAGGCGAATGTCAACGGGATCTGCAATTCTACGGACGGCACTCAATAAACATTGATCCGCCCAGGAGATAGAAGTAGCCATTTTAGACACTCCACTTGAATACTCGACGCAGTCCCAGTCGGAATGCGGGCCGCGTCATTGGATTGCAGTTTGGCTTCCAATATCTTTCCGCGGTCACGAGAGTATAACTGCACACTCCACAACCGCTTTGCGAATCTCCAGAAAATACCGGGTCTCAAGCAGTGTTACTATTTCGCCAAAGTGACGACCCGGCGAACGATTTGCAAAACTCTTTCGTGAGTAAAATCCGGCTCCAGTTGCGCAACCTGCCTCTTTGATTGTTTGGCACTGTCGGACCAACAACAAGGTGGGGCATGACCGAAGACACCGTGCAGCAAGCCATCGATTGGCTCTGCGACCTAAGGTGGCCACTTCAGGGCAAAGTCAAAATCAGAACTCCTCCGCAGTGTGTGAAGCCGTGCCCTTCCCTTTTCGTAGCGGCGCCGGCACTTGCCAACGATCTCCGAAGGTTCAGCGAGTTGTTACTCGGCTCCGGACGAGATTTCGTCCACCACTTCTCCATTGTGGCTTAGCAGTTGGATGCGCAAAGCGACCTGGCCCGCGGCGTGAGTCGAGCAACTCAAACAGGGATCATAGGCGCGGACTACGGCCGACACCCGGTTCAGCATGCCTTCCTGCAACTTCTCGCCTTTGACGAAGTGCTCACTCACCTGCTGGACACTGCGTCCGATGGCGAAGTTGTTGTGGCCGGTGGCGACGATGAGGTTGGCCCAGACGATCGCGCCTTCGTCGTTGACCTTGTAATGGTGGATCAACACGCCCCGGGGCGCCTCGATGACGCCTACTCCCTCGAGCGAGTTGACGCCCGCAGTGGCGCGAACGTGGTCTCCGAGGATCTGCGGATCGGTCAGCAATGCTTCCATCTTTTCCAACGCGTAGACGATTTCAATCAGCCGGGCGTAGTGAAATAAGAAAGAGCTGTGCGCCGGGGCGCCAAAGCGCTGACGAAATTCGTCCAACTCAGCGTCGGCTTTGGGAAAGCCGCAGCGATCGGCAACATTGAGCCGCGCCAGTGGGCCGACGCGGTACACGCCTCCGACGGGACCCTTGGGCTTGAAGTAAGGAGCCTTTAGATAGGATTCGCGCAGGCTCGTCTCGCCAATCCAGTTTGCATAGTCCTCCGCCGCGATCTGGTCTTCGATAATCTCGCCGGTCGCGCTCCGGAAGCGCAGCCCGCCGTCATAAAGTTGCAGGTTTCCCTTTGCGTCCACCAGACCGGCATACATGGTGGGCGCGGAGCCGAAGGACGCAATCTCTTCCTTATAGTTGTCTACTGCTCCCTTGAAAAACTGGATGGTCCGTTCCGCAATCGCTTTGGCGGCTGGGATTTCGGAGAGAATGCGGTCGCGGGTTGCGGCCAGCAGCCGCGAGTTCACGCCCCCGGGCACGACCCACGAAGAATGCACCCGTTCCTGCGCCAGACTCTCAATGACTTGAAGACCGAACTTGCGCAGTTCAATGCCATCGCGAGCCAGTTCGGGATGAGCCGCGATCACCCCAAGCACATTCCGGGTGGCCGGGTCGGAATCCATGCCCAAGAGCAGGTCCGGGGCCGAAAGATAGAAAAAGCTGAGGGCGTGAGACTGCACGAACTGGGCGCAGTGCAGCAATTCGCGCAGTTTCCGCGCCGCCGGCGGAATGCGCACGGCCATGATCGCGTCACAGGCTTTCGACGAGGCCAGCGCGTGGCTGACGGGACAGATGCCGCAGATGCGAGAAGTGATTCCGGGCATCTCATAGTAAGGCCGCCCTTCGGTGAACTTCTCGAAGCCTCGCACCTGGGTTACATGGAACTCGGTGTTGGTAACCTGTCCCTCGTCATTCAAGAGGATGACGATTTTCGCGTGTCCTTCTATGCGAGAGACGGGATCGATGGTGATGCGCTTCATCAGGCTCTCCTTATCCGCACTGCTTATCCGAATTTCACCGTGAGATTGGCGTCCGGCTTCTTTCCCTCCAACAAGTTGCTGATCACCCCAGTGATGCTCTTGGCCGGAGGAGGACAGCCGGGCAAACATAAATCGACTTTGACGAATTCGCGGAGCGGACGCGCATGCTTCAACAGCGGGGGAACTCCGATGGTGGGGATGATCTTGCCTTCCTGCGCGCCGTCCACATAAATGCGCTGCAGCAGTTTGTTTACGGGAATCGAGTTCCGCATGGCCGGCACATTGCCGGTCACGGCGCAGTCGCCCAAGGCGATGAGCAAGTTCGTGCGCTGCCGGATCTTCTGCAGCTTGTTTAAATCTTCCTGCGAACTGACCGCGCCTTCCACCAGGGTTACGTCCACGTCCTCGGGAAATTCCTGGGCGTCCACCAGCGGACCATAAACGATGTCAATCTTGCGGGCGAGAGCGATGATTACGGCATCCATGTCAAGCAGAGACATGTGACAGCCGGAGCACCCATCCAGCCAAGCGGTCGCAACCTTCACTTTTTTCACGCCTGCACCTCTCTCCGATGCGCCAGGGATCTGATGTTTTCGTCCTTCTTCACCATTTCTTCCACTGCCCGGCCCTTCTCGGCCAGAGCTCCGGTCGGGCATGCCTGCACGCACTTACCGCAGTTTGTGCAACTGAGGGACTCGCCCCACTTCTGGTTCATATCGCTGACCACCCTGGCATGAACGCCACGGGAAGTGATATCCCAAACGTGGGCGCCCTCGAGTTCCGCGCACACCCGGACACAACGGGTACAGAGAATGCAACGGTTGTGGTCGAGGACAAAGCGCGGATGGGAGAGGTCGGCGGGGAGTTTGGGGTAGTTGTAGGCGAAGCGCACGGTGCTGATGCCGAGGGCGGTGGCCATGGATTGCAGTTCGCAATGGCCATTGGAGACGCACACCGCGCAGACATGATTGCGTTCGACCAACAGAAGCTCGATGGAAATCCGGCGATAGAGCGTGAGCTTCGCCGAATTGGTGGTCACCGACATACCTTCCTGGATGGGAGTGGTACAAGCCGGAAGCAGCCGGCCGACTCCCGAAACCTCCACGATGCAGACGCGGCAAGCACCGACGGGAGTCAGTCCTTCCATATCGCAGAGAGTGGGAATGTACTTGCCGTTGGCCTTGGCTGCCTGCAGAATGGTCTGGCCCTCCAAAGCACTGATCAGCTCTCCATCGATGCGTATTGACAGCTTTTTCTGGGGCAAATGATCGCTCCTTCCTAGCTTGGGTTCGCGGCCTTTACGTCGCACCGCAGACACCGGCAAGATTCATCCAGCGCCTCTTCTTCCACCAGGCCGGTCACCACCTCGGCATTGGAACGAGACCTGGCGCTTGGCGCGATGACATGTCCGTTGTGGCGACGGCTGGCGCTGGGTTCGTCCGGCGGTGTCTGCTCATATTCGAAAACCGGAAAAATCGTGTCCCAGCGATTTGTCTCCATCAGTTGCAGATCGAGGCTGTGGGCTGCCTGTTTGCCAGAGGCCATGGCATTGGAAACATTGGAGGCTCCGGTGACTACATCGCCGCCTGCGTAAAAGCGCGGACGGCTGGTTTCGAGGGTGAACCGGTTGACTTCGATCGTTCCGCTCTCTTTCAGGCTGAGGCCGGAAGCCCGGGCAAAATCGAGATCGACGCTCTCGCCAATGGCGAAGATCACGGAATCGCAATCGAAACGCTGGATCTCGTCCGTCGAAATCGGCTTGCGGCGGCCGGACTTGTCGTACTCGCCGAGGCGCGTCTTCACAACTTCAATCGCCTTGACGTTCCCCTTCTGGTCGCCGATCACGCGATGGGGCGCGGCCAGGAATACGAACTTCGCGCCCTCGTCGCGTGCGGCGTGGGTTTCTTCCGCGATGGCAGGCATGTCTTTGACTTCGCGGCGATAGAACACAGTTACCGCCGCGCCTTTGCGCAGCGCGCTGCGGGCGGAATCGATGGCGGCGTTCCCGCCTCCGATTACAGCCACCTTGCGGCCGATGGGCACGTCTTCGCCCCGCGCTTCGGCTTCGAGGAAAATCAGCGCCGGGTAAACGCCCTTCAACTCGGTGCCAGGCTGGTACACCCACGACTCTTTCCAGGTCCCGATCGAAATGATGACTCCATCGAAACGATCGTCCAGGTCGTTGAGAGAAATGTCGAAGCCCACTCGCGTTTTAAAGATGAACTTCACGCCGAGTTTCTCGATCAATTCAATCTCGTGATGCAAAGCGCTCTTCGGCAACCGGTATTCGGGGAGCGCGTAGCGCAACATTCCGCCGGCTTCGGCCTGGCTGTCATAGACGGTAACGTCGTGACCGAGCATGGCGAGGTAGAAGGCCGCCGTCAGTCCGGCCGGTCCGGCACCAGCCACCGCGATCTTGCGTCCGGTTGGACCCAGCTTGCGCGCAATGATGCGCTTGAACATCTCGTTGCGCCGATCGGAATTGAAAACAGAATCGGCAATGAAGCGATGCACTTCACGCATGTTCACCGCTTCGTCCAAAGTGTGGCGGCGGCAGCGGTTGTCGCAGGGATGCTGGCAGACTCGTCCGGTTGACGACGGGAGAGGATTGTCCATGATCACGGATTCGAACGCATCGTCCAGCCGCTGCTCTTTGAACAACTGCAGGAAGCGCGGAATATTCATGTGCAGCGGGCAACTGTTTTCGCAGGGCGAGAGGGCCAGTTCTTCGCACACTCCGGCCTGGCAACGGCGGGCAACGATGTGATCTTCGAATTCGTTGCGGAAGTGGCGCAGCGTGGTTAGGACAGGATTGGGCGCAGTTTGCCCCAGCCCGCAGAGCGAACACTCCCGAATGTAGCGGCTCAACTCGTCCAGAAGTTCCAGGTGATGCATGGTCCCGGCGCCCTCCGTGAGTCGATTGAGGATGCGCAGGGATTTATTCAAACCGACCCGGCAAGGGATGCACTTGCCGCACGATTCGGAATGGGTGAACTCGATGAAGTAGCGCGCCACATCCACCATGCAGTTCTCTTCATCCATGACCACCATGCCGCCCGATCCCATGATCGAGCCCAACTGCGCCAGGCTTTCATAGTCCACGGGCGTGTCGAACATCTCGATGGGAATACATCCACCCGAGGGACCGCCGGTCTGCACCGACTTGATAGCGCGTCCGGCAACCGCTCCTTCACCAATGTCATACACGAAGGTTTTCAGCGGAGTGCCCAGCGGCATTTCCACCAGCCCGGTATTGCGCGCCTTTCCCACCAGGGAGAAGACTTTGGTTCCCGAGCTTTTCGGACTGCCCGTTTCGCTGAACCAGGCCGGGCCGCGGGTGATGATCGGCGTGACGTTGTACCACGTCTCAACATTGTTGATGTTGGTGGGACGTCCCCAGAGTCCCTTCTGCGCGGGAAATGGAGGCCGGGGCCGCGGCCGTCCCGCTTCGCCTTCCAGGGACGCGATCAGGGCTGTTTCTTCCCCGCAGACGAAAGCGCCGGCTCCCTCGACCACTTCGATGTCGAACTTGAATCCACGCCCGAGGATGTTCTCGCCGAGCACGCCATACTCATGGGCCTGCTCAATCGCCCGGTTCAGCCGATGCACGGCCAGGGGATACTCGGCGCGGACGTACACGATGCCCTCCGTCGCACCCATGACGTAGCCGCCGATGATCATGCCTTCGAGCAGCGAGTGGGGATCGCTCTCGATCTCGTTGCGGTTCATGTAAGCGCCGGGATCGCCCTCGTCGGCATTGCAGATGATGTACTTGCGATCGCACTTGGCTTTGTTGAGGAACTCCCACTTGTTGCCCGTGAGATATCCGGCGCCGCCCCGGCCGCGCAGTTTCGATGCCTTGATCTGCTCGATCACGGCCTCGGGCCGTCCGTCAATCAAAACCTTGTAGAGCGCCTGGTATCCTCCGACGCCGATGTATTCCTCAATATCGTCGGGATTGATGAGGCCGCAGTTGCGCAAAACGATCTTCTTCTGGCCCTTGAAGAACGACACTTCGTTCCAGGATGGCACTTCCGGATAGCCACGCCCATATCGCACGTTGCCGGTAATGTGTTCCCATTCCTCGATCTTGCAGTAGATATGTTCGGGAGTGATGTTCCCCATGGAAAGATCGTGCAAGATTGGGAGGGCATGGTCCGCCTGTACCCGCCGCAAGATCAGTAACGGCTTGCCCGGCAGCCGCACATTGACCAGCGGCTCCTCGAAACAAGCGCCGAAACAGCCGACGCTGGTAAGCAGGACATCCATCCCCGAGTGCTGAATGGCTTCGGCAAAGGCGTGCTGCAGACCCTCGGCGCCATTGCCCCGGCCGCAAGTCCCCATCCCGATAGCGACGCGGGGAACGGGAGGAAGAAGCTTGGCGAGCCCCGCTTCACGGACTGCACTGAAAGCTCCAATGTCCTGGATTCGAGGCATCATTCACTCTCTTTCTGAATCGTCTGGATTTCGCGTTCCAGGGTGCGCTCGTTCACATGCCCGCAGATTCGATGATTTACTTCGACCACCGGCGCCATGGCACACTGTCCAAAGCAGGCAACCGTGCGCACCGTAAACTTCTGGTCGGGCGTGGTCAGCAAGACTTTTTCGCCGTCGCCGGTGTCGCTCGAATCCTCCAGCCCAAGCTTGAGTTCGAGGCGGACGCTCTGCAGCAGATTGCGGGAACCGCGCGTGTGGCACGCAGTACCGCGACAGATGCAGATGGTGTTGTCGCCTTGGGGATCGAGATTAAACAGAGCGTAGAAAGTGGCGACACTGTAAACGCGCGAGA
>Ga0326727_10014026_pt1 | contig 17598 bp, 17 predicted proteins | sample MB2enrmetagenome_FD_207643 | JGI IMG/M metagenome (GOLD analysis project Ga0326727, IMG submission 207643) | Lab enriched peat soil microbial communities from McLean, Ithaca, NY, United States - MB29MY | ecosystem: Environmental > Terrestrial > Soil > Wetlands > Peat | place: USA: New York...
GATCCGGATAATTCAGCGCATACGAAATCGGTAGCCGCATGTCAGGAACCGACATTTGGGCCATAACTGACCCATCCCTAAATTCTATCATGGAATGGACCGCTGATTCGGGATGAATAACCACGTCGATCTGATCGCCTGGGAAGCCAAATAACCAACGGGCCTCAATGATTTCCAACCCCTTGTTCATCAAGGTGGCAGAGTCGATGGTGATGCGTCCGCCCATCTTCCAGATTGGATGCTGCAAGGCCTCTCCGGGAGTTATGCGGTCGAGGTATTTTCGCGGGGTTTTCAGAAAAGGGCCTCCCGACGCAGTCAAAATGAGGCGGCGGACTTCCTCGTGGCGGCCTGACCGAAGGCATTGATGGATGGCACAATGTTCGCTGTCTATAGGCAGGAGTTCTGCTCCCCGCTCTTGCACTGCGCGGCTCACCAGTTCTCCGGCGGTGACAAGAACCTCTTTGTTCGCCAGTCCGATGCGTTTTCCTGCCCGGATCGCCTCGTAGGTTGCAACCAGCCCTGTGGTTCCATGCGAGGCTGAAACTACGATGTCAACCTCAGGGTGTGTCGCGGCCTCAATTTGTCCGTTAACTCCTGAAGCTATCTTAACCGTCCAGGCAACCCCGAGGCGTTCGAGCCACGCTCGCAGAGGCGCAATGTTATCAGAATCCGCGACGACAACTAGTTTCGGCCGGAATTCAAGGACCTGCTGGGCAAGCAACTCAACATTCTTACCCGCGCAGAGGGCGGTGACGCGGAATCGGTCAGCCGATTTCCTGACGACTGACAGACACTGCCGTCCAATCGAACCTGTAGCGCCCAAAATGCACAAACCCTTCGTCATCGCCAGAGATCCCTGATCGCCAAGCTCAGCCATAGAACCGGCGCACCGAACAACAGGCTGTCCACCCTGTCGAGCAAACCGCCGTGACCCGGTAAGACCGACCCCGAGTCCTTCACGCTGGCACCCCGTTTGATCGCCGATTCCGCCAGGTCCCCGATCTGCCCGAACAACGCTATTATTCCTGCCAACAGCATAACTTTTTTCCAGCTCGCTGTCTGCCAGAACAGGCTCGTAAACCCCCAGGCGACCAGCAGGCTGCCCCCCAGTCCCGCGACCGAGCCTTCCAAGGTCTTCTTGGGAGAGATCGAGGGAGACAGCCTCTTCCGTCCTATCGTGCGCCCGATAAGATAGGCAAAAGTATCATCGGCCCAGATCACCAGGAACAATAGCAGGAGGAGATTCCGGCCTCCAGCCGGATCTGCCGCGCCGGGGACGCGAAGGACTCCCTGGCTCACCTGCGAGAACCTCAGAGGAATGACACAGGACAGCGCGAGCCCTATATACATCACTCCGAAAATGGTTGTGGCGACCGTGCCTAGGTAAGTCTTCAAGTCGCGGCTGGTCACCAGCGCCGCGGTGAGAGTGATCAGGACCAAAGCAATCAGCAGCAGAAAAGAATACGACGTGCTTCCACCGCCTGCCACCGCTTGCGCCGCGCAAATCCCCGCGCCCGCCAGATATCCCAAAGTCGACAGCGGCTTGAATTCCGCGTGCCGGCAAAGCTGGAAAAACTCGTAGAGACACAACTCAACCACCGCGATCACGGCGGCCAGCAGGAGCCATTTGGGTGACCAGCCGATCAGGTATATTACGGGGGGAATTAATAGTAAGGCGGTGAAAAATCGGAGTTTCATTGAGAACGGGTTACTATCCCAGCCCTATTCCTCCGTAGCGGCGCTCCCTTTTCTGATAGTCGATGATCGCCTGAAACAAATGCGCTTGGGTAAAGTCGGGCCAGAGGATTTCCGTCACCCAAAGTTCCGAATAGGCGACCTGCCAGAGGAGGAAGTTGCTCAAACGCAATTCTCCGCTGGTGCGGATCAGCAGGTCCGGCTCGGGCAGATCGCGGGTGTAAAGGTGGCTGCTCAGAGTGGGTTCGTCGACGACCACGTCTCCATTGCGCCTGGCCAATTCAACCAGTTCGCGCACCGCATCCACCAGTTCAGCGCGCGCGCCATAATTGAGCGCCAGGGTTAACCGCAGCCCGGTGTTCTGCTTTGTATTTTCCAGCGCCGTCTCGAGATCGCCTTGTACCGGCTTGGGCAGTTCGTGGATTCTGCCGATGACGGCAAGGCGAATATTCTGCCGGTTGAGTTCGGAGATCTCCTTCTTGAGATACTCACGCAACAACCTCATGAGCAGCGTGGTCTCGGTATGGGGACGCTTCCAGTTCTCAACGGAAAAGGCGTACAGGGTCAAATAAGGCACGCCCAGCCGGGCACAAGCCTCCACAGACTGGCGGACCGCCCTGATTCCCGCCCGGTGCCCCGCAATCCGCGGCAGCCGGCGCTTCTTCGCCCATCGTCCGTTGCCATCCATGATGATGGCGAGGTGGCGAGGCAGGCGGTCAAGATCGATTTGGGCCAGAAGGCGCGATTCAGAAGATTCTGTCGTCACGGGGGCCTGGAAGCGTGAGTGCACGCTCGGAACTCAAAAAACGTAACACAGCGGAGGGAGAACTGCAAGAGCAGGTGGCGGCGGAGCGAGTGTCTGGGAAAGCAAGATTGCCACTTCGGCTGGGAAGCCGGCTAATTCCCGGTTCCGGTAAACAAGGAGACGCGGCCATGAGCCCCAGCCTCTAGCTGTCCTTGCACTTCGCAACGATGAGCGTGATGTCGTCGTGCTGTTCCTGGGGGCTGAAGCTCCGAACGGCGCCGACGATCGCTTCGAGCAGGTCCTGAGCGGGCATCTCAGAATAGCTTTGCAGCGCCGAACATAGGCGTTGTTCTCCAAACTCCTCGCCGGTGGCGTTGAACGATTCCGTTATGCCATCCGTATAGAGAGCCAGTGTGTCTCCAGGAAGGAGTCGGCATTCTGCCAGCGCACAGTCCCACTCTTTGAACAATCCCAGGACCGTGCAGGTGGAACTGAGCCGTTCGAGAGCGCCGTTGCCGCGGAGCAGAAAGCCGGAGACGTGCCCGCAGTTCGCATAGCGCAAGCGCCGCTCCACATCGCAGTATTCGGCAAAGAAGAGGGTGGCGTAGGCGCTATCGACCGAATTCTCATAAAAAAGTTGGTTGGCCGAACGCAGGAAGCGCTCTGGCTGATCCGATGCCATGACGCACTGGCTGCGCAGATTCGCCTGCAAGTTGGCCATTAGCAGCGCGGCAGCAATTCCTTTTCCTGCCACATCGCCGATCACCAGCCCCAGCCGGTCGCGGCCGAGATCGAGGAAATCGTAGTAATCGCCGCCTACAGGGTGAGCCTGGAGGCAGACACCCGCGTATTCGAGACTTCGAAGGGGTGGCAGGGATTGCGGGAAAAGCCGGGCTTGCACCTGCTTGGCAATTTCCATTTCCTGGCTGGCGCGGCGTTCGGCTTCGAGCCGCTCAATTCGGGCGCGCCGCTGCGCTTCAATTTCCCGGCTCACCTCGTCGAAGCTCACGAGTGAAAACGAATTCCCGTCCGGATCTTTGAAACGTGTGAAGATTCCGCCCCAAATGGGAGCCTCTTGGGGGTCCGGCGAGCCGCTTGCCGCCACTGTCACACGATGCCGCAGGCGTCTTAAGCGTGGCGTGGACAGAAACTCGACGCCGCACCTGCGCCATTCACGGAACTTGGCAACCACGTCCTCGGTGACAAACGCCACCTGGGTGGCCCGTCCGATGAGCTTGCACTCTGACGAGCCGGGTTCGGGCACGCGCAGCACCAGGGTCGCATTGCCGTCCGGAGGGGCAACCGCAACCCAGGGGCGCACGGTTTGGGATCGGGCATCGAAGACCAGACTGAATCCTAGCTGACCCACGTAGAAAGGCACGCTCCGATCCAGGTCGCGCACGAAAATCGTCACGGACTGAAGGCGCAAATACGCGCCCTGCGCTTCCTGGCGCGGAGCGGAGTCTTCTGTATTAGGCGGCGGAGCGGGACCGGACATCGATTCATTATACTTCGCGGGCGGCGCAGGCTTGCTACTAATGTGGCCCCCTCGCTGGAGTGTCATTCTAAGCGGAGCGAAGAAACCCTGCAGTTCGTGCAGGTCATCGAAAAACAAATGACAACTGCAGAGATTCTTCGGCCCGGAGAACGGGCCTCAGAATGACAGACTTTGGCCGGGAGCCTGAGGATGACAGACGGTGACCGTCCTCAGAATGACAGGTGCAGCGCCGTCACGTCCAATCAACCAATTGCTGAATGACCCAATGGCCCAATCATTCAATTGCCGTGCTTCAGCATCGCGGCGGCGTGTTTGAGCACGGCATCGGTGATCTGGCTGCCGGAGAGCATGCGGGCTAACTCACGCGCTCGGTCTTTTTCGGTGGCGAGATGCGTCACGGAGGTCAGGGTACGGCCGGAGCGTTCGAATTTCTCGACATAATAGTGCTGATCGGCGAAGCAGGCGATTTGCGCCAAGTGCGTGACGCACAGCACTTGCCCGTCGCGCGCCAGACGCTTCAGCCGCTGCCCGACGGATTCGGCCACGCGCCCGCCAATCCCGGAATCGACCTCGTCGAAAATGAAGGTGCGAGCGGTGCGCCGGGCGGCGCCGGCGCCGGGCCGATTCGTCCCCACCACGGTTTTGAGCGCCAGCATGAGGCGCGAGATTTCGCCGCCGGAGGCAATTTTCTCCAGCGGCCGCAGTTTTTCGCCCGGATTCGGCGAAATACGAAACTCCACTTCGTCGATGCCGCGCGGCCCCGCGCGCCCTTCCAACAGGCTTTCGAAATGAACTTCCAGGCGGGTTTTCTCCATGCCCAGTTGCGCCAATTCTTCGCGCACCAGGCGGGTGAGTTTGCGGGCCGCCTCACGCCGCTGGGTGGAAAGCGCCTCCGCCGCTTTGCCGTAATCGCCCGTCGCCTTCTCCAGTTCGCGCTGGAGCGTTTCGCGGCGCTCGTCGGCATGTTCCATTTTCGCCAGCTCTTGCCGGGTTTTTTCTCCGTAGGCAAGGATTTCCTCAAGCGTCTGCCCGTATTTGCGCTTCAGTCGATCGAGCAGGGCCAGCCGGTCTTCGATCTCCTCCAGGCGTTGCGGGTTGGCCTCCAGCCTTCCCAGATAATCCCGCAAGAAATCGGCAGCGTCTTCCAGCGTCGCCCGAGCGCCTGCCAGTGATTCGAGGACAGGTTCGACGGCTGACTCATAACGGCGAAGCTCTTCAAGTTGCCGCATGGCCGCCGCCAGACGCGAGCAGGAGGCTCCTTCCTCTTCATAGAGCTCGGAGAAAGCGCCTGCCGCGGCGGCTCGCACTCGCTCCAGATTCGCCAGGACGCGCTTCTCGTCCTCGAGGCGGGCGTCCTCCCCCGGCTCGATTTTGGCGTGCTCGAGTTCCTGCACCTGAAAGCTCAGCAAGTCGATGGTGCGTAGCCGCTCCTGCTCGTTTTGGCTGAGGCTGTCGAATTCTGATTCCAGTTCTCTGCGTCGAGTGTGTAACTCCCGGACTCGCTGCAACTCCTCGTCCACGCCTGCAAACTGGTCGAGCAAATCGAGTTGGGCGTCGCGGGCAAACAGCGCCACGTGCTCGTTCTGCCCGTGCATCTCGACGAGCAGGGCGGCCAGCGACTTCACCGCCGCCAAGGTGACGGGCTGATCGTTCACCAGCATGCGGCTCTTGCCGCTCGCCAGGATTTCCCGCCGGAGGATAAGCTCCTCCTCCTGTGCCAGGCCGCATTCTTCCAGCCAGGTTGACCAGGGCGGTCGTCCTTCGGCGCGGAACACCGCCGTGACTTGCGCCCGCTCCTGCCCGGAGCGAATGACTTCCGCCGAAGCTCTTCCCCCAAGGGCCAGGCCCAATGCATCCACCAGAATGGATTTTCCCGAGCCGGTTTCGCCCGAGAGCAGATTAAGCCCGGGAGCAAACTCGACTTTGAGGGAGTCGATCACGGCATAATTCTGAACGTGGATTTCATGGAGCATAGACAGTTGTCAGTCGTCAGTAGTCAGTAACTGCTCGTGGTTAGTCCGCGGCAGTGGATTCCGACCTCAACGATTATACGCCACGTGAGGGCGGCCACAAGTGCCGCCCCTACGAGGGTGCCAGTTGCAATGGCCATTGAGGTCGCGTACTCTATGCGCGGTTAGCGAAGGCCTGTTCTTCAAGGTCTGCGGCTTTCGTAGGCGAGAGGCGAACCGTAGTCCTGGGAAAGCAGGTCTACGCTACAGCGCACAAGCCATCCAAGGAGGCTCATACGAACAAAACGAATCGAAGGCGTTTCCTGCGGGTTGGAGTTGCGGCGGGAGCCGTAACGGCCGCGGCGGTCCCAGCCGTCGCGAAAGAGAAACCGACCAAAAAAGTACTTGTCAACAACTCCAAGGACGGAAAGACACCACTGTTCAACAGCGTGGTCGCTTACGGCAACCTGGTCTTCATCGCCGGCGTCGGCTACCATCAGGCTGGTGATATCAAAGTGCATACCAAGGGAGTCCTTGACCAGATCCAGCAGGAGCTTGAGGAAGCCGGCTCCTCGATGGATAAGGTCCTCAAATGCAACGTTTACCTGGCCGACCTGAAGGACTACGCGGGCATGAATGAGGTTTTTCAAGGGCGCTTCGGCACTGAACCTCCAGTGCGAACCACCATCGCCGCAGCCGGAGTCCCAGGCAATTCGCTGGTAGAGATCGATGTGATCGCATATATCTGACTCGGCTCGGATTGTGCGGACGGAAATCGCGGTTTCGCGCGAAGTCGCAAAGCGCGCCAAGGCCGCAAAGCGGGCCCAAGACTTCACTTTGTGGCCCTGCGCGGCTTTGCGACTTGGCGTGAGCTGCGTTGATTCTTCTACGATCTCTCCGAAGACGGTTCGTCCTGGATAACCTCCCGGCCACATGTGGCAGATTCGTGTTTTTGTTTTCCCGTTAATGCCCGAGCTAACCGAACTACGCCCCAAGCCGCAACAGGATGCGTTACATTGACGGCGCCAAAAGTGCTATGTTACGTTGAAGACTTGAGGGACTGGGCTGTTCATTGTTTGTCAAGGAGGCGAATTGCTCCCCGCACTACTGGCGCAGTTACAGAGTTTCTACCAAGGCGAAGTCTGGCAGTTGCTGTCGAACACGAGGCTCGTAGCCCGGATTGTCTTATTGCTGCTGGCGGGATTTTCAGTCCTATCCTGGGCAATTATTATTAACAAGTTTAGGAACTTCAGAGCGGCCCGCCGGGAGTCGCAGGAATTCTTGAAGGTATTCCGCCAAAGCAAGCGGCTTTCGGAGATTCGTACCTACTGCCGAGGTCTCAAGTCCACCCCGCTATCGGAAGTTTTCCAGGCGGGATATCGAGAAATTGAAAGCCAGGCGGTGGTGAATGAGAACCCGGGCAAGCCCCACATCCGAAGCCTGGAAGCTGTGCAGAGGGCCTTGCAGATGACCTCCTCCAGCGAACTGACGCGCATGGAGCAATGGCTCACCTGGCTAGCCACCACGGGGGCCGTGACGCCGTTCGTCGGGCTGTTCGGAACGGTCTGGGGAATCATCGACGCTTTTCATGGAATGGGAACGGCGGGCACCGCGTCGCTGCGCAGCGTCGCGCCCGGGATTTCCGAAGCCCTCATCACGACGGCGGCCGGCCTTTTTGCGGCCATTCCTGCGGTTATTGCCTATAACCAGTTTGTGCAGCGCATCAAGGAATTTGGCTCGATGATGGACGATTTCGGACTCGAGTTTCTAAATTTGACCGAGCGGTTTTTCACGTAGTCCGCTGTCCGTCGTCAGTTGTCCGTGGTCCGTCGCCAATGCTGAGGGTTGCACGACCTATGGCAACGGACAACGGACTACGGACAGAGTGAGGTAATTCATGGCATTCACGACGCTCAAAGGTCGGACGCATACATCGCTGGCGGAGATTAATATCACGCCGTTCGTCGACGTGGTCCTGGTGCTGCTGATCATCTTCATGTTGACCGCCCCCATTCTCGAATCGGGGATTGAAGTCGACCTGCCGAAGACCCACACGGTGAAAGCGATTTCAGAGGAGAAGATCGTGGTGACCATCGACAAACACCAGGATATTTATGTCGGGAACGATCCGGTGAACATTCACAAGCTGGGTGGCTACGTTTTGGCTCATCTGAAGGGTGCAGGCGGGACTCCGGTGTTTATTCGGTGCAGCCAAACGGCGCCTTTCGGCACGTTTGCAACGGTGGTGGACGCCTTGAAACAGGCCCAGTTTACCAACATCAACGTAGTGACGGAACCGCTGGAAACCAAGTGACGAGTGAAAAGTGACGAGTGACGAGCAAGAAGATTCGGCCGGAATTATGTCCTCCCGTGAATACTACGTCATTCCCGCGCAAACGGGAATCCATCGTTTATGGTCCGGCGCGGGTTCCAGACTGCGCGGGGGCGACGACGATTGTTGGTGCTGAACGCTGAGAGCTGAAAGCTGAAGGCTAAGATGAGCGGTCAGGCCGTTTCCATTGTGGTTACGCATGCGCGGCGCGAGACGCTGGGCGGCACGCTGGTGGCTTCCGCCGCGATGCACTTTGTGCTTTTCGTGCTGTTGATCGGCTACACAAGCTTGGGCTCATCGTTCGGGGGCGGCTGGGGAAAGAACTGGGGCAGCGGCAACGCTACGCGGATTGGGGCGGTTGCTTCCCTGCCGGGCGTGCCGCTACCGGCCCCGATGCTATCCACGCACAATACCTTGGCCAGTGAAAATCCAGGGCTGCACCAAACGGAACCTGCGCCTAAAGCCCCGCTGGAGCCGAAGGCCATCCCGATTCCCAAGTTTAAAGAGGCCGTGAAGCCGGAGAAGGCCGAACGCATCAATACCCATATTCAAAAAGACAAACCCGTGCAGGCGGACAATGCCGTACCCTACGGACTAGGCGGCCAGCCTTCCATGAACTACACGCAGATGGCCAACGCGGGCGGTCAAGGCGGTCTCAGCTTTGGCGAAGGCGGGGATTTTGGCGAGCGCTATGGTTATTACGTCGCTTCCGTACGAAGCCGCATCAGCGGCAACTGGCTGCTCTCCACGATCAGCCCGAATATCGTGAGCGCTCCGCGCCTCTATATGACTTTTACTATTCTGCGTGACGGCAATGTTACCGATGTTGAGATCACGCAGTCCAGCGGTTTGCCTGAAGTGGATCGTTCCGCTTTGCGGGCCGTTTTGGCCTCGAACCCGCTTCCCCCGCTTCCCCCCGATTATTCCGGGAACAGGGTCAAAGTGAATCTCTATTTTGATTTTCACCGGTAGGGGAGAGGGGGCGGCGCCGATACCGCTTTTGGGGCTCGTGCTGCCTCATCCGATATCTCACACCGCGAGACATCTACGCGGATGGGTGCACGCATCTAAAAACTATGGGAGTTGAAATCCAGCATGCGCTTTTCCTTGCGGCGAATCCAACTGTGCAGTTTGTTCTTTGTTATTACCCTCTCGCTGCTGTTGATAGCTTTTAACACCGGTTGGGGTCAAGACTGGTTCAGCATCGGCATCAATCTTGGCGCGTCCAGAATCAAACTGGCCGTCTCTGACTTTACAGCCGCTTCGGGCGAGCAGAACCTCACTCCGCTCACCCAGGAATTCAACCAGGTCCTGTGGCACGACCTCGAGCAGGCGGGCATCTTTGATCTGGCCAGCAAGAGCTTCTACCCGACCACTCCGCTTCGTGAGCCGGCGGATGTGGACTTCAAAACCTGGAGTTCGCCGCCCGTCTCCGCCCAGATGCTTGCCTTCGGAAAGGCCGAAGTGACGAATTCCAACATGGTGATTACGGCGCGGCTGTTTGACTTGGGCAACACCGCGAATCCCAGCGTTGTTGCCAAGCGCTACGTCTCTACATTGAACGAGGTCTCGACGCGCGAAGCCGCGCACCGCTTTGCGAACGAGATTGTTAAGACCCTGGGGGGCGGCCTGCCCGGCGATTGCCTGACCAAAATTGGGTTCGTGAGGGGCGGCGGGGGCCGCTCTGAAATCTGGGTCATGGATTACGACGGCTTTAACCAGCACGCGTTGACCAATTACGGTTCGCTCTCCACAACCCCGCGCTGGTCGCCGGACAATGCGAAGCTCGCGTTTACGAGTTACGCTTCCGGCAATCCGGAAATCTATATTCTCTCTCTCGAAACGAATCACCGGGCTTTCTTCCCCAGTTACAAAGGACTCAACACCACCCCTGCCTGGTCGCCCGATGGAAAGAAGATTGCCTTTTGTTCCAGCATGAGCGGCGATCCGGAGATTTATGACTCGGACATCAACGGCACGAATCTTCAGCGGCTGACCTTTTCCCGGGGAGTGGATATTTCGCCGGCCTGGAACCCCAAGACGGGAACCGAAATGGCCTTTGTGTCCGACCGCAGCGGGACACCCCAAGTTTACATCATGTCGGCCGACGGCACCAACCTGCGGCGCGTCACCACCGCGGGCGGGGGCGGTGATGCCAGCGGCCCCGCCTGGTCTCCCAACGGATTGTTTCTGGCTTTCCATTGGAGGCTCTCGGAAACCGGGACCTACGATATTTACATCATGGAAATTGCCACGGGAAGGATTATCCAGTTGACGCACGATGCGGGACGCAACGAGCATCCCTCCTGGTCGCCCGACGGCCGCCACCTGGCTTTCGAATCCACTCGTTCCGGCACTCGCCAGGTCTGGACCATGCTCGCCAATGGAACCGAGCCAGTGCAGCTTACCCGCACCGGAAACAACTGGAACCCGAATTGGTCGAATTAGTTTTTAGAGTCGCAAGAGAAGGTGTCGATTTGTTCCCCGCATTCATTGAACGCCTGCTGAGTTTTTTCCGAAGTGTGGCCTCGGAATGAATGTCGCGGCGCGATCTTTTGACGGGTAGCTTGTTTTTTTTCTTGCTTTGATGTTAGTATGCACGGTTTCGAAAAGCACGAACCCCACCGGCGCGGGTGATTCTGAGGCACTTGTCCTGCTCCAGGGGGCATTCCAAGAAATGTTGGCCTATCCAAGGAATCGCAAGATTCCTTTCTTTCCGACCAAGGAGGATGAAGAAATGCAACAGCAGAAACGCAGTCTTGCGCTTCTCGCCGGTTTATTGGGAATTGTTCTTTTGGCAGGTGCGTGTCACAAGAAGCAGGTGGCCGCCGCGCCGCCCGCCGCGCCGCCCGCCCCAACCCCGGCGCCAACCCTACACTTGACGGCCGAGCCGAGCACCATTGAAAGAGGCCAGTCCGTCACGTTGAGTTGGACTTCCCAAAACGCCACCGACCTTACCCTCGAACCAGGCGTGGGGAAAGTACCAGCGCAGGGCTCCACGACCGTTACCCCTCAGGAATCCACAACCTATGCTCTGACAGCCACCGGCCCGGGCGGTTCAGTAACCGAGACCGCCAGAGTGACCGTAACTACTCCGCCGCCGGCAGCGCCGCCAGAGGCGCCCAAAGCTGAGGTGAGCGAAGAAGAAGTATTCGGACAGAGTATCAAAGATGCCTTCTTCGACTACGACAAGGCGGATATTCGTCCCGACGCACAGCAGGCTCTGACCTCCGACGCCGACTTCCTGAAGGCTCATCCGAATGTCAAGTCCACGATCGAAGGCCACTGCGACGAACGAGGGAGCGAAGAGTATAACTTCGGTCTGGGCGACCGCCGCGCTACCGCAGCTAAGAGTTTCCTGGTCAATCTGGGTATCAACGGCGACCTTATCAACACCATATCGTACGGCAAGGATCGGCCTTCCTGTACGGATCACGACGAAGCCTGCTGGCAGCAGAATCGTCGCGCTCACTTCCACTACGGTACGGAGGCAAAGTAATACGGACTGGCCGGGAACCCTTGCGGCTCCCGGCCTGTCTTCCCTCTCGACTTCCACACTGGCACGGGGAACCGGCGCGGCATAAGGGGGAACTGTGCCCACGTCCGCGTGGCACGTGACCCGGCCCGTCTAGAATCACAGCGCCGGCCTTTAGCAGGTGGACGATGAACCCTTTTGGCGTGTCACCCCGAGGAGGCGTGGGCGAAGAGGCATCTCGCTGCGCGCAGGCAAGAACAGCACGCCAATAGTCGGCGTGAGGCCGCCGCTTCAACTTTTTGCATCTGCTACCGCCAGTTGACCCAAATACAGAGGGCAGGGTACACTGGCGTGTGTTCACTTTAAACAACGAGGGTGACTCCCCTTGAAAAAGCATGCCTTACTGATTCTTCCTGTCCTGGGCCTTCTGGTTGCCGGAGCACAGCCCTTCTACGCGGTCAGCAAAGAGACGCTCCAGATGATGCAACAACTCGACGCGTTGCAGCAGGCTGTCCAAAACCTGCAAAAGACCGTCGATACGCAAGGCGCAGTGTTGAGGACCTTGATCGAACAGGCCAGCGACAACGTCAACAAGATCAAATCCAACATGGACGATTTGCGCGACACCACGCAAAAGAACCTGGCGACGTCCAACGCGCGCCTCGATTCCATGACCACCCAGATCCAGGCGCTCAGCGAGAGCCTCGATGAGGCCAAGGCGCGCATGGGCAAGCTGGGCGAGCAATTGGCGCAGACGCAGAATATTATCCAGACTATAACCGCTCCCCCGCAACAACCTGCGGCTTCTGCGACAGGCACCGGGGCTCCCGGAGCCCCAGGCGCGCCGGGCGGCGAGGCGGCGCCCCCAAAGCCGACCACTCCCGATCCCGAAAGCCTCTATAATTCCGGCCTGACAGACTACAACGGCGGGCAGTACGACCTTGCCATTCAGGCCTTTCTACAATACCTGCAGTACTACGGCGAGACGGACCGGGCCTCTAACGCCGAGTTCTATATCGGGGAGATTTACTCCTCCCAGAAGAAATATAACAACGCGATCGCGGAGTACGATAAGTGCATTGAACGAGGGGGCAACAAGGCTGCGGCCGCGCAGCTCAAGAAGGGATTTGCCCTGCTCGAGCTCGGGGAGAAAAGCGCAGGGGCCAGAGAATTGCGTTCCCTGATTCAGCAGAGCCCGAATTCTCATGAGGCGGACCTGGCCCGCCAGAGACTCAAAAAGCTCGGTTATCCTGTGTCAGGTCCGCGCCGTTAACGGGCCTCGCACTCACGGCTGATGCGGTTGTTCTGCTTTTGGGAAGCGGCCGAGTGGTGGAGGGAGGATCTTGTGGCTGGCACTGTTAACAAGGTGATTTTGGTTGGCCGTCTCGGGAAGGACCCGGAAGTGAAATACACCCCCAGCGGCGCGCCCGTAGCTAAATTCAGTTTGGCCACGGACTATGTTCACAAAGACTCCAGCGGCGAGCAACAAAAGGGCACCGAATGGCACAACATCGTGGCCTGGAACAAACTGGCCGAGATCTGCGGGCAGTACCTGACTAAGGGCAAACTCGTGTACATCGAGGGGACCATCCGGAGCCGACAGTGGGAAGACCAAGCGGGAAACAAGCGCACGTCCTACGAGATTCACGCGCATGCGATGCAGATGCTGGGCTCGAAGGCAGATAACGAGCGCATCGCAACTTCCGCATCGGCCACGTCGCCCACGGCGGAGCGAACGTATTCACCTGCCCCGCCACGCCCATCCGCTGACCGGCCGCCGACCCCCGAACCTCCTGCCGAACCGCCCGAAATCACGGATGAAGACGTGCCGTTTTGATCTGTGGGGCGGCCGCGCGAAGCGCCTTGGAGGGCAGCGAACTCAGCGGCTCTGGTGTCTTCTTCTCTCATCCCAGCGGCGCACCAGCTCATCGAACTTCTGGCTTTGCTCCGGCGTCAGGATCTGCCGAATCTGGTTGCGGGTTTCCTGGCGGATGGCATTGAGCTGGGCATCCGACTGCTGCTGAGCGGCTGCGAATCTGCTGGTGGAGCCTTCCAGGATCTGCTCGAGTTGAGGGACTTGCGTATCTGAAAGATTGAGTTCGCTCTTGACGCGTTGGACGAAGCTTTGCCGGTTGAAGGGGCGGTGCCAGCGCCCCGTGCTCCAGGCGTAATAATAGACGGAAGCTCCGCCGACCACCACACCCAGCAGAAATGTCAAGGCGAAATAGAGGTAGGCTCTTCGGCTCATGGCTTTCTCTAGCCGACTATTGTTACTCGGTCGGCCCTCCCGGATTCAATTCGTGTGTATCACCGAGGTCGCCCCCCACGACGTCGGGCTGCGACGTCTGGCTGTGGCTCTGCAAAGCGAGGAAATCGGCCCCCGCCACACCCCGCACCGGGCCGGTGGTGGGCAGCGCCAAGCTGAGCAGCAAGGCCAGCGTGAGGGCAAGCGTGGCATAAACGAAACGCCGCCCAACGGTCTCGAAGAACTCGCTCCGTGCGCCCGTCGCCTCCCACTCTTGCAGCCGTCGAACCAGCCGCGAGGCGAAGCCAAACGACGTATCCGGCGGCGCCTCGTCTGCTAAGGCGCGGAAGCCGGTCTGGAGGAAGCGGGCGTTGCGCCCATACACTTCGCAGCCCGCGCACTTGCTCATGTGCTCTCGCGCCTCCGCAGGCAATTCCTCGCCCCAGCGCTCCCCGACCAGATCCCGAATCTCTTTGCAATCCATGGCCTATTTTCCTTCTTGGCGCCAACGCTCCAGGTCTTCGAGCATTCGCTTCCTGGCGCGGTGGAGGCGCACTTTGACGGTGCTGGTTTTCAGTTTCAGCAGGTCAGCGATTTCTTCCACAGAATAGTCTTCCAGCTCCTTGAGAGTTAGGATCAGGCGGTCATCTTCCGGCGCGCGTTCGAGAAGCCTGCCAACGAAATCCCTCAGGGCTAGCTTCTCGCCGTGATCCAGGCCTTGTGGCGGCGGGCTCTCCGCCTTTCGTTCCAATTCGTGCGCGCTTTCTTCCGTCATCTCCGAGTAGTAGCTGAGGTGCGAGGCGCGCACTTTGCGCAAGTAATCGTAGCAATGGTTCACCGCAATTCGGGACAACCACGTGGCGAACGAAGATTGAAAATTGTAACTTCGAATGGCCCGAAAAGCCTTGAAAAACACCTCTTGAGCGAGGTCCTCGACTTCGTCCCGGCGGCGAACCAGATGGAAAACGATGGAGAAAACACGCTGCTGGTATTTTTCCACCAGCAGGCCGAAGGTTTCACCATCCCCTTTCTGGACACGACGAATGTACTCAACTTCCTGGCTGACATCAAACTCCGAGCGTGCCATTCGGGTTCCATCTCTGGGCTTCCCTCAGTAGCAGGGACGAGGGAGGTTGCCCATTGGTTACAGACCGCCGTCCAGATATCGCTCCGCCATTCCTATATTAATAGTTGACGGTCTTGATACTTTGTGGAAGAATGTCCCCCATGGTCATCGGAACACGTCTTAAAAAGTTAAGAGAAGATAAGTCACTATCACAGGGTGATATTGAAAAGCGCACCGGACTCTTGCGTTGTTACATCTCCCGGGTAGAGAACGGCCACACTGTACCGTCTCTCGAAACCCTGGAGCGGCTCGCGGCGGCACTGGAAATCCCTCTCCATCAGCTTTTCTATGAAGGAGACGGAGAACCGGTTCTGCCCAACCTGAGCAAGCTGCAGAGCACGGAAGAGTTGGTACTGGATGCCCAGCAGGAAAAGGAAGTGCGTTTCTTTGAAAAAGTGAAACGCCTTCTCGGCAAGATTGACGAGAAAGACCGGCAACTCCTGCTCTACATGGCCCAGAAACTGGCAAGTCGATAGCCCTGTAACCTTGGTCCTGTCTCAAGCTGCCTCGGCGGCGGCCGTGGTGAGTTATTCCCATTCGATTGTCCCCGGCGGCTTCGAGGTAATGTCGAATACGACGCGATTAACGCCTTTTACCTCATTGACAATCCTGGTCGCCATCCGTTGCAGAAGCGGCGCCGGAAGGTTCGCCCAGTCAGCCGTCATCCCGTCTTCAGATTCCACGGCTCGAACGGCGATGGTAGAGGCGTAGGTTCGCGCGTCACCCATCACGCCCACGCTCGAGACCGGAAGCAGGACGGCGAACGCCTGCCACAAGCCCTTGGCCAGACCCGCCGCTTCGACCTCCTCCCTCACCACCGCGTCCGCATTCCGGACCATTTCGAGGCGCTCTTCCGTGACCGCGCCCAGGATCCGTACCGCCAGACCTGGGCCGGGGAATGGCTGCCGGTCGATCAGCCGGTCATCCAACCCCAATTCCCGGCCTACTCTGCGCACTTCGTCCTTGAAAAGCTCGCGCAGAGGTTCGATAAGCCGGAACTTCAAATCTTGTGGTAACCCGCCCACATTGTGATGGCTCTTAATGGTTGCGGCCGGACCCTTCACGGAAACCGACTCGATCACGTCCGGATAAAGTGTCCCCTGCACCAAAAAGGGTATGTCCCCAAGCCGGCGAGCCTCCTCTTCGAAGACACGGATGAATTCTTCTCCGATGATTTTGCGCTTTCTCTCCGGGTCGGTTACTCCCTCCAAGCGGGTCAGGAAACGAGCCGAAGCGTCTGCCGTGCGCACGTTCAGGTGGGCTTGCTCGCGCAGCTTGCCGGCCACCTGCGCGAACTCGTTCTTGCGAAGCAGGCCGTTGTCGACAAACAGACAAGTCAGCCGGTTGCCGATGGCTTTTCCAACCAGCGTCGCAGCGACCGCGGAATCCACCCCGCCCGACAGCGCGCACAACGCGGTTTCGCCCTTGACTTCCCGCCGCACTCGGTCCACCGTTTCCTCGATGAAGGAGCGCGGGAACCAATTCGGCTGGATGCCCGCCACGTCCCGCACGAATCGGCTCAGGATTTCCGAACCGTGTGCGGTGTGGCGAACTTCCGGATGGAACTCCAGCGCGTAGATTCCGGCCGCGGGATTCTCAATCACTGAAATCGCGTTCTGCGTGCGCCCCGTTATGCTGAAACCGGGCGGAACCTCCGCCACGTGGTCGCCGTGGCTGTTCCAGACGCGCAGCGGCGACTCGATGCCCTTGAGGAGCGTTGTGGAAGGGTAAATCTCCAGTTGGGCGAATCCGTATTCCCGGCGCTCGGCAGGCTCAACCCTTCCCCCCAGCGTCCTCGAGATCCATTGCAGCCCATAACAAACGCCCAGAACCGGGATGCCCATCTTCAAGACGCGTTCGTCGCACACCGGCGCGGATGGATCGTAGACAGACGACGGGCCGCCGGAAAGCACCAGCGCCTGCGGGTGCATCGCGGCCAGCTCATCAAAGGGTGTATGACACGGAACGATCAGCGCGTAAACCTGCATTTCGCGAATGCGGCGCGCGATCAATTGCGTGTATTGAGAACCAAAATCGAGGACAACTACAGGTCTAGTATGTTCCATGTTCTATCGGGCCACGATGTTAATCAGCTTCTGAGGTACAACCACAACCTTGACTATTTGCTTGCCCGCGAGGTGCTGAACCACCTTTTCCTCCGCCTGCGCTCGGGCCAGAATCTCTTCCTCGCCTGCGTCCACCGCCACCCGGATTCGCGCTCGCAACTTGCCATTAACCTGGACCGGCAGTTCAAGTTCATCCGCGGCGGCGAGTTCGTTATCAAAGCGCGGCCAGGGAACTCGAATCAGCGGTCCTGCGTGGCCTAGGCCTTCCCAGAGTTCATCGGCGATATGCGGCGCAAAGAGCGAGAGCATTATTACCAGCAATTCCAGAACCGCCTTAAGCGCTTCGGGGCGAACTTTGCCGGCCTCAATCGCGCCCTGATGATCCGTCAATTCGTTAATCAGTTCCATGCACAGAGCCACGTCGGTGTTGAAGTGCCATCGGCCTTCCATGTCTTCCGTAACGTGGC
>Ga0326727_10014027_pt1 | contig 17597 bp, 17 predicted proteins | sample MB2enrmetagenome_FD_207643 | JGI IMG/M metagenome (GOLD analysis project Ga0326727, IMG submission 207643) | Lab enriched peat soil microbial communities from McLean, Ithaca, NY, United States - MB29MY | ecosystem: Environmental > Terrestrial > Soil > Wetlands > Peat | place: USA: New York...
CGTCCCTGGCGCAGCGCCGCGACCGCGAGGTGAAAGGCCGACAGAAAGCCGATCGGCACCTGGTCGACCTGCGGAATCGGAATGCCATACGTCGCGACGTCCCAATTGGCGGCGTTCTGCAGCAAGTTGAAGCGTACCATGGCGTGCATCAAGCGAACCATGGCAGCGGATTTGAAGGCACCCCCGTGGCGATCGAGCACATCGGGCATGACCGTCGTCGCGAAGAAGGTCGCCGTCTCGTGGATACGACGCGCAGACGCCTTGCTCGAGAGCGCCCCGGTCAAGACCATCGGCAGTGCGGTGTACTTGTTCATGAAGGTTGGGATCAAGCCGACGCGGATCGCGAACGGCGCCCGATTGGCGTAGCCATTGCGCTCGATGCGAGCACCGCGTTCGATCATGTCCCGGTCGAGCCAGGTCGGAAGTTGCTCCATATCGCGGATGAGGCGCTCGAGTTCCGGCGGTGCGTCGGTCACGCTCTCGAGCCCGTGCTCGCAGGCGCTCGCGAGCATATCGACGAGCTTGTTGAAACCGTGCTTGGGGATCAAGGCGGCGTATGCATCTGCGAGGTGGTCGCCACACATCGTGAAGGCACGGATGCGGGTGACCTGTGCCTCGTCCGCGAGTAAGTCCGGCCGGCGAGCCGCGAACTCTGGCTCGAGGTCGGTCTTCGCATTCGGCTCGAGGGTAAAGCGTTCGGGCGCGACCGCGAAGTCGACGCGGCCGTACATGGCGGGGATTTCGGTGGCTTGCGCCGCGATGCTAGGGGCGTCTTCTGTGATCCGGTAGTTCATCGGTGTCAGGCTCCTGCGCTGAAGGTGAGATCGCTGGAACCACCGGCAGGAGGTCCGCAGATCCTACACTAAAACCTATCACATGATAGACTTTGCACCAGAAACCTACCACTTGATAGATTTTCCGTCAAGCCCCTGGCAGTATTTTTCTTCGGAGCGAGCTTGAGGTGCGAGCGCACACTCAGTCCGGCTACCGTAAGGGCGAAGAGACCCGAAGACGGATCCTCGACGGAGCGCTCAAAGCGTTCGGCGAGGCCCCGCTCGCGGCTGTGACGACGCGCCGGATCGCGCAAGCGGCGCGCGTCAGCTTGCCGACCCTGCAGTACTATTTTGGCGACAAAGAGGGCCTGTACCGCGCTTGCGCCACGGAAATCGTGGAGCGCTATCGCCGCCATACGTCGGCTGCTGCCGGTGAAGCCGCGCAAGCGATGCGAGCGGAGTGTACACCCGAGGCCGCTCGGCTTCACTTGAAAGCGGTCGTCGCTGCGCTCGCTGAACTTCTGGTCGGCTCCAGCGAGACCGTGGGTTGGTTTCAATTCGTAACGCGAGAATTACGCGAACCCGGACCTGCCTTTGAGATTCTCTACGAAACGCTGTGGCGGCCGGGGGTCGAACTCACGTCACGTTTGATCGCACGCATCGTCGGAGGTTCCCACAACGATCCGGCGGTACGCATTCAAGCGCTGATGCTGCTTTCCAGCGTCCTATCGTTTCAATCGGGGCGCAGCATCTCATTGCGGGCTATGCAATGGACCGCGATCGGCCGCAAAGAACTGGGACTGATACTCGCCGTCCTCAATGCCCAAATCGACGCGATCGGCCTCCGGTGAAATAGCGGGTACGTCGTGCCTCGGACGCGAGCCATGGTTGCAGCGCTTGCTGCGAGCGCAGTCACCCCTATTAGAGTCTAAACGCCGAGCAGATAATCACTTACGTTAAACCCTCTGGTCCTGTAAAAGCCGGGAAGCCTGAACGGGTAATTATCCCTCAACTTTGACGGTACGGTCTACGATGTCAACGCTAAATCGCCGCCACGTGCCGGCGCGCTCAAACCACGCCTCGCCCAAAATCCTGCGGCCGTCCCTCCGAACCTCTCGCACCTTCTCAGCAACCTCACCAAGATGACGTTGGTCGCCGACAATTTCCTGAATCGGTCGTGACCACATTAGACCATTCGCCCCGAAAAAACATACTTGATCGCCGGCGACAACCACCAGCATTGAATACTCCGGCGCCGAAAGCAACATCTTACTACCGTAAAGTGGATAGCGCACAAAGGCGTCAGGACACCTAACAGGTATCCAATACACATGCTGCAAGTTGTAAGCGAACAATACCAGCCGATTTGGGGTTGATGCGAACCCGAAGGCCGACGACCAATCAGCCCTACTCATCGGAACCATTATGAAGTACGGCTCGTTACCGACGTCTATGCGAATGAGGAACCCATCTCGACCAGCCTTGCGGTCCGAAAGATAGACGACTCGGCTAGGACCGCCGACTTCTATTGCACTCCGACACTCAAAGTCATGCGCAAAATCAAGCGTCGATTGCGTCGTCCGCGGTTCAAGCATGAGATACGCTACCTTCCCGTGAGACCCTTCTTCCGCCTGTAATTTCGTTTGGATGAGGAACCTGGACGGAATGAGTAGTCTACCGAAAAGCGTGAGATAACTTAGAACTAGCGCGCCGCGTCTGGTCAATAATTATGGGGACAAGACCGCCTACGCCCTTTGGCATTCTTGCGGCCAGGAAAATGATGTTGTTACCGTCCCCCGTCATAATTGCAAGGCCGTCAGCGCCCCGCTCGCGGGGTCTATCCAGTAGGCCGACACATTTCCGATGCCTGATCGGACATCCTGGCACGGCTCAAGGGCGATCGTAGCGACTGCGTTGTGAAAACGATCCGCCCCCTTCCAGCTTCCGACTCCACGTCCGGCGCTCCGCGACTTCAGCGCCGCGCTGATTCCGGGCACCGCGGGCCAGGCTAGCAAATGGCTGTTTAGCAGCGCGCGCGCTGACGCCTCGAAACATTCCCAGCCGCCCGCCGTAGCAGGCACGAAGGCTCAAGGCCAGGGTGGGGGCAGGTATGGCGACGGCGGTTTCGGCGAGCGTCCCGCAGCGCAGGTTTAGCGGAGGTGGCCGGACGATTGCGACGGTCGCGCTCTTTCTCGTGACGTTCACCCTAGCCGTTGCAATCGTGGCATCGTTCGAGAGAATCCGCCTCACGGCGCCGCCGCTCGCACCGTCCCTCGCCCACGCGATCGATACCGAGGGTACGGCGGCAGCCCTCACCGAGTACCGCACACTGCGGGCGCGGGGATTTCCCGGCTTTTCGGAGAGCGAAGCCGCGACCAACGATCTCGCATACCGCTATCTGCGAGCGGGGCACGCCGGCACCGCCCTCGCCTTATTTCAGCTCAACGTTCAGACGCACCCGACCTCCGCAAACGTCTACGATAGTCTCGGCGAGGCCTACGTAGACGCCGGCAAACGGGATCTCGCGATCGCAGAATATCGCCGCGCGGCGGCAATCGATCCCGATCTCAAATCGACCGGCATCGCGCTCGCCAAACTTGCGGGCGTGCGCAGAACCATGATCGCTCCGCTGGGCATCTTCCACGTCGCCGCAGCGCTGACTGCACTGCTCTTCGGCACGCTCGCACTCGTCTACCGCAAAGGCTCGAGGCGGCATCGCTGGACCGGGGACGTTTACGTCGTCGCGATGCTCTGTATGGCTGGAGCCGGCGGCTACCTCGCATTCGTCAAGTCGCAACCATCCAACGTCCTTGCGGCTTCGCTGACCTCCTATCTGGTTGCGACCGCTTGGGCGGCGACGCGACGCAGGGATGGGGAGACCGACGTCTTCGATTGGGTGGCGCTCGTTGCGGGCGCGACGGTGGCGGCAGCCTTCGCCACGAACTTCTACGACGCGGCGCGCAGCGGTGAGGACCTCGTCGGTCCTTACGCCATCTTCGGCCTCATCGCTCTCGTAGCGGCAACCTCGGACGTGCGCATGATCGCAGACGGCGGCTGGAACCGCCCCGGGCGCGTCGCCCGGCACCTTTGGCGGATGAGCGTGACGATGGTTATCGCGACGATGTCGTTCTTTGTCGGACAACAGCACCTCTTTCCCGAAGCCGTGCGCGGGTCCGCCCTGCTCGCGGCGCCGGGTGTGCTCGTTATCGTCGTCATGCTCTTCTGGCTCTATCGCGTCTGGTTTACTAAGACGTACAGGACGCGAGTGCCGGTCCGTCCAGCCGCGAATGCGTTGACGAAGCCAATCGGCGACGGCGTCAGCGCCTAGGATGGGCTGACCTCATTCTCATACACGCATTCTCGAGCTGGCCTTCGACGAATCCAGGTCGATACCACGACCGAAGTCGCGTGGGCGGCTCGAGCATCCGAGCCCGCGCGCCTACGCGGGTTCGCTCCACATGAGCACAATTAACCAGGGAGTTTTTGAGGCGATCGAGTAACAGCCGCCGTTAGGGAGGCTGACGTGGACGCATCCGGTTATCTCTACACGATCGCGACCGTCGGCATGACCTTTACCGGCCTGTCGGTCTTGACGATGATCCTTCGCCAGATGCTCGGCGGGCAAATGACGCGGTTCGACAGCTTCGTCGCGCGCACGTGGGTCGAACTGGGCTTCATGACGTCGTTCGGCTCGATGCTCCCGCCGATGTTGCTCTTGTTCGCCTTTCCGGCACCCCTCGCTTGGCGCATTCCGAGCGGCGTCATCGCCGTCATCCTCGGGGTTTGGGCGCTAACGTTTCCGAGCCGCAGGCATGCCGTAAATTCCTCGCGCCTGCCGATCCAGGTCGTGATTTTCCTCGCGGCGATGGACGTCACGGCGTTGGCTTTGGCGGCGAACGCCGCCGTTATCCCCGCGGCCCAGTTGGCCGGCGCCTACGCCACGGGAGTGACCGCGATCCTCATCGGGGCCGGACTCTTATTCCTGTTTGCCTTCGCACACTGGTATGAGGCCATGATCCACGACGAGAAGCGCGAATGGTAACGCGCGGACCACTCGCCGGATCGCACGTCATCGGCGCTTTAGCGACTCAGGGCGATGGGCCGCCTCGGCACCGGTTTGGTCGCTCTTCACGAGTATCTCGGGATGTTCGGGAGTCGCTGCGACGCGATGCGTCTTGATGTGCGTCTCGGCGGTCAGGATTTTCTCGACGGTGCCCTCGACCTTGCCTTGACTCGCGTTCCACGCCACGCGATCCCCGGGCTTGAACGAACGTTTGCGTCCCACGCCTAACAGCTTCCCACAGAGCGTTCGCCTTCAATCCGTTCCGCGCGTGACAGGCGCCGCGCCGGGCGAGCGAGCCGAGACGATGATGTCGACCACCGTAATCCCGCGAAGCGCGAGTTCGGCGGCGATTCCGCTGCGGTGACACTTCTCGGGCTTGCCTTCGGAACACATGATCGCCACCGTTCGCCCCGCGCGGACCGCATGTTCCAAATCGTCGATGGCGGCCGCACGCGACCCCGGCTCGATCGAAACCCCGCCGAACTTCGCCGGATTTCCGAGCCGCTTGCCGTCCCAGCTATAGCGAGAACCGAGCGTCTCGCGCAGGTTGCGCTCCGAGAACGCCGGATTGCGCGCCGACCGGGGCAGAAACCGGACGTCGACGACCAGGTCGATTCCCCAGGCATCGAGCGCCGCAACGAACACCGGGAGCGGCGTGAGCCCATGCCCAATCGTGTACAGCGTATGGCCTACTTCCCGCCGCCCCTCACCGCGCGCAATCATACCGCTCCCGTTCCGCGTCGCATTCGGGCCGTCAAAGCCGGCGAGACGCTCGTCGACACGACCCGAGCGATCTACGTTTGGGAGTGGCCCAACTATCCCCAGTATTACATTCCCCAAAGCGACGTGCGGCTGGAGGCCTTCGAGGACGGCGACGCCATCGCGACGCCGCAGGGAAAGGGCCGGAATCTGAAGCTTCGCTCCGGTGGGGTCGAGCGCCGTCCCGCCGGACGGCTCATAACCGAATCCGCGATCGCCGGTCTCGCGGGTACCGTTCGGCTGCAGTGGGATGCCTTCGACCACTGGTACGAGGAAGACGACGAAGTATTCGTTCACCCGCGCAGTCCGTACACGCGCGTCGACGCCATCCGCTCGACGCGCGCCGTCCGCGTCGAACTCGACGGCACCGTCCTGGCCGAAGCGCAGGGCTGCGTCGCGCTCTTCGAAACCGGCTTGCCGACCCGTTACTATCTCGATCCGCTCAACGTCCGCTTCGCGCACCTCGTGGAGTCCGAAACGCGCACGCAGTGTCCGTACAAGGGCAGGACGACCGGCTATTGGTCGGCAGCGGTGAACGGCACGGTGGTGGCCGACGTCGCTTGGACGTACGCCTTCCCCACGGTCGCGATGGCGCCGATCGCCGGGCTCGTCGCCTTCCTCAACGAGCGCGTCGACATCGTCATCGACGGCGAACCCCAGCCGCGCCCGGTGACGCACTTCACCTGACCTTTTCCGGCCGCTCCGGTGCCGGAGGCAGCCTAATTCGGCCTAGAGAATTAGGCGCGCATGGTGAACGGCGGTCGCGGGTTGTTTGTCGGGCGCGTCCTCGTCGCCGCCGTGGCGGCGAGCGCGGTTGCGGTCGCGTGTGCGCCGACCTCGCTCAATCAGCAGTTGCCCCCGGGAACCGGAATCCACCCGGTCACGGCGCACTGGGCGCAGCCTCGGGCGCAGGGCGCACGCTCGCACCCTTGATCAAGAGCCAGAGCGTGACCGCGATCTCGCCGAAGAGCGCCGGCTGCGCGAAAGCAAACGCCTGGTCCTCATACTGAGGTACGAGCAATCCGATGAGGCTGATCGCAACGTATGCAAACCCGCCGAGAATCAGCCAATAACCGAGCAGTTTCGGTAAAAAGCCCGACTTGACGACCAGCGCTCCGAACGGTAAGAGCCACAGGCCCCAGAAGATTTCTCCGATCGTGTTTCCCTGGCCGTGCAAGCGCAGAAAGAGCATCGCGAGCGCGTCGCGCTGAGCCGTATCGAACGCGCTGAGAAAGGGCGCGCCGTGGATGAGGACCAGCGCGGCGATCCAGTTGAGCGCGTTGAGAAAGAAGATCGGCGTCACCATGAGGCCGCCGAGAATCACCATGAGCGCCGCGGTATCCTTATCCACGCCACGGAAGAGGCGGTAGAGGGCGAGCGGTACGAACAACGCGAGGACGCCGCCCACCAAATCGCCGACGATGCCGAATCGGAAGAGCATCTCGTGTGCGAGGATCTTGTCCGCGGTCGCGGCGGCGTCGCCCCCGACGATCAGCGTGCTGGGAACGTAGATCAGGCTGAACGGCCCGAGCAAAATCTCCGCGAGATAGAACGCGCCCGCGATGCGGGCCGACTTGACAACCGAATCCATGCCGGTCTCCAAAGGCGACGCGAGGGTACGCGGCCGTCTACCGGAGCCGCGCCGGGATGTTACGAGAAGTCCGACGACGCCGCGTACAATGCGGCGAGCGCTTCGAGCGCCTCGCGATCGGACGCAGCGAAGCGATCCGGCAAAGGACTGTCCACGTCGAGCACGCCGACGACGAGACCGCTCGAGCGGAGCGGCACGACGATCTCCGAGTTCGAGGCGGAGTCGCAGGCGATGTGCCCAGGAAAGGCGTGCACGTCGGGGACGACGAGCGTTTCGTCGCGCGCCCAGGCCGTTCCGCAGACTCCGGCGCCGCGGGCGATGCGCACGCAGGCGGGCTTGCCTTGAAACGGCCCGAGCACCAGTTGCTCGCCGCGGACGAAATACACCCCGGCCCAATTGAGGCCCGCGAACGCGCCGAAGATCAGGGCCGAAAGATTGGCCGCGTTGGCCACGGCGTCGCGCTCGCCTTCGAAGAGCGCGCGCGCCTGCGCCGCGACGAGGTCGTAGTCCACGCCGCTACTCCCGGTCGACGACGCCTTCGGTCCAGGGCAGTTGTGACCCGTTGGCCAGCGCCGCCTTCGCGCCCTCGTTCATCACCGAGTTCGGGATGGGCGGGATCGGCGCCGCGCGCGTATAGTCGAACATGTCGTGCAGATCGTCGGCGGACGCGTCGCGCGTCCCGAGCGAGCCGAGCCCGAAGTTCTTCTCGATGTAGCGGATGATCGAGCCGAACTCGCGCGGCGTGTGCGAGACGTAGGGCAGATACTTCGCGTCGGGCACGTAGTTCGAGTGCGCCCAACCCGAGATGACCACCAGCGGAACGCGCATGCCCCACGAGTTGCCCTGCGCGTCCTTCGGCGGCAGCACGTGATCGTACCACCCGCCCGAGTCGTCCCAGGTGAGCAGAATCGCGGTGTCGTTGTAATAGCGGCAGCGCGGGTCGGTCTGCATGAGCGCCTCGGTGAGGCCGATGTACATCGTGGCGATCCAGGCCGGACCGCCGGCGCCGAGCGTGCCCGAGAGATCCGACGCCGTCTCGGGCGGCGTCACGTACGATACGGAAGGCAGATTGCAGTTCGCGATGTCGACGTCGATCGCGCCCGGCGGCGAGACGACCTTCGTCAACCAGTCGGGACCGCTGCGAATGGGCTGCACCGCGTCGTAGGCCGATACGGAACCGTCGTACGTCCCGATCGCGCCGGTGTAATAGCGCCAGGTAACGCCCGCGCGATCGAGCAGCGTGGCGAGCGTATCGTAATGAAAGCAGACGGGCCCCGGGATCGTATTTTCGCCGGTCGTGAACGCGGCCGCGGTCGTCCCCGGCTCCGAATCGCAGCCCCAGATGTTCTCGTTGGCCGGCGGCGCGCTCGGTTTGGGCGCGGGAAAGATCGGGTCGTCGGCCGGTCCCTGGCCCGCGATCAGGAATTGGTGTCCCGGAAACGTCGGCGTCAGCCGCGACGCAAACATACGATCCGCCAGCGCGTAACGATAGGCCAGCGCGTGGTAGAGCGTCGTCTCGAAGTCGGGCACGAAGCCGAGCGCGGGCCGCACCGGCGGCGCGTAGCCGGGCTGCGTCGCTTCCGCGCGGTCGAGGTCGAACCCGTTCATCGCGCCGTTGTTCCACTCGGCGACGAGGTCGGGATGCATGTGCAGCGGCGTGTACGGAATCTCGAACGGAATCGGCGCCAGCGCCGCGTGCGTCCCGTCGTGCAAGAGCGCCGACATCGTCGTGTCCGCCCCGGGATACCCCCGGCCACCGCCGAGCACCGACGACCCGAACAGATTATCGAGCGTGCGATTCTCTTGGATCACGACGATCACGTGCGCGATCGGGCTTCCCGCCACTTGCTGTCCGCCCGCGGTCGTCGGCGCCGCCGACGCGCCGGCGCGCGCCGCGGCGAACGCGACTGCGACGACTAATGATGAAGCGGCGAACAGCGGTCGCATGCAACGTCTCCACTCGACACTCGGTTGGTCGAGTCTACCGATACGACGACCGCCTGACCTGCACGTTTTCGCCTGCGGGCGCGCGCTACGCCGGAGGCTTCCCGAGTTGGCGTCGCGCTTCCGCCCCGATTTCCGCCGAGGTGTACGCGTGACCGTCGATGCCCCAGCCGCCGTCGGGCGCCTCGGTGATCAGCACCCACGTGCGGTCGCCGAGCGTCGAATCGCCCGCCGCGGCGGCCACGATCTCGGTCATCTCTTTCACCACGCCGAGCTTCTTGTCGCGGTCGAGCACGCCCGCGGGCGTTAGGATCTGCACGCGAACGTAGTCGTTGGCGCCGGACGCTGTAGACAACGCGTCGGCCGGAAGCTCGTGCACGAACGCGGCCGTGTTGTCGGAGAACAAGGCGATCTGCGGAACCTGCTCCCAGCGCATCAGGGCGGCGGTCAAGTCTTTGGTCAGCGCGCGCTTGTCGCCGAACGTCCCTTCGATCGCGAAGACGTCGATCATCGGCATGGCAGTTTCTCTCCCGAACGATTATGATGGTCGTCATAGCGACCGCGCCCAGTATGCACTATACTGGTCGTCATAGTAAAGGGGGGAGCGACCTGAGCAACGACAGCCGCGAAAAGATGGTGCGCAGCGCCGCCTCGCTGATCGGCGCGCGCGGCGCGAGCGCGACCTCGTTTTCCGACGTGCTTGCCGCCAGCGGCGCGCCGCGCGGCTCGATCTACCACCACTTCCCCGACGGCAAGCAACAGCTCACCGAAGACGCCGTCCGCTACGTCACGGACCGCGTGCTCGCCCACCAACGCCTGTGCCCGGCGAAGAGCGCCGCCGACGTGCTGCGCTGGTTCGTCGCGATGTGGCGTCAGGTCGTGGTCGGCTCGAATGCCGCGTCGGGGTGCGCGATTGCGGGCGTGGCCGTCGACACCCCGGTCGGCGACGCGGACGTGATGCAGATCGTCCGTGCCTCGTTTCGCGCGTGGACGTCGCTCTTGGCGGAGCAACTCCAAGCGACCGGCCTCAGCGCAAAGCGGGCGAAGACGATCGCGACCGCGACGCTCGCGGGCATGGAAGGCGCGCTCATCCTGTGCCGGGCCGAAGGCAACGTCAAGCCGCTCGACACAGTCGCCGAGGAACTGTTGCGACTCGTCGAACCCGCTCGCTGAGCGGCTTCAGCTTCCGGACGGACCTGGGCCTAAGCCGTCGTGACCGCCGCCGGCTTCGTGCCCCTCACCCGGTCCGGCGTCGCTGCCGTCGGAGTGCACGCGCGCCGGCTCGCGTTCCTGACTCGTCGCGCCCGGGTTCGCCGGCGCATCTCGGTGCTCGTTTCGCTCGTTGCCGTTTTCCACGATCGAGAGCGTACCCGTTTCGAGCGAAGCCGCTACAGCAGCTTTCCGACCGCCTTTTCGAGCAAGCCCCAGCCCTCCGCACCGTACGCGTCGCGCCATTTGGGATAGAGTCCCGCCTCGCGGATCGCCCGCCGAAACGGCTCGGGCGCCGGACGGTTGAAGACGATGCCTCGCGCGCGCAAGCTCGACTCGATCGACTCCTCCGAAGCCAGCATCGCAGCCGACGCCCGCTGCGCCGCCACCGCGAACTCGCGATCGACGATCTCTTGCAGCGTCTTGGGCAGCTTGGCCCACGCATCGGGATTGGCCACCATCACGTAAATCAGGTTCGCGTGACGGGTCAGCGCGCAGAACTTTATCTGCTCGTAGAACTTGAAGTTCTCGATCGTCGGCAACGGCACTTCGATCGCGTCGACGAGATGCGTCTGTAAAGACGAATAGACGTCGACCAGCGACAGCACCGCGGGCGATGCGCCGAAGGCCTTGAAGGTCGCGACGTCGATCGGTCCGGGCGGCACGCGGATCTTTACGCCTTTGAGATCTTCGGGCGTTTCGACGGCCGCGCTCCGCGTCTCGATTTGAAACGCGCCGCCGTAAAACGTGCGCGCGAAGGCGCGCAGCCCGACCTTGCCCAGCGCCGCGCCGATGTGCGCGCCGAGCGCGCCGTCGGCGGCGCCCATCAACTGTTTGTACGACGCAAACGCGAAGGGAATGCTTTCGAGCGCGGCCACCGGCACCACGTTGGCCGCGACGTTGTTGCCGATCTGCAGCAACTCGAGCGCCCCCGAGCGCGCCTGCGCGAGCATCTGCGGATCGCCGCCGAGCGCGCTCGCGGGGAAGACGCGAATGTCGAGCCTACCGCCCGTCGCCTCCAGCACGCGCTTCGCCGCCGCCACCGACTCGACGGTCATCGGATGCGTCTCGGTCTGATCGTTGCCCAGTTTGAAGTCGAACTCGGCGGCGGATGCCGGAAAGCGCAACACGCCGATCGAGGCGAGGGCCGCCGCGCCGGAGACGGCGGTCAGGGCTTGTTTCCGGGTGGGACTCACGCTGCGGCCGAGGGCGACGTCATGTCCCTCCGCTTCGGACGCTTTTCGGACGAGCCCCGCTTAGGGTGAAGCTGCCCGGCCTCGCCGGAACCTCACCGCACCGCCGAGAGCAATCAGAGCTTCGGCGTCGGGACCAAGTTCGGCTCGTGGACCGACATCGGGCCCTCTGGCGGATGTGTCGCCTTGCTCGACGCATCGCATAGCCATGACGGAGACACGTTCAACCCGAAAGCCGGGCAGCAGTCGATCGACCTGACGTCGGCCCCAACTACCGCAGTAGGCTTGCAGCAAACCGTCACGCTCCAGGCGAACCAAACGGACACCCTCTGCTTCTTGGTGGGCAACATCAAAGATCCGCACGGGGTCTACGGCAAGAGGAGCACGGACATCGTGATGGTCAACGGCCAAGAGATCGAGAAAGCGACCCGACGACGGATACCTACAGCGGCCTCGACTCCATCGTCCTCGTGCAATAAGGTGCTCGGCGCGAACGCCCGCTATCGCACCGTAACGCTGGCCGTGGCGCTCTTGGGCGCTACGGCCGGCGGCGCGCTCGCGCCGGAACGGCCGGTGACCGATAGCTATTTTGGGACCGTAGTGAGTGATCCGTACCGTTACTTCGAGTCGGGCGATCCGACGTACGTCGCGTGGAAGGCCAACCAACTCGTTGCGACGCGCGCGATGCTCCAGGAAGCGCGCAAGTCTTCCGGGTTCGACGCGGTGGCTCCGGCGGAGCGGCCCGCAGCCAAGTTGACGAATCTCACACTCGTCGGCGGCCGCGCCTTCGTGCTGCGCTCGGCCGGAGCCCTCGACGAACTAGTCGTTCGCGACGTACGCCGAGGTTCGCAGCGCACGATCGTGACGAGCCGGCACTTCGACTCGAGCGCGGGCCGCGCCGGGCTCGGCGCGTTTGCGGTCTCTGCGGACGGCCGCTACGTCGCCATCCACGTCTACGTCGGTCGAGCGGCGGAATCCGACATCCACGTCCTTCGCGTCGCCGACGGCCACGATGTCGAGCCGCCGCTGCGCGGCACGATCTACGATTACGTCGACTTCACGCCCGACGGGCGACAGGTCTGGTATGCCCGCTCGGAGCACCCGATGACGGAAGTGGCCGTACCCTCGGTCGCGTATGATTACGCGCATGCGCTCGGACGGGCGCAGCGCGACGACGCGATCATCTTCGGGCCGGGCGTATCGCGGGCCGTGCGCGTCACGCCGAGCGACTTCGCTTTCGTCGACCCGGGCTTCGGCCGGTACGCCGTTGCCGAAGTCCGCGACGTCGCGGCCGGCGGCAGCCGCTTCTATGCGGCGCCGCTGTCGGCGGTCGGCAAACCCGCCACCCCCTGGCGCGCGCTGGGCGACGCCGCGGCAGCCTATACCGACTACGCGCTCCACGGTGATACGATCGACCTGGCCACGAGTGCGGGTGCGCCGAACTTCGCGATCGTCCGCGCGAGCCTGAGCGGCGCGTTTGCACCGCGCATCGTGCTGCCGGCCTCGCCGACGGTCGTCGTCAGCGGAACGCTCGACGGAATTCCCAAAGCCGGCATCTTCGCGCTCTCACCTGCGTCCGACGCCGTGTACGTCCAACTGCTCGACCGCGGGGTCGCGCGAATGGTTCGAATCCCTTACGGACCCAACCCGCGGCCGGTTCGCGTCCCGTTGCCTTTGAACGGCAGCATTCTCCAGGTGGCCACCGACCCGCACGAACCCGGCGCGCTGCTCGAATTGACCGGTTGGACCGAGCCCGGCGACGTCTACGCATTCGATCCGGCACGCGACGCGGCGCGTCCAACCGGATTGCGAGAGCGCGAGCCGGCGCCGGCCCGCGTCGCCGAAGAAGTGACCGCGACGGCGAGCGACGGGACCTCGATAGGAGTTTCGGTCGTCCATCGGCCCGGCATCGCGCTCGACGGCTCCCACCCCTTGATACTGCGCGTCGCCGGCGCCTACGGCTTCTCGTTCACGCCCGACTATGCGCTCGTACCCGAACCGTGGCTCGCGCGCGGCGGCATCTACGCGGTCGCCCACGTGCGCGGCGGCGGGGAGCTCGGTGAGTCGTGGCATCGCGCCGGCATGGGCGCGCGCAAAATGAATACCTGGACCGACTTGATCGCGGCCGCGCAACGGCTCGTCGACCTCGGCTACACCTCGCCGCAGCAACTCGATCTCTACGGCACCACACAGTCCTATCTCGGCGGCATCGCGTCGAGCATAGCGATCGGACGGGCGGTCGAAGAACGTCCGGACCTCTTCGCCGCAGCCGTCGTCGACGTTCCCGTTTTCGATCTGCTGCGCAGCGAACGGACGGCGCTCGGCCGGCAGAGCGTCTCCGAGTTCGGGTCCGTCGCGACGCGCCCGGGCTTCGCGGCGTTGCTGGCGATGAGCCCCTACGAACACGTCCGGACGGGGGTCGCCTACCCGCCGCTCCTGATTCGCTCGTTCTCGCGCCTCGGGTACGGCGACGACTGGCAGGCGGCGAAGATGGTCGCGCGCCTGCAAGCGGCGGAGGGCCGAAGCGATGGCGCCTTTCTCGATATCGCCGGCGAAGGTCCGGCCGATAGGCGCGACCGAGCCGCGCTGCGCGCCGACGCGATGGCCTTCTTCCTCGCCGTGGATCGCAACGGGGCGAGCCGCCGATAAGCGACTCGCCCGCGCTGCACTCACCGAACTGACGCGTTTAGTTGGCGTTATTGACCGTCAACGTCGCGCTTTCGGCCTTCTTGGACCCAACCTTCGCGGTGAAGGTCGCGGTGCAGGTTCCGGGCAGTAACCCCGGCGTTACCGTCCACGACGTCGGGCCGCCGCTGAGCGCCGCGATGCCCGCCGAGGCGCAGTTGTCGCTCTCGGTGATCGACGCGTGCTTTGCGGCCTTCACCTTGACCGTGACCGGGTTCAGATCGAGTAACGTGAAAGTAACGGCGCAGGGCTTGACCGAGATGCCCTTACCCTTACTGTCTTGGCCGCATTTGGTCTTGGCGTCTTCGGATTGCGGCGCGACCTCGTCGCCGCGGGGCGGCGACTCCTGGACGCTCTGAGCGGGATGCGATTGCGCGACCGAACTGTCGCCCAACGGGGCCGGCGTTAGACCGCCGGAATGACCGCTACATGCGGCAAGCATAGAGGCCACGACCACAGCACTGCAGAGTCTGGCCATTCCCTTGAAGTTGTACATGGTGCACTCCGTCGCTGGAAGAGGGGGATTAGAAAACGCTGAGTTTCCTCTGCCCGCTAAACGGCAGTTTCTTTCGAGCGGATTACCCTGCGCGCCGATTGGTGTCAAAAGTCACACAGAACTTAACGGCTAAACTATATTTCCGCGTTACGTACTTGAGGCAACTTAAGCTGCTTGCTCGAAGGGTCGGCCAGATATTCGGCACGCCCACCCCCGTTTGCACGTACGCGCTCCAAGGAACGGCGTACTAGTTTAAATGCACCAATTATCGAGAGAGCGCAGTTGCGTTCCCAAGACATCCCGGGACCGGCCGGAGGCGGCGGCGGACTCGCGCCCGGTGGCCGAAGGCCGCATCAAACGGGCCCTGAAGGCGCAGCGAGGCCCGCTGCGAACTTATGCTCTTTCCACAGAGAGGACGTCGTGAGGAAGATCGGTCTCTGGGCTTTGGCCCTGTCCACGCTTGTCTTGAGCGCCTGCGGCTCGAAGAGCACCTCGTTTTCGAACGATCTCAACCCGGCATCGACGACGGTCTTGTTCGAAACGCCGAGCGGCGTCCCGGCAACCGGGCTGGCCGTCACGCTCTCGACCGGCATCAACGAAGCGAACATCCCCACCGGCGTGATCGCCACGGGCACGACCGACTCGACGGGACACGTCACGTTCAACGGCCTGCCCTCGTCCGAATCGCTCTGCGTCAGCGCCAGCCTCAGCGTTCCGCCCAACACCCTCTTCAAGGGCGCCTGCTACTACCCGTTTCCGGCGACGCTCTCGATCGAGTTTCAAAACACCAACTCGTAGTCGATCGTGACCGGAGCGTGGTCGGAAAAGCGTTCTTCGACGTAGATCCCGGCCGAGCGCACCGTCTTCGCCAGATCGGGCGTGATCAGTTCGTAGTCGATGCGCCAGCCCAGGTTGCGTTCGAAGGCGCCGGGCCAATTCGACCACCACGTGTAACGCTTGCGCCCCTCGTCGACCACGCGGAACGCGTCGACCCAGCCGAGCTGGTCGATCACCGTATCCATCCACGCGCGTTCGTGCGGCAAGTGGCCCGTGACGCGCGCGTTGCGCACCGGATCGTAGGTGTCGATGGCGCGATGCGCGATGTTGTAGTCGCCGCAGAGGATATAACGCCGGCCGTCGTTGCGCTTGCGCGCGAGGATGGGCAGGAAGCGCTCGAGGAAACTGTCCTTTACCGCCTGGCGCACTTCGCCCGACGTCCCCGAAGGCGCGTAGAGCGATGCGATGCTGAAATCGCCCCAGTCGAACTGCACGTAGCGTCCCTCGGCGTCCATGTCGCTCAAGCCGAAGCCGCGGACGACGTTGTCGGGCGCGCGTTTCGCGTAGATGGCGACGCCGCTATAGCCCTTCTTCTGCGCGTCGACGAACGCATAGGTGTACTCGTCGAGGTCGAGCGCTTCGGGCGGGAGCTGGTGCTCCTGCGCCTTGGTCTCTTGCAGGCAGAGCACGTCGGGCGACGTGCGGCGCAGCCAGGCGAAGAAGCCCTTGCGCGCGGCCGCGCGAATTCCGTTGGCGTTGAACGTGGTCACCCGCAGCATGATTCCGCCTTCGCCGGGGTAGATACCCCGGCATGCCCGCCCGTGCCGGCGCACGCCGCGTGACGATCCCGGCAGGCGCCGTCGACGCGACGGTCGCCGTCGGTGCGCGCCGAGTCGGGCTCACCAACCTGGGCAAGATCTTTTTCCCCGAACTCGGCCTGACCAAGCGCGACCTGTTGCAGTACTACGCCGACGTCGCGCCGCTGCTGTTACCCCATCTGCGCGACCGGGCGATGGTGATGAAGCGTTACCCGCACGGCGCGAGCGGCGACTTCTTCTTCATGAAGCGCACGCCCGCGGGCGCGCCCGAGTGGCTCCAAACCTGTTCGATCACCCACGGTTCGGGCAACGTCATCGCCTTTCCGGTCGTCGACGATCTCGCCGCGCTGCTGTGGATCGTCAACCTCGGCTGCATCGACCTCAACCAGTGGTACGCCACCTGCGACGACGTCGACCGGCCCGATTACCTGCACTTCGATCTCGACCCGGTGAAGGATGCGACCCACGGGCCGACGCCGTTCGCCGTCGTACGGCATGCGGCGCTCGCGCTCAAGAGCGCGCTCGACGGCATCGATTTCCCGTGCTACGCGAAGACCTCCGGATCGAACGGCATCCACGTCTACGTGCCGATCGTGCGCGGTCCCGTGCAGCACGACGTGTGGCGCTTCGCCAAAGCCTTTGCGGTCGCGCTCGCGGCCCAGCATCCGGACATCTTGACCGCGGAGTACACGATCGCCAAGCGCCCGCGCGGCCGCGTTCTCGTCGATTACAACCAGAACGCTTGGGGCCGCACGCTGGCTTCGGTCTACTCGGTTCGCCCGACGCCGCACGCGACCGTATCGACGCCGGTCACCTGGGACGAGATCGCGGCGGGCCTCGCCATCGACGACTTCCGGCTCGACAACGTACGCGAACGTTTCGCGCGCACCGGCGATCTGTGGTCGCCGCTGCTCGCAAGGGACGGACGCGTCGACCTGGCGCGCTTCCTGTGACGCTGCCGATCGCGCTCGACCTCGCGCCGATGGAAGCGCGGCTCGTGCCGGCGATTCCCCCGGGCGACGGCTGGCAGTTCGAGCCCAAGTGGGACGGCTTCCGCTGCCTGGCCTTTCGCGACGGCACCGAGATCGCGCTGCGCTCGAAATCCGGCCAGCCGTTCGAACGCTATTTTCCCGAGATCGTTGCGGCGTTGAGCGCGCTCGATGCGGAGCGTTTCGTGCTCGACGGGGAACTCGTCGTGCCGGGCGGCGACGCGCTCTCGTTCGACGACTTGCTGCAGCGCATTCATCCGGCCGTGTCGCGCGTCGCCCGGCTTTCACGCGAAACTCCGG
>Ga0326727_10014028_pt1 | contig 17595 bp, 13 predicted proteins | sample MB2enrmetagenome_FD_207643 | JGI IMG/M metagenome (GOLD analysis project Ga0326727, IMG submission 207643) | Lab enriched peat soil microbial communities from McLean, Ithaca, NY, United States - MB29MY | ecosystem: Environmental > Terrestrial > Soil > Wetlands > Peat | place: USA: New York...
AAGCCGCCCTACGTCCTTGTGGGACATTCCTTCGGCGGGTTGGTGATGCGCCGTTTTGCGCTCAACTATCCAGATGAAGTGGTCAGCATCGTGCTTGTAGACCCCATGAGAATCGAAGAATGGCCGCCGCTGAACCCGGCGAGGCAATCGGAGATCAACCGTGGCAGGAAACTCTTCCGCATCGCCATCCCGGCGGCGCGCATCGGGCTTGCACGCCTCGCTGTTACCTCGCTCTTTCTGCACTCCGGGCGCGCCGCGCAGCGACTGGCCGGCGCCGCGGGAAAAGGCGGCCAGCATGTGCTGGACCGCGTCAAGGACGAGGTGGGCAAGATGCCGCGGGAGGTCTGGCCCATTATTGCCGCTCATTGGTCGCGGCCGGACAACTTCGCCGGTATGCGCAGCCACGTCGAGGCTGTTCCCGACATCGTCCGCGAAATGCACAAAGCCGCGCCGATCCAGGACATCCCCGTTCTGGTGCTGACTCCGGGACAATCGACGCCGCTATCTGACGAACAAATCCGCCGCATCGGCAACAACGTGCGGCAGGTGATTGCGTCGGCAAGCGCGCATTGGATTCATCTCGACCAACCCGACCTGGTGATCGATTCGATCCGGAAGATGGTTGCGGCAGCCGCCGCGGAGCCCGTGGCTGTAGCTGGTTGAAGCCTCGATCGAATGCAACGCACTATCCGGCCATGCCTGTGGAAGATACGACCAGAAGGATTCGAGTCAACTAAGCGCCTCTAGCGTGGTGAGTCAGAAATTCACTGAAAAACAACCGCAGATCCTTCGACTCACCACCCCCAGGCTGAAGAGAACGCCTGGGGCCCCGTTCGCTCAGGATGACAGCCGTTGTTCTACTGCGAACTTCTGACTCAGGACACTAGCGCTTTTTTGCCCGCTTTGGAGTGGGCTTCTTGACTGCCGGTTTGGCTGTTTTGGCCCGCTTGGGGCTTGAAACAGGTTTCTTCTTTGCAGGCAGAGATTTGGGAGCCCTGGCCTTCACCTTGGCTGGAGACTTGGCTACAGCTTTAGCTGTTGCCTTTGCCTTTTCCTTAACCTTGACCGGCGGCTTTGCCTGCGATTTATTGGCTGCGGGCTTGCTCTGCGGAAGTGGCTTTGTGGCTTGCTCGGAGACAGCCTTAACCGGCGCGGACTTTGATTCCTTCTTTGGTTGAGCCTGGACCATGGGAGCAGGCTGAGGCTTTTCTGCCTTTTCCGGCTTGGGTTGGACTGGCGACTTGGGGACACCCTTGACCGGAGCCAGTTTAGGAGCATGCTTCTCTTTCTCATCCTCTGCCTCATCCTCGTCTTCGCCGGAATCGGTTTCGGGTTCCTCAGTGAGGTCGATATCCACATCAATTTTGGGCAGCGCCAAGCCCAGATCAAGGACATCGTCTTCAACCGCACCGATGTCGTCCAGATCCTCATCGTCTTCCACGTGGACCTCGGACTCCTCGTCGAAGGAGTCTCCTTTCAACTTAGCATCCGCGTTGCGCTTGACGCGTGGCCGCTTGATGACGACCTGAGGCGGCGGAGCGGGCGGAGAATACGGCTCCAGGAAGGCGCGAGCTTCCTCCGGTGTAGTGAGTTTGCCATCGATCAATTGCAGAAAAACTGTCTGCACGATCTCCCCGTAAGCAGGCAGATCGGCGGTGATGCGCATCTCCTGCATCAGGGCATAAGGAATCTGTTGGCGCATCCCAGGCCAGACCTTGAGGAAAAGATTGAAGCGTTCCCGGACAGCTGCATCTTTGCTCGTAAATCCAAGCCAGAGAATAGCTTCCGGGTCATAACTCATGAAAAGCTTGAAGCATACCGAGGGTGTGGCGTTCTGCTTGGCGAGCAGTACTTTGGCAAATCCCGCAGCCATCGAATCCAGGTTGCTCCACTCCTCAACGAAGCCGGGGCGCAGCATCTGCTTTTTCAGGGCGGAGAGCTCCCTGCCTGATAGTTTGGCGGTCAGCAATCGCATCTGCGCTGCCGACATATCCGCATGAACGCCCTGCATGAGCAGCTCGACGGCCAGTTCGTGCAGTGCTGCCAGTCCAGCCTCGTCGGCCTTGTTGGAGGTCCAGGCTGGGTACAAAACCTTCATCCAACCCTCGGCCTCGAGCGCCTGCAAAACCTTCAATCCCTCTTCCTCGTGGCCAATCTGCTCCAGTTCCCGCTTACGGGCCTGGTTGGAAAGACGCTCAATCACGCCTTCTTCCCTGGCATTCATGTAACGGGTGCGGGTTCTGGGATCCATCTCCCAGCCCAGGCGCGTCATATAGCGAGTGGCGCGAATCAGCAGGGAGGGCTCTTCAAGGAAACCGTAGTTGGAGACCAGGCGCAGCGTTCGGAACTCGATATCCGCGGCACCATTCATGGGGTCCATCAGCAATCCGAAGGAGCCCTCGTTGAGGGAAATGGCCATGGCGTTGACGGTAAAGTCACGGCGTCGGAGATCCTCCTGAATGGAAGCAGGGTGACAGATGATTTTGCCTGGCTTGGGAATCTCAACGCGGTGCGTGCTGACCAGATCGACACGAACCGTGCCTGGAAAACACAGGTAAAGAGCGCGGGAATCTTCGTCTTCGCCCCACACCTTGGCGCCTAATTTCGCCATTGTTTTCTTGAGCTTGAGGGCATTTCCATGGAGCGCAATTTCAAGATCGCGGACAGCGTGGCCGCTGGTCAGGTCGCGCACCGCATCCCCGGTGAGAAACAGAATTGTGCCCACTTCACGGGCTGCCTCGCGCACATTGCGCAGTGCGCTCTGCTGGTCGGCTGAGAGCCGGTTTTCCAGAAGATAGATGTAGTCGGGCATTCCGCTTCCTGATTCCGCAATCTGATTTCCACAGCCAAGTGCCTGATGTGGTTACTCTTAGAGTAGGTCAGGCAAAGGATGCAAACCGTACCTTAACACAAGTCGGCCCGATTTGCTATGCCCAGTGCACCGAATTTGCGACTTTTTCCCTTCCCGGCACGGCGTGCCATGCGACAATCCAAAGCAATGGCCTCTCAGCGCAAACCTGTCATCGTGCGTAAGTTCAGCCGCGACTGGTGCGCCGGCTATGCGGGTGTCAGCTTTGGCCAGGACGCGGCAGAGCTGGAGATTCTGGACCTCGGAGGCAAAGTTCTGCGCATTGGCTGGGAGCAGGTGAAGTGGGTCTGCTACGTGAGGGATTTCCCGGCTGGAGAAACCGCCAATCCGGAGCGGCTGCTGCACAAGCGCTTCTCCATCCGCCCACGGACTCCCGGCCTGTGGCTGCGCATGACCCTGACCGACGGCGAGGAGCTGGAGGGTCTGGCAGCCAACGATCGCTCGCTGGTGGAGGGCGCAGGACTGCTGCTCACCCCGCCCGACACGCGCTCGAATACGCAGAGAATCTACGTGCCCCGGCAGGCGATTCAGACGCTGGAAGTGGTGAGCCTGATCGGCGCCGCAAGCCGCAAGCGGGCAGAGGCCGCCGGCCGGGCGACGGAGCAACCGGAGCTGTTTCCGCGGGAGACGGGTGGGGAGTAGGCGCACGAATACATTTATTCCTGGCAGAGTGCACAGCCGCTGCCGCTGCCATTCCGGTACAATTCTTGCCATGAAGCTGGGTGAGTTGGCAAAGAAACTGGGCGCGGAGCTGCGCGGAAACGCGGAGCTGGAAGTCACTGGCGTAAAAGGAATTGAGGAGGCGGGACCGGCGGAGATTACCTTCGTGGCCAATCCCAAGTATGCGGGCCTGGCGCGCAAGACTCGAGCGGCCGCCGTACTGGTCGAGCCGGAGTTCGCGGAGATTGAAGCGGCGACGCTTAGGATCAGGAACCCTTACCACGCCTTTTCGCGGGCGCTCGCGCTTTTCTATCAGCCGCCGGTTTACGCGCCCGGCATCCATCCGACGGCGGTGATCGACCCGACGGCGGTGATCGGCGAGGGAGCGCACATTGGCGCTTATGTGGTGATCGGCCCGCGCGTGAAGCTGGGCGATCATGCCACGCTGCTGCCCCACGTGGTTCTTTATCCGGGCGTTGAGGCAGGCAGCCATTTCTTTGCTCATGCTCATGCCGTGGTGCGGGAGAATTGCATTCTGGGCGACCACGTAACCCTCGAAAATGGCGTCATCATTGGCGCGGACGGCTTCGGCTTCGCCAAAAACGAGCAAGGCCACTGGGAGAAGATTCCACAGTCGGGTCCAGTGCGGCTGGGCAACCGGGTAGATGTGCAGGCCAACGCCACCATAGACCGGGCGACGGTGGGCGCGACGGAGATAGGCGACGGGACTAAAGTTGATAATTTGGTCCAGGTGGGGCACGGTTCGCGCATCGGGGAGAACACGCTGCTCTGCGCGCAGACAGGACTGGCCGGTTCGTCGATGGTGGGCAACAACGTCATCCTGGCCGGGCAGGTGGGCATAGCCGGACACTGCACGGTGGGCGACGGCGTGATTCTGACCGCGCAATCGGCGGTCTCACACGATGTCCCGGCGGGAAAGACGATCTCCGGCTCACCGGGCTTTGACAACCGCGTATGGCTGCGGGCGGTGACCATCTTCCAGCGGCTGCCGGAGTTGCTGAAGCGGCTGGAGCGGATGGAAAAGAAGCTGGCGGCTCAGGAGCCGGTGGAAGGCGAGGGGAACGCGAAGTGAAACCGCAAGCCAAGATTACTTGGGCGAGTTGGGGTTCGCGGTATCCCACCCTTGGCGCAAGGACACGAACGCGCCAAGGATGGGGCACCCAGTTCGTGCTTCTTTCAGCGGCGTTGATGATACTGGCCGGATGCCACTCGTATCACATTGAAACTACAGTCGAAAACCATTCCGGAGGGCCGATTCGACTGCTGGAGGTCGACTACCCGAACGCCAGTTTTGGGGTGAACAGCCTGGCTGCGGGCGCGGAGTACCACTATCGCATCCAGTTGCGCGGCAGCGGACCGATCAAGGTGCAATATACGGTCGAGGATGGCAGCCTTGTTCATGCCGCCAGCCCTACGTCGCTCTCAGATCAGGCGGATTTCAGCCTGCGAATCGAATTGCTGCGCCACGATGCACAGTTTCATCTCCAGCCTTCACCTCAACCTTGAGTACTCTGGCCCACCCTACTCTATGGTCATAATAATCAACGGCTGAACGAATTTTTTTTACTGTTACCTGCCCAAATCCCACCGATAATCAGGATAAGAGGGCAAGATGCAAGGGTGTGCCGCATCCAGCAACGGCCGGCGCCAGGTTCCGTGGTTGCGGAAGTATGGGTATGCCGTGCGCCTTGGATCCTGCTTCCTCTTCGTCACGCTGGCCACAGTATTCGTTGGCTTCGCTCCCGAGGTCAACCTGATCTGGGTTGCGAACGGAGTGCTGCTCTCCTACCTGCTCTTGTCTCCTCGCAAGCGTTGGGCCGCGTATCTGAGCCTCGGCTTTGCCGCCCAGGCAGCCGGCATGATGCTGGTCAACCCTCACTGGCAGATGAACCTGGTAATGACGGCGCTGAATCTGGCGGAAGTCCTCATCAGCGCTTTGCTGTTGCGCGGGCGCTCGACCCAGTTTCCGCGATTCACGGATTCCGCTTACCTGATCCGTTTTACCGGCTATGCCGTTGTGGCTGGGCCGCTGGCAGTGGGATTGATCTACGCGCTCATGCCGGCCCATTGGTTGCATGCCAGTCGAGGCGCCTCGATTTTGCAATGGGCTGTCGCCGACGGCCTTGGCGCCTGCGTGACCACTCCGGCCTGCGTGGCGATCTTTCGCGCGCGGCTCAGGAAGAGCCGCATCTATGGAATACATTGGATTTATATCATACTTCTCGCTTTCGCAACCCTGGCCGTTTTCTCCCAGACCAATGTGCCTGTGGCGTTTATCCTCTATCCTCTGCTGCTGCTGGTACTTTTCCGGCTTGGTCTGGGCTGGGCGTCGATGGCCACGCTCTTCATCGCCGCCGTGGGAAGCTGGTGCACCATTCGAGGCGAAGGTCCGTTTACATTATCAAATTCCCTCTCGCCACTCGAGCCATTCATTCTGCTTCAGATTTTCATTGCCTCTGGAATGTTCATGCTCTATAGCGTCTCCGTGCTCCTGGAGCGGCAGAAGGCGACCGAACGCAAGCTCCAGGAGATCGCTTCCCTTCACCGGCTGGTGACCGAGAACTCCCGCGACGTGATCATCGTTGCCGACTTCGACGGAAAGCGCTCCTACGTTTCGCCGGCCTCGGAGAGCATGGGCGGATGGAAGCCTGAAGAAGCCATGGCGCTTACCGGTATACAACTGGTGCATCCTGATGAACATTACAAAATCGAGACGGCGGTGCGCGAATTGCGTTCCGGCCGCGATGATGTGGTGGTTGAGTGCCGTGTCCGAAAGCGGAACGGGGAGTATATCTGGGTGGAGGCCGCTCTGCGGCTGGTACGCGACTCGCGCACCGGCAAGCCATCAGGAATCCTGAACACCGTTCGCGACATTAGTGAGCGCAAACGCTCCGAGCAGCAACTCCAGGAGGCCTATCACGCCGTGGAGGCGCTGGCATTGACGGATGTGCTTACCGGCCTGCCCAACCGGCGGCGCTTCGACCAGTACTTGTCCATCGAGTGGCGCCGCAGCACGCGCGACCGCCAGCCTCTTTCCCTTCTCATGCTCGATGTGGACCTGTTCAAGATGTACAACGACACCTATGGGCATCAGCGTGGCGACAGTTGCCTCAAGCAGATCGCCGAAGCCTGCATGGATGTGGTTTCGCGACCGGGAGACCTGGTGGCGCGCTTCGGCGGCGAGGAGTTTGTGGTTGTATTGCCGAATACGGAGAGCGAGGGCGCCTTACAGGTTGCCAAGGAGATATGCGAATCCCTGCGCCGACGCCAGCTGCCGCACAGCAGCAGCCCCTACAAGATCATCACCATCTCCATAGGCTGCTCCACGCTGGTTCCCCAGGCAGGTAGATACGCAACGGACCTGATCGCAATCGCCGACCATGCGCTTTACAACGCCAAGCACAACGGCAGAAACCGGGTGTGCCTGGGCGATGCTCTAGAAAAGCGCGGGGAAGTGGCGGCGGCCGCCGCGCTGCCCCAGGCTTCCGACGTCACAACGTCCTGAGCACATTCATTTTAGAGCGGTTCCACAAAATACGTGCCCTCTCTGGCATCGAGCAAGGTGGCTTTTACTTCCACCCCAGTGAGCAAAGATCACTCACTGGGGACCCCGGTTAAGGAAAAAGCCACTCAGCGGAAGTGACTCCGGAGTACAGTAATTGTGGAACCGCTGTAACGGGGCAGAGGGCGGAGGCGGTGCGATTCCTGGGTGGAATCTTCCGCCGGCCCGCCGGATGGGATCTACAAAATACCGCCCTAGCGCACGATGCCCTTGAAGAGCGGGGATTGCAAGAGGCTGCTGAACTCCGCATCGGATGTAGCGAAGTGGATCGACAGGCGCCCGGAGTCGGAGGAGATGGAGGTGGCGCTCAACGCCTGTTTTTCGGCGTCGGAGCCGCTCATCTTGCGCAACGCCAGCGCGGCCGTCAACAGCGTAGAAAGCGTGGCCGCGGCAAAGGAGTCGCCGGTGGAGATGGTGAGGTCGAACTTGACGCCGTGCTGGAAGTTCATCGAGTACCAGGAGGCCAGCAAGCGCTTCTGCACGCTTTCATAGTCGGTCAGCGAGCCAGCCTCGCCCAGCACCTGCTTCATCATGGTCTGCGTGCCCTTCTGGTCGAGAATGCTCCATAAGGGCTCGGAATCCACGGCATTCATGGCGTCCATCATGGGCCCGTTGGTGAGCAGGCTGGGAGCAAGTCCGTCACGAGCGTCCAGCGCTTTGTTCACCGCATCCTCGTCGCCAAAGACCATGGTGGAGGGGTCAACGAAGCAAACCACCATGCCGGTCTTGGCCAGCGGCCAGACCCTGTTTGTGCGCACCAGTTTTGACTTCAGTTGCTGCTTACGGAAACTGGCCGTTATATCCTGCACGGAGAACTGTCCCTGGGCGACGCCAACCGTGTCCAGTTGCTCGCTTACATTGCTGGGGCGGAAGAGTGCAAAAGCCAGTTGCTCGACATCGTGGTTCTCGTTCAGTCCGGATTTGCGCAGCGCATCCTCAAATCGTTTCAGCTCGGGCGGCATAACACGGTCGCGCAGATCCATGGCTGAAGATGAGTTCTCCATGGCGTGGTAGTCGATGGCCACCAGCTGTTGTACGTCATGCGGAATGGCGGTGCGGGCATCGGTAGACAACTGCGCCGCAGGCGCCGAGACAGCCGCGGCAAGCAAGATTGCCGGAATTGAAACTCTCAGAATCGCTTTCAAAATATTCATCCTCCACAGTTGCGGCAGTTCAGAAATTCATGCGCGGAAAGCGGCTGTAAAGCCCATGCTATAGCGGTTCCACAAATTACGTGCCTTCTCTGGCATCGAGCAAGGTGGCACTGGCTTCGGAGTACAGCAATTGTGGAACCGCTGTAGCCGCACTCCTCAGTTATTAGACGCATCCACTCGCTTTCCCGCTCAGATGTTGATAGCGAATAGGGCTCGGCAGCGGACCAGGGCTCCCAAGCGTCACAAAATCATTTCCAGAAGGTGTAGCCCACCTGGATCTGGAGGCTGGCATTGACGCCGGGGTTGCGGTCGCCCAGCGAGGCAGAGGAGATATGCACGGCGTTCACCCCCACGTCGATGGAGCGCTTCTCGCGGGTAAAGTAATGAAAGCCCACGCCGCCCTGCGGCGAAAAGTTCCACACGCTGGTCGAGCCGTCGACGGGGAACCCCGGCGCACTCGAATAGCTCGGCGGGAACTCGCGGGTGGTGTAGATCAGCCCTCCAGCGCCCTGGAACCAGGGCTGAACGCGCCTCGACTGGGTCAAAAAGTTCCAGCGAAAGATAACCGGGGTGAGGCTGACGCCAGTATAGGCGCCGCCAGCAACCGGTAAAACACAGCTAACCTTTGTCCCTCCCGGTTCAACACAGAGATAGGTCGCCGTATGCGGGGCCGGCGTGTAGACCTGCCAGAGGGGCATGATGTTGCCGCCAAACTCGAACTGGCCGCTGAAAATGCCGGCATGAAGCACCGGTGTAAGAGGCTTGGCCAACTGAAAGCCGGCAGAGAGAAATCTGTATTGCGAGCGATCGTCGCCGCCGATGCCGTTGCCATAGCTGACAAACGGGCCGTACTCCCAGCTTTTGGCATTGCGAACCTGAGCTACGGGGTTGTCCGCTGCCGGGCTGGCGGCGGTCGCTGGACCGCCCGAAGTCTGGGCAGCGGCAATGATCGTTCCTGCCATGAAAACAAACGCTAAAGGCCTTGCGAATCGAGTCAACGTTCTTCCCCCTAAATGAGAATTTCTGAATCTCCATAAAAAGGCCGCCACAACAGGGCGGCCCTGCGAGCCTATCCGGCGTCCGCTCAACCGGCTGCCGCCTCCATCTGGGCGGCATCCATGTCGAAGTTCGAATAGACGTTTTGCGTGTCGTCGCAGTCTTCAAGAACCTCGAGAAGACGAATCATCTGGCTGGCCTCTTTGCCTTCCAGCTTGGTGTATGTGGATGCGACCATGGTCACCTCGCACATCACCGTGGGAATGCCGGCAGACTTGACGGCCGCGGCTACCGCTTCGTGGTCGGATGGATCGGAAATAATCTCCCAGGTGTCGCCTTCGTCGTTCAGGTCTTCGCCGCCGTTTTCCAGCACGATGTCCATTAACTTCTCTTCCGTGGCCGCTGACTTTTCCACGGCGATCAACCCCTTCTTGTGGAACATGAAGCGCACCGAGCCGCTCTCGCCCAGGTTGCCGCCGTTCTTCGTGAAGGCATGGCGGATCTCGCTCACCGCGCGGTTGCGGTTGTCGGTCAGAACCTCCACGATGATGGCTACTCCGCCGGGACCGTAACCCTCAAAGCTGATCTCCTCGTAGTTGACCCCTTCCAGTTCGCCGGTGCCGCGCTGGATGGCTCGCTTGATGTTCTCCTGCGGCATATTTTCCGCTTTTGCCGCCAGGATGGCGGTGCGCAGCCGGGGGTTGCCGTCCGGATCACCGCCTCCGCCCTTGGCGGAGATAGTGATTTCACGGATCAGGCGGGTAAATATTTTGCCGCGCTTGGCGTCCAGCGCGCCCTTCTTGTGCTTGATGGTGGCCCACTTTGAATGGCCGGACATGGGAACCTCAGAGAGACTGAAATCTAGAGGCGCGGGCACGCGCCTGACGTTGTGAGTATACCATTGGGGCCGATGCGCACCGCACGGCGCGCTACTGAACCGCGGGCTGCAACTCAGCCTTTCGGGTGACGATCACCAGCTTTGCCGGGGTCAGTTCAGGGCCTTCCCAGCCTTCCTTCACCGCCTCGATGTGGATCTCACCCGCCTGCCTGGTAGACTGCACAATCAACTGCGCCAATCCATTGAAAAGAGAGCGCTTAGGTTCCTTGTCGCTCTCCTGGCAGTTGGGATCGCCGTTGCCCACTCCTATCAGCGCACCTTCGCCGGCGACCTTGAAACCGATGAGGTTCGAGGCCGTGGGAACGGGCCGGCCTTCCTTGTCCAGCGCCTCTACGGTCACCATCGCCACGTCCTGTCCGTCGGCATTGAGTTCCATGCGGTCCGTAGTCAGCCGGATGGCCACGGTTGCCCCGGTAGTCTCGCGCTTCCCGGTGAGCACGACCTTGCCGTCCTTGCTGCCCCGCGCCTCGATAACGCCCGGCTCGTACTTGACCTTCCACTCCACATGGCCCAGGCGCGGAACCTTCTGACTGCCCAAGCTCTTGCCGTTCAAGAACAGCTCAACCTCGTCCAGATTTGTGTGCACCCAGACGGGGATTGTTTCGCCCTCTTTGCCCGCGAAATTCCAGTGCGGAAAAAGATGCAGCACCGGCTCCTTTCCCCACCAGGCCTTGTAGTAATAAAAGGTGTCCTTGGGGAAACCGCACATGTCCACGATGCCGAACTGCGAGTTGATGGACGGCCATCCGTAGGGCGTGGGCTCGCCGCGATAGTCGAAACCGGTCCAGGCAAAGCCGCCCGCTTCCCACTCGCGCGTGGCGTAGAACTTCCACCACTCCTCGGCTGTTTCGCCCCAGGGAACCACGCCGTCATAAGCGTTGATCGTGTTGCGCAGCGGGTCTGTGGTGTAGACGCCGCGGGTGGAGATGGCGCTGGATGTTTCCGAGCCGTAGATCGGCCGCCTGGGATTTAACTTGTGATATTCATCGGGGCGGTCAAGGCCATAGTTGAAGCCGATGATGTCGAAGGCATCGGAGACGCCTTGCTTGTTGTCTCCGTTCACCGCCGCGGAGACCACGCGCGTGGGGTCGAGTTCGTGGCAACGGCGCACCATGGTCGCGGCGATTTTCGCGCCCTCTTCGGCCATTGCGTCCTGCAAAACCCACTCTTCGTTGCCCACCGACCACAGAATGATGGACGGCGAATTGCGATAACGCTTGACCATGGCCTCCAGTTGCGCCATGCCTTCCGGGTTTGAACTCATCTGCCGCGTCTCGCACATCATCATCACGCCCATGCGGTCGCAGGCTTCCACCCACTCCGGCGTGGGCATATTGTGCGATGTGCGCACCGCGTTGCAGCCCATCTCGCGCAGCACGCCCAGCCGGAAGTACTGCAAGCGGTCAGGCACGGCCGCGCCTACGCCAGCGTGGTCCTGATGGTTGCAGGTTCCCTGAATCTTCAGCGGCTTGCCGTTGAGGAAGAAACCGTGATCGGCATCGAACTTTGCCGTGCGCACGCCAAAGGTGATGCGTTCGGCGTCGCGCGCCTTGCCGTTGGTCTCCACGGTCACAATGGCGGAGTAAAGGATCGGCGCATCCACCGACCACAACGCCGGTTTGGCCAGCTTTGCGGTGGCGGTGAAGTTTGCCGTCCCATCCACCGGAATCGATTGCCCTGGCGCCTCGGCCGCAGCCACCGTCTTGCCCGCCGCGTCCAGAATCTGCCAGCTGACCTTGGCGTTTTCCGCCAGCTTGCCCTGGTTCTCGACCACCGTGCCGAGGGTTAAAACCGCGGAATTATCCGTTACCGCCGAGCGCACCGTGCTCTCCCACTTGCCGATGTGCAGTGCATCGGTCTTGGTCAGCCACACATGGCGGTAGATGCCGGCGCCCTCATAGAACCAGCCGTCGCCGAAGCTCGAGTCCACGCGCGCCACGATATAGTTCTTATGGCCATAGCTTAGAAAGTCCGTCAGATCAAAGCGGAAGGGCGCGTAACCATTGTTGTTACGTCCGATGAAGCAGCCGTTGACGAAGACCAGCACGTCGCGGAAGGCGCCGTCGAACTCGACTGTGATGCGCCGGCCCGCGTCGCTCGCCGGAATCTCGAACTCGCGCCGGTACCAGCCCACGCTGGTCTCCGGGTAGCGGCGTCCGAGGGGTTTGTATCCGTGCGAATTCAGCGCGTCATCGCGCACAAAGGGCAGCTCGACGGCCCAATCGTGCGGCAGGTTCAGCGAGCGCCATTTGGAGTCGTCAAACCCGGCCTTTGCGAAGGCGAATTCGCCGGTTTTGGCAAAGTCTCCCTGGCCATTGCCGAAGCCCAGATCGCGGGCCGGGTCGGCGCCATGGCCGAACTGAAACTTCCAGCCAAAGTCGAAGAGCAGCCGCTCGCGTGGCGCAAAGGCTGATGAGGCCCCGACCGTGTTTTGTTCCGGAGCAGCAACTAGCCCCACTGCGGCGCTGCGCGCCCAGGCCGAGCGGGCCACCAGGGAAGAAACCGAAAGAGCCAGCCCGGAGGAGAGCAGATCTCGACGAGAGATACCAGCCATAAAAACCTCTTTCTTGTGAAACGTCCAATTAGACGACCGGAGAATGCCGGGCGCCAGGCAAAGATAAATTCTAAACCCGGCAGCGCGGACAAGCAGGCGGCTTCATCACGATGGAGAATCAAAAATACATCGAGTATTACCAACGGTTAGCTTGCGGGAACCACAACGGGGGAATTTTAATCAACACCAGTCGAGAAGCTGATACTCTATGAGCATGAGGCAAGGGCCTGGACCTTTCCCGGTTCCCGCTGCCATCAAGGCACTTATTATGGGATTGCATGTCCCCGCTCCTCTCTCGTGCGACTTCGAGATTTGGCCACAGGGGGATCGGCCACAGAATGATTGACATTCATCATCATCTGCTCTACGGAATCGACGACGGGTCGCCTGACCGGGAGACCTCTCTTGCCATGGCGCGGGAGTCAGCGGCCAACGGCGTGACCCACATCGTCTGCACTCCACATGCCAGCGAGGGCTATCCTTATGACGCCCCGCTTATCGAAGAGCGTTACGCGGAGCTGCGCGAGCTGTTGAAAGGCCAGATGGAGTTGAGCCTGGCATGCGACTTCCGCATGAACGCGGAGAATATCGCGGAGGCGGCGGCTAATCCCCTGCGCTACTCCATCGACGGCAAAGGCTACCTGCTGATCGAATTTTCCAACGCATCGATTCCTCCGCAGATGAACGACGCCATGTTCCTGCTGCAATCGACAGGCTACAGGCTGATTGTTACCCATCCGGAGCGTTACCCCGCCGTGCTGGGCCGGCCGGAGATTCTGGCGGAGTGGCTGCGCATGGGTTGCATGGTCCAGGTGACTGCCGGCTCATTGTATGGGCGATTCGGCAGGTTGGCAGAGGCCTTCTCCAACGAGTTGCTGGAGCGCAACTGGATTCACTTTATCGCCAGCGATGCGCATAACATGACCGGGCGGCCGCCGCACCTGAAGAAGGGCTACAACTATGTGGCCAACCACGCCGGCGAGGAGACGGCGAGACGGCTGTGCGAGACCAATCCGAGGGCCGCGGTCGATGGGGCGCCATGGCCTGCTCAGCCCGAGCCCGTGGGGCTATGGGAGTATGTGCCCATGAAGTTCCACGCCAAAAAGCTTTCCGTCCTGTTCAGGAAGAGCGCCATCAAAGACCTCGACAACGATACTCCCAAGGCTGGCAAACGCGGCTTTTTCAAGACCCTCTTCGGCGGGCGATAGAGGCCTTGAGCCCGTGTTTTCTATTTGATTTTGAGTAGTCATCTACAGCCCCAGCCCACCATCCACAACCAGCACCTGGCCGGTGATGAAATGCGGCCCCGCGGCAAAGAAGAGCACCGCCTGTGCTACGTCATCCACGCTGCCGTTGCGCCGCATGGGCGTTTTGGCGGCGAAATGCGCGGCTCGCCCTACGTCGCCTCCATCCAACTCGATCCATCCCGGCGCGACGCAGTTGACACTGACCTCGGGGGCAAAGGCCTTGGCCATGGCCTGGGTGAGCATGTGCAGAGCGGCCTTCGATGCGCAATAGTGGGCATGGCCAGCCCAGGCATGAATCCCGCCTAAAGAGCCGATGTTCACAATCCTGCCCTCGACGGCCCTCAGTGCGGTGAGCGCCTCGCGCGCCACCAGAAACGGTCCGCGGGCGTTGGTTTCGAAGACCGCATCCCAATCTTCAATGGTGAGCGAGTCGAGCGATGCGGACGCAAAGACGGCGGCATTGTTGACCACCAGGTCCAGCCGCCCAAAGCGGCCCACGGTGGCGGCAACAGCCTGCCGCACCGCGTCTTCGGAGCGCACATCGCACTCCATAGCCAAAGCGCGCCGGCCAAGGCTCTCGATTTGACGGGCGGTCTCGACCGCCTCGGCGTTTGAGGTGCGATAGGTGAGGGCCACGTTAGCGCCGGCCTCTGCCAGTGCCAGCGCAATGCCTCGACCAACGCGCCGAGCGCCGCCGGTGACCAGTGCCGATTTGCCGCCAAGGGGTTGGGTTGGCATCATGGGTTCAACGACAGCCTCCCGAAGACGTGGCTCGTTGTGGATTCAAGGTTTCATGTCTGTGGCGCTTGGCGACTGTGCCGGGGGAGCGGCTGAACGCACAGGCAGCACCTTGAAGAGCCTGCCGATAGTCGATGTGCTTTTGCCATCTCTAAAACAGAAGATGGGCGTCCCAATAAGGCCAGCCGAAGCTGTCCCCGGCGCGGGATCGGCGCGGTAACAATCATCATCAATTCTTATCAACTCCGTGGCAACGTGAAGAGGTTTGCCCCCGCCGTTCCCCGGCAGAATTGATTTGTCAGGATTATACAACCCCAACATTTCATCCTGGGTCGGCACCCGCCAGTCCTTGTAGCCGCCTGCATGATAATTCTCTGCAAATGTATTGGCGCCATACGAAGTGATGCTTGAGGCTTCGGCTTCCGCAGCCCACATCAGGCTGGTTTTCGTATCCAATACTGTACCGTCATCATAAGCAATGAAACGACCGTCCTTAGCAGTTTCTTTTTTCTCCGGGTGGGCACCATATATGGAGTACATCTCGCCGGGGCGCTTCATGCGGATATCGATCGCGACCTGGGATTTATCGATGACGAAGTCTTCTCCATAAGTCTGATAACCCTTGGCGATGATCTGCATCCGCACTGTGTCTCCGATGGGCAGCACATCAATGACGGCCTTGCCGTCCTCGTTAGTCTTCAGCTCCATGTTGCCCTTTTCCTTCTCGCCCTTCACGGGGTGGAAGACGACAGCGGCATTGGCGATGGGCTTGCCGTTCACGTCGCGCACCACGGTGACCTCAATGCGCGCGGTGGGCGGAGGCGCCTTGTACTTGCGGCCGCGATTGGAGGATGTCTGCTGAGCAACGGCGGTGAGCGACGCAAGTACCATGCCGAGCACGGCCAAGACGATACTGAGACGAATATGAGAACAGCGCATCATAGGCACCATTGTAAATGGTTCCCGCCTCTGCTATGAAGCCTGTCCCAGGGCGAGGGCAAATGAAAGAAAGACCAGCGCGGCGGGAGAATAGCCGCCGGGGTCCGGCTGGGTGAACTCGCCGGTCCGCGGGTCCATTTGCTGGCGAAACTCGCCGTGCCTCAGAATGGCCTCGCACCACTGCCGCATCAGCATTTCCAGCTCCGCCTGTTTGCCGTAGTGCGCCATCCAGCGCGGCGCGCGCAACGCGGTCAGCGCCTGCGAAGCTCCGCCCCAGGAGTTGCGCGGAATGGGGCGAACAAATGCGGGGTCGTCCTGGGCAATGCTCGACAGGGGATAAGGCGCCCAGAAGGCGCGTGGGTTATGCAGCTGGCGGGACCAGAGAGCTTCAAAGATCGTCCGCTCGCGCGCATGAGCGAGATCCAGAACATGTTCGCCCAGAACGCGGCTAATCACGTCCGAGCGCACGCGGACAAAGTTTCCTTGCGCATCTAAATCATAAAAAGCGGCGTCTTCGGGGCAGTACAGATTGTCGAGGATCAACCGCCTGATGGACTCGGCGTCGCGCTTCCAGCGGGCCGCCTCGGCCTTCTTTCCCAGCGCCCTGGCCATCGCGGCCAGCGCCACCCTGCCGCCGTAAACGGTGGCGGAAAGGTCCGGGCACAACCGCGGCATGGAGGGCAGAGGCGGGCACTTGCGCGCATCGGCATCGGGACAGCGATTGGGAATTCCTTTCCAGCGCGGGCTGTTGTCGTGCCCGGTGTCATAGGAGCAAAAACCCTCCACCAGCCCTGTCTTGCGGGTGTCGCGATATTGCCGCAGCCACGCATCCCATCGGTTGCACGCCTGGTACGCTGTCGCCAGGAAGGCCTCATCGCCGCAGAGCTGGGCAAGCTCCCAGGCCGTGGCGGCGATCGGCACCACCATCTGAATCTGTCCGTAACCGTTTTCCGTCGTCTTGATGGCGGCGGGCAGTTGCCCGTCAGGCCGCTGCAACTCGAAGAAGGCCATATGATTGTTGCGGGCTGCCTCCATGGGAGTCACGCGCGCCTGGCCCGCGGGAACATACTTGGCCAGGGTGGCGTAGACCAGCCCCTCATGTGGTCCGCACTCCTGCCAGATGCCCTGATAGGTGCTGCCCTCGAAGAGCAGCGGATGCGCATAACCGGGGACAGTACGGAGATTGCCTGCGAGGACATTCAAAGCCGCATCCCAGGTACTCTTCCAGGCGCGCTTCCTATCCGAATCATTTGCCGCCTGCTCCGCGATCTGCGCCACGACCTGCAGGGCTGGCGTGGACAGCACAGCTCCGGCCGTAAAAGCTGCATTGGCCACAAAACTTCTTCGGCTTTGGGTAGAACGATCAGACTGCGCCATGAAGCACCTCAATTGAAAGCCCCGGATGCAATCCCCTAGCGGCCAGAGTACCAAATTGCTCCCCTCCCAACTGGAAATAGCAGATTCTGGGAGAATTCGGAGGCAAGTCAACTTATATATGAGTGTGCCACGCTCAGATATTCACAGCCCCTCTTGACAAAATACCCCGGACTTGCCTATCGTTAGCAATTGGAAGGCGAGAGTGCTAGCACATCGTTGGCGAAACTGCTCGCAGGGTCAATAGCTCCGGCTTTTGGAGTCGTAACCCGCTCATTCCACAGCGTTTTTCTATAACCAACAAACCCCGCGGAAGGGTTCCCCCCTAGTCCGCGTGTGAAGGAGAAGCGAAGCAATGACACTCGAAAATGTTAAGGCTGAAGCCGCAAAGGTGAAAGCCGCAACCACGTTTACCCCCCTGCATGATCGCATCCTCGTCCGCCGTCTGGAAGAGGGCGAAACCATTCGCGGGGGCATCATCATCCCCGACAGCGCCAAGGAAAAGCCCCAGGAAGGCGAAGTGATTGCCGTGGGCAAGGGCAAATCCAACGACGAGGGCAAGGTCTTCCCCCTGGACGTGAAG
>Ga0326727_10014032_pt1 | contig 17590 bp, 16 predicted proteins | sample MB2enrmetagenome_FD_207643 | JGI IMG/M metagenome (GOLD analysis project Ga0326727, IMG submission 207643) | Lab enriched peat soil microbial communities from McLean, Ithaca, NY, United States - MB29MY | ecosystem: Environmental > Terrestrial > Soil > Wetlands > Peat | place: USA: New York...
AACTCGGGACCAAACTGGCGCAGCTCGTCAAGAGTCAGTTCGCCTAGCTCCACGCCTTTCTCGACGGCGAAGCGCACGGCATGGCCGATCTTCTCGTGCGCGGTGCGGAAAGGAACGCCCTTGTGGACGAGGTATGTGGCCGCGGCCATGGCATTCAGGCAGCCCGTCCGCGCCGCATCGCTCATGCCCTGGAGATTGAACTCGAGCGCGGCGGTGAAACGCGCCACGAGCGTGAGCATCTGCGGCACAAACTCAACGGCGAAGGCCGGCTCCTGGGTCTCCTGCATGTCCTTATTGTAGGCCAGAGGCAGACCCTTGAGCAGCAGCGTGACAGCTTCAGCCGCGCCGTGGATGCGTCCCACCTTGGCGCGAACAAGCTCGGCGAGATCGGGATTCTTCTTCTGCGGCATGGCGCTGGAGCCGGTCGAAAAGGCTTCCGGCAGCGTGACAAAATCGAATTCCGCTGTTGCAAACAGCGTGATTTCCTCAGCGAAGCGGCTCAGGTGCAGGCCGACAAGCGTGAGCGCTTGCAGGTACTCGAGAATAAAATCGCGGTCGCTGGTGGCGTCGATGGAGTTGGCCGTGGGAGCGGTGAACCCCAGCTCCCGCGCGGCGATGGCGCGGTCGAGCGCGAGCGTCGCCCCGGCCACCGCGCCCGAGCCTAACGGACAATAGTTGAGCCGCGCAGCGCAATCGCGAAGTCGATCGGCGTCGCGCAAAATCATCTCCACATAAGCCAGCAGCCAGTGGGCAACGAGCACCGGCTCGGCGCGCTGCAAGTGCGTATAGCTGGGCATCACGGCATCGCCGGCGGCTTCAGCCTTCTCGACCAGCGCGCTGGCCCAGGCGGCGAGCGATTCGACGGCGAGCGCGATCTTCCCTCTAACGTAGAGGCGCAGGCCGGTGGCGATCTGCTCGTTGCGGCTGCGGCCGGTGTGCAGCTTGAGACCGAGCGAACCAACGCGCTCGACTAACTTCAGCTCGACAAAGTGATGAATGTCTTCGGCCGTCGGATGGTCGCGCACCTGCGCCTTGCCCGCTTCCGCGGCGAACTCGCCGGCAATCGCGTCGAGCGCGCCGCGCACCTCCGCTGTCTCACATTCGGTGAGGATCTGTGCGGCACAGAGAGCCGACGCGTGCGCCTTGCTGGCGGCTACCTCCTGGGGTAAAAGCCGCCAATCGAAGACGATCGACCGCTGCCACGCTTCGAACTCCGCATCGAGCGGCTCCCGAAAGCGGCCGGACCACATCTTCACGGATTGTTGTTCGTTGGACATTGATCTAGGCGTACCTCACGCCATTCCTTTTCCCTGTTCCTTGTCGGGGGCGCTGTTCAATCTGGGCATTTCGCTGCCTTTGCTGAGAGTGAGGAGGCCGGCTTTGGCATAAGTGAGCAGCTTCTCCCGCGTGTCTGTGATGTCGAGATTGCGCATGGTGAGCTGGCCGATGCGGTCGCGCGGGGAGAAGGCGGATTCGGTCTTCTCCATGCTGAGGCGCTCGGGATGGAAGGTGAGGTTGGGCGACTCGGTCGAGAGGATAGAGTAGTCGTTGCCGCGGCGCAGCTCCAGCGTGACCTCGCCGGTGATGGGTTTGGCGACCCAGCGCTGGGCGGATTCGCGCAGCATGATGGCCTGGGAGTCGAACCAGCGGCCCTGGTAGAGCAGGCGTCCGAGCTTGCGGCCATTGTCGCGGTACTGCTCGATGGTGTCTTCGTTGTGAATGCCGGTGATGAGGCGCTCGTAGGCGATGAAGAGCAAGGCAAGGCCGGGCGCTTCGTAGATGCCGCGGCTCTTGGCCTCGATGATTCTATTCTCAATCTGATCGGACATGCCCAAGCCGTGCCGTCCGCCGATGCGATTGGCTTCGAGCAGAAGCTCGACGGGGTCGCTGAACTCGTGGCCGTTGAGCGCGACGGGAGATCCCTCTTCAAAGCGGACGGCGACCTGCTCGCGCTGGATTTCGACATCGTCGCGCCAGAAGGCCGCGCCCATGATGGGAACGACGATCTTGATGGAGGTAGAAAGCTGCTCCAGGTCTTTTGCCTCGTGGGTTGCGCCCAGGATGTTGGAGTCGGTGGAGTAGGCCTTCTCGGCGGACATCTTATAAGCAAATCCGCAGCGCTGCATGAACGCGGACATCTCGGCGCGGCCTCCGAGCTCGTCGATGAAAGCGGCGTCGAGCCAGGGTTTGTAGACCTTGAGGCCGGGATTGACGAGCAGGCCGTAGCGGTAGAAGCGCTCGATGTCGTTGCCCTTGAAGGTCGAGCCGTCGCCCCAGATGTGGACGTCGTCCTCCTGCATGGCGGCGACCAGCATGGTGCCGGTGACAGCGCGGCCGATGGGAGTGGTGTTGAAGTAGGGGACGCCGGCAGTGGTGATGTGGAATGCGCCGGCCTGGAGCGCGGCGATGCCTTCACGCACGAGCGGGCCGCGGCAGTCGATGAGGCGGGCCTTCTCCGCGCCGTATTCGAGGGCCGCGCGCGGGATGGCATCGTAGTCGGTTTCGTCGGGCTGGCCCAGGTTGGCCGTGTAAGCATAAGGGATGGCTCCCTTCAGCCTCATCCAGTGGAGGGCGGCGGAGGTGTCGAGCCCGCCGGAGAAGGCAATGCCGACCTTCTCACCCGCGGGCAGTGATTCGAGAATTACGGACATGCTTGGGAACCTCTGAGAGCGAACAGTGAACAGTGGTCAGTGAACAGTGGCTAGTCGATCTCCTGGATGAACCTGTCCATTTCCCTTGCATTTCTGAAGCTGCCCGATATACGATACCCACGTCTCGGGAGGACATATTTGGTAGGGATTTCCTCGCGCGGGATGATTGCCAGCTTACGCTGCCCATCCGGTAAGAAATATACGACACAAAGTTCGTCAGCTACTAGCCGGAGGGAATCATCGAATTCAGTGTGGTAAGGGTCGGGTATTCCGTAAAGTGTTGTGCAGCCCTTTACCTCAACTTTTCGTTGTTCGGAACCCTTCTGAAGGAACAGATCGTATCCAGCGTGTTCCGCTCCAAGACGCGCTACGTTCTTTACTTCCCAACCCTTGTTTTTGTAGTAGCACTCCGCCAATCGAATTGCGCGGACTTCTACACGATCTTCCTGTTGATCTTCCATTCAGTCCTCCATGTAAACTGGCCACTGATCATTTACGACTGACCACTGACCACTGCTTATTGAAAACTCGCCGTATTCGCTAGTCCTCCCAACAGCAGCAGCAGCAATGCCTTTTGGCAATGCATACGGTTTTCGGCCTGATCGAAGACGATGGACTGCGGGCCGTCGAGCACCTCGTCGGTGACCTCGGCATTGCGGCGCGCGGGCAGGCAGTGCATGAAGACCGCATGGGGCGCGGCCTTGCGCATCAGCGCCTCGTTCACCTGGAAGGGCCGGAAGATGGGCTCTCGCTTGGTGGACTCGTGCTCGAAACCCATGCTGACGCACACGTCGGTGTAGACCGCGTCGGCGCCATCGACCGCAGCTTGCGGGTCCTGAAGCAGGCGGATTTCGCAGTTGTTGGCCTGCGCGATCTCTCTCGCGCGCGTGACGATCTCGATATCCGGCGAGTAGCCGCGCGGCGTGGCGATGGTGACATTCGTCCCCAGTTGCGCGCCGGTGAGCATGAGCGAGTGGCAGACGTTGTTGCCGTCGCCGACGAAGGTGAAGTTGACGCCGGCGGCCGTGCCGAAGTGCTCTTCGATGGTCATGAAATCGGCCAGCGCCTGGCAGGGATGCTCGAAGTCGCTGAGCGCGTTGATGACCGGCACGCGCGAGTTGGCGGCCATCTCGGTGATGGTGTCGTGCGCGTAAGTGCGCAGCACGATCACATCCACCCAGCGCTCCACGTTGCGCGCCACGTCGGCGATGGATTCGCGCTCGCCCAGCGGCGAGTTGGTCTGATCGACGAAGATGGCGCTGCCGCCCATGGTGTTGATGCCGGTCTCGAAGCTAAGCCGCGTGCGCAGGCTGGCCTTCTCGAACATCAGCACCATCTGTTTGGCGTCGAGGGCATGGCGGTACTCGCGCGGGTTGCGCTTGACCTCGTGACCCAGCTTGAGAATGGCGCGCACCTCGGCGCTGGATAGATCGCCGACGGAGCACAGGTCTTCGCCTGCGAGGCGCGCCGCGGCGGCAAGAATATCGGGATCCTTGTGAACCGGCACGGCCGCGGCCGGGCGTTCAACAACTGCTCTGCTAGCCATGATTGGTTCCTCCAGCGGCGACGGTGACGGCCTGATCCGCGCCCGCGCCCGCATATTCCGTGAATACCGCGTCCAGCGCCTCAATGGTCGTGTCCACATGCGAGCGCTCGAAGATGTAAGGCGGCAGGAAGCGCAGCACCGTATCGTTGGTGCAGTTGATGATGACGCGGCGCTTCAGCATCTCGGTGACGGCGTGCTTGGCCAGGTCGGCGGAGTTGAGTTCGGCGGCGATCATCAGTCCCTTGCCGCGCACGTCGATGATGGCGTCGTGGCGCAAGGCCAGCGAGCGCAGTTGCTCCTGGAAGTACTCGCCGACCTCGACGACGTGTTCGAGAAGATGATTCTCTTCGATGGCGTCGATGACGGCGATGGCCACGGCGCAGGCCAGCGGGCCTCCGCCAAAGGTGGTGCCGTGCATGCCCGCATGGAAGGCGCGGGCGACCTCGTTGGTGCAGAGCGTGGCGCCCATGGGAAGGCCGCCGGCCAGCGGCTTGGCCAGCATCGTAATGTCGGGCTGAATGCCGAAGTGCTGGTAGGCGCACCACTTTCCCGTGCGGCCCATGCCCGCCTGAATCTCATCCACGATCACCAAAGCTCCCGTCGAGTCCGCCAGCGCGCGGGCCTCGGCAAAGAACTCCTGCGTGAGCGGGCGCACGCCGCCCTCGCCCTGGATGGCTTCAAGGAGAATGGCGCAGACCTCATTGGAGAACTTGGCGCGCAGATCGTCCACATCATTGAACCTCAGAAACTCGAAGCCGGGAACGACCGGGGCGAATGGCTCGCGGTACTTCTCCTTGTGCGTGGCCGAGATGGAGCCGAAGGTGCGGCCATGGAAGCTCTGCTCCAGAACCAGAAACTTGGTTCCGATTTCCCTGCCCTCTTCGCGCAGCACTCCCGCGTGAGCGCGCGCCAGCTTGAGGGCGGCCTCGACGGCTTCGGTGCCGGAGTTGGAAAAGTATGCGCGGTCCATGCCGGTGCGCACGGTAAGCCGCTCGGCCAGCCCCGCCTGCTTATCGTTGAAGTAGTAGTTGGAGGCGTTGATCAGCGTGCGGCTCTGTTTGGCGATGGCATCTTCAATCACCTGGTTGCGGTAACCCAGCGCGTTGACGCCGATGCCGCTCAGCAGGTCCAGATAGCGATCGCCCTTTTCGTCGATCAGGTGAACGTCCTCGCCGGCTACAAACAAGACGGGAAAGCGATCGTAAGTATGGATGAGCAGCCGCGCCTCGGCGGCTTGAATCTCTTCGAGCTTGGTCATTTCTTCTCCTTAGGCCACCATCACTTCGGTGCCGTATGCTACGCGGGAACTGCACAGGTCGGGCAACGAACCGGCAGCCTCTGCGGGTAAAATGCGAACGCGCTTTACGCCGTTCAAAAGGGCCTCGCGGCAGGCGCTCAACTTGGGAAGCATGCCGCCCGAGATGACGGCGCTCTTGGCCATCTCGGCGATCTGATCGATGGAGAGCCATCGGAGCACTTCGCCCGTCGCGTCTTTGACGCCGGGCACGTCGGTGAGGAAGACCAGCGCGTCGGCGCGGCAGGCAATGGCGCAGGCCGCGGCCATCTCGTCTGCGTTGATGTTGTAGTACTGCCCGTCGAAGCCGAGCGCCATGGAAGACAGAACCGGCACGCCGTTCAACTGCCAGATGGCCTCGATCCAGCGCGGATCGCTGGCGGCGATCTCGCCCACGTAGCCGAGGTCGGGCCCCCCAGTTCCGAGCAATGCGCGCTTCTTGCGGGCGCGGAACATCAGGCCGTCGCCGCCGCTGAGGCCCACGGCGGGCTGGCCGAGCGCGCCCAGAGCGGCTACCAGGCCCTTGTTGACCTTGCCGGCAAAGACCATCAGCGCCACATCGCGGGTCTCGGCATCCGTAACGCGCAGGCCGTCGATGAATTCGCTTTGTTTGCCGAGCGCCTTCAACATCCGGGTCAACTGCACGCCGCCGCCATGAACCACGGCCACCTGATGGCCGTCGCGCACCAGCTCCGCGATGGCGCGCGTGCAGCCCGCGAGCAGCGACGGATTCTCAAGGCCCGCGCCACCCAGTTTGACGACGTACTTCATTCCAGCCCCTCCGCCTCGGGCTTCATTCGAGACCTTCCGCTTCGCCGTAGCCCAGCATCAAGTTCAGGTTCTGTACCGCCTGCGAGGACGCGCCCTTCAGCAGGTTATCCAGGCAACTGACGACCACCGCGCGGCGTCCGTCGGCGGCCAGTTGGAAGCCGATGTCGGCATAGTTGGTGCGCGCCGAGTATTGAATCTGCGGTAGCGTCTTATCGTACAGCCGGACCATGGGACTGCCGGTGAAAAACTCATGATAGACGCGCGCCACGGCCGCCACTGTCTGCGCCTCGCGGAAGCGGACGTAGACGGTGGATAGAATGCCGCGCGGAATCGGCAGCAGATGAGGCGCAAAGACGATCTGTCCGGCATCGATGCCGATCTGCTCCAGCAACTCCCCGGTGTGGCGATGCGTTAAAACTCCGTAAGCCGACAGATTGTCCGCCGCGTACATAAAGTGCGTCCTGGCGGTGGGCGCTTTGCCCGCGCCGCTCAAGCCGCTCTTGGCATCGGCGACGATGCCGTGGCCGAGATCGACCAGCCCGGCGGCCACCAGCGGCTTCAGAGCCAGAATGATCGAGGTCGCATAGCAGCCGGGGTTGGCAACCAGGCGCGCACCGGCAATCCGGGCGCGATGCAGCTCCGGCAAGCCATAGACGGCCTGCGCCTGGATGGCCGCGGCCCGCTCCGTGCCTTCGTCCTCGAAGGCGTAGACCGCGCGGTTGGCCGCATCGGTGAGCCGCCACGCGCCGCTCAGGTCGATGACCCGCAGACCGCGCGCAAGAGCTTCGGGAACCCACTCCCGCGACTGCTCATGAGGAGTCGCCAGGAAGAGGACCTCAACGCCGCGAGCCGCCAGCAGCTCCCATGAAAAGGGCTCCTGCTTCAGCGCCGCGAACGACGGGCCGCCTGCCAACTGCGGATGAATCTCTGCCAGAGGAACTCCGCCGCGCGCCGCGTCCTTGGCTTCCACGCGCCCGGCAAAGACCGGGGGCTTGCCCTTGAGGCGCGGATGGTGCAGCAAGAGCCTGGCCAGCTCAGCGCCCGCGTATCCCGTCACTCCTACAACCGCCGTTTGTACCGTGTCGTTCATGACTCCAGCATCTTCCTTAGGCGAGCTTCCACTTCGCTTGCCTGGCGCGCGTCGGGACAGATTACCAGCACCGTATCGTCGCCGGCGACGGTCCCCACCACCTCTGTCCATCCCTCGCGGTCCAGGGCCGCGGCCACCGGCTGTGCGCCGCCCTTCACCGTGCCCACCACCACCTGATTCATAGCCTGGCGCGCGCGCAGGCCAAAACTCTCCATCATCTCAGCCATCGGGGGCGGGCCGTCGTCCTCCGCCGCCGCGCCATTGCCGTTGGGCAGGGAGTAGCCGCCAGGCCCCTTCGAGAGCCGCATCTCGTGAATATCGCGCGAGAGCGTGGCCTGAGTGACCTCGAAGCCCCGTCGTCGCAGCTTGCGGCGCAGTTGGTCCTGGTTGGTCACCGCGGAGCTGGCCACCAGATCCCGTATCGCGTTGTGCCGTTGAAACTTCATTGTCTCATTGCCGGTAGACTGAAAGCGCAGCTTGCGGTGAGAGAGGCCGCGCATGAATAAATATACACGACAAGCGTATAAGTATGCAATCCGATCCCCGAGTTTCTGCAAGAAAGACTCAAACTTGCCGTGAGGACGGCCGGAAACCGGCGGACCGCGTCCTATTCAGGATACACAACCATACCGATGCAAGACCGGCCGATGGGGCTCGCCGCTTGAGGCGCGGATCGAACCGGAAGCCGCTCCCGTCGAGTGCGGCAGAATGCGGCGGATGCAACCAAGGAGGGATGAGGATGACCCGATTGGGGGATACTCGAAATGGAAAAAACAATAGATTTGGGAGACCGCAACCCCTCTGCGCTGATACACTTGCGACTGGCCTAGCCGGAGGATTGGCCGCGCTCCCCCGTTCAATTCCATGACATCTGCCGGTTCGATCACCACTCTGAACGATCTTTTTTGCCGCGTAGCCGCGGCAGCGAACCCGCGCGCCATACTCTGGCAGGACAAGTTTGGTCAGTGGCAACCCATTTCTTCGGACCAGATCTACCAGCGGGTCAGGGTTCTGGCTGGAGCTTTTCTTGGCTGGGGGGTGCAAAAAGGCGACCGCATAGCCCTGGTCGCCGAGAACCGGTGGGAATGGCCGGTCACGGACTTCGCCGCGCTGTCCATCGGAGCTGTCGATGTACCCATCTATCCCACCCTCACCGGCGAGCAGATGGCGGCGCTACTTAACGACGCCGGCTGCAGGATTGCCGTGGTCTCCACCAGCAAGCAGTTCGACAAACTGAACGCCGTCCGCGATCGGACGCGGTTGGAACACATTTTGATCATGGATTCCGCGGCGCCGCCGGAGGGAGCCATTCCGTTCAGCGAAGTGCTCTCCGGCGCCGATGCGCACGGCAGCGCTCACGACCCGGTCTTCGACGAGATGGTCGCCTCCGTGGAGCCGAAGGACCTGGCTACGCTGATCTACACGTCGGGCACCACCGGCGAGCCCAAGGGCGTGGCGCTGACGCACGCCAACATCGCCGCGAATCAGAACTGTGCCCCGATGGATTTCGACTTCAGCCCCGCGGACGCGCTGATCTCTTTCCTGCCTCTCTCCCACATTACAGCTCGCGCGTTGGATTACATCATGTACGGCTTCGGGGTGCAGGTGGCCTATTGCTCGCAGTTCGACAAGCTGCCCGAGGCCATGCGCCAGATTCAGCCCACGGTCTTTGTGGGAGTGCCGCGCGTCTTCGAGAAGATTCGCCAGGAGGTGGAGCGGCGGGCCTCGCTCTCGAAGGTGAAGAAACGCCTGCTCGCCTGGGCGGTGAAGGTGGGCGCGGGCCATCGCGATACGGTTTACGATGGCCGCGTACCCTCCGCGCGGATGTGGAGGCTGGCCGACAAGCTGGTCTACTCCAAAGTGCGCGAGGCCTTTGGCGGCCGGGTCAAGATCTTCGTCCCGGGCGGCGCCCCGCTGGGCATCGATACCGCGGAGTGGTTCGCCTCGGTGGGGATCGCTCTTTGGGAGGGATATGGGCTGACCGAGACCTCGCCGGTGATCGCCCTCAATACGCCGCTCAGGCACCGCATGGGCTCCGTGGGCATGCCCTTGTCCAACGTCAAGCTGAAGTTTGCCGAAGACGGAGAGCTGCTGGTTCACGGGCCTTCGGTCTTTGCCGGCTACTGGCAGAAGCCCGAAGCGCTTGCCGAGTGTTTCGACGCCGAAGGATGGTTCCGCACCGGCGACATCGGCCGCCTGGACGAGGATGGATTCCTCTACATCACCGACCGCAAAAAGGAACTGCTGAAGACCTCGGGCGGCAAGATGGTGGCGCCCCAGCCCATTGAAAACAAGCTGAAGAACAGCTCCTTGGTGGCGCATGCCGCGCTGGTGGGTGACAGGCACAAGTTCGTCTGCGTGTTGCTCTCGCCCAACTTTCCCGTGCTCGAGGATTGGGCCGGGAAGCACGGCATCGAAGCCGCATCGCGGGCCGAATTGGTGGCCGACAGCCGCGTGGTCGATCTTTACGGCGAGATTGTCCGCGAGGTGAACTTGAGCCTGGCCAACTTTGAGACGCTCAAGCGCTTCCGCGTGGTCGCGGAAGAGTGGACTGAGGCAGGCGGGGAGCTGACGCCCTCCATGAAGCTCAAGCGCCGGGTGATTACGGCGCGATACGCGGCGGTGATCGATGAGCTTTATGCGGACGAAGCGACCGCGCGCGGCGAATCGGCTTGACCAGCCTGCCGCCGATCGCGGCGCGCTTGCCCCATAGGCGGCCCAGGCCGCGGAAAAACGGCGCGCCCCCGGCCCCCACCGCCAGCAGAGCGCCGAAGAGGATGACCGCGTCGATGCTGAGCCGCCCGGAGCGCGACCAGTACGCATCCGGCTCCAGGTCCAGCCAGATGGCAAACTCGTCCAGCGTCAGCGCCGCTCCCACTCCGTAGCTGACCGACATCAGCCGGCTGAGAAAGATGGAGAGGGGCGAGTGCGACCGTCCCAGGTCAAGCAGCCAGCCGTAGCCCACCAGCAGCAGGATCAGAATCCCCCAGACCAGGTGGTGAATGTGCATTCCATGAATCACCACCCACTGGAAGTGTCCCTCATGATTCACGATCCGGTGGACGAGGATGCGGACCCCCACAAAGGTGAACAGAAAAGAGACCGAGGCGATGAACATGCGCCGCCGCGGCCGGTCGGGGATGGTGGCGCGGATCAGGTATCCCAGCCGGGTCAACTGCAGCAGCACCAGCAGCACCGCGGCAACCAGGCCGGCAAACGCCAGCAACAACAACGCTCCCGTTCCGGGCATACCTTATTGAAACACTTTGCGGCGTTGTCTTTCCATAACCTTAAGATGCAGTCGCCGCTGTTAGGGCAGATTCGCTTGAATTCCAAGAGTCTGGGCGACCTTGAGCAAAGCGCCGTCGCGCGTCCATAGCTGCGTTCCCGGCGTCAGCAGGCAAGAGGCGATCAGATGCGCGTCCGTAAGGCCGATACCCCTGGAATACAGCGAATGGGCCTCAATCATGTGCCGAACCTCGTTGAGTTGAGCTACCCGCACTTCGAGCAGCGCTTCCATCTCGCCGAGCCTTTGTTGCCGGTTGCGCAGCGAGCCGAGGGAGATCTCCGCAACGATAAAGGGATGCATCGCAATCTGTCCCTTGCCAAGCAGATTCTCCATCTCAGAGTCGCGGCTCCGGAGATGGTCAACCCAGATGGATGTGTCGGCAAGGATCATAGGCGGATGGCGAAACGTCAGAGCGCCAATGCGCTCGCAACCCTGAGAACAAACATATCTACCTTACCGACCATCTTCCCCTCCGCTTTTTTGCCTTGTGCCGCTCCTCAGACTCGAATCTGCGCATTGCCATTGCTAGCTCTGTCATTGTGGCTGCAGTTGGCGGGGTTCCGCTCGGAATGATTTGGCTGGCGATCTCAGCACGGCGGACTTTCATCGGAACCTTTGTCGTGCCCAGACTGTCAGCCCTCACACGCTTGATTCCCTTCAACTCCGGCTCCGTCCCACCAACCGCCGCAAGCCTGCGCGAAGCCTCGAAGTGAATCAGCGCCTTCAAAGCCTCCCTGAGCAGAGCCGTTCTCTCCGTCACGCCGGAATACTCCTGTGCCTTGCGTACCAGCTCGTCATCGAGTGCTACAGTTGCTCTCATGAAGCCCTCCACATCACCCATTCTATCACCAAACGGTGAGAGATGGGTGCTTTTGAGCTGTACGACCGGAATACCGAACGGCCGCTTTCATCCTTAGAGTTTGGGCTGGACGGCATCCTGGACGCCAGGGAGCAGGCGGGTTCAATCCCCAGTACGGCCAGCACCGTTTAAGGATTTCTGCCCGGAGCCGGAAGATTGTCGCCCGGCGTGAGCACGGTCACGATCTGGCTTTACAGCGGCGGAGTACACTGGTTAAGGCGTCGAGAGCGGCGGTGACCACCCCAATTACGAGGACCTGTCCTTGGGGCCCCGGTTCGTCCCGTTTGAGGCGCACATTTCAGGGACATGTTCCCGGCTCGGCCAGCACTCCCAGCGCTTGGAACGGCCGCGCGCATTTTGATCAGGAGATTCTTACCATGCGAGTTGCTTTGCTGACCGGCGGGGGCGATTGCCCCGGACTGAATGCGGTGATCTATGCGGTTGTCAAAAAGGGCATCAACCACTATGGCGATGAATTCATTGGCTTTCTGAACGGCTGGCGGGGCGTGCTTGACAACAACTTCATTCCCCTCACGCTGGCGAACACCGACGGCATCCAATTGCGGGGCGGGACCATCCTGCACTCCTCGCGCACCAACGTGAAGAAGATTCCCGGCGGCATCGAGAAGGTACAGGAGGTTCTCAGGATCAACAAGATCGACGCGCTGATTGCGCTGGGCGGCGACGACACGCAGTCGGTGACCCTGTTCCTGAGCGAGAACGGCGTGCCCAGCGTGGGCGTGCCCAAGACCATCGACAACGACATCAGCGGCACCGACCAGACCTTCGGCTTCGATACCGCCGTCATGATCGCCACCGAGGCCGTGGACCGCATCCACACCACCGCCGACTCGCACAACCGCGTGATCGTCGTCGAGGTGATGGGCCGCGATGCCGGCTGGATCGCCTATGCCTCTGGAGTAGCCGGCGGGGCGCATGTGATTCTGGTTCCCGAGCGGGAGATCGACATCGACCACGTATGCGCGCTGCTCAAGTACAACTACGATCACGGCAAGCACTACGGCGTGGTGGTGGTGGCCGAGGGTTGCCACCTGCCCGAGGTTGGCCAGGTCATCAACGAGTCGGCCAAGCTGGACTCCTTCGGCCATGTGCGCCTGTCGGGCATCGGCGAGGCCCTGGCCGAGTTGATCGAAGAGAAGACCGGCTTCGAGACCCGCTCTGTGAACCTGGGCCACACCCAGCGCGGCGGCGTTCCCACAGCCTACGACCGCCTCCTGGGCCAGCGCTACGGCTTGCACGCCATCGATATGGTGCATGACAAGAAGTGGGGCCGGATCGCCGTGCTCAAGGGCCTGGACATCACCGATATCACCATCAAGGAAGCCATCGCCGCCAACCGCCGCCTCGACCAGCGCTTCTTCGACGTGATTGCGGATTTGGAAGCGAAGGTCTAGGTTCTCAGGCGTTTCTGGGCAGGCGGAAAGCCATCCTCATTGCGAGGGTGGCTTTTTGCTTGCGCGCCCCGCTCCACTGGACGAGACACGAATGCGTTAGGCAGTGTGCAGAAATAACTACTTCAACGAGGTGGTACTGTGTCAGGGCACGACTTCAGTCGTGCCGCAAACGCAATAGAATCAACGCCCGGCTTTAGCCGCCGAGGGAAGTTCTCAGCGATTGGGACTTTCACCACAGGCTGTTAGAGTTGGGCTGTGCTTTACCGCCCCTACTCCGCTGAGGACTTCGCCCCGCTCTACGCGATCGAGGAGCTCTGCTTCCAGCCGCCCTTGCGATTTAGCCGCGGGCAGATGCGCCGGCTTATCCAAAGCAGGAATGCGGCAACCTGGATCGCGGAGCAGGACTGGGTGATGTGCGGTTTCGCCATCGTCGAATGGATGCGGGAGAGAAGTGGACTCGTTGCATACATCCAAACCATAGAGGTCGCTCCAGACCGGCGCGGTCAGGGCGTTGGCGGGGAGCTGCTGCGCCGCGTCGAAGGCTCGGCGCGCGCCGCAGGCGCTCAGGAGATCTGGCTTCATGTGGATGCCGGGAACGCCGCCGCGATCCGCCTTTATGAGGCGAACGGCTATCGAATCGAGGGCCGGAAGGAGAAGTACTACCCGGCTGGCCGGGCGGCCCTGATCTGCTCCAAGGCCCTGGAAGACGAGCCGCACGCGCCGGCGGCACGATGATGATACCCTGTCGTTGAGACAGCCCAAAGTTTCTGCCGGGAGAGAACCCAATGGCATTGATGAAGACCTCGAATCCAGCACTGGGCAACAATACGTTCAACGACTTTGCCGACAGCCGCTATGGAGGCGCCATCGGCGTGGCCGGCCGCATGACGCTCGCCGGCACGGTGAACAAGACCGGCATTCTGCTGGTCTGCGCCATCGCCAGCGCCGCCTGGACCTGGCACAAGTTCCTCGAGACGCGCGACATGGCCGATGTGGCCCCGCTGATGCTGGCCGGAGTCATTGGCGGATTCATCTGCGCCATGGTCACCGTCTTCAAGAAGGAGTGGTCTCCGGTGACCGCGCCGCTCTACGCGCTGCTGGAAGGCCTGGCGCTCGGCGGCATATCGGCGGTGGTCGATCTGCGCTATCCGGGCATTGGAATCCAGGCCGTGAGCCTGACCTTCGGCACGCTCCTGGTGCTGCTGCTCGTTTATAGCTCGGGAGTGATCAAGGTGACGCAGAAGTTCCGCCTGGGAGTGGTCGCGGCCACCGGCGGCATCGCCGTCTTCTATCTGTTGCAGATGGTGCTCGGCCTCTTTGGCGTCCGCTTCACCGCCATCAACGGCTCCGGGGCCATCGGAATCGGATTCAGCCTCATCGTGGTAGCTGTCGCCGCGCTGAACCTGGTGCTCGATTTCGACTTCATCGAGCGAGGCGTGCAGTGCGCCGCTCCCAAGTACATGGAGTGGTACGGCGCCTTCGGCATCATGGTCACGCTGGTCTGGCTCTATCTTGAGATTCTGCGCCTGCTGGCCAAAATGAACAGAAGGTAGCGGAAGCGGCCGGACTGCAGCCCGCCGAATCCCGCGGTTCAGAAGCCGGAATTGGCCTGCCGGGCAAGTGCCTTTCCTGGCTCCCGTGGCGCCTTTAGGCGCCGCTCCTCATTCGTTGAGAGCCTAAAATCAAAGTGAAATGGCGAAAAAACTGCGGGTTGGGATTTTGTTTGGCGGGCGGAGCGGCGAGCATGAGGTTTCGCTGCTTTCGGCTGCCTCTGTGTTGAAGGCGATCGATCGCAGAAAGTTCGACGTGACGCCCATCGGGATCACCAAAGAGGGGCACTGGCTGGCGGCCGCGGATGCGCGCGGGCTGCTGGAGGGGGATGAGAGCGCGGTGGCGCGGCGGCTGCGGGCCGGCGATCCCGAGGCCACGCCGGCGGCAAAGCTGCTGCACGAAGGGATTCCCACGCTGATGGCGCCGGAGCCAGCGGCGGCCTCGGCGCCGGAGGCCGGCGCGGCGGAGTCGGCTGCGGCGCATGCCATGGACGCCGTTCGGCCCTCCGCCTCGATGCTGGATGTGGTCTTTCCCGTGCTGCACGGAACCTTCGGCGAGGATGGGACCATCCAGGGGCTCTTCGAGCTGGCGGGGATTGCCTATGTCGGCTCGGGCGTGCTGGGCTCGGCGGCGGGGATGGACAAGGACGTGATGAAGCGGCTCTTTGCCCAGGCGGGGCTGCCGATTGTGAAGCACGTAGCGCTGCTCAGGACTGAGTGGGAGAAGCAACCGGGCAAAGCTGTCGCCCGCATCGAAGCGGCGCTCAAGTACCCGGTCTTTGTGAAGCCGGCGAACCTGGGCTCGTCGGTGGGCATCAGCAAGGCGCACGGCCGCAAGGAGCTGGGTCCGGCGCTTGAGCTGGCCGCCAGGTACGACCGCAAGCTGGTTGTGGAGCAGGGGGTGGGCGGCAAGGCGGGCAAGGCCCGCGAGTTCGAGGTTGCGGTGCTCGGCAATGACGACCCGCGGGCCAGCGTGGTGGGCGAGATCGTTCCCGGCAAGGAGTTCTACGACTACGAGGCCAAGTATCTGGTGGAAGGGTCGGTGCCGGTGATTCCGGCCAAGTTGAGCAAGGCCGAGAGCAAGCAGATCAGGGAGATGGCGGTCGAGGCCTTCCGCGCCTGCGACCTCTCCGGCCTGGCGCGCGTGGACTTTCTGATGGAGCCCGCGGGTAGGCGGCGCATCTACTTGAACGAGGTGAACACGATGCCGGGGTTCACGCGGATCAGCATGTATCCCAAGCTGTGGGAGGCCACGGGGGTCAGCTACAAGGATCTGATCACCCGGCTCATCGAGCTGGCTCTGGAGCGGCAGGCGGAGAAGAGGCGGACGGTCTACAGCAAGGAATAGGGAGTAGGGAATAGGGAGTAGGGAGTGGCTTCCGCGGCCAGCGAACTTGAGAGCGGAATTGCACTCGGGAACTGCCGGCTTCCTCCCGGTGTCTAAGGGGAGAGTATGCTGGTTGGTGAGGCTTGATCTCCGATCCCTGGCTCCTGATCTCTGATCTCTGGTCTCAGACCCCTGTTCTTCGAGGGAATTCGCAATGACCCTAATGGATGCTCCCGCTTTCGATGAGGCCCGCGACCGGCGCCGCCAGAGGATTCTGTTCGTCTCCGGCGGGCTGCTCCTGGTGCTGTTCATAGGCTGGTGGCTGGTGGCCGGAAGGCCGGTGGACTGGCCGTGGAACTGGAACAACCACATGATGGGGCGGTCGGCTGCCAACCGGTTCCTCGCGGCTGTCGAGAAGAACGATCTGCCCAAAGCCTATGGGATCTGGCTGCACGACCAGGACTGGCAGCATCACGCGCAGAACTCCGCTTACGCCTTCGACCGCTTTCAGCAGGACTGGAGCCCGACCAGCCCGGACAACGAGTACGGAGCGATCCAGAGCCACCAGATCGTGGCGGCGCGCATGTATGGGAACGGGTTGCTGATGGCGATACTGATCAACGGGCGCAAGAGCAAGGCGCTCAATCTGGTCTATGATCCCAAGGCGCACACGCTGACCTTTTCCCCGCCGGGGGTGGAACTGTATCTGGGGCCGTAGGAGACCGTGCGGTCTTTCCCGGCGCCGGGAGATCATTCCGATCGCAGCGACTGGTTGGTTAGCATCGAATCAGGCAGGAGAACCTTATGCCCCAGAGTACGCATGATCGAGCCGCGGAACTTCACAACCTGGCGGCCCACATCCACGCCGCCGCGGCTGAGGCCCACGGCAAGGCAGATCATCTCACCGCCCATGAGCTGAGCAGGCAAGCTCTCGAACACTCGCGGAACGCCTATCAGCACTCCCTAGAAATGATCGAGGAAGCGGAAAAGTCCGGCAAAAGGTCCAGCGAGGCTTAAGCCGAAGGAAGCCCGCAAGCCGGCAGCGCCTGGGAATTATCCGCCCGAGACTCCTCCGGCGGCCAAGGCTGCGAGCGTGGCTGCGAGGCTGGCCGCGTCCTCGACACTGAGGGACTTTTGCGCCGGGTCGATCTGACGAAGCAGGCCGCAGAGGACTGTGCCTGGACCGACCTCGACAAACAACTCCGCCCCCGCGCCCACCAGCGACCGCACGCAATCCACCCAGCGGACGGCGCTGGTGACCTGCCGGATGAGAGCGTCGCGGGCTGCCTCGGCGGTGGTGACCATGCCGCCGGTGACGTTGGCGGCCACGGGGATGCGGGGATCGGCGATTTTGAGAGCCGAGAGGACGCGTGCCACCTCCTCCTGCGCGGGCCGCATCAGGGCGCAGTGGAAGGGCGCGCTCACCGGCAGCGGAACGGCGCGGCGTGCGCCTTTGGATTTGCACAGCGCGGAAGCCCTTTCGACGGCCGCCAGCGCGCCGGAGATCACCGTCTGGCTGGGCGAGTTGAGGTTGGCGGCGGTCACCGTCAGGCCGGTCTCGGCCTCGGCTTCGCGGCAGGCTTCGGCCACCAGAGCCGCGTCCAGTGCGAGCACGGCAGCCATGGCGCCCTGCCCGGCGGGCACGGCCAGCTGCATGGCCTTGCCGCGGGCTTTGACGGCGCGCACCGCATCGGCAAAGCCGAGCGTTCCGGCAGCCACATGGGCCGACCACTCGCCCAGCGAATGACCGGCGGCCAGAGCCGGCTCAACTCCATGCGCGGCCAGCACGCGCCAGGCC
>Ga0326727_10014033_pt1 | contig 17590 bp, 14 predicted proteins | sample MB2enrmetagenome_FD_207643 | JGI IMG/M metagenome (GOLD analysis project Ga0326727, IMG submission 207643) | Lab enriched peat soil microbial communities from McLean, Ithaca, NY, United States - MB29MY | ecosystem: Environmental > Terrestrial > Soil > Wetlands > Peat | place: USA: New York...
CCAGCTCATCCTACAGGTGACCAACCCGCTCGACCTGAGGGCGATCGCGCAGTCGATCGAGGGATTGACCGACGGGATGACCGAGATGATCCAGTCGCTCCCCGTGGGCGTCGCGCTCATCACGGGGGGAGGCTACCACACCCCGCTCTTCTGCGAAGTGCGGCCCCGGGCCACCCGGCACGGGGGCGAGAGCGTCAAGATCGTGGACAACTGACCCGCCCCCCCCGGGGGAGGGTCGGGCTCAACGCCCGACGTCGAGCAGGTAGCGGGTGATGAGCCGCACCCCGAACCCGGTCGCTCCGAGCGGATGGTAGGCCGGCACCCATTTGAGCGTCGCCTTGCGGGCGTAGGCCGGGCCGGCGATGTCGAGGTGGGCCCAGGCTGACTCCCCGATGAAGTTCTCCAGGAAGACCCCGCCGATGAGGACGCCGGCGATCCGGGGCTCCACGATGTTCCGAACGTCGGCGACGTCGCTCTTCACCATGTCGCGATGAACGTCGGTGAGCGGGAGGCGCCAGAGCGGTTCGCCCACGGCCGCTCCCGCGGCGAGGAGCGCGCTCGCGAGCGGGTCGGAGTTCGCGACGAAGGGGGCGATGTTCTCCCCCAGGGCGATGAGCGCCGCCCCGGTGAGCGTTGCGAGGTCGATGACCTCATCCGGATGGTACTTCTCGACCACGTAGCCGAGGCCGTCCGCCAGCACGACCCGGCCCTCGGCGTCGGTGTCGAGGACCTCGATGTTCTTGCCGTTGTGCGTGCGGACGACGTCGCTCGGCCGGTAGGCGCTACCCCCCGGCAGGTTCTCCGCGCAGGCCATCACCCCGATGACCCGGGGGCCGACCTTCAGCGTCGCGGCAGCCTTCAGGATGCCGAGCACGGCGCAGGCACCGGCCTTGTCGAACTTCATCTCCCACATTCCCGCGGACGGTTTGAGGGAGATCCCGCCGGAATCGAACGTGATCCCCTTGCCCACGACGGCGACGGTCTTGCCGCTGCGCGAGCCTCCCGGGTACTCGAGGACGATGAGGCGCGGAGGATGCACGCTCCCGCCCCCGACCGCGAGCAGCCCGCCGCAGTTCATCTCGGCGAGCTTCTTCTCGTCGAAGACGGTCACTTTGAGGCCGTGCTCGTGGCCGAGCCGGCGGGCTTCCTCGGCGAGCCACTCGGGGGTGGCGACGTTGGGCGGGGTGTTCGCGAGGTCCCGGGTGAAGAGCGCGCTCTCCACCAGGACCAACTCCTGGTCGAGGGCCTTCCTCAGCGAAGCCTCCTCGCGGCCGTGCTCCTCCCCGAGCGCGACAACGACCTCCTCGACGGCGCCTTCGGTGCTGGACTTGTAGCGCAGGAACTCGTAGCCTCCGAGGGCGGCCCCGCCCGCGATCGCGCGCGCGGCCTCCTCCGAGGTGACCCCCTCGCCGACGAAGGCGGCGAGCCGGAACCCGACGGTCCGGACCCCCCGGCCCTTGAGCTTCTGGATGGCGTAGGCCGCGGCCTCCCGGATGGTGTCCGCCCGGAGCGGCCGACGACCGAGGCCGATGACGGCGACCCGGCCCTTGCCGTCGGGACGGAACAGGACCGTCAGCTCTTTCGGATGGCCCCGGACCTCCCGGCCCTCCCAGGCCCGGGCGAGGGCGCCGCCGGTGAGCTGGTCCTCCCGGGAGAGCTGGCGCGGCAGGGTGACGTCCTTCTCCGAACGCTCCAGGACGCCGCTCACGCTGGCGTCGAACGAACCGGACGTGGCCTCGCGGCGCTCGACCGCGACCTTCATGATGCTCCGCGCGCGCGTCGGCCTACCGCGACAGTTCCGGACGGATCTTCTGGCGGTCGATCCGCATGCCGGCCGGCGTGATGAGGAGCAGGTTCTTGGAGACCCCGCAGACGTCCCCCCCGACGTCCTTCGCGATGTTCTTGAGGTCGACGCTCATGCGCCGGACCGCGACGGAGTCGTTGGCGATGGACGTATAGTCGATGAACACGGCATCGCCCTGGTAGACGTGCTTGGTCGCCTCGTGGAGGTCGTCGAACCGGATGACCTCGGCGAGACGCACGACGGAACGTGCGCCCGCGAGCCCCGCTTCCTCCTCGAAGCCCATGGCCCCGAGGTCGAGGAAGGTGCCCTCTTCCAACGTTTCGTCACCGTGATGCCGCCGGAGGATGCCCCGCTTGCCCATCATGATCGACAGATCCCTCGCGTCAGGCGATGGAGTGGAATACGGCTCTTAAGTCTACCGTTCGACTTGAGTTCGGGCCTCGTCGGTAGATTCCCCCGCCCCCGACGCGCCCGCGCGAGACGGGGCGGGCCCGCGGGGGACCCTCAGGCAGAAGGAGACCCGGTAGACGTCCCGACCGTCCTTGCGGCCGTAGAGGCTCGGCGACTCGGTCAGCTTCGCCCCGAGGCGCTTCTTCATCCAGCGTGCGAGCGCCCTCGCGGTGGTGGTGTCGGTAAGGTAGAAGTCCCATCCCTCGGGCAGCACCTCCTCCCACGAGAGCGAGCGCCGCCACTCCGCGGGGGTCTGGAGGAGCTCCCGGTCCCACAGCCGATGCAGACGCTCCCGGTCGTTCCGGTGCGCCCCCACCGCGCGGCCCTCGGGGCCCCGGAGCTGGATGATCGACGTGTAATAGTGGCCCGCCCGGCGGCTGCACTCCGGACAGGTCCGGTGCTCGACGTGCACCGTGAACTCGACCGCGATCGTCTTCTCGATCCCCCGGAACCGAACGTTCGCGATGCCCCGGAGCTCGCGCACGAGCGGGTTGCGGCCGGACTCCTCCCAGGTGACGCGCCGGATGCCCACTTCGGGGTGCGGCTTGAGGAACGGCATCAGGTCCTCGGGGGCGAGGAGGGTGGAGGTGCCCGAGCGCTCCCAGTGGCTCCCCACCTGCCGGGCCCCGCACGTGGGACAGAGCACCGCCGTCGGCTGGTCGACCACGGTGATGAGGTCGTTGCGGGAAGCGAAGCATTCCGCACAGACGGCATCCTGGAGCGGGACGTCGGTCCGCCCGCAGAGGACGCAGAACTCCGAAGCCATTCCGACCCTCGCCGACCTAGGGTTCGCCGATCGTGAAGATCTCGGCGTGGGGGACCCCGCCGAGGGTGCCGGTCGCCCCGCCCGGGAGGAACCCTCCCTCGGTCGCGATCCGACAGACCTTGGGACCGAGCAGGTTCGCGATCGTGGCGCGCTTGAGCGCCCAGACGAACTCCTCGCGTCCGACCCGCTTTTCGCCGTAGAAGTGGGAGGAGACCCGCACCGTGCGTCCCTGCGTGCCCACCGGGAGGTCGGTCCCGAGGAGCTCCTCGTCGCAGGCCGCGAGCACCACCTCGGTACGGACCCGATGCAGGCGCATCACGATGAGTTCCGGCGCGTCGGCCATCGTCCCGGTACTCCGCGAGGGTCCTATATCACTCCTCGGTGGCCGCCCCCTCTCCGGGCCGAGCTCGGCCATCGCCCTTTCGTCAGGGAAGCGCGGGCTCGCCTCGCCTCGACGGGGACCGGGCCGAGGTCCCACCTCCCGCGGGGGAGGCGGGGCACCTAGAACCGGACGAGCTGCCAGGTGCCCGGTCGGGTCTCCATCAGCTCCCCCTGGTTGCGGTACGAGAAGAACAGGGCGTCCGCGCGCCCGGGCGGGATGCCCTGGCGCTCGGCGTTCGCTTTGACCTCCTCCAACGTGAAGCTGCCGTTCTTCTGCTGGAGCTCGCGCATGATGCTCATCAGGAGCTCCGCCCGCTCGCGCTGGCTGTGGCTCATGCCCACGGCGACCGTGTCGATGTCGAGCTTCCCTTCCGCCGTCGCGACCCGACGCAGGAACCCCTCGACGATCCGGGTCGCACGTTCCGCGTCCGCGACGGTGACGACGTCGGAGAGGCGCGCCCGGGCGGAGGCCTCGCTCAAGCGGACGAGCGCCTCGAGCTGGCGGGCGGTGATGGGCACGGGGGCGTTCGGCTCCTCCCCCGACTTGCGGACCCGGACGTAGAAATCCTCGATCACCGTGAGCGCATCGTTCGCGAGCACGGGCCGGATGTGGCGCTTCGCCCAGGAGACGTACTTCCGGAGGAAATCCGGCGGGAACGGGACGTTGCCGATGGCGGCCGGTAGCTCGGTCAGCACCACCCCCGAGCGGGACTCCCCTTCCTGATGGGAGAGGAGGATCCGGTTCGCCAGGATCCGGTCGCGCTCGGAATCCGGCTTGTCCTGGATGGAGTAGATGACATCGAACCGCGACAGGAGCGTCGGGGGGAGGTCGATCTGCTCGGAGATGGTCCGGTCCGGGGTGAATCGGCCGAACTTGGGGTTCGCGGCCGCGAGCACCGGGCATCGGGCGTTCAGCGTGGCCGTGATACCGGCCTTTGAGATGGAGACGGTCTGCTGCTCGAGCGCCTCGTGCATCGCCGAGCGGTCCTCGGGGGTCATCTTGTCGAGCTCGTCGACCACCGCCATCCCCCCGTCCGCCAGCACGAGCATCCCGGCCTCCAGGACCCAGCGGCCGCCGGCGAAATCGTCCTTCACGGCGGCCGCGGTGAGCCCCGCGGCGGTGGCGCCCTTGCCGCTCGTATAGATGCCGCGCGGGGCCACGTCGGCGATGTACCGGAGGAGCTGGCTCTTGGCGGTGTTGTGCGAGATGACCCCGTTCGCGATGAATCGCTTCGGGCCGGGGACCTCGATGTCGTAGACGGTCGCCCGGCCCGCTGGCCGGATCGAAACGACCGTCTCCGTACGGACGGGAGCGCTCGCGGGCTCCGGGGCCCGGCGGGAGGAGCGGGGCGCACGGACCGACGAGACCGAGGCCCGGTCCACCCACCCCACTCGGGCGGCGAACCTCTCCACCGAATCCGGATCCTCCACCCTCAGGACCCAGGACCGCCCACGGGAGCGGCCCGGGGGACCCGCCGAGGGTGGGTGACCGTCCTTCCGGCCCCGGATGACGGCTCTGATGGCCCATCGGAGAAGGAGCGCTTGGATGTCGCGGAGAAGCTCGAGGTGGGGAGAGGAGACCTCCACCGACGCGGCGCCGTCCGGAGGGCGGGCGAGGCGGCTTCGAGCGTGGAAGTACCATCGAAGGAAGGTCGCGACCACGGGGTCGGGCGAGGCGAGGATCCCCTCGGGCACCCGGTGCCGGCGGAGCTCCCGAAGCCATTCCGCCACGAGCGCGTCCCCGAGATACAGGGCGCTCGGGGGGCCGGGGGAGGTGGGTCGAACTCCGAACTTCTTGAGGAGAAGCTCTCGCAGCCGCTCCCGGGTGGCCGGCGCGTTGGACGGGACGGGCAGCTCGACCGCCCCCTCGCCCACCTTGCCGGCTCCCAGGACATAGCCGAGGATCGCCGCGAGCTCGGGGTCGTACCATCGGGGCACCGGGCGCTGGGAGGAGCGATGGGCTCCTCGGGGAATCACGAACCGGGTCGGGACCCGGGTCCGCTTCGAGCAGGGAAGGCTCCTCGCGACGCAGAGGCGGTCTCCCACCTCAAGCTGGTCCAGCCGCCGCCACTCGACGCGACCGCCCGCTCCGACGGAGCGGAGCACCGGATGGTTGTAGGTCCCCCGAAGGGACCGGCCGGACTCCGTCACGACCTCGAGGGTCGGCTGCCGAAGGTACCGGTGGAAGCGCGTGGCCACGCTCGTGGCAGCCCTTCCGCCTTCGACCCGGACGGAGGTCCGTATCGGTTGAAGGTGCGCCGAGCCCATCCGCTCGAGCTTGACGAGCGTGCCGTCCCCGAGCACGACCCGCTCGTCGCCGAGGAGGCATCCCGGGTCGCCGATCAAAAGGCAGTGGATGTCGCCGCGCACCCGGATGCCGTCGGGGTGCCGCTTCTCCACGCCCCCGAACAGCTGGAGCGCGATCGCCTCCTTCTCCTCCTCCATCCCTTTGATGGTCGGTGCGAGGGAGAGCACGATCCGGTCGAGGACGTTCGGGTCCCCCCGGAAGGACTTGATGAGGCGTTCCTCCTCCTCGGTGATGGGGATCTCGCTGTACTCCCTCTTCTGGAACTCCACGGAGTTGCCGACGAGCAGGAGGTCGAACACCGTGCTGCGCAACACCCCTCCGCGCGAGGCGGAGGCGCGTTGGAGGCCCCGGAGGATCCCGTTGACGATCACCCGGTTGCCGGGGATGACCTGTCCGCTCAGGTCCTCGGTGAGGAGGACGGCGAGCCCCTGGGGATGGGCACCGCCCTTGAGCTTCTCGGGATTCTCCTGGATCTCGATGCGCTGGCTATCGAGGTAGACGGATCGCTCGGGCAGGAGGCGGAACCGGGTGCGGCCCTGGGGCTTGCCGCAATGGGTGCATTCCAACGGCTCGCGGAACACCGGGCTCCACTCCTCCTGGAGCTCGTGCACCTCGTTCTTGCAGGCGAGGCAGATGAACGCGGCGTCCTTGATCTGGGGCCGTACCTCCGTCGCCTTCCGGACGATCGCGTCGAGCGCCACGAATCGGCCGAGGTCCGTCTCCCGGATCTCTCGGACCGTTCGGTGGGCGGTCACGGGGAGCTCGGTCACCCGAAGCCGGAGCCCTTCCGCTTCGGGCCCCGCGATGGGCAAGAGCTCCTTCATCGCCCGACGGCCGGCCTCCAGGAGCTCCTCGGGCCGCTCCAGCAGCATGTCGGCGAGGGAGGTATCGACCGCCTCCAAGGTCGGGAACGGGACGGTGACGGTCCGCTCCTCCGGGAACCGGTCGACGACCTCCAGGATGCGCGGCCGCACACCGGCCTCCTCCAGGGCCGCCACCCAGCGTCCCTGGAGCTCCGCTGGCGACGGAAGGGCCCGCACGCTCGCGCTCACCGCTCGGCCTCCTACGGGTCCAGCCGGTAGCGGTCCCGGGGGAAGAGCCGAGACTCCCGGATGTTCGAGAGCTCGGCGAGCCTCTGCACGAATCGGTCGACGCCGAACCCCCAGCCGCCGTGGGTCGGCATGCCGAACCGGAACGCCTCGAGATACCCCGGGAACTGGGCCGCGGAGAGCCCCGCCGCGGCGAGGTTCGCCAGCAACGGCTCGAGCCGATGCTCCCTCGGCCCTCCGCTCGCGAGCTCGAGCCCCCGGTAGGCGAGGTCGAAGTAGCCCGTGAGCGTGGGGTCGGAGTCCATCCGCCGGGCGTAGAAGGTCGTGCGCTTGGTCTCCGAAGGGAAATCGGTGATGAAGTAGAACGGGTTGCCCCGCTCCGGTTCGAGGAGCTCGCCGAGCCGCTTCTCCTCCTCGGTGCTGAGGTCGGTCTCCGTCCCGGGCCGTCCGAGGCGCTCCACGCACTCCCGGAACGGGACGCGGGGGAAGGGGGTCTTCCCGACGGGGATCCGCTCCTCGAGGGGGTTCTCTTCGGAGGCGAGCCGACGCTTCAGGTCGGCGAGCGAGTCCCGAACGACCTCCTCCAGCGTTCGTTGGAGATCCTCGGCGCCGTCGATGTACGCCATCTCGGCGTCGAGACTCGTGAACTCCGTCAGGTGCCGGACGGTGTCGGAGGGCTCGGCCCGGAACGCCGGAGCGATCTCGAAGACGCGTTCGAAGCCCGCCCCCATGAGCATCTGCTTGTAGAGCTGGGGGCTCTGGGCGAGGTAGGCCTTCTCCTCGAAGTACTGGACGGCGAACAGCGTCGAGCCCCCCTCGGCCCCCTGTCGCAGGAGCTTGGGGGTCTCCACCTCGATGAACCCACGCGCGGTGTACGCCGCGCGGAGCGCCGCGAGCACCGCCGCTCGGAGCTCGAAGACGCGCCGGACCTCCGGCTTGCGAAGGTCGATGACCCGATGGTTGAGCCGGGTGTCGAGCTCGACGTTCACCTTGTCGACGACCCCGAGCGGGAGCGGTATCTCCGCCGGGCTCACCACGGTCAATCGGTCCGGCTGGACCTCCACGCCCTGCAGGGCCCTCGCCGAGGCGCGGACGGTCCCCTCGACCTCGATCAAGGACTCCCGGGAGAGCGCGGCGAACGCCGCGAACAAGGCGGGGTCGGTGCTGCCCTTCTTGAGGGTCACCTGGACGATACCGGAGCGGTCCCTCAAGAGGGCGAAGGCGACCCCGCCGAGCGCGCGGTACTCCTGGAGGTGGCCGCCGACCCGGACGGGGACCCCGTCCTGACCGACGAGCTCACGCCCGAGCTGGCGCCGCGGCGACAGGGGTGGGCACCTCCTTGCGAGCGAGGGCGGCCCGGACCAGCTCGAGGTACAGCGGGTGCGGAGCTTCCGGTCGAGAGAGGAACTCGGGGTGGTACTGCACCCCCACGAAGAACGGATGGCCGGAGAGCTCGAACGCCTCGACCCGCCCGTCCACGGCGCGGCCGGTGACCTTGAGCCCCTTCGCCGCGAAGCGGTCGAGGTACTCGGGGTTGATCTCGTACCGGTGCCGGTGCCGCTCCCAGACCTCCGTGCGACCGTACAGTTGGGCGAGGCGGGACTCCGGGGTGAGAAGGACCCTCTGGGCCCCGAGCCGCATGGTGCCGCCGAGCCCCGGAATGTGCTTCTGTTCCTCCAAGAGGCAGACGACCGGCGCGGGCGTGTGCGGGTCGACCTCCGTGGTGTTCGCGCCGACCAGGCCGAGCTCGTTCCGAGCGAACTCCACGGCGGCCATCTGGAAGCCGTAGCAAACGCCGAGGTACGGGATCCTTTGCGAGCGCGCGAGCTCGATGGCGAGCATCTTGCCCTCCACGCCTCGGGCCCCGAACCCCCCCGGGACGAGCAGGGCGTCGGAGCGGCGCACGCGGGCGAGCGCGGCCGGGTTGCGCGGAAGGTCCTCGGCATCGAACCAGGCCAGCTCGATCGAGCAGCCCAGCTTGCCCTGGACGTGGTGGAACGCCTCGGTGTGGGACAGGTAGGCGTCGTGGAGCTCGGTGTACTTTCCGACCACGGCGACCTCCACGTGGCCCTGGCCGGCGCGGTAGCTCGCGAGGAACTCCTTCCAGCCGGCGTAATCCGGCTCCCGCTGAGGGAGCGAGAGCAGCTTGGTGAGGAAGGTGCCGACCCCCTGGGCCTCCAGCACCAGCGGTACCTCGTAGATCACCGGCTGGTCCGGGACCGAGATGACCGCCTCCGGAGGAACGTCGCAGAACAGCGAGATCTTTGCCTTGATGTCCGAGGAGAGGGGCGTCGGGCCCCGAGCGACGATGAGGTTCGGACGGATCCCGATCGCGCGGAGCTCCCGGACGGAGTGCTGCGTTGGCTTGGTCTTCGGCTCGCCGACCGGCCCCACCGTGGGGACGAGGGTCGTGTGGACGAACGCCATGTACCCCGGACCGAGCTCGTAGGAGAGCTCGCGCAACGCTTCCAGGAACGGCATCGATTCGATGTCCCCCACCGTGCCGCCCACCTCCACGAGGACGACCTCCGCCCCGGAGGCCTGGGCCACCTCGCGGATGGCGCGCTTGATCTCGCCGGTCACGTGGGGGATGATCTGGACGGTGTTGCCGAGATACTCGCCCCGACGCTCTCGCTCGATCACCGCCCGGTAGATCTTGCCGGTGGTGAGGTTGTGCGAGCCGTTCACGCTCTGCCCGAGGAACCGCTCGTAGTTCCCGAGGTCGAGGTCAGCCTCGGTCCCGTCGTCGAGGACGAACACCTCCCCGTGCTGGTAGGGGTTCATCGTCCCGGCGTCCACGTTGAGGTACGGGTCGATCTTGAGGATGGTGACGGCGATGTTGCGGGCCTTCAGAAGTCGTCCGAGGGACGATGTCGTGATGCCCTTGCCGAGGCCGGAAATAACGCCCCCGCTCACCACAATGACCTTCATGGCCCAACTCGAGGGCTGGTAATGGAGGGTCGCCTTAAAGACTGCTCCACGGGCCGGAGAAACGGGCGCGCCGGGGAGCGTTTCCGGCGCCGCCCGAAGGGACGCGCGAAGGGTGGAGCGACCCCGGACTCAGCCACCCGTGTGGCTGAGCGGGCGGCGACACTTCCGGCAATTGGTGATCCACGGCTCGTTGACCGTTCCGCAGCTCGCGCAGACGACATTCTCCCGCACCCCGCCGGGGGGTGGGGAGGTCTGCGAGTTGGGCACGGGCTCGGAGGCCGGCATGAACCGGGCCGGCGGAGGGGGCGTCTCCGGGCGGACCCCGACCGGGGGCACGGGCTGGGAGTACTGGGAATCGGGGCCGATCGGCGTCGGCATCGTGTACGCGGGCACCTCGGAAACCGGCTCGCGGCTCTCGGAGACCACCGGGCGGACCCTCGGCTTCAGTCGGACCCCCAGGACGGCGACGACGGCGCCCAGGACGGCGATGATGACGCCGATGAGCATGAGGATGGAGAAGGAGCTCGTCGTGTACGACACATCGACCGAGGCGCCGGCCCCGCTGCTCGTGCACGCGAGGACGTAGTAGGTCGTGCCGCTGCTCAAGGTGGCCGAGATCGACCCGCTGGCGCCTTGGCCCTGGGCCACGACGCCGCCGGGCGGGCAGGCGAGCGTGCCGGTCGCGACGTAGATCTCCGTGCTCGAACTCCCTCCCGACCAACTGAGGGAAAGGGAGGCGCTCCCGACGCTGTTCGGGGTCAGGCTCAGGGCGGAGCCCCCCGGCACGTACTGCGTTTGGCTACCGGACTGTACGACGAGCCCGACGACCACGAGGAGGATCCCGAGGACAAGAACCACTAGTCCGGCGATGAACATTCCGCGACGCATCGGCAGCGCCAGCCCTCCCGTGGACTAAAACCTTCGCCTCAGGGCTCGAAGGCTAGTGTCCGACCCGCCGGCCCGAGGAGTCCCGGTGAAAACCCCCGAATTCGGCGAGGGGAGCGAGCGCGGTCGCCGGGAACACCGGACCGTCGGTGCAAACGTGGAACGGCCCTAGGGCACAGGCATCGCAGAGGCCCACGGCGCACTTCATGTGTCGTTCCACCGAGCAGTAGACTGGGACCGACCTCTCGGCGGAGGCCGTCACCACCTTCTTCATCATGACCTCCGGTCCACAGCTCCAGACGACGTCGAACTCCTCCGACCCGAGAAGCTCCTCGGCCACATCGGTGACGAACCCGTGATGGCCGCGCGAGCCGTCGTCGGTCGCCACGTGGCGGGCGAACCGCGGGGGGCCCAAGCGGTCGGCGAACAGGAGCTCCGAGGCCGTGGTCGCGCCGAGAGCGACGGTGACCCGCGCGCCTCGCTCGGCGGCGGCTTCGGCGGCCGGGGCGAGCACGGCCGTCCCCGAGCCGCCTCCCACGATGAGGACCCGCGAGGGGGTGAGGTCGAAGTGTCCGCCGTACGGCCCGCGGATCCCTACCGTCGCCCCAACGGGAAGGGCGGCCATGTGTCCGCTCGTCTCGCCCATCCGCTTGACCGTGACCCCCTTGGAGACCCCGACGTAGGAGAGGGACATCGGGAGCTCGTCCTCCCCGGGGAGCCAGACCATCACGAATTGCCCGGGAAGCGCCGGCGCACTGAGGTCGAACCGGAGCGTGGCCGTGCTCGGCGTCTCCTGGACCCGGGCCGTGACCCGGCTGATGCGACGCACGGAGACCCTCAGCCCGAACCGGGGTTAAGGGATTGGCGCCGCCCGTGGGCCACGCCCACCGCGGCGGCCGGGTCGGGGAACCCCAGCTCGTCGAGCAGACCGTCGAGCTCGCGAGCGAGCTTCCCGAACACCGCCACGCCCTCGAACGCGACGGCCGTACCGACCTGCAACGCCGAGGCTCCCGCCATGAGGTACTCCAGCGCATCTCGACCCGATTGAATCCCGCCTACCCCCACGATGGGGATGTGGACCCGCTCGAACACCTTCCACACGCACGCGAGCCCGACCGGCTTGATGGCCGGACCGCTGAGCCCACCCAAACCGTGGGCGAGCACCGGTCGGCGGAGCTCCACGTCGATGGCGAGCGCGCGCACGGTGTTGATCGCGGTGATGGCGTCGGCGCCGCCGGCCTCGGCCGCGGCGGCCACCGCCTCCGGCTCGGCGACGTTCGGAGTGATCTTCACCCAGATGGGGACCTTCACGGCTTCCTTCACCGCGCGGGTCACCTCTCGGACCAGCGACGGGTCCTGGCCGACCTCCGAGCCGAGCCCCTCGGCGTGCGGGCAGCTCAGGTTCAGCTCCACCGCCATCACGCCCGTCGCTTCCATCTCGCGAGCGAGGCGGGCGAACTCCGGGGCGTCGTGGCCGAAGACGCTCCCGACGACGGAGACCCCGCCGCGCAGCGCGACGGCGATCTCTCGGGGGTACTCGGCGATCCCCGGGTTCGGAAGGCCCATCGCGTTGAGGAACCCCCATTCCCCGTACTGCTCGACCGTCGGGTTCGGGTAGCCGGCTCGCGGCTCCCCGCCGATCGATTTGGTGACCACCCCCCCCGCGCCGGCGTTCCAAGCGCCGAGGAGCGATTCCCCGCTCTCGCCCCAGACCCCCGAGGCGAGCAGGAACGGGTTACGGAAGCGCAGGCCACCGACCCGGACGGAAAGTTCGGCCACGGAAACCCTCGACCGGTAATCGGAATATAGCGGTATGGAATCGCACGGCTCCCATGCGGGTCGAACGATTGACGGATGCCGCGCGCGCGGCGCTCGAGACCGCCTTCCAGCGGGCGCAGGAGATGCGCCACGCCGGGGTCGAACCCGAACACCTGCTGAAGGCGCTCCTCGAAGATGAGACCCACACCGCCGCCGGCTGGCTCAAGGGCCTGAACGTCCCGCTCGAGCCGCTCGCCCATCGGCTCGAGGAGCACCTGAAAGCCCTCCCGACCGCCGAGCACGTCGCCCCTAGCGACCAGTACATCTCGCGCGGGCTGAGCGCGGTCCTCGAGGCCGCGGAGGCCTCCGCGAACGAGCGGAAGGACCGGTACACCGCCATCGACCACCTCCTGCTCGGGATCCTCGCGACGAAAGGCCCGGCGCGGAGCCTCCTGGAGGAGTTCGGGGTCACGCGCAAGGGGCTGGAGGCGCAGATGCTCCAGGTCCGCGGTGCGGACCGAAAGGTGGAGAGCCGCCAGGAGGAGACGACGAGCCAGGCGTTGGAGAAGTACACCCGGGACCTGACTCAGCTCGCCCGAGAGCACAAGCTCGACCCGGTCATCGGACGCGATGAGGAGATCCGCCGGGTCATCCAGATCCTCTCGCGCCGAACGAAGAACAACCCGGTGCTCATCGGGGAGCCGGGGGTCGGCAAGACCGCGATCGCCGAGGGGCTTGCGATCCGGATCGCCAATCATGACGTCCCGGAGTCGCTCCAGGACAAGCGCCTCCTCGCCCTCGACCTGGGCGGCCTCCTCGCCGGGGCGAAGTTCCGCGGGGAGTTCGAGGAGCGCCTGAAGGGGGTGCTCAAGGAGGTCGAGGGAGCCGAAGGACGGTACATCCTGTTCATCGACGAGCTGCACACGCTCGTCCACGCCGGGGCGACCGAGGGAGGGGCCCTGGACGCCTCGAACCTCCTCAAGCCGTCCCTCGCCCGAGGCACGCTGCACGCCGTCGGGGCGACCACGATCCAGGAGTACCGCAAGTACATCGAGAAGGATGCGGCGCTCGAGCGGCGATTCCAGCCCGTGATGATCAACGAACCCACGGTGGAGGATACGATCTCGATCCTGCGGGGCCTCAAGGAGCGGTACGAGCTCCACCACGGAGTTCGCATCCACGACGCCGCGCTCGTCGCGGCGGCGACCCTGAGCGCGCGGTACATCCCCGACCGACGGTTGCCGGACAAGGCCATCGACGCCGTCGACGAGGCCGCCTCCATGGTCCGTCTCGCCCTCGATTCCCGGCCGCCCGAGCTCGACCAGCTGGTCCGCCGAGTCCGTCAACTAGAGATCGAGCGGGCCGCGCTCAAGAAGGAGAGCGATGCCGCCTCCCGCGAGCGCCTCCGACGGCTGGAGCGGGAGCTCGCGAACCTGAAGGAGAGCGAGGCGAACCTGCAGAACCGCTGGCAGCAGGAGCGCAGCGCGGTCGAGGCCCTCCGGGCCACGCGCCAGAGGCTGGAGGCGGCGAAGACCGAGGCGGAAGAGGCGGAGCGCTCCGGGGACCTCGAGCTCACCGCCCGGCTCCGCTACGGGAGCATTCCGGAGCTGCAGCGCGAGCTCGAGGCGAAGATGAAGGGACTTCCTTCCACGGCCGAAGGGGGGCTGCTCCGCGAGGAGGTGGGGGAGGAGGACGTCGCGCAGGTGGTGGCGAAGTGGAGCGGCGTACCCATCTCCCGGATGCTGCAGGGCGAAACCCAGCGACTGCTCACCATGGAGGTCGAGCTGCGAGGTCGCGTCGTCGGGCAGGAGGAGGCGATCGACGCCGTTTCACGCGCCGTGCGGCGCGCTCGTTCCGGCCTCGGGGACCCCAACCGCCCCATGGGGGCGTTCCTGTTCATCGGACCCACCGGCGTGGGGAAGACGGAGCTCGCCAAGGCGCTCGCGAGCTTCCTGTTCCACAGCGAACGCGCGCTCGTCCGGATCGACATGAGCGAGTACATGGAGAAGCACACCGTCGCTCGGCTCATCGGGGCCCCTCCCGGCTACGTCGGGTACGAGGAGGGAGGCCAGCTCACCGAGGCGGTGCGCACCCACCCGTACACCGTCGTGCTGTTCGATGAGGTGGAGAAGGCCCACTCCGACGTGGTGAACGTGCTCCTGCAGCTCCTCGACGAGGGTCGGCTCACCGACGGCCAGGGGAGGACCGTGGACTTCCGCAATACGCTCGTCATCATGACGAGCAACCTCGGCACCGACCTCCTCTCCGGGGCCGCGAACGAGGAGGAGCGTCGGGCGATCGTCGAGAGGGCGACCCGAAGTTTCTTCCGGCCGGAGTTCCTCAACCGGCTCGACGACCTCGTCGTCTTCCATCCGCTCGGGGAGGCCGAGATCGCCGAGATCGTCGACCTCCAGGTCGCCCAGGTCGAATCGCGTCTCAAGGAACGGCGGGTCCGGCTCCGTCTGACCGAGGAGGCCCGTCGGCTCCTCGCCCGCCAGGGGTTCGACCCGGCCTTCGGGGCCCGCCCGCTCAAGCGCACGATCCAGCGCCTGATCGTGGACCCGCTCACGGTCGGGCTCATGAGCGGAAGTATCAAGGACGGCCAGATGGTGACCGTTCGGGTCCAGAAGGACGCCTTGGAGCTCGTGGCCGGCAAGGTCTCCGAGCCCAACGAGGGGTGAACGGAACATGGGAACCGCCATCACGGTGGCCTTGGTCGGCACGCCGGAGCTCGCCAAGGAGCTCGGCAAGAAGAGCACGACGAGCGACGTGACCCTTTTCCACCTCGTCCAGGACGGCCACGCCATCACCATCGTGGAGCCCACCCAGTATCCCGAGAAGTTCGCCCCCCTCCTCTACGCCCTCGCGCTCAGCGACCGGGTCATCTTCGCCGTCACCGCGCTCGACCGCTCCGTCGCCGAGACCGCGGCGACCCTCGACCTCATCGACCTGCCCGTGGAGGTCCGGCACGGCCCGGCGGTGGGACCGGATGAGCTCAAGCGCGCCTTCCGGGGATTGCGGCTCGTCCAAGCCCCGTTCGGACCCCTCGACCTCCTCGCGCTCCGGGAGGAGCTGCAAGAGGCCCGCGTCCCCCCCACCCCCGGCCCGGTGCTCGTGGGGATCGACCATTACTTCCCGGTCAAGGGGGTGGGTACCGTCGCCCTCGGCATCGTCCGGCAGGGGACCCTCACGGTGCACTCCCAGCTCCGCCTGTACCCGACGACGAAGGTGGTGGAGGTGCGCTCGGTCCAGGTGCACGACGTGGATGTCCACGAAGCGGTCACCGGCGAACGGGTCGGCGTCGCGCTCAAGGGCGTGGACGTCGACGAGCTCGCCCGCGGCCAGTTCCTCGCCCCCGAGGGAGCGCTCACCGTCGGCACCACCCTTTCCGGCACCGCCGGCCGCAAGTGCCCGTACTACCGCGGGGACCTCGTCGTCGGGGCCCAGCTCCAGGCGCTCGTCGGAGCCCAGCTCGTCCCCTCTCTCGTGAGCGGGCTCTCCGGCGACACCATCACCGTGGAGGCGGACCGACCGGTCGCCTACCGACCGGGCCAGACCTTGTTGCTCTCCGACCTCTCCGTCCCGCAGGGACCTCGCTGCGTCGCGCGGTACACCCTTTAGGAACGGGCCGGCCCACGGGCCGTTCAGGCGAACATCGTCACGGATTCCTTGCGGAGCTCCTCTTCGCCGACGACCTTCTCGATCGCCCGCTCGAAGTCCACCAGGGTGACGTGGTCGCGCTCTTCCCGGATCGCCCACATGCCGGCCTCGGTGCAGACGGCCTTGATGTCCGCGCCCGTGGCTCCCTCGCACCGGGTGGCGAGCGCCTCGAAGTCGATGCTCTCCTTGATCGCCATCCCGCGCGAGTGGATCTTGAAGATCTCGGCGCGGCCCTGGTAGTTCGGCACCGGGATCTCGATGATCCGGTCGAACCGACCCGGGCGCAGGAGCGCCTCGTCCAGGATGTCGGGGCGGTTCGTCGCCGCCACGATCTTCACGTTGCTGAGGGGCTCGAAACCGTCCATCTCGGCGAGGAGCTGCATGAGGGTGCGTTGGACCTCCCGGTCGCCGCTCGTCGCCACCTCGAGGCGCTTCGCCCCGATGGAGTCCACCTCGTCGATGAAGATGATCGTCGGAGCCTTTTCGCGGGCCAGCTGGAACAGCTCGCGCACCAGGCGGGCGCCCTCGCCGATGTACTTCTGGACGAGCTCGCTCCCCACGAGCCGGACGAACGTGGCGTGGGTGTGGTGGGCCACGGCCTTGGCGATCATCGTCTTACCGGTCCCGGGGGGTCCGATCAGCAGGACCCCCTTAGGCGGGTCCACGCCCACCTTGCGATACAGTTCGGAACGGAGGAGCGGATACTCCACCGCCTCGCGGATCTCCCGGATCTGGTCGAGGAGCCCGCCGATGTCCGCGTAGCTCACCCCGGGCTTCTCCAGGACCTCGCTCGCGGCCACGAGCGGGTCGAGCGAGGCCGGTAGCACGCCCATCACGGCGAGGGTCTGCTTGTTGAGGGCGACCCGGGAACCGATGGTGATCTTCTCATGGTCGACGGTCTCCGCGGAGTTGACGACGAAATCCGGCCCCGTGGAGGACTTCACCACGACGCGACCGTCGGTCAGGATGTCCCGCACGCTTCCCACGATCAGCGGCGGGTATCGGAGACGGTCGAGCTCGGTCTTGAGGCGCTTCACCTCGCGCTGCAGGCGGAGGATCTCCGCCTCCATGTAGTGCCGCTCGCTCTCGACCCGCTTGATCGCCTCGGTGAGCTGGGTGTTCCGGAGCTCCAGGAAGTTCACCCGGTCGAAGTTGTCGTTCGAGGAAGGGACCGCATCCGGTTCGGTCATGCGCGCTGTAGGTCACCCCGGGAACGCTCCCGGTGCTTTCCTCGATTGTAAGTAAACGCCGCTCCTTATAAGAGGTCGCTCGGCACCGGGTAACCGATGACGGAAGAGGCTCCGTCGCCGAGGTTCCGGTCGACCCGGGCGTTCGCTCCGGGCCATCTCACGGCCGTTTTCAGCCCGGTCCTCGCCCCCCGCGACCCGCGGGCGCGCGGGTCGACCGGGGCCGGATTGACCCTGGAGCTCGGGGCGTGGGCCGAGGCCCGATTCTCCCCCGGCCGCCGCGCGAGGGTCACCGTGCGCGGCTCGGAGCGAGGGCCGTTACCGATCTCCACGGAGGTCGCGCGTCGGCTCCTCCGGGGCCGAAAGGGTACCCTCGAGGTCGACCTTCGTCACGAGCTCCCGGTCGGTCAG
>Ga0326727_10014034_pt1 | contig 17587 bp, 15 predicted proteins | sample MB2enrmetagenome_FD_207643 | JGI IMG/M metagenome (GOLD analysis project Ga0326727, IMG submission 207643) | Lab enriched peat soil microbial communities from McLean, Ithaca, NY, United States - MB29MY | ecosystem: Environmental > Terrestrial > Soil > Wetlands > Peat | place: USA: New York...
GTTCGCCGCCTGGACGAATCCAGCCGAGATGATGAAGTGGTACGCACCAACCGACGAGTTCTCCACACCGATCGCAGATTCCGAACCGCGCGTCGGCGGCAGTTACCGCGTCGGCATGTTGGAGCCCGGCGCTGCCCTTCCGAGGGTCGTGGCCGGTCAGTATTGTCGCTTCGATGCTCCGCGCGTCCTCAGTTTCACGTGGGCCTGGGAAACGCCACGGCGAGATGAGCATGAGACTCAGGTTACTCTCGAGTTTCAAGAGCAGGGTGATGTGACAAACGTAAAGCTACTTCACGAACGATTCCGAGACGATCATCGCCGACAGGAACATGCCAAGGGCTGGACCGGCTGCCTGGCTCGGCTGGCTCGGACGTACTCGAGTTGAACGCCGATCATTGTCCTGGCTCATGCACTCAGCACCAATGCGGAACTAAGCTACCGTGTCCTCCGGTGCGCCGAGCACTTCGTAATGCGTAACGAACGGCTCCATTTCGAGAAGAAAGGCGTCATCCTTCGGATAGTAACGCGCCTTCTCGTAGTTGGGTCCGGCGAAGGCTTTGATCGAGTCCATCGAGTCCCACAACGTGAGCAGCATGAAATGAGCGACGTCGCCTTCAATACGACGGAAAATCCACACACCCCGGTTGCCCGGCGTCGTGCGATAATCCGGAAGCCCTGTGGCCAGCAAGTACGTGTAGTACGCGTCCGCCTTCGCGGCGGGAACCCGGCCATGCCAAGTCCGAGCGATCATCCGTCCTCACTTTCGGGGCGGCGCTAGCGATTCTCCATCATATCCGGGAACTGAAGCTAGCCAACGCTTCATTTCCCGACCCGACCCGATTGCAAACCCGAGCCAATTAAAGACTTAGCTGATAGCTAACGGCTGATAGCTGATAGCTCAAATTCAAAAACCACACTCACCGCAAAGAGAGCCGCTCGAGCGCCTGCCGCGCTTCGGTCTTCAGAAGCGACTCGGATGAACGATTCGCCCATTGCCGCAGCAGCGTGACTGCTTCGGCAGTGTGTATCCGCTCCAGGACTGCAACCACTCGTATTTCACGCAGTCCTTCGCCATGAACCGGAGCGCCCGTGGTCATGCCGAACGATTCGAGCAAGCTCTTCAGACGACGTGTTGCCTCCGGCGACGCGGACTTCAGTGCATCCCGCAGCGCCGGTTCAGCTGCAGAACCGAGATTGCGCAGCACTTCCATGGCTTTTTCTCGCTCGGCGAACTCGTCGCTGTCCAGGTCGCGAACTAGCGCGGCGATGTTCACGCCGGCTTGAGGCTTCAACTTCATATTCAGGAAGGCGACGGCTGCGTCCGGCGCGCGGACCAGCGCATCGGCAGCACGCAACGCCTTCGCGACATCCGCAGAAGACAGGTCAGCCCACATCGTGGGAAAATCGGCTGCTTTCAGCTTCGCAACGGGAAGCTCGGGGACTTTCCATAGCATGATCGTCCCGTCGTAATGCCCGGTGGCCAAGGTCTTGCCGTCGGGCGAGAAAACGATTGTTCGAACGTCCGATCCCGCTGGCGCACCATAAGTCACGATGTCAGGCGTTTCGTACTCGGCGACAGTCGCGCCGCTGGCCAGATCGATGAAATGAAGTCCGCTCGCGGTCAGACAAACGAACGTTCGGCCGTCCGGTCCGATGGCGCAGCGAATGACGCGGCTGAGGTTAATTCGGCATACGGCTTCCCCGGAAGCGACCTCCCATACCGTATGGCCGTCTTCCTTGAAATAAGTGACTTCTTTCCACAGGAAACCGGCCAGGTAGCGGCCGTCAGCAGAGAAATCGACCGGCATCTGCGGGTCCATACGCAACGAGTTATCAACGCTGGGAGTCCACAGTTTCTTACCCGAGCGAGCGGAGTAGACATCGCCGTAGGCGGCAAACCACCGGCCGCACGGCGAGAACGCCTGGAAATAGGAATACCCGTTCGGCGGTGCGGTCACGAACTCATAGAGAACCTCGCCGGTGAGGTAGTTAACAGCGGTGATGGAGGCTTTGTCCCTGTGCGTTTCGTAGTTGAGTACCGTCTTGCCATCGGCCAATAGCTGGTGCCGCCACTCTTTATCCGGAGTCCGCGGAGTCGTGATGTCGTCGATCTTAAAAGTTGCGTTGACCGATTTGAACGGCACATCACGAATCCGGAATCTTGCCCAGTCGACTCTCAAAGTGCGTATGCCTGCCGACGTGACGCGGATTTCGCTGCCGGCATCGGCAACCGGTTCGCCGATACGCTTGCCGGTCGCCAGCGACCAGCGCTGCAATTGGCTTTCCCTCGTCCTGGAATCTTCGGCGATCGACACCAATTCCTTTCCCCCGGCACAGAACGCGATGGCCAGGACGGCTTGCACGTGTCCGCGGTAGCCAGGCGGTTGAAACAGACGGCTGCCATCCGCGATTCGCCAGCCGCTTATCCCATCTGCGTTTGCGTACACGTTCCGCCCGTCGGGAGAGACGGCTAGCTCGATCGGAACAAAGGGCCCGACGACCTCCAGAGGCGGAAACACTGAAAAACGCCGGATTTCACGCCCGGCCCGGTAATCCCAGACCGCGATCTCGCCAGACCGTAGCGGCGCAAGTAGCGTGCGACCATCCGCATGTCCGACCGGCCGACCTTGAAGTGCATAGTCTGCAGGAAGTTTGACCGCCTCCACCGCCGCGCCGGTTTCCATCTCAATTGCACGAAACGTTCTGGCCGCGCCCTTGGCGTACACAAAGACCGTTCGGCTGTCTGCCGAGAAGCCGAAGAAGGTTGCCGCCGGTAGCTCCCACAGCCTCTTCCCCGTTTTCGCATCGGCGGCCACGAGACTCAGCGGGGACTTCGCGTTGGAGCGGAGACTCAGGACGCGCTTGCCATCGGGCGAAAAGCGAAGGCTGTAGATCTTTTGTTGTGCACTCTCTGGTAGATCGTGCGACCGTCCGCTTGCCACGTCATAGATGCGGATGATCGACTTGAACGCAGGCGGGCTGTGCGACTCAATGGCGAGCGTCTTGCCGTCTCGTGTAAGAACACCGTAAGAGGTACCGTCGACTTTGAGCTTTTGGACTCCGGTGTGCGCGTCAAAGAGGGTGAGACGCCCGCCGTTGATGACATTCTCAGCGAGCATTGCCGTCGACCCATCCTCGGAGAGGACCGCGTTGATCATCTCGTCCATTTCCGATCGCTTGCCGAGGACTCGCTTGCCGATACTCGTTCCGGCCTCAGCGTCGTACGTGTGCACAACCCCGGCAGCGGAGAGAGCGAACAGCGTCTTCCCGTCCCCCGACACCGCGACATTGCCACGCCCGATGCGCAGGTGATTCGAACCAAAACGGGCAACAGCGCCTTGCGGCAGCGGGTCTTCGAAGGGAGCAGGTGGATCTGCATCCGTCGACACCGCATCGGCGTCCCGAGAAGCAGCTTGTTCCGAAGACTGCAAACCAGCGAAGCTAACGCCCACCATGCAGCCGACAACCAATGTCAGGGCAAACCGAGACGAGAAGCGCGTCAGCACCGAGCCTCGCAAATACGCTCGCGCCAGGGTCATTCCCTTTAGCGATCCCCCACCTGTTGATAAGCCGCTTCCTGAGGCGAACGCTCTTGCTTCTTGAGCGATCGTCTTTGCCGCGTGCGCGAGGGCAGCCGAAGACTCTTGCTGAGCAATGCCTGCGGTCAATAGAGCGGCAGGCAGAGACAAACCCCGGCGAACGAGGCGGGAATGGAGGCGCTGCCGCCCCTCGCTGAGCCGGCGCCTGAGCGTTCGCACCGACCATCCCAGTTCTCGCGCCGCCTCATCTTGCGTTCGCGCTTGCAGGTAGCAAAGAATCAACGGCGCCCGCAGACTAGCCGGCAGAGTCGTCAATTCCTCGTCGAGAGCCGCTCCGACTTCGCGCAGTGTTGGGTCAGATAGCGACGTCGCCCGCTTATCCAGACCAGAACGCTCATGACGCCTGCGCCGCTGAGAATCCGCTTTGAGACGAGCAGCGAGACGCAATGCGACGCCGTAGAGCCATGGACCGATGGATGTCTCGCTGCGCACCGAACTTGGCTTCCGCGCCAATACGAGGAACGTGGCTTGAAACGCATCCTCCGCATCGGTGGCGTTCTGCAACACGCGCCGACAAGCACTGAGCACCAACAAGCCGTGGCGGCGCACTAGAGCCGCGAACGCCGCCTCATCCCCGGTTGACGAAAAGCGATCGAGGAGCTGGCGATCGCTGAGATCGGATTCCGGCGACACGCCGGCCGCATGGCAGAGTTGTTGCAAAGCGATGTTCAAATCGTTCCGGGGCATGGCAACGCTCCGATAAAACTGCAATGCGGTGATGCCTATAGTGCCCCGGTGTCTGGAAATGCGGCCAACTTTTTTCAGCTCACGATCGCCTCAGTCATCGCAGATGTCGGCTGCGCACTCTCTCGTGATGCGATAGATCACAATAGTCAATCGCGGCGTTTCTCGGTGTTCCAGCGGCGTTCGCCCGACATAAAAGCAGGGTACTGTCCGCAAAGGCAGGCGATCGTCGATCACGATCTGCGTCATTTTCTCCAAAGGCAAGGCAGCTACGTCGAGGTCGGGATTTCTCTCCGGCTCTTCCGCAATCACCAGCCAGTCGCCGGATTCCATTCGCGAGGCCGACGGTAGTTCTAGATAAGCGGAACTCGCTTCATAACGTGGCACGACCGGCAACATGCCGCAGCGCTCGGCGTAGTAGCGAAAGCCCCAGCGACCGTTGTACCAGACGCGGCCCCCACCGTTGGCGTTGACGAATGCCGACGCCTGCTCCGCCCCGTCGCGAAACGGACGAGCATCGAGCCAGTCGATTGCGTAGAAGCCCAAGCCAAGCAGGCACCCGAATGCGACCACCCCTCTCAGAACTCGGCTACGCTCCGCCGTCGTACACGTGCGCGCTGCCAGCCGGCCGAACACTAGCGTAAGAATGACAAACACGCCGAGAACGCGGCGTAACGCGGGAAACGGCGTCAACACGACGTACGCCGTGGCATCGACCACGAGCCATGCCAGCAGGAAGCGCGTGTCGGCTCGGACAGGTACTGCCGACTCAGTCCATAGACGGCCGATCGCCCGAATGAGCGCGATGCCGCAAACCCCGGAAAAGACGTCAAAGAGTATCTCAGCTAACTGGATTTTCCAGTGAGCGGCCGCGTTGTCGCCGAAGAGGAGCGCTGAAGGATGGACGACACCCTCGTAGTTCGCATCCAGCAGCGCCACGGCGGCGTACGCGAGGACTATTCCGCCGCTCGCCGCGACTATGGTGCGCTTCGACCAACCGGCGGCAGCCAATCCCAAGAGCGCCAAGGCAGCTGCCACCCCGCCGAATTGGCTGAAGAAGATCGGTATCAGGCTGATTTTTTCTTCGAAAGTCGAGCTGTTGGCGCCCAATGACGTGAGGAAGTGAGAGCGGCCATACAAGATCGCGACGAAGATTTCCCAGGAGATGAAGACAGGTGCGGCGCTCGCGGCAGCTGCCAAGCCGAGCGTCGGCCGGCGGTAGACGAGGCTTGCGGCAGCCATCGCGCCGATCGACACAATACCCGTGTACTTAGTCTGCATGGCGACACCCGCGGTCAGACCAGCCAGCGCCGCTCGACCGAGGCTATTCGTATCGCAGGCAAGCAAGAAAAGGAAAACCGCCGATAACGACAGAGCCAACGCCGGCACGTCGAGCATCAAGTTCAGGCTAGGCAGCAACGCCGGAGAAAAGAGCAAGAATGCCGTCAATTCCAGTTCCAGACCCGGGGCGAAGCGGCGCAGGTGTGCGTTCAGCGCGAAAGTGAGCAGTAACACCCACGGTAGAAGAGACAGCTTCAAGAGAGCCGGATTCTCGCCGAAGAAATGCATGCCGAGTGCGACGCTATACGGCAATACCGGCGGAGCGAGCACGTCATTTGCCGGTTGGGGGACGTCATACCATTGGATTACAAAGCCATAGGGGTCAAACGGATGCCCGGCAATTTGGCGTACGTAACAGATATAAGCGGCATCGTCGATCTTTAGAGGAGTTAACGCGTTGAGGCCGGTGTAGAGGAGCGCGAACAGGATGAGAATTCCGGCACGGAGCAACCTCACGGAGTGCCTCGGCGAATAAGGCGGAAGTAATCAATCACTCCGACAAAGTGTAGCAAAATTGCGACCCCGGGGCTGAATATGCGGTAATGCAGCTCAGACTCTTGCTTCAGATTGCCAGGGACATATCTTAGCCGGGCGAATACGCGAGAACGTCGCAGCCTCTCTAACCGTTCACGCCAGAACGGTGACCGCGATGTTCCGGGCGTGCTCGGCGCCCACCCGGCTACGCATCCTTAACTTGACAACCGTCGGGGAAACCCTGCAACGGCGATGGTGCAATCGCGTCGAGGACGTCGACGCTATCCGTGTCGCTCTGCTCCGGTTTAGCTCTGAAACCGAAGCCGTGGCAGGTCAGAAGCCGATGTCTTGCCCCGATCGGTGGTAACAGGCGGAATCGCGGATGAAGAAGCTAGTAGCAGAGCTGATCGGTACCTTTTGCCTGGTGTTTGCCGGAACCGGCGCCATTATTATCAACCACGAGAGCGCGGGAACCGTTTCGCACGTCGGCATCAGCCTGACCTTCGGATTGATCGTGCTGGCGATGATTTACGCGATCGGCGACGTTTCCGGAGCGCATTTGAATCCCGCCGTGACGCTCGGGTTCTGGGCCGCCCGTCGTTTTCAGATCGGTCGTGTTGTTCCGTACATCGTCAGCCAATGTGTCGGAGCGCTGCTCGCCAGCTTGATCCTGCGTGCGATGTTTCCCGGCCATGAGTCGCTTGGCGCTACTTTGCCGGCGGGAAGCGTATTCCAGTCCTTCGCGCTGGAGGCGATTCTGACGGCGATCTTGATGTTCGTCATTCTTTGCGTCTCCACGGGACCGAAAGAAAAGGGCATCATGGCAGGGATCGCAGTTGGAGCGGTGATTGCCCTGGAGGCTCTCTTTGCAGGTCCGATCTGCGGCGCGTCGATGAACCCCGCGCGATCCCTGGCGCCAGCGTTGATCGCCGTGAAATTAGCAGACCTGTGGATCTATCTGATCGCACCCGTGCTCGGCGCGTTCCTGGGAGTAATCGCCTTCCGCGGTGTGCACGAGCCGGCTTGATTCGGCCGTCTCGTCGGGGACCGACGCCATGACAACACCTCAACTGAAACGTGTCCTCTTCGTTTGCGTGGAGAATTCCAATCGAAGCCAGATGGCTGAGGCGTTTGCGCGCATTCATGGCGCCGGCCGCGTCGAGGCACAGAGCGCGGGTTCGCGGCCTTCCGGACGCGTCAATCCGAAGGCAATCGAGGCGATGCGCGAGCTCGGCTACGATCTCGGCACGCATCACTCGAAGGGATTGGCGGAATTGGCTGGGGAAGAGTTCGACGCGGTCATCGGCATGGGCTGCGGCGACGAAGGCTGTCCTTTGGTGAACGCCAAGCGTCACGAAGATTGGAATATCCCGGATCCGAAAGAACTTCCTCCGGAGCGCTTCCGGGAAGTACGCGACCTGATCGAAGCGAAGGTGAAAGACCTGCTCAATCGAATGTGACGTACGCGTTGCAAATCACACGAGCACTTGCGTGAGCACGTCCTTGGTAGGAGGCATGCTCACGCAAGCGTGTTCGCGGCGGTTAGCCTTTAATGGCTATCCGAACCCTGGTTAGCTTTTTCCGACTCCAGCACGGAGCCGCGAATCGGCTCGCTACCCAGGCGACGGGTGAAGTCATCGACGATCTCGGTGACATTCTGCGACAATGATGGCGGTAGAGCGTCCTTCAACGCGTCGCGCGCGATGCCGAGCACGGCGCCGAGAGCCAATAGCTTGACCTTGTCGAATTCCCCCTGGAGTGCACCGAACAAGCTCGATGCGAATCTGGAACCGGTGGACTCAGCGCGAATCGATTGGCTGCCGGCTTCGGCTGGCCGGTCCGGTTGGTAGCCGGGGACGATGCGTGCCATTCCCGGAATACCCTGCGGATGATCCATCCAGCGCTGACGCTTTGGCTCGAGCAGATAGCCGGCGGCCATGCCGGCCAGCAGTGAACAGCCGAGCGCACCCCACGGATGGCGATCGACCTGGAGAGGCAGGTCAAACGTCTCTTTCACCGAGTCCACCGTGTCGTTCAACGACGACTTGACGGTTTCGACGGTGCTCTCGACGCCGGACTTGACGCTTTCCACGGTGTTCTCGACGGTGCTTTTCACCGTCTCGATGGTGTCCGTGACGGTGCCGACAGCATCCTTCACGTGTCCTTCCAGCGTTTCCAGCTTGTCGGCCAACGATTCACGCGTCTCGTCGATCTGCTGGCGGATCACGTCTGTCTGTTCAGCCATTGCACGTCCTCCTTCAAGCTCTCAGCAGTCTGCGGAGGGATGATGCTGACCTCAGCAGCTTGGTTCCGGCCGGTAGCGACCAGGATGCCGCCTATAAATCCCAGCGCCACACCCATAACGGCGAAGCAGGCCCACAAGGGCAGACCCGGCGCAACCGCCCACAGGGCGTAGACGGCTGCAAAGCTCATCAGCAGTCCGGCCACGGTCAGCAATCCCGCCCCGGCGGCCATGGACCCCGCGGCTGTTTTGGTTTTTTCCCACTCCTGGCGGATTTCGGTCTTCGCCAGCTGCAACTCCTGGCGCAGAAGCGTTTGCACGTCCGACACGATGTCCCCGACCAGCTGAGTGATGCTGGCCGGGGTATCGGGCACATTAATGCGATCGGCCATGATTACCTCCGCAGCGCCCCGCCGAGGACGAAGCCGATTCCGAACACGCACAGAATCGCCGGAATCGGATACTTGCGAACGACGTTCGTCAAGTCGTGGCCGATTTCGCCGAAATGGTGTTCGCGCAGGTAACGGCCGCCCGCGTCGAGCTGTTCCGCAACCGTGCCGGCGGCGCCGGCGAGCGGGGCCGGAGCGTTTTGACGGAGTGTGCCTGCCAAAGAACTCATGCCCTGACCGACCGAGTGCATGGTCTCTTCCGCCCTATCGCCGGCTCGCGTCGCCATCTCTCGGGCCTGTTGCCCGAGGTTGGAGACAGCTTCCTTCGCGGCCCCCTTGGCTTCCTGGAAAGTTTGACCGGCGGCGGTGGCGGTTTCACGAGCCTGGTCCTTGACGTTTTCGATGCGACTGTTCGCCATGATCGATGACTCCTTGAGTTCCGGACGAACCGCCCTCGGCGCGATTGCCTCGCCCCGTGGGGGCAGACCAACTATCGGGTCGGCACTATCGCTGACCCGAACGGTTGACTTTTAGCAAGTGCCATGCCAGGCGTTCCCAAGCATGCAATCGCCCGGTTACAGCGGATTTACGGTCAAAAAAGGCATTCCTCGGGCAGAGAGTTGCGCCTCGTCAGGCAGCCGAACGTGCAGAGGGGTGTGCGGCGACGTCACGCCGTCAACTTAGACAAGATGAGAACGAGACCGATGTGGCGCTCAGGGTGAAGGCTTGATAAGAAACAAGCGGTCGACTGCAACGCCGCCGGCAAATGCCGCCGACAGCAGGAGGATAACGATGACCACCACGACGGTCATCAATGCGGGAGTCAGCAGAATTCCCGGTTGCGGGTGCGGGCCCGGCGCTTCATCCGGTAATCGTTCGACGTCAATAATGAGCGGCGCGGCTTGCAAAGGTTTTATCCCGCGACCACGCGACGCAGCCGCATGCCGTGCCGCTTCCTCGCTGAATGGAGAGCGCAAATAATCCTCGAAATCGCTGTGCTCAAATAGCGGCGCGCCAGCTTGAGCCTCCGGCAGCCGAGCCGATTCGTCGCCGTCGGGGACATTGAGCCGGCCATGACACGTGGGACAAGCCACCTCGGTCCCCGCCTTGCGGCGAGCGATACCGATAAGCTGATTGCAATATTTACAGCGAAACCGGATCGGCATGAGAGGGCTGCCCCGCGGCCGGTCAGCGCCACGCCGCGCCGTTTAGGCCATCTCTATTGTGCAAGCGCTTTGTCCATGCTTCAACAGTTACTTGACGCCGCATCGGAACGGGCGGCAGAATGAGCCTGTACGCCGTGCCTCTCCCGGCCGGGGCAGGCCGCGGCGATGGGGAGTCGGTGCGTGCCCCCTCGTCCGGGGCGGAGGTTCTTCATGCTACACGCGAATCAGACCCCGGGGCGTCCGGGGCTGCTGCTCGTTGGCGCCCTGTCTCTCGTTGTCTGCACAACCCCGATTGTCCGCGCCGATCTCATATTCCTTAAAGATGGCACAGTCCTTCAAGGAAAACTGGGCCACGAAAACACTCTCGAATTCGATCCGGTAACGAAGGAACCGATGCGCATGCCGATCGGTTTCTATGTCTGTGACGACGGCGCCCGCCGCATCTACTTTCCTCAATCACAAGTGTCCCGGCTCGTAACGCAACAGGAAGGCGCCAGCGACGTACGTATCGACTTCCCGAAGCCCTACTCCGTTCCGGCCATGCGCGTGATCCCGATCCATCAAATCCTCGAGACCGATCCCTGGGACGAAAAGTGGAATCGTCGCATTCGCTTCCGTAGCGGCGATATCACCGCGAGCGTCAATCAACACCTGGCTCTGCTGACTCCTCAGTATGCCAAGGTCGACGCCACAAACCGCTTCGCCTGGGCAGACTACTACGGAATCAACGAACTGGGACCGCAGGTGGTGCAAAATCTCCTGGCGACCAATCCTAAATTCGCCGACGATCCAAAGCTGAAGGAAGAAGAACGCATCATTCGCCGTTTGCGCATCTGTGAGTTCTATCTGCAAACCGGTTGGTTTGACCTGGCCGATCGCGATCTGGCCAAGCTTGCCAAAGATTTCCCCGCCAGCAAGGCGCAAGTCGATGCAGCCCGCGATGTCCTGAAGCGATCTCGCGCTCGCGAGATGTTTGAGCTGATCAAACGCATACACGGGGCCGGGCAATACAAGGCCGTGACGGCTGCGCTGACCGCTTTCCCCGACAAAGATGCCTCCGAAGACACGGCTGCCGAGTTTCGAGCGTTCAAGGCAACATTTGACGATGCGGCTGCCAAGTACACCGAAACCCGCCGCATGTTGGACGCTGTCGCCGGCGATCTCAAGGACGCACCGGAAGGTCTGGCGCAGGCCCTGGCCAGCGTTCGGGCCGAGCTGCATCCGGATCGCGCGAATCGTCTGGAAGCGTTTCTCGGTCAGGCACAGCAGGCCGAACGCCAGCGCAAGGCCGGCAGATCTCCCGAGGTGTCGCCCGGATCTCTGGCAGCCCTCGCCGTCACCGGCTGGTTGTTGGGCGGTCCGTCGTCGGAGCCCAAGCCCGAGACCGCCTTGAAGCTGTGGCGGTCGCGCGAACTGGTCCTGAACTACCTGCGAGCCGAAGACGCCGGCGCCCGCGAAAAGCTGCTGCTCGATTTCAAGAAGCACAAGGTGGACTTTGCCGGTCTCGACGAATTCTGCCAGCTCATTCCCCAATTGCCGCCGGAAGCGCCGGAGGCGTCGATCACCGGAGCTGCGATCGAACTCAAGGCCGGCGACTCCAAGGCGGGAGCGCTCTACCTCGTCAAGCTGCCGCGCGAATACAGTCACAACCGCCAATATCCGGTGCTCATCTCTCTGCCTCCATCCGGCGAACCCGCGGCAAATTCGCTGGCTCGTCTGGAAGCAAGCTCTGCCGAAAATGGTTACATCCTGGTAGTGCCACGCTGGGAAAAAGAACAAGGGGCCGGCTACAAGTTCAGCGATCGGGAACACCAGGTGGTGCTCGACGTGTTGCGGGACGTGCGCCGTCGTTTTCAGGTCGATTCCGATCGCGTTTTCCTGTTCGGTGCCGGCTTCGGCGGCGGCGACATGGCCTTCGACATCGGGCTATCTCACCCCGATCTGTTCGCCGGTGTGATTCCGATGGCCGCCGGTCCGTTGTATTTCTCCGAGGCTTATTGGCGAAGCGCTCAGTACCTGCCTTTTTACGTGATCACCGGCGACCGCTCCGGCGATGGAAACAAGAAGGTGCGCGAGCAATTCAATAACTGGATACCCCGAGGCTTCAACTCCGTCTGGGTGCAATACAAGGGTCGCGGCGTCGAATGGTTCGGCGGCGAGCTGCCAGCCATCTTCGAGTGGATGCGCGAGAAGAAACGGGCTTTTCCGCTCCGCCAGCTCGGCCAGAGCGGCATGGGTAGTCCGCTCGGCACCGAGTTCCTTAGCATGCGCGATTGCGACAATCGCTTCTATTGGTTGACGATCGACGACATCCTGTCGAAGCGCCACAACTCCGTTGAGAACTGGAATTCGCGCGTTGAGCCCGTCCGCCTCAGTGCCCGCATCGACCCTGCCGCCAACCAGATCTCCGTCAATGCGGAAGGAGTTCGTCAACTGACCATTTGGCTCGGCCGTAACGGCAAGGGCGAGAATATGATCGACTTCGACAAGCCGGTGAAGGTGCTGGGCAGGCAACTCAACCTTCTTCGGACGAGCCGGCCGGTGGTCCCGAGCCTGGAAGTGTTGCTCAACGACCTCATCGACCGTGGCGATCGTCAACGGCTGTTTTTGGCAAAGATTGATTTGAAATTCTGAGCGCTTGATCGGCTGAGCAACGTGACAGCAATCGACCCTTACGAGTCCAGCCCCGCCGCCTGCCGCGACTACGATCCGCGCTGCGCGGAAGTTGCTCGCTTGCTGGCTGATCTTATTACATCGCGACTCGCCGGCAGTGTGGTCGAACACATCGGCAGTACGTCGGTTCCCGGGCTTGCGGGCAAAGGCATCGTCGACCTCATGTATCTGTATCCGCAAGGCGGACTGGCGCGCGCCCGCGATGCTCTCGACAGCCTCGGCTTTCAACGGCAAACGGGGCGCGACCCGTTCCCCGAAGAAAGGCCGATGCGGATTGGCTCGGTGCTTTATGACGGCCAACGCTTCAGCTTGCACATCCACGTCATCGCCGCCGATGCAGCGGAAGCTCGCGAATTGCTGGCTTTTCGCGACCGCTTACGAGCCGACGCGAACCTACGCGCAAAATACGTCTCCTGCAAGAGAGGCATTATCGCGGCCGGTGTGACGGACCGTCTGGAATACTGCTATCGCAAAGGGGAATTCGTGGAAGACGTCATGCGCTCTCTTCGCGAACGAGTCTATCCGGAGCGCCTGGAGACCGCCCGACTGGTGCTGACGCGACCGACGGAGGCAGACTGGCCGGAAGTCACCGCGATGCACAGCGACCCCCGGGTAATGGCCACACTCGGCGGGCTGCGCAGCGCCGAGGAGTTACAGGCCGGCAATTTGCGACTGTTGGCTTTCTGGCAGAACGACGGCTTCGGTTGGTGGATCGTGCGTCACAGACCCGACGGCCGCTTTGTCGGCCGCGGCGGTTTGCGTCGACTCAATGTCAACGGACGGGACGAGATCGAACTTGGCTATGGTCTCGCGACCGAGTTTTGGGGCCAGGGACTGGCCACGGAGTTGGCCGCTGCCAGCGTCAAAGCCGGCTTCGAAGCGCTGGAAGTGCCGGACCTTGTCTGCTTCACGCTGACCACCAACTTGCGCTCGCAACGCGTCATGCAGAAGCTGGGCTTCCGTTTCGAGCGGCACGGCGAATATGCGAACATGCCGCACGTTTTCTACCGATTGCGTCGCGAAGACTGGCAAACGGCCAATTCGTAGCCGGTGAGTTACAGAAAAGAGCCAATTAGGACGGGCGGCACGCTTTGAGCGTCGGCGAAGGGCGAGGCAGCGATGCACTGACAGTAGTCACTCAGTGCGTAGCATGTTCCACAGCCCCACCTCTAACGCGCTCACGGCAAGAACGCAAACGCCGCGGCGTCAGAGCCCTTTCGCAGTGCTTCCCACTGAGCCGCACTAACTATTTGCTTTTCGCCGCGGATGAGCGTGGTGCCATCGTCAGCAATCACGCGAGCAAACGGACCTTTGTAGACCACTTGTCCGATAGCGCCTGCCTGTTCGGCCGGCGCGACGCGTGTCGGAGTATCGTCGAAGCCGGAGTGATCGATATCCGCCTCGAGCGTATACAGTTCCCAGAGCGTACGGTCCGGGTCGGCCACCCAGAACTTGGTGGCGCGAGCATAACAGCATTCGACGCCTTCTTGCGATTGCGTGGCAATGCCCGCCTCTTCCAGTCGCTGCTGAATCGCTACCAGATCTTTTGAGGCAGCCAAACGTAAGCCGACATGGTTCAGCGCACCGCCGGGTTGGCGCGCGCCGGTGTGCAAGGTGAGAACAATCGGTGGCTGCGCGTGCTCGAAGCGGGCACTTTGCTCGGTAACCGCAACCGGCTTGCAGCCGAGGAGCACGCGATAGAAGGCCACTGAACGATACAGGTCCGTCACCCACACTCCGACTTCAAAGCCGACCGATGTTGTCGCAGCTGTCGTCACAGTTGACATGGAAGTCATCCCTAAACTCCGGCCCTGACGCTTGCGTTGACCTACTAACGAAATTCGAATTGCTCGGCAGCCGGGCTCTCACGCAACAGTTGCCAGACAGCGCTCGGGATAGCGACCAGCTGATTTCGCGGATAATTTCGCCCGTCGTCATCGATGGCTTCGCGGAACGGACCGCGATAGACAACCGCTCGCTCCTTCGGATCGTTCACATACGGCTGTCGGCCCAGGATCTTCACCTCGCGCAGACCGACGCCGTCGTGCTCAAACCAGGGTTTTTCGTTGTATTTTACGATTCGGATGCCGACAAAGCCGGCCGCTTGCAGGGCCGCGGCTGGTTCCGTCTGAGCAGGCACGCGTGAAACCATCGCCGCCAAACCGGGCAGCGTCGGTTGCGAGCCCGGAAATAGCCCGTCCGCCATCAGACCGTGCACCAGCACACGCCCGCCCGGCCGAAGCACGCGGCGCGCTTCGCCGAGCACGAACATTCGCTGACTCTCGTCGAGCTTCGCGTTGAACGTGCCCGTCAGTCGAACTTCGTCGAGCGATGCATCGTCGTGAGGGATGCGCTTTGGAGCGTCGTGCGTGACGAAGTGCTCCCACGCGGCATCGGCTGCCGGCTCGGCGAGCGGCGCCGGCTCGACGTCGGCGCTCACTACCGGGTCGTCTCCGCTGCTGCCCTGCCCTACTTCCCAGACAACACCATCGGGATCGCGGACTCGCAAACGGTCAGTCCTGGTCTCGACGCCCGCCGCTGCGAGCCGTTCGCGATAGAGCTCGACTACGCCCGGATCGCTGATGCGAAGGCCGATATACCTCAACGGCCCGCCCGGAGCGGGCGCCCGCGGCACGAGCGAGAAGATCACCGGCGGGTCTTCGATTTCAAACTTCGCGTAATCGTCGTGAAGCTTGGCCGGCTCGCGCCCGAATAACACGCGATAAAACGCGATCGATCGCGTGAGATTCGTCACGTTCAGCGACAGGTGAAACTTAACCGGAGACGGTCCGGTCGAAGAGGTCATGTTTTTCCCGCGCCTCAAGCTGTCTTGCAAGCTCAGTCCAGACGAAACGGTTCCAGCGTCGTCGGTTCCTTGGCAATCGTGGCTTTGAACGGCGATTTGCTCGCGGTGGCAAAACGGCCTTTCAACTTGTCTTCAGGAGTCGGACTGAACGGTGTTTCGCGCTGCGGACGCCATTCGATGGTCACCGCGTAATTGCCGGCCGGCGCACCGTCACCCTTATTGTAAGTTGTCAGGGCGAAGCTGCCCGTGTCATCGACAATTGCAACCGGATGCCCTGCGCCGGGATCCTTGTCGTCGAGCGGGTGAAAAATCACTTTGGCGCCGGCGGCTGGTTTACCGTCGGCGTCGAGGACCCGCCCCTGGACCGGGTAGACCGTCTTGCGTGAATCGCCGCAGCCCGCCAGGAAGAGCACAAGGAGAACGCCGCCGGCTCGGAGCACCGGTCGGCGGCGACTGAGAGAACAAAGCATAATCCGGGTCCCGTACGGGTCTACTGTTGATTTGCAGTTTCGGCGCCGCGAGCGGTTACCAGTTCGGCCAACACCGTGATCGACATGGTGTTGTTACGAAATTGCACCGAACCGTCGCACATCAACAAGTTGGCACCGCCCGGATGGAAAGAATAGAAGCCCAGGTCGTTGGAGCAATTGATGCCGCACGGGCCCGGGTTGATCGTGCCGTCGGCGGTGGAACCATACAGCTCCGAAGCGCCGCTGGTCGAGTCGCCCCAGCCGCCTTCGCCGCCGAAGAAGCCGCTGAGCGCTTGCCCTTGGTCGACTCCATTTTGGTAGAGTTCGTTCTTGCCGGCAATTTCAGCGAGCAGGATCGTATTCGACGTTCCGTCGCTGATACTCAAGATCGTCGTGGGGACGTCCGGCATCGTCGCACCCTGAAGCCGCGGGTCGGCGGGATTGGTCACGCTCGGGTCAACATACGTTGCGTAGAGAGTCAGATCGACACCGCCAGTTGCCGGAATTCCAAATGCGGGATTAGCCGGCGATCCGGCGAGCGGCGAGTAATCGGAAGCAGCGGCCTGCCAAGTAATCGGAGGGAACGGAGGGAAGTTGAAGGTGTAGCTGTACGGTCCACGGATCTTGGCGGCCGGACAGACAAACGTCGAAACGGGTGTGTTCACCACGGCTTGATTGTTAATGTTTTGGCCGGCGTTCACGTAGTAGAACGGATAATTGAACGAGTATTGTTTGAATAACGGCGATTGCTCGATGTATGGAAGCAAGAAGGGGCCCCAACCAGCCGGCATCGCCTGGTTGGAGATATAGGCCGGCGGGAAACTGTTGTTATTGTCGCCGGCGTAATCGTGGTAAGCGAGGCCGAGCTGTTTGAGGTTGTTCTGGCATTGGGTGCGAGCGGCCGCGTCGCGCACTTTCTGCACGGCCGGCAACAGCAATCCGATGAGGATCGCGATGATGGCAATCACGACCAGCAGCTCTATGAGGGTAAACCCGAGTCTCTTTCGCAATGACATGGCATAAACTCCACTTCGTGGGGGGGTGGAATGAGTCCGATTGGAGAGGTCGGATTACCGGTGATAGACGCCGTTAGTGCGAAGTTTGTTCAATGATTATTCAACTAAAGTTGATGCCTTATCGCTCCTTAGCCTTCAGCACGCGCTCCGCGCGCAAGAGCGCACGCACCGGCTGCATTTCAGCCAACTGAAGGGCGGCTGAGACACTAATCTACACAAACACGACATCCAGGGTCGGCAATCTCAGCGGAAGTAAACGCCGTGCTTACCGTATTCCGCATATCGATCGCGAAGCCAGGCGTGAAACTCTCGGTAATGGTCGTCGCGCTGATCGCCGCCGTCGGATTCGGAGTTGTAACTGAGGTACAACAGGCGGCGCCAACGGGCCGATCGATTGGGCGCGGCACGATGCGGCACGAAGCAGCCGAATAAAGCCACGTCTCCCGGCATCAAGTCGAGATTGACCACGCGATGTCCGGCAACCGCTTCGTCGGGCATGACGTGGTACATACCGTCTGGCGGCGACAAGCAACCGCGGTGATGGCAGCCGGCAAAAAGCTCGGTGGCGCCGTTGTCGGCGTCGCAAGGATCGATGGCCACCGCCGCCGTGATGAACGACTTCGGGAAACTCGGCCAGGCGATGTAGTCCTGGTGCAGATCGCAGCCCTTGGCGCCCGGCGGCTTCCAAATCAGCTTGTCCTTGAACAGGTAAGCGGGCTCGCCGTAC
>Ga0326727_10014036_pt1 | contig 17585 bp, 17 predicted proteins | sample MB2enrmetagenome_FD_207643 | JGI IMG/M metagenome (GOLD analysis project Ga0326727, IMG submission 207643) | Lab enriched peat soil microbial communities from McLean, Ithaca, NY, United States - MB29MY | ecosystem: Environmental > Terrestrial > Soil > Wetlands > Peat | place: USA: New York...
GCCATCCGATCACCGAGCGCAAATTCATGACCGCTGTCCCGATCCTGCGTGATATGGACTGCTTCCGGTCGGTCACCGACCTCGGCGCGGGTGGAATCTCCTGCGCAATCGGTGAGATGGGGAAGGATACCGGAGTGGAGATCGACCTGGCCAACGTGCCGCTCAAGGATGAAAGCCTCGCTCCCTGGGAAATTCTCCTCTCGGAGTCGCAGGAACGGATGATGGCCGCGATCCATCCCGAAAAGCTCGATGAAACCCTCGATATCCTCAGGCGCTATAACATCGAGCATGCGGTTCTCGGCAAGTTTACCGATTCCCACAAGCTGACGGCGAAGCTAAACGGAATGCCGGTCGCCGACATCGATATGTCCTTCCTGTGGAAGGCGTGTCCGATCGATCATATTTCGATCAAGGAACCTGAGCGGAATCTCAAGCCCTTCGTCAAACCGGACCTCGCTTCCCACGCGGAATGGGATGAGGCGGTTGGAAAGGTCCTTTCGCATTTTCACTGCTGCGACCAGTCGGCTGCCGGGATGCAGTTCGATTCGACCGTTCAAGGTCGGACCGTGATCGGCCCATACGGCGGCAAGAATGGTCGCATGCCGACCAACGTATTTGTTTCCGCTCCATTGCGGGGCAAACCTTACGGCGTGGTCACAACAATGGCGTTCAATCCATTCTACGGCGATATCGATCCGGCGGGTATGGCTCGTCTGTCGGTCATCGAGGCAATCGCGAAGGCGGTGGCCGTCGGTGTGAGCCTGGACGACATTACTCTCTGCGACAACTTCTACACGCCCAAGCTAAGGCCGGAAGTCGCGTGGGAGCTCAAGGCGATGGTCGAGACAATCGCGGAGTTGAGCCGAATCTTCGGCGCGCCGTTCATCTCGGGCAAGGATAGCAGTTCAGGGACTTTCAAGGCGGAGAACGGCGAGACGATTGATGTGCCTTACACGATGGTTGCATCAACCATGGGCCGAATGCCCGATGTCCGCAAGGCGGTGACCAAGGAGTTCAAGTGCGCCGGCAACAGGCTGATCGTCCTGGGATGTATCGATCCCGACAGGCTCGGCGGCTCGGTCTATGCAGATGCATTCGGTGAGCGTGGCGACAAGCTCTCCGATTGGGGCAATGAGTGGGCGAAGGAACTCCCCATCATCTATCGCAAGCTCGCCGATGATTGTTGCAACGCCAATCGGGTGAAATCGGCATCCGCGATTGCGGAGGGTGGGATCTTCCTGCGATTGTTCGAGGCGGCGATGGGCAGCGGACTCGGAGCACGGATCGACTTGACAAAGGCGCCTGCGGGACGAAAAGACGGCGTGCTGTTCAGCGAGGCGGTCGGTGCGATTCTAATCGAGCTTGATGCCGGCGCCGATCCGTTCGCCATGTTCGGAGGTCTGGCCTGGTGCGACATCGGTGAGGTCACGGAATCGCCGGAGATCGTGTTAATGGACGGTGAATCAGAGGTTTGGAGTGAGCCGGTGAGTGAACTCGTGAAAATATGGGAGAAGCCATTCGCGGAGGTGGTTCGATGAAACCGATAGTTGCGGTGCTTTACGCGCCCGGAATCAACTGCCATGAGGAAACCGCCTTCGCGCTCGATATGGTTGGCATCGATGGGCAAGTTGTCAACCTCCAGGATGTGTTGACCGGCGATAAGGATATCACGATGTACCAGGCGGTGGTGATTCCGGGAGGGTTCTCATGGGGCGATCACCTCGGTGCCGGGCGTATCTTCGGCGTTCACCTGGTCGCGAGGCTTGCGGAACAGTTGGAGATGCTGGCGGCTCAGGAAAAGCCGATGCTAGGGATTTGCAACGGATTTCAGGTGCTGATCGAGACGGGGCTGCTTCCCGACCGAACGGTCGGAAAGCGTGGTGCGGCCCTCCTGCAGAATGATAGCGCGGTTTTCGAGAGCCGATGGGTGGAATTGACGGTGACTGACGGCGGCTGCATCTGGACGCGTGGACTGGCGGGGCTGACTCTAAGGATGCCGGTCGCGCATGGTGAGGGTCGGCTCTTCTGGGAGCGGGACGAGATCATTCGCCCGGTGCTCTGCTATTCGGTGAACGGCCTTCCGACCTCCGAGTACCCGGCGAACCCCAATGGATCGCCGGGAGCGATCGCGGGAATCAGGGATCGGAGCGGGCTGATCTTCGGGTTGATGCCGCACCCTGAACGCGCGGTCCTCGATTGGCACGGCTCAACGGACGGCCTCGCGATCTTCAAGAACCTGGCGCGCTTCCTGGCGGAGTAGCGAGGGCCTTTGCCTTTCATGCTGGAGCGAATGAGGCACGGAATTCCCATCCTTAGCAAGGAGGGGCTAGGGGAGGTTCCGGAGGGCCGATCTCGGGTATGACGGTGGATGTGTTCAGATTTACCTCACCCCAAGCCTGTCCCTTGCCGGGCGGTAGTAGAGTGAAGAGCACCTTCGGCAGCGCCATCCGCTTCCGCGGATTCTGCTACCGAAGTATCGAGTTTGTAAGCTGTGTCCAACACGATGCTTCGGTAGCACAGCGAAGCGACGCTGCCGAAGCTCCGGAATGAGAAAGCCGTGCATGAGCCCGTGGACTTGATGGGGCGATGGAGAAGATCGAATGCCGACCAACTCCATCGCCCCAACATGAATCGTCGATTACGGACCGGTCAATGGCCAGTTCTCCGTATTGTGCAGGTTGATCGTCGGCGGACTGTAGGTCTGGCCCCACATCATCCATTTCACATGGCCGTCAACGAAGGCGTAGTTTGCTCCTCCGTTATGCCTGTCGGAGGCAATCGCCGGCGATCCTGGAACTCCGGCGTTGTACTGTTGAACCGTGAGATTCCACGGAGCAGGGTCCATGGTATCCTCTGAACTGAAATAACATGGATGGTAATCGCAATCATACCATCCGCTCTGCCGCTCAGCAAATGCGATCTGATTCGCCGGTTGCGATATCTGCGTCTCACTCTCCGCGTGAGAGCAGTAGCCATTGACCAGGTAATCGGTAGGGATGCCTATGTTGTCCATTGCATTGAACGAGGGACATCGGAACACGGTCGTGTTCTTTACGTAAGGCTGCAATGCCGTGAACCAATCGCAATATACGAATTGGGGGAAGACCGGGTTCGGAACGGTGATCGCGTTTAGATAGTGCCCATCCCAATCCTGGGAATACATCATCATCCCGGTACCGATCTGCTTCAGGTTGTTCAAACACATGGTCTGCCTCGCCTTCTCCCTCGCTTTGGCGAAGACCGGAAAAAGGATCGCGGCCAGGATAGCTATTATTGCTATCACGACAAGCAATTCTATGAGGGTAAAACCCTTCCTCTTCATTTCTGATTTCCTTTCTTAAATGCTCACCGTGCGTGTCGCGCCCAATTACAGAGATGCCAAATGCCTGAAGTTAGCAGGCGCATGCGTACACGCGGACAACGAGTGATGAAATACTCGTTGACGGAGTTGTTGCGTGGAATGCGTTTGATCGTTTGGGAATTTACGCTTGAGGAGGGCCGCGGGTCGAATAAGTGCGAGTGACGTCTTTGTGGTACGCCGAAGTGCGTGATTCGATGAAAGGAGAGATTACCGAAATAGTGAGCGAAATCGTGACTGCATGTGGAGCGTTTGATAAAGAGCTGTTCTCCCATTCGCAGGCGATGCAATGATCCTCATCATGGTGGGAATTGGACGAAGGAGAGAGAATCGGCTCTGTGGGAATAGCCTTAAGGTGAAAAGCGGCGGAGTTGTGGGTATCACAATCGTCTATGTCAATGCCGTCATGGTCATGGTGGTGCATGAACGGCATTGCAAACGACAGGATAATATACGGCAGAAAAGCCGATAAGAAAAACAGCCGGTTTTTGAAATTACTCCGGTAGGTTACCATCATATCCGTGCCCTGCGAGCGTACTATGCACTCATTGTAGCATGGGGCATCCCGGTAGTCAATGAAAATCGAGAGCGTTTGCCCAAAAGTGCGTCCCATGAACTTCATCAATTCTCAATCATGTGGAAAAGATATATCCGGGGAATAATCAGAGCAAACACATCTGATATTACCAGGTGAAGAAATGGGAAAACTTCAAGATATTGAAACAACGGCTAAAATCCGAATCGCACTCATGGCTGAGCCGAGGGTCGGCGGTTTGGAAATTGGCCTGAATACGATAAACGGGATCGTCTTCATGACCGGTCACGTGCAGGATCCGGAGCAGAAAGCGCTTGCAGAGGAAATCGCGAGTAAGAACGGCGCGTTGGATATAAAAAACGATATAGACGTGCTATCACAGCAACCCGTTGAAGATCAAGCAGCTTTTCGTGTCGTGGACTTCGCCTCCGAACCAAGCATCGATCAGATGATTCGCGACCGCGTGATCGGCGACTTGGACGGGGATTCGCGGCTGTCGGCATCTGGAATCAGCGTGGAGGTGATCGGTGGAATCGTGCATCTCGCCGGGTATCAGATCGATGAGGATGGTCCCAGGCTAGCCGAGCAGGTCGCCAGCCGAGTGCCGGGCGTTAGGCTGGTAGTAAACGACATCAGAATCGCCCGAGCAGCCTAAACCAGGAGCTTATGTACAAGAATTACCTGATATTCAACTCGCGGTCGGGGCGCGCACGAAAGCGGAATATGAAGGCATCCGATTTGATCAAGATGCTTCATTGGCACGGGTTGGCGAATGTTGAACTTGTTGAGGAGGGCATGAGCAGCATTGTTCCGCATATCGACCCGGATTCCATGCTGATAATAGCAGGTGGCGACGGTACACTCCTCGAGGCGATGCAAGTTCCCGGGATTCTGGAAATGCCCATTGCGATAATTCCGCTCGGCACTCTAAATAATCTCGCCTGGTCCGCTCACATCCCGTTCAATCTCGATGACGCCTGCGAGGTCGCCGCAAACGGCAGGATTCGCCGAATCGATCTAGGCAGGGCAGGGAATATGGTCTTTACTCAGGCGGCTGGAGCCGGGTTCGATGCAAGGGCCTTTCACGTATATGGGACGAGTAGGGAAAAGAGTCTCTTCAAGGCAGTCAGGGCATTCACCGCAGCTTTGGCGACCTGGGAGCCGCAAATGATGCGGGTCGAAATCGACGGCGAAGAGACCATCCACGAGGCGGTGCAGGTAACGGCTGCAAACACTCCTGTCTATGGGGCCGACCTGAAGATCGCACCGGACGCCGTGATCGACGACGGTGAATTGGATGTCGGAATCATCATAGGTTGCAAGCCGAGGGCCGGCACGATAAAATGTTTATTGGGATTCATGGAGGGTAAAACGCTCGACCCGTCGAACATATTAAGGGTGCGCGCCCGGCGGGTTGGTATTTACCCGGCAACAGATGCCATGATTCCCGTTCATGCCGACGCGGCGCCGATCGGGTACTGCCCTGTTACGATTGAGGTCATGCCTTCATGTTTGCGATTGATGGTTCCATCATAACTGCAGCTCTCCACATTCACACGGAGTATTCTCCGTGCGGAGTAACACGCATAGACCAGATAGAGAAATATTGCCTGGACAAGGAGATTGACGTCGTTGCAATCACGGATCATGACACTATTGCCGGCGCATTGGCATTGGAGAAGATCGTTAGCAAGATCAGGGTGATCGTCGGCGAAGAGGTCACGACCCGGGAGGGTGAGATCGTCGGACTGTTTCTTAGAGAGCCGATCAAACCCAGGCAGAGTGCAAAGGCCACGTGCATGCAGATTAAGGAACAGGGCGGAATGGTATATGTCCCGCACCTGTTCGATCCTTTTAAGATTCACCGCTTGAAAACCCCATCGCTCCTTAAGGTGATCGACCTCGTTGACATCATCGAGGTATTTAATGCGAAGACCAGCCTGCCCATGTTCAACCGGATGTCGGTGGATTTTGCCAAGAGGCACCACAAGCCGGGTGCTGCCGGAAGCGACGCTCACTACCTGGAGTCGATTGACATGTGTACCATGCTTATGGCCGACTTCAGCACGCCGCAGGAGTTTCTGGCGAATTTGGCGGACGCGGAACTTGTGGCCAAGCGTGGTGGTCGTGCTCGATGTTGGCTCGGGGGCGTGAAGAATGTGCTCGGCCAGGAGGGGCACAAAGTTCGTCGCAGGAAGATTCACTAAGGCAGACGCATTCCTCGAATCGACCGATCGATTTCCGCCAACAGCTTGGAGTGAAGCTCAGCGTTTGAAGCAGCCACAACCGAGCTGATGTTTGATGCGGAAGTGTCCAGCAGCGGAGTAGGTCCCAGCGAGTTTCCATAAGCATCTGTGACAACGCAGCCTGCGGTTTCGGCGATCAGCACAGCGGCGGCTATGTCATATGGAAAAGCGCCTAGCGGTGCGCCAAGACCAGCAGTATTGAACTCCTCCAGGAGTTCGGGATAATCCCTGAGAACTCTGATCCCCACATCTACCACGGCGTCGAACTGCCCGGAAACCAGTCGTGTGAGCGAAAATGCCGTTCCCGTGATAACGAATACGCCTCCTCGAATCGAGGAGCGGTCGATTAACGAGCCGAGCGCCCTGGTTACTCGTTCGACGGGCCGTCCTGCCAACTCAAACGACCAGGAAATATGATCGAGATCGGTAATGGTGGTGAGTCTCGGGTGTCTTTCGATTCCTTGATCCATAAAACGGACCGTACCGCCCTTTTCGGCGGTGTAGAGGCGGTCGTACTTTAGCTCAAGCACGCAGCCGAATGTCACATCGCGCAGGCAGGCATCGAGTGAGTAGGGGGCAGCGGCGATTGAGACCACGCCTCCCTCCAATCCGACCATCGCTGGCCTGGTTCCGTCGATTGGATCGATTATCAGGAGGTATTGCGGATTGGGGGATTGGACCAGACCTCTGCCTTCGGAGTAGTATGCGACAGGCAGGCGATGGGCGTCGATAAACTCCTCGATGGCACGCTCGGCGATTTCATCGATCGCGAACTCCTCATCGCCACTTTCGGTTCGGCCTGCGCTCTTCTTTGCCTGCGCGGTTCCAAGGTGCGGTCGCACCGCATCTCGAACAGCATAGGCGAGTTTGACTATACAATCGTTAATGTTCAAATGGCCCTCTGCATATGGAATCTGGAAGTCAGAATGGGAAACGACGCTGTCCTGACACGGACACTATAGTCCTGTGACAGGCTTGTGGTTAAGATTCATGGTTCATATAAATTCCAATGCTTCGGTTGCAAAGCGAAGTTGCGCTGTCGAAGCGGCAGGGTCTGCCTGGATTCCAGAGAATCCAGCCTCGGGATAACATATCCCTCGGGATCAACTCCGTGAAGTTAGTATTGGGAAAGTTGGTCTCTAACTTCAAGGTAGTATAGCCTTCCGGGAGACAATTAGTCAACAAAGCGCTATGAACTGTTGCGGGTAGGTTCGGAATGCTGTTATAATTCTTTTATAGATTTCAACGATTTTTCAATGGGCGGCGTGAATGCTGGATAGGGCGAAGGAAATCCTGGAGATAGAGGCATCTGCTATCCTTGCAATCAGGGACCGGCTCGACGGCGGGTTCGCCGAGGCGGTGAGGCTGATTCTCGAGTGCCAGGGACGCGTGGTAGTCACCGGTATCGGCAAGTCAGGGGCGGTGGCGCGCAAGATCGCCTCGACCCTTGCCAGCACAGGAAGCCCCGCGTTGTTCCTCCATCCGGCGGAGGGCGTCCACGGCGATCTGGGCATGGTCACGAGCCAGGACGTGGTGGTTGCGCTTTCAAACAGCGGCGAGGCCGAGGAATTGATCGCCATCCTTCCCGTGTTGAAGAGGATCGGGGCAAAAGTGATCGCCCTGGTCGGGCGTCTGGATTCCGCGCTTGCTCGATCCGGGGATGTGGTACTCGATGTTTCGGTTGCTCGAGAGGCATGCCCGTTGGGTCTCGCGCCCACGGCAAGCAGCACCGCGATGCTGGCGCTGGGCGATGCTCTCGCGATCACCGCGATGGCTGAACGGAAGTTTACACGAGAGGACTACGCGCTCTTTCATCCGGCCGGGATGCTTGGAAGGCGACTCACTTTGCGAGTCGAGGACGCGATGCGCAAGGATGAGCGGATGGCCGTTGTCCGAGAGAATGATCTTGTGCGTGACGTGCTCCTTGATATCACAAAGGCTGGGGCTGGAGCCGCCGCGGTAGTGGGCAATGATGGATCGCTCACCGGGATCATCACCGATGGAGACCTGCGCCGTCACCTGCTCTCCGACGAATCATTCTTGAGCAGGACCGCACGGGAGATCATGACCGCCGATCCGAAGATCATTTCAGCCGAATGCTTTGCAACAGAGGGACTAAGGATGATGGAGGTCGCAAACATCGGCGAACTCCCCGTCCTGGACGATCAGCGCCGCCCTATCGGGATGCTGATGATGAAGGACCTGCTCAAGGTAGGAATTGTGTGATGCCCGAAATCACGATCCTTCACACGAATGATCTGCACGGAAAACTTTCCAACCATGCCGCTGAAATCATAGCTCGCGAAAAGGCGCGATCACCCAACGTACTTTTGCTTGATGCCGGTGACGCCGTTGCTTCCGGGAACATCTACTACCGGCCCGGTGGTGAACCGGTTTTGACGCTCATGAGTGAGCTGGGCTACGATGCCATGGCGATGGGCAACCGCGAGTTCCACTTCCTTGCCCCCGGCTTGAAGTCCAAGATCAGCTTGGCGAGGTTCCCGATATTGGCCGCAAATCTCCGAAGCCGGAGTGACGATCTTGGTTCCAGCGTTGCGTCCAGCATAATGCGGGAAGTCGCGGGCTTGAGCATCGCAATCTTCGGGCTGTGCGTGCCGATGATTACAAAATCGATGCTGAGCAGCAAAGTCAGTCCATTTTGGTTTGAAGATCCACTCGAAACCGCTCATTCATTGGTTCCCATGCTTCGGGAGAAAGCGGACCTTCTAATCGGTCTTACGCACATTGGAGTTCAGGCGGATGAGGAACTCGCGAGATCGGTGGATGGTATAGATTTAATAGTGAGCGGCCACACTCACGCCGTAATGCCGGAACCCAAGATCATCGGCAACACCGCGATCGTTCAGGCGGGCTGGTGGGGGCATTATCTCGGGAAGGTGCGGATTTCATTTGGACCGGGAGGTCGCGAGATACACGGCGAGTTGGTTGATTTACATTCCCAGGAATCGACTTGAGGGGAGTATTGGAGTAATGGAGTAGTGGAGTGCCGGTAATTCTTGACCAATACTCCAACACTCCCTTACTCCAATACTTCGTGTTCCCGGAGGCACTATGGACAATCCCCTGGTTGGAATCCCGATCACGGGCGTGATAGTCTTAATCGCGCTTGCGTTTGGCCGGCGAATGCTGAGACTTATCGGCATCAGGCTCGACTCGGCGCTGGAGAAGGACGTCTTCGGAGCGGCAATCGGTCTTGGGGTTGCGGCATATCTGACGCTGGCGGTCGGGCTGGCCGGGGTGCTGTATCCCTGGGTGTTGGCGATTTTGCTTCTCCTGATGGCAGCCATGTCCCTGGGTGAGTTGAAAGTGGTTGCCGGGGAAATCTTGGCAGGAATCCGAGGTTCCTTCAATGCTAAGCTCAGGATCGGTGACAGCCTCATCACGCTTGGCCTGGTGAGCCTCGGAGCTTGCGCGCTCATCGGCGCGCTCGCGCCTCCCGCCGGAGTGGATTGGGACGCCCTGGCGTACCACCTCGCGATTCCAAATATCTACCTCGCCAAGCACGCGATCTTCTATGTGCCGTATATCTCCCATTCCAACTTTCCCTTCCTGACGGAAATGCTTTACACTATCGGGCTTGCATTCAAGAGCATTTCATCCGCCAAACTGTTCCACTTTGCGATGTTCATCCTCACCGGATGCGCCGTTTATGTGATTGGGAAGCGGCACGTTGGCCCCCTCGCCGGAAAAGTGGGCGCGCTGCTCTTTATGGCCTCGCCGGTCGTACTGTGGGAAGCAGGCGCGGGTTACGCGGACATCACTACGGCCTGCTATCTTACACTCGCGGTGTTCGCCCTTTTGAACTGGGAGCGCTCGGGCATTCGGAATGACGTGACGACAAGAAGACAAGAAGACAAGAGGACAAAAAGAGAGGGAGGGGGTAGTTCCGATCCTTATCCGGAATCTAGTATCCAGAATCTAGTATCCGGGAGCCGCTGGCTGTGGTTATGCGGCCTCATGTGCGGGTTTGCGTTGAGCACCAAGGCTTTGGCGGGTGTGCCGGTTGCTGGATTGTGCTTCTGGGCGCTGATTTCCGAAATCAGATCCAAGGGGTGGGTAGAAGGGTTTAAGTCCTCCCTCGGCCTGGCCGGAATCGCGCTGGTAATCGGTTCGCCGTGGTACATCAAGTCGTTTGTCTATACCGGGAATCCGGTGTATCCGTTTCTTTACAACATATTCGGTGGGAAGAATTGGAATCAGGCCGACGCCGTGCTTTATCGCAACGCTCAGTTGACCCTCGGGATGGGGCGGGGGATCCGGCAGTTCATCATGGTCCCATGGAACCTGGCGATGAACGGCTACAAGTTCTTCGATACGAAGAGCCTCTTTGGGATCATCGGCTGTGCGTTCCTCGGGCTGATGCCTATCACGGCACTGGATGGCAAGAATCGAAAGGCGATCCTGAAGGTCGGGATGATCGCGATTCTCTTCGCGACCGCCTGGTTTTTCCTCATGCAGCAGAATCGCTACCTTATCAGCGTCTTGCCGCTCTTCGCTCTGATCGCAGGCGCGGGTGTGCAAGCGGCGAATGGACGATGGCGCCATGGACGATTCATCGTGAACGGGTTCGCCGTCATTTGTGTATTAGCTAGTCTGTTCGTCGGCGTCATGATGGCTCAGAACAGCATCAACGCGGCAATCGGGCTTGAGTCGAGGGACGATTACCTGTCTCGAAACCTCGGTGGCATGTACGATGCTGAGAAATACCTGAACGACAGCACGCCTGAGAGCGCGAAGGTCGCGCTGTTCGGCGAAGTCCGGGGCTTTTGGCTCGACCGTGAGTACATCTGGGCAAATCCAGGGCACCATGAACTGATCCCCTGGAAAAGCTTCAAGACTGGAGTCGATATGGTCGCGTTCCTGCGGAAAGCGGGATACACTTACGCTCTGATCAACTGGCAATTCTCCACTATGGAAGAGCCGCACATGAAATTCGTCGCCGATGCAATCGGTCACGGGCTGATGCAGGAAGTCTATTCCGGACGAGGCGCGAGCGTATATGAACTGGTGGCCAAATGAAAGAGCGGAAAGAGAATGTTGCATCAAGCACTCAGGAAGCCCGGCCTTTTCAAGGAGCCAGGATTTGGCTGGTCGGAATTCTTCTGCTGCACGTGGCTTTATCGCTGGTGTATTGGGGCCGGACGCCCTACGGAATCCCGCCGGATGAGGGTCCGCACGGCAAATATGTGCAGCATCTGGTGGAAACCGGGCATCTCCCGGTGTTCAGTTCCGCCGACCGCGCCGACTACGAGTATCATCAGCCGCCGCTATACTATAGGCTCGGTGCGCCGTTTTTCCGGCTTGGAAAAGCGCTCAAGTTTTCTGATCCCGCCTCCATGGTTCGACTGTTTTCCCTGATTCTCGGCGCGATTGCAATCGTTCTGACATATTTGGCGGTGGCCAAGCTGTTCAGCGGTAGAGCCGACGGTCAGCGTCTGGCGGTCATGTCGTCCGGTTTCGTCGGATTGCTGCCGATGCACCTGATGCTGAGCAGTTCCGTCAGCAATGATATGCTCACGGAGGTAATCTTCTCGCTCACGCTGCTCGTATGCACGGCAATTCTCATGGATGGAATGACCTGGCTACGGACCATGGTCATCGGTTGCGTACTGGGAGTCGGCTTGCTCACCAAGACCACCTGCATAATCCTGTTTCCTGTCGTCTTGGTGGCTTATCTGTTGGCCGGAAGGGCGAAGAAGATCGCATGGACTTCGGTCGGTGGACACGTCGCAACTGCTCTGGCGATCAGTCTGGTCATCGGCGGATGGTGGCTGATGCGCAACATAAGGCTTTACGGCGATTTGTTGGCAATATCACAGTTCAACAAGACATTTCAGGACACGGCGAAACCGGACATGCTGATCGTCGCATTCGGGCCATTGTGGTATCTGGAACGACTGGTGGGCTGGACGTTCGCGAGTTTCTGGGGAGTTTTCGGACACATGGACACCTTCATGCCTGCCTGGGCCTACCTGATCTTCGGAGTTGCAAGTCTCTCTGCCTTGGTGCGAGGGATTCCCGCCGTGAGGGACTTGATGTCCAAAGCCGGGACGGTGAGAGATGTACTTGTCATTTTTACGCTGACAGTGGGACTGGTCGGAATCGCGTTCCTTAAATTCAACGCGAGCTTCTTTCAGGTGCAGGGCCGCTACCTCTATCCTGCCATCCTGCCGATATCGGTGCTATGGTCGATGGGCATCTCCGGGCTGTTTCCGAAGAAGTATGAGAATCTGGCGATCTACATGGGCATCGGAATCCCGATCCTCGCTCAGATCATCGCTCTGACCACCTGTTTTCCCATCGGCGCAACGTGACGTTCGATCTCCGTTCAATCCTGGAATTCATTGCGGTTGGCGTGAAGCGTGTGTTATAATCGTGGTTGCCGCTTGGATGAAGATTTAATGAATATCGCCGATATCTGCGAATTGCTCGAAACGTCTTATGGGAAGCCCGTGTGCAGTCCATCTTATGGGCCTCTTGATGAGTTGATACTTACCATTCTCTCTCAGCACACGGCGGCTGTGAACTACAACCGGGCGTTCGCGAATCTTCGAGAGCGCTTCGGCTCCCTTGAGGCGGTGCGAGCTGCGGATGTGCAGGCGATTGAGGATTCGATTCGCATCGGCGGATTGGCGCACACGAAGGCTATCCGAATCAAACGTTTGTTGGAAGAAGTGCGCGCGCGATTCGGCGTCCTGAGCCTCGATGTCCTTGCCGATATGCCCGATGAAGAGGCGCGTTCCCTGCTCATGGATTTCGATGGTGTGGGGATCAAGACGGCATCGTGCGTTTTGATGTTTTCTCTGTGCAGACCGGTGTTGCCGGTGGACACGCATGTGCACCGAATCTCAATAAGGCTGGGCCTCATTGAGCCGTCGATCAATGCAGAGGCTGCCCATCACGAACTCGGCGAGATTGTGCCGGATGAGCTGACCTACTCTTTCCACGTAAACCTGGTAACCCACGGAAGACGCGTGTGCAAGGCGCGAAACCCGGCTTGCGATGTGTGTCCACTCCTTGAGTTATGTCCTTCGGGAAAGCGGTTCATGTTTATGAGTTGACTGTCTAGGATGGACGTATGGATTTACAAGCTGAAGGTCAGTGCTTTGCATGCGGCGCGGCCAATCCGATTGGTCTAAAACTGAAGTTTGAGTTTGAGGATGACCGATACGTCGCCCGTTTCATCCCGGCAAGCCATTTCCAGGGCTATGACGGAATTACTCACGGCGGCATCGTCAGCACTCTGCTGGATGAGGCGATGGCGAAACTTGTTTGGGCCAAGGGTATAAATGCAGTAACGGGCGAACTCTGTGTCCGATTCAGGAAACCTGCGCCGACCGGCGAGGAACTGGCGGTGAGCGGATGGATTGTCTCGGAGGCTCATCGGATAATCGACTGCCGGGCGGAACTGCGCAATTTGCGGGGTGAACTGCTTGCAAACGCGACCGGGAGGATGGTAAGAGTATGAGCAAAGAGGGCTATTTGCCGGTCTATCGGGCGATGGATGAGAACATCGCGAACATTATCGTTGGCGTGCTGGATAGCGCGGGCATACCCGCTGTAGTTGAGTCCACTTGCACATGGGCTTATGATGGCGTGCTGGGCGTAGGCGCGGGTTATTACGGCGACGTACTGGTTCCTGAAGACAGGGCGGAGGAAGCTCTGGATCTGCTTGCGGATTACAACGAAAACGACGAGAACGAAGAGAATAAAGGGAGTCAAACATGAGATCACGTAACGGCTTTATCTTGGGCATCGCAGTAATTGCACTCACAGCCACCTTGGCTAACGCGGCAGGCTTGCCGACTTCCGGAATCCAGACCCAGACATCAACCATCACTCGAACGGGAGCATCATCGACTGAAACCAGGAAACTCTACTGGAGCGGGGATCGTTCACGGACTGAGAGCTACACTACTGACGGTGAGCAGGTTCAGATTCAAAACGGGCGCACGATGTATTTATTTGCTATAGGAAGCAAAGAAGCAATAAAAGAGAACTTGCCCGCTAATATTCCGTCCATACGTGAACAGTTTTTACAAGTAGCGAAAGAGAAAGCCCCAGGCAAGAAAATCGGCACTGGTACGGTGGCCGGTTTCAAGTGCGATATATACAAGGAAAGCAAAGGCAAGCTGATTGTGACGAGGTTCGTGAGCACCGACCCTCGTTTCCCGCTACCGATCAAATCCGTAACTGATGTAGGTGTCGTCCATCAAGAGATTACAACCACGTCTTTGCAATTGAACGCCAGAATAGCGGACAGCATGTTCTCACTGCCTAAGGGAATGAAGGCGAAAGAGATTAAAGCGCCGGCGCAGGGTAAGCCATCTCAAGCGCCGGGAAAAAGATAGATCATCGGAGGAAAAGCGCGTTGTACAAAGTGGTACGAAAAGAGAAGTTGGGGGAAGTGGTAACACTCCTCGAACTCGAAGCCCCTGCAATTGCCGCAAAGGCGCGGGCGGGGCAGTTTGTAATGGTCCATAAGGACGAGATCGCCGAGCGAATACCGCTCACGCTCTCGGATTGGGATGTCGAAGCCGGAACTATCACGATCATATTCCAGCACGTCGGCAGATCGACCTACGATTTGGCGACTCTTGAGGTCGGCGACAGCATTCGCGATCTCGTGGGCCCGCTCGGGAAGGCTACCGAGATCGAGAACTTCGGTACTGTCGTCTGTATCGGCGGAGGGATCGGGGTTGCGGAACTGAGGCCCATCGCCAGGGCGATGAAGGAGGGCGGCAACACCGTCATCTCCATCATCGGAGCGAGAGACAGGTCGCTGCTGATTCTGGAAGACGAGATGGCAGAGGCGAGCGATGAACTCTACATCACGACCGACAATGGAAGCTGGGGACGGAAGGGTTTCGTGAGCAATGTGCTCGCCGATCTGGTTACCGAGGGCAGGAAGATCGACGCCGTATATGCGATCGGGCCGGTGCCGATGATGCGGGTGATCGCCGATCAAACCAAACCACTCGGCCTGAAGACTATGGTCAGCCTGGATGCCATTATGATCGACGGCACAGGCATGTGCGGCGCCTGCCGCGTCACCGTCGGCGGAAAGACCCGGTTCACTTGTGTGGATGGACCGGATTTCGACGCCCATCAGGTTGACTGGGCGGAACTTGTCGCAAGAAAGAAGACGTACATTCCTCAGGAGAAAGAATCGCTTGAGAAATTCCATGAGGGTTGCTCCGGAGGGTGTCGAAAATGAGTAAACAGATAGCTGCACGGGAACCGATGCCTCAGCAGGATCCCAACATTAGAAACAAGAATTTCGACGAAGTCGCGCTCGGCTATACGTCTGATCAGGCGATCCGGGAAGCTCAGCGCTGCCTTCAGTGCAAAAAGATGCCCTGTATGGCGGGTTGCCCGGTCGAGGTCAAGATCCCTGACTTCATCAAGCTTGTGGCTGATGGCAAATTCGATGAGGCCGTCGCAAAGATCAAGGAGACGAACTCACTTCCAGCGATCTGCGGGCGAGTATGCCCCCAGGAAGAGCAGTGCGAGCAGACCTGCGTACTTTCCAAACGTGAACAACCGATTGCAATCGGACGTTTGGAGAGATTCGTCGCCGATTGGGAAGCAGCGAATCTGCTTGTTAACGGGAAATGCGATGTGTCGAATGCTCGTCCCCCGCTTGATAAGATCGCGAAGGTCGCCATTGTCGGCGCCGGCCCTGCCGGTCTAACCGCTGCCGGTGAACTCGCATGCATGGGATACGATGTCACCATCTTTGAGGCGCTTCATGAACCCGGCGGAGTTCTGGCGTACGGCATTCCGCCGTTCAGACTTCCGAGAACCATTTTGAGCCGCGAAGTCGAGTATGTGAAATCGCTCGGCGTGAAGATCGAGTACAATGCGATCGTCGGCAAGCTGCACACTCTCGGCGAACTGCTGAACGACGGATACAGCGCCGTGTTCATCGGTACGGGTGCGGGATTGCCTCAGTTCATGAACATACCGGGCGAGAATCTGAACGGCGTCTATTCGGCTAACGAGTACCTGACTCGTATCAACCTCATGAAGGCGTTCAAGTTTCCCGACTATCCGACCCCCGTTCGCGTGGGAAAGAAGGTCGCGGTCATCGGCGCGGGTAACGTGGCGATGGACGGCGCGCGATGCTCCCTACGCATGGGAGCCGAGGAAGTGGCGATTGTTTATCGGCGATCTCGAACCGAGATGCCGGCGCGTGCCGAGGAGATCGAAAATGCTGAGGCTGAGGGCGTCGAGTTCTACCTTCTGACCGCGCCGATTCGATTTATCGGTGATGAGGACGGGAACGTCAAGGCTATGGAGTGCATCCGAATGGAGCTTGGCGAGCCCGACGCTTCCGGCAGACGCCGACCGGTGCCTGTCGAGGGTTCAGAGTTCACGATGGAAGTCGATACGGTGGTCATCGCGATCGGACAAAGCCCGAATCCGGTTGTTCGGCAGAGCGAACCTGACCTTCAGACGACAAAGTGGGGCGGGATTGTGACCGATGAGGAGACCGGAGCAACCTCCATCCCCGGAATCTATGCCGGAGGAGATGCGGTGACCGGAGCTGCGACCGTCATCACGGCGATGGGAGCCGGCAAGAAGGCTGCTCGCGCCATGGATAAGTACATCAGGGAACAGCAGTCCGAGAAATAAGTATAGGCGGAGTAATGAAGTGATGGAGTACTGGAGTAATGAAAGGTTGATTCCGGTGCTCCATTGCTTTGTTTGTGGTTGAAAGGGTATTGAGCATGGCAAAATTGTGGGGCAAGGATTATTCCAGGACTGAGTTGATGAAGCGAGTGGGGGATATCTCCCAGATCGGCGGCGTTCGCATGAGCGAACTTGCGGACGGCAAGGAACGCGGCGTGCGAGTCGCCGATTTCAACACAGGCTCCGGCCTTGAGTTCACAGTTGCAATCGACCGATCCATGGATATTACCGCCGCGTCGTATAAGTCGCAATCTCTTGCATGGCGCTCGGCATGTGGAACCGTCGCTCCGGCATTTTACGAGCCGCAGGGGCTCGGGTGGCTGCGAGGATATCCGGGCGGATTGGTGGTTACGTGCGGCCTGACGCACCTCGGCTCCCCGTGCGTCGATAAGGGCGAGGAACTCGGTCTCCACGGACGAATCTCGTACATTCCGGCATCCAACGTCCTTGCAGACGGCGTCTGGAACGGCGATGAGTACGACATGTGGGTTCAGGGCCGGATGAGAGAGACAGCGGTTTTTGGTCCCGACATCGAGATGCGCCGGACGATCAGCGCCCGGCTCGGCGAGCCCCGGTTAGTCATTAACGATACGGTGACCAACCTCGGCCATGAGCGCAAGGAGCACATGATTCTATACCACTGCAACATGGGATTCCCGCTTGTTGACGAGGGAAGCAAACTGGTTGCGCCGATTAGCAACTGCAAGCCCCGTGACGCCGAGGCTGAGGT
>Ga0326727_10014037_pt1 | contig 17583 bp, 15 predicted proteins | sample MB2enrmetagenome_FD_207643 | JGI IMG/M metagenome (GOLD analysis project Ga0326727, IMG submission 207643) | Lab enriched peat soil microbial communities from McLean, Ithaca, NY, United States - MB29MY | ecosystem: Environmental > Terrestrial > Soil > Wetlands > Peat | place: USA: New York...
CACTTCCACCACGATATCCACGTTCGACGACAAAATGTCATCGATATTTTCCGTCCACTGTACCGAGGACGGGAGCCAGCCCACTTTTTTCCGCGCTACGTTGCGATTGAGAACGTGCGTCAGACGCAGGTGGGAGTTGGAGCGCTCGCAAAGAATTTTCGCCACTGAACTGCCGACGGTACCGAAACCGATGAGAGCCACATTGCAGTTGTGCGCGCCGTCTTTAGGGAGACTTATCATCGTTCTATTATCGCCGAAGCGGAATGGTGCCTGCGTAGCTTGCGCCGAACTCCAACCACACATTCTCGCGCAGGGAGCTGCCCGGTCCCTGTTTGTTAATGGTCTGGTTACCCTCTCCATGTTTGCACGCGTATAATGAAGAGTTTTCCCGCTGCACTCCGCAAGACTTCCGGGCGAATGGGGTTTGCCCGGTCATGACAAGGGAAGGTACAAAAGATGGCCACTACGGATGTGGTGCCCCGGGAATCATTCGGGCACTTGGGGCATAAGCGTGTTGTTAATGACATGAGCATTCAGGTTGCTACGGTGAATGGCTCGGGGTCGCAGAGTTCCAACACAGTTTTGCTGCGCAGCATTTTCCAGATGGGAGTGCCGATTTCGGGGAAGAATCTGTTTCCTTCGAACATAGCGGGGCTGCCGACCTGGTTCACGATCCGCGCCAGTAAAGATGGCTACATCGCGCGCAAGAAGGAAATCGACTTGCTCATCGCGATGAATGCGGAGACGGCGCAGGACGACGTGAAGACGCTCGGGGCGGGAGCAGCTGTGCTCTATGACGAACCGTTGGCGCTGGATAAAGTGCGCGATGATTTGATTTATTACGCGGTGCCTTACGACAAGCTCGCGGGAACCGTGGGTGCGGAAGCCAAGTTGCGCAAGCTGATCAAGAACATGATCTATGTCGGGGCCGCGGCGCAGCTGCTGGAAATTGATTTTGCCGAGGTCGAGAAAGCGATCCGCAAGCAGTTTGCCAAGAAAGCAAAAGCGGCGGCCTTGAACCTGGCGGCTGCCAAGGCCGGCCACGATTATGCCGTCGCGAATCTGAAGAAGCGCGATCCGTTCTACATCCAGCGCATGGACAAGACGAAAGGCAAGATCATCGTCGACGGCAATTCCGCCGCTGCCCTGGGATGCATGTTTGCCGGTTGCACGGTGGTGACCTGGTATCCGATCACACCGTCGTCGTCGCTGGTCGAAACCATGATTGAGTATATGAAGGAACACCGCGTCGGGCCAGATGGCAAGGCGACGTTCGCCATTGTGCAGGCTGAAGATGAACTGGCGGCGGTGGGCATGGTGATTGGGGCGGCGTGGGCGGGCGCGCGCTCGATGACGGCTACTGCTGGTCCGGGCATCTCGCTGATGGCGGAGTTCACGGGCTTGGCATATTATGTGGAAATTCCGGCGGTGATCTGGGATATTCAGCGCGTCGGGCCATCGACCGGCTTGCCAACTCGCACTTCGCAAGGGGACCTGCTTTCCACGGCGTTTCTCAGCCACGGCGACACCAAGCACATCATGCTGTTTCCGAACTCGGTCAGCGAATGCTTCACGATGGCGCAGGATGCGTTTGATCTGGCGGAGCGATTTCAGACTCCGGTGTTTGTCATGTCGGATCTTGACCTGGGGATGAATAACTGGATGTCGGATCCGTTCCCCTATCCCGACAAGCCGATTAATCGCGGAAAAGTGCTTAGCAAGGCCGACCTTGAGAAGTTGGGTGGTTTTGCCCGCTACAAAGATGTGGATGGCGATGGCGTCGGCTATCGAACACTGCCGGGGACGGATCATCCCGCGGCGTCATATTTTGCTCGCGGCAGCGGTCACAATGAAAAGGGGCAGTACAGCGAGCGTCCGGATGATTTCGAACGCAACATGGAACGGATCAACAAGAAATTCGAGACGGCTCGGTCGTTTGTTCCGCGCCCGGAGCTGATGGGCAGCGGCAAGTCCAAGATCGGCATCATTGCTTATGGCACCTCGCATTGGGCGATCGTCGAGTCGCGTGATCAATTGGCGAGCGAGCACAAACTGGAAACGGATTATCTTCGGGTGCTGTCGTATCCGTTCACCCGCGAGGTTCACGATTTTATTGAGCGGCACGACCGCACTTACGTCGTCGAGCAAAACCGCGACGGGCAGATGGCCAGCCTGCTCAAGCTCAACATCAAGCCGGAATTGACGCCGCGCTTGCGGTCGATCTGCCACATCCACGGATTGCCTATTGACGCGCGGTCTGTAACCGACGAACTCATGATGATGGAGGACAAGTAACATGGGAACGACCACGACTAACACGCCGACGCCGGCTCCCGCTCCCAAGACTAATCGCATTGGATTGCAGGTTATTGACTATCGGGGCGGTAAGACTACGCTTTGCGCCGGATGCGGGCACAACGCAATTTCTGAACGCATCATTGATGCGATGTATGAAATGGGCGTGAAGCCCGAGCGCGTCGCCAAGTTCAGCGGCATTGGATGCTCATCGAAGAGTCCGGCTTATTTCATGAACCGGTCGCACAGTTTTAACTCCGTGCATGGCCGCATGCCTTCGGTGGCTACGGGAGCGATACTGGCTAACAAGAACCTGATCGCGCTGGGCGTGACCGGCGACGGGGATACGGTTTCGATTGGCGCCGGGCAATTTGTCCACCTCATGCGCCGCAACCTGCCGATCATCTACATCATCGAAGACAACGGTTGTTATGGTCTGACGAAAGGCCAGTTCTCCGCGACAGCTGATCTGGGATCGACGCTGAAGAGTGGCGTGGTGAACGACCTGCCTCCGGTCGATACTTGCTCCATGGCGATTCAGTTGGGAGCTACGTTCGTGGGTCGGTCTTTCTCCGGCGACAAGCGGCAGCTTCACACCATGCTGAAGGCTGCTATCTCTCACAACGGGACGGTTATGTTGGACGTGGTTTCTCCGTGTGTTACCTTCAACGATCATGAGGGCTCGACGAAGTCTTACAAGTACATGCAGGCCCATGAGGAGCCGCTGCACGAAGTCAGCTTTGTGCCGGCGTTTGAGGAGATCAACGTTGAGTACGATCCGGGGACGACGGTTGAAGTCACCATGCACGACGGGTCGAGCCTGCGCTTGCGCAAACTGGAGGAGGACTACGATCCGACGGACAAGATTCAGGCGGTGAAGCGGTTGATGGAATCACATGCGAAAGGCGAAGTGCTGACCGGCGTGTTCTACATCAATGCCAAGGCGCCGAGTTTTATTGACATGCTGAACGTCACAGATGAGCCGCTCGCGACTTTGCCGGAATCGCGGACGCGGCCGAGCCGGGAAGTACTGGCGAAGTGCATGGAAGAGCTGCAGTAGGAAGAGTGCCAGAATAGGTAGCGGGACGATGTTGTCGCTTGGGCGCGGGTGAACTTGAACAACCTTCCGATTTACGTGGTCCTGTGCTGCCCTTTGCTTTTGTTGGGGGTGGCGTGGGGCAAACATGATCGTCGAAGGTTCGCGCTTTTTGTCCTTACTTTCAGTGCCTTTCTCATCGTCGCGGCATGTTTTCACAGCGGGAAATCGCTCTTCTTCGGTCCCAACTACAGTCACCGACTACACGCAACCATTAGCGCAAACATGATCGCAGCGAGTCTCCTTGCGATCTATTTGGCGATCAGGCGCAGTTGGATTGCTGCGCTTGCAGGCCTAATGCTCTTGGTCGGTTGGCTTTACCTCGGTGTCGTCAATTCCGTTGCCTGAATCTAAACTGATAGCGATGCCGCGATCGCAGGCAGCCTGCCGAGCTGCGGTCGGCTTAGACGGGCGAGGCGCCCGTCCCCACACGAGCTTTACGCTCCCATCGTCAAGACCACGCGAAATCTTGCCCGACCGCTGATCATCTGCTCATAAGCTTCGGCGGCCTTTTCCAGTGGATACTTTTCGATCATCGGACGAACTCCGGAGAGCGCGCTGAACTGCATGGTGTCTTCGGAATCCTTGGCGGTTCCGGCAGCCCATCCCTGTAGCGCTTTGCGACCAGAAATCAATTGAATGGGCGTGACCGTGATGGGGTCGAAGCTGGCGCCTACTACAACTAGTTTCCCGTTGCTCGAGAGGCCATTGAACACCGCGGACATCGACTTCGAGTCCGGTGCGGTGGCAAGGATGACGCGGGCACCGCCGAACTTCTGCAGTTCTGCCGAGGGATCGCCAGCGGCGGCGTCCACGTAGCCGACGGCGCCCAGTTTTCGTGCCAGCGCTTCTTTGTCTTTGCCTCGACCGATGGCGAAGGTGCGGAAACCCATCTGCCGCGCATACTGGATTCCGAGATGGCCGAGTCCGCCGATACCTTGAACGGCTACCAGATCGCCGGCACGCGCCCCCGAATTGCGCAGCGCATTGAAAACCGTGATACCGGCACAAAGCAGCGGCGCGGCTTCGGCGGCGGGGAGATCGTCGGGGATGGCGGCAACCGCCTCGGCGGGGGAGACCATGTATTCCTGGTAACCGCCGTCATGGCTGATGCCGGTAATTTTTTCGAATTGGCAATTGATGAAATCGCCGCGGCGGCAGGCATCGCAGGTGAAACAATGGCCGCCGTGCCATCCGACTCCAACGCGCTGGCCGGACTTCCAGTTGGCAACGTCAGCGCCGACGGCGTCGATGCGGCCAGCAATTTCGTGTCCGGGAACGCGTGGATATTGTATGCCGGGCCAATAACCTTCCTTTACCAGCGCATCGCTGTGGCAGATGCCGCAGGCTTCGACTTTAATTCTGACTTGGCTGCGGCCGGGCTCAGGAATATTTCTTTCGACGAGTTCGAAATTACCGCCGGCTTTGCTGACTTGGACGACTTTCATTCGAGGCATAGTTGTTCCTCATGAATTCAGATTGTGGAAACATTGACGGATAAACGGCGCAAAGAAAAATAGATGCGCGACGAGATGACAAAGACTCAGGCTTCAGTGGACGGTGCTGCCGGGCGACGACGCCCGGGTCTCCACTAGACAGTTTTCCTCAACTCTCCCTCAAAGGAATGCTCAGGGCTGTGGCCGGGCTCGGGGAAATCACTGTCGGCGCCGTCCTGCAGGGGATCGGGGTTACGGTGCGACAGCTGGTCTTTCATGGAGTTATTGCCAGACTGGCCGCGCTCGTCCGGTTCCTTCGAACCCTTGCCGCGGTCGGCATCATTGTGAAGATGATCGCTGACACTTTTCGTCATGGCAGGCCTCTCAATACATGAGTTAATAAATTAATGACAACAGGTCAGGTTACGCCGAATGCGGGCAGCGGGCAATTCCTTGCGCGTCCGTTTGTACCTGCAAGTTGTTGTAATGGTTATGATAGGTAAATTTAATAGTCGGTTAACCCGGTCTTGAATCTAAAATAGACCATGGTTAGCAACTTTCGGAAACAGTATCTGTTTGCCAGCGACTTCGATCAGACGTTGACCTTTAACGATACCGGCTACGTGCTGAGCGAACTGCTTGGCATTTCGGTTGAGGAATTCGAGCGCAAGGCCAAAGGCATGGCCAAGCTGAACCTGGTTCAGCAGGGCGCTGAACTTTCCTATCTCCTCTTGCACGATCCCGAGTTCCATTCGCGCGTCCGGCGCGATCATCTGTTCGAGGTGGGCAAGCGCATTCGGCTCAAGGACAACATCAAGCAGATTTACGAGATACTCGACCGCAAGATCCCGGGGTTCCACTTCGATTTTTATGTGCTCTCGGCGGCGCCGGTGGAGGTGATCCAGTCGGCGCTCGAGGGAATCGTGCCGGTAGAGCACATTATTGGCACTGAATTCAAATACAAAGCCTCAGGCGAGATCGACAGCCTGGTGCGAGCCACGGCCGGTTACGGCAAAGTCACGCGCCTGGATCAACTCGAAGAACAGCTCGGCATTCCGGCAGACCATATTGTCTATGTGGGCGATGGCAGTTCCGACATTCACGTGATGCTGCACGTGAACCGGCGGGACGGTTTCACCATTGCCGTATCGGAATCGAAACTGGTAGCGCAGATCGCGAAGCGGACGGTGCTCAGCGACAACGCTCTGCCAACGCTGGTGCCAATTCTGGAAGAGATTGCGGGTTGGCAACGGCCACAGATCCGGCAGCTGTTCGAATCCTACGGCTTCCTGATTCAGGAATGGGATCGCGTGCAGACCGATTGGATCACGCTGCGGCCCAGCGGCGGGGTGGTGGAGAAGGTGACCGTGGCCGACGCAAATTAAACCTCAAACCAAATCACCGCAGAGACGCCGAGAGCGCCGGGGTTTCGTACAACTAATTTCCACGCGGCGGGTTCTTATTGAGCTGAGGGTTCTGGCTCACGGGTTGGGGCAGGACTCCGTCTAACCATTCGTCCTGAATATTGAGGCATTCTATGAAGCTGTCCCGCATTGTTCTGGTAGTCTTGATCGCCATCTCTGCCGCGGCCATGGCGCAGCAGCGTGAGTCGCCCCCCCGAGGTCTTGAGGCCTTGCGGCAAGGCGCGTCCTCTAAAACCGAGTTCACGCTGGACCACTCCATGCTGGTATTCATGGCCAAGATGGATCCGGACAACGAGGACCTTCGCCGCGTGATCGCAGGCGTCAGTGGGATCTCAGTCCACAGCTACCATTTTCCGGGAGCTTGGACCTATGATCCGCAGGCTCTGAGCTCGATGAAAGAGGAGTACAACGCGGCGGGCTGGAAACAGTTGATGAACAACCGTGAGAAGGATGGAGGCCCGGGGATGACCGACCTCTGGATTCGCCTGGAGAACAATGCGATCAGCAATGTCGCAGTTCTTCTTGCCCGGTCGAACGAGGTCACCTTGGTCCTCGTTTCCGGGTCAATCAGTCCCCTTGACCTCTCGCATCTGGGCGGACACTTTGGCATCCCTAAGATTGAGGGCGGGGTGGTGGTGCCCAATACTACGCGACGGCCGTAATGGTTGCCCGCTCTACACGGGCTAATGGGCCTTGGGCGTTGCGCCCACCTTCCGTAATTTCTCCCGGGCTTGCGTGGCTTCATTGGTGCGCGGATAGCGCTGAATGACGTGTTTCAATTCCTGTACGCCGTCCTCTTCTTTCCCAAGTTCCAGCAATGCGAATCCCTTCTTGAGTTGGGCGGAGGCAGCCTTGTTTCCGCTGGGAAAGTTCTGCAGGACCAGATCATAGTTGGCGACGGCTTTCTGGTAATCGCCGGCCTTGTATTGAATTTCGGCTAGATAGAAATAGGCATTCCCGGCCAGATCGGTGTTCGGGTAAAACTTTATGTAGTCGTTGAATTCCTGGGTGGCCAGGGCGTTGTTGCCGCCGTTGTAGTCGCGCAGAGCATTGTTGTAGAGGACGTCAGGCGGAGGCGCCTGCGCCATCGCCTGGGCCTGCTGCTGCGCTTGGGCCTGCTGCGCGGCCAGGGATTGCTGCGTCGCCTGCATATCCTCAAATTGCTTGCTCAGCTTGGCGAGGCGGACTTTGAGCTCGTCCATGGTATCGTTCAGCGCTTGAATCTGTCCGGAGATTTGATCAACCTGCCCGGCGCGATCCTGCTGCTGTTTGTTGATGGAGGCTTGCAGCTCGCCGATCGCTGCGGTCACTTTGTTGGCGGCGTCGGTGTTCTGCTCGAGCAGATTCTTCATGATGCCCATGCGCTCGTCAAAGGATTGCTTCATCTGGGTCATCTGCTGCTGCAGCTGTTGGACCTCGGTTTGCAATTCGATGATGTCCTTGCTGGCGCCGTAGGCGGGAGCGATACAGATCGCGAAGAATAACGCGACAACGAACGAGATGCGATTGGATTTCATAGTTACCCTATTGGATGTCAAGAACCCATTTAGCCGTGGAGAGCAGGGCGTCCGCGCCCGGCCACATCACGCCGGACCCTTCGACTTCGCTCAAGGCAGGCTCGCGAGGCGCCCGTCGCTCCACTGGCTATACTTTACTTCTCGTACACGAAGTGCCCGCGGCGATTTTGCTGCCAGCAACTTTCGTTCGACTCGGTGCAGAACGGTTTCTCTTTGCCGTAGCTGATGGTCTTGATGCGATCGCCGCCAACTCCGGCCTGGATGAGCGCATTCTTCACCGCGTCCGCTCGATTGGTGCCCAGGGCCAGGTTATATTCGGTCGAACCGCGCTCGTCGCAGTGTCCCTCGATCGTGATGTGAATATTGGGATGCTGCTGCAGGAACTGGGCATCGCCCTGCAACGATCCTTGCTCGGACGCGCGCACATCGTACTTGTCGTAATCGAAGTAAATGTCCTTGACGTTTTGCGCGAAGAGTTGCTCCTCGGTAGCGGATGGAGCCGCCGGAGGCGGAGGCGGAGGCGGCACGTTCACGGTTACGCGCGCGGTGGCGTCCTGGGTTCCACCGGCGCCTTTTGCGATCAGGTGGTAAGTGATCGAGTCAGTCGGAGTCACCTGACGCGAGCCGCTTGCGTCCACCGGTCCAATGCCATCGATGCTGACGTCGGTCGCGTTCGTGGTCTGCCAGGTCAGCGTCGTCGATTGTCCTTTGTCGAGAGTATTCGGGTTCGCCGACAGTGAGGCTGTGGGAGCGGTTGGCGCGGGCGGCGGCGGGGGTGGCGGCGGAGCGACCTTCTTCGCGCATGCGGCCAGGAACATGATCGTGCTGAGTGCAAATACCAGGGTGCTCCATCTCTTAGTTACGTGCTTCACGGATCCCTCCAATTTTTCTGTGCGCCCGCATGATGGCATGCAATTTGCGGCTTGGCGATTGGCATCTTGACGACGGGGCGCACTCTGGGCCAGCCGCAAAACCGTATTTCATCTCAAAACTAAATTTTTTCCAAACTACTTTTCCAAAACAAAATCTACTTCCAACTCCAGTTGGGCTGCGTGTTAGCGCCGCTGAAAGTCAATTGTTTCACGTTTGTGCCGTCCGCCAGCATGGTCCATATCTGGTCGCTACCCGAGCGGTGGGATTGAAACACAATATGCCGGCCATCCGGAGACCAACAGGGATAGTCATTCCGTCCCGCGTCGTGCGTGAGCTGCACCCACTGCTTGCTGGCGACATCCATCAAATAAAGATCGTTGGAACCGGGCTCTCCCGGCCCGTATTTGCGCATCCAGGAGAAGGTCAGAAACTGTCCGTTCGGCGACCAGTTGGGAGAAACCGCATAGCCTTGGTCGGTGACTCGCTGCAGATTGGTGCCGTCCGCTTCCATGGTATAGATCTGGGGCAGGCCGGTGCGTCCGCTGACGAAAGCGATCTGCGAGCCAGTCTTGCGATTCCAGGTCGGAGAGACGTCCGGTCCCTGATCGTTGGTCAAGCGGCGCAAGTTTCCTCCCGATGGATCCACGACAAAGATGTTGGGGTAGCCGTTGCGCGAGGACGAGAAGGCGATCTTGCCCTCGGGCGACCACGACGGCGAAAGATTCATACCGCCAAAACGCGTGAAGGCGACAATGCGGTTGAGATCGAATGAGTACATCACAATTTCCCAACCACTCTTCGTGACCGAACTGAAGGCCAGCCGCGAGCCATCGGGCGAAATGCGCGGCGACAGGGAAATGGTTCCCAGGTGCGTGATCTGCTGCTGGTTCGCGCCATCGTAGTCCATCATCCAGATTTCTTTGTGGCCGGTGCGCTCGCTGACGAAGTAGATCTTGCTTTCGGCGATCCCCGCAATGCCTCCGCCGAGGCGAAAAATGACTTCGTCGGCAAACCGATGCGCGATCACCCGTACCGCGTCGGGCGTCGCATTGTCGGTGTACTGCTTGCCGAGCACTTGCGGCGATTTTTCATTCTTCACGTCGTAGAGCCAGCCCTGCACCGTGACTTTGCCGGCGGCTACACCCAGGTTGCCGAACGCGAGCATGGAGGTGTTCGGCGGTGGGGAATTCCACGCCGTGAAGTTGACCTCAGCGGGTTGTCCCGGCTCTTGCAGCGGATAAAAACTCTTAGAGACGAGATCAAAGATTCCAGCGTTGTCGAGATCGTTCCAAAGCACGTCATTGAAGGTCTTTAGAAGTTCGGCGTTCTTGGAGTCGGCGGTCGAGGGCTTGAAGTCGGATGCGGCCAGGCGCACACGCTCAACCCCGAGCCCGGTTCCGGTGCGGATCCAGTCCTGTGCGGAGCTGGTGGCGGCGAACAGAAGCAGCAAGGTAACGGCGATCAAAGTGTGCTGACGGATGGGGCGAGCCGAGTTACGCAATTTGTGCTCCCTGTTTGGTCTTAATTGGTGGAGAGCCGGGCGTCCCCGCCCGTCCTCACACTACCGCTTGTAATCGAACCAGAACTCTACCGACACTTTGCTTCCCGAATAGTCCGCGGGCAACGGGCCGAAGTTATCAATACGCTGAAGCGCCCGGACCGCTGATTGGTCGAGCGACGGCACACCGCTTGACTGCTCGATCTCGACATTCGATGGATGCCCATCGCGTGCAATATCAAACGTCAGATAAACTCGCTTCGCCTCCGTGATCCGCGGATCGACCTCATACTTCAACCAGTTCTCGGTGACCTTTCGCTGCACCCCTTCGACATACCAGGAGAACCGGCTGCCGAAGTCGCCGCCGCTTCCGGTAAATCCAAATCCGCCCTTTGCGCCGCCCGCGCTCATGGTGTAAGGCCCGGTGACTGGCCCACCCTCACCATACGGAATCTGATTCGACTCGGGCGGTTCTGGTTCCGTCTTCCTTTTGGTGGCGCTGGTCATAGGTTTGGGTTTGGTCTTCGTGCTCTTGTCAGGAATCGGAATCGCTTCCGGTCCCTTCTCTCGAACCGTGGGCTCGGACTTTGAGAGTCCCTTGGATTCCGTTGCCAGCACGTTCGCTGTTTCTGCAGGATTCGCGGGCAAGGGAACTGCGCTTACCAGCGTCGCTCCCATGGCATCCCCGCCGCCTCCGCTGCCCCAACCTTCGCCGCGAAGGCTGGGAATAAACACGGCGTAGAGCACGACGAACACCGCGAATGCCAGATGCAATCCGAGCGACCAAACCAGGGGCCGGCTAAGTTGACCGTGTTCGGAGTAAATATCGAAATTAGCGATGGCCGCCATGAGTATCCATCGGCTGCGTAACGATGCTCACGTTGCTGATGCCCGCTTGCTTGATGGCATCCATCACAGTGGCGAAGGCGCCAAACGGAACGTCTTCGTCGGAGCGCAAAAAAATCGACTGGTGTTGCGGATCGCGAATCTTCCGCTTCAGGGTCGCTCCGATCTGGTTGATGTTGATGGGATCGTTGCCCAGAAAAACTCTTTGCGATTTGTCGATACTGATGACGAGGCGCTCTTCGGTAATCTCTTTGACGGTGCGGGTGTGGGGCACGTTAACTTCGATGCCGGACTGCAGTATCGGCGCGGTCACCATGAAAATGATGAGCAGCACCAGGACGACATCGACGAGCGGCGTGATGTTGATGTCAGAGAGCGCGGTCTGGGTGCGTCCGTTAGCGGAGGTGAAGGCCATTAGCGTCGCGCCTCGGTTACCGCGGGTGTCTGTTGCCGCTCCACCAGGTTGAGCATCTCCAGGGTGAAGTCGTCATTGCGCGTTGCCATTTCACGAATGGAGCCAATGATGAGGTTGTAGGCAATCACCGCCGGGATGGCTGCAGCCAGGCCAGCTGCGGTCGTAATCAGGGCTTCGGAAATACCAGGCGCGACCGCGCGCAAAGTCGCCGCACCAGCCGTGCCCAGTCCGTGGAAGGCGTCGATGATTCCCCAGACGGTTCCGAACAGTCCAATAAAGGGCGTAACCGCGCCCGTAATCGCCAGCCACGGGACATTGCGTTCGAGGCGGGTGATCTCCTCGGAAGACGCGATCTGCATGGCGCGCTGAATAGCGACCATGTTGTGGATGCCGCCCGTCGTTCCCATCTGTCGTTTGAATTCCTCAACCGCGCCCTCAAACACTCCCACCAGCGGGCTGGGGCGGAACTGCTCGGCAACCGAGGCGATGTCCTGCATGCGCTTTGCCCTGCGGAAGGCGTGGACGAAGCGTCCGCTCTGAGCGCGTGCGCGGCGGATCAACCGCCACTTGGAAAGAATCACAGCCCAGGAGAGCACGCTGAACGCGAGGAGCAGCAAAAGGACGGTTTTGGCGACCGCACCGGTCTGAAGGACGAGATCAACGATTTCGCCGCCAACAAACGAGAGGAGGAGGGAAGGAAAATGCATCTTTTTTGGAAAAAACCCTGATCTAAGATTATAGACCAAGGTGGCGGCGCGCCCGGCTAGGGTATCGCATCGGTCAATGTTCAGTGTCAATGTCAGTGCGATGTTAGGTAGGCATCGGGCTACGGACTCGGAATTACTGCCTTCGCCACATTGGAATACCCGCTTTCCTCACCTAGAGTGTTCACCTCAGTCGTGACGTAATAGTAGGTTGTCCCCGAGACGACGGCGGAGTCTGTGTAATTGGTCGAAGAATCCAGCGCGGTATTGATTTGCTCGTAGGGGCCGCCCTGAACCATGCCGCGGTACACGTTGTATCCAACTATGTTTTCGGCGCCCGGATCCCAGGAAAGATCGACGCTGTGGGAAGCCGGAGCGACCCCCGTACCGGTCAACTGTTCGATAGTTGGCGAGTTCGCCGCATTGCTGATGAATTCCGCTTTAGCGGATGCGGTGCCGGAGACGCTTGGCGTGAATTGAATTGTGACTGGGATGCTATGTCCAGCCTGAATCGTAACCGGCAGATTCAGTCCGAGGAGAGCAAATTCCGAGCTGGTTGACTGGTCGGACGAGATGGTCACGGCAGCGTTCGAGGCGGCGAGCGTCGCCTCCAGCTCCGTACTCGATCCCACCGTGACGTTGCCGAAATTGAGAGTCGCAGGGGTGATCTCCAAGTGGGGGTCCATAGCTACTTCGCCGGCTCCCGTTGCATGCATCGTGAGTAGGGAGCCCTTGGCAGTACTCACGAGCTGAAAGACGCCCTTGCTATCGCCCTTAGCAGTCGGAGTGAAAATGACGGGCAACTCGACGCCTGCCCCAGGCCGGACCCTTACTGGCAAAGGGAATCTGCCGAAGGAGAACTCGCTCCCCTGTTCTGACTTGGAAGTGATCCGCAGCGTTTCGTTCCCGGTGTTCAAGAGCTTAAAGGAAAAGGAACTTGAACTGCCGATCCGGACGCTGCCGAAGCTATGCCCGCAAGGCTCGCAATGAAGTTCCTGCGCCCGGAGGGACGCCGGGGCCGCGCAAAGGAGCAGCACTGCGAGTAGGGGGAAGGCCCGCATGGGTCAATCTTCAGGAAACGCATGGTTTCGCCGCAAAATCGGAAGTGCATTCGTCACAATCTTTGGTGCCGCTTTGGGACGGCCGTTGGTTTCGCGCAGTCCGATGACGAGGTCTGTGCTATGCTGCGCGTAAATTCCCGATGATGAATTGAAGATCACAGGACCCTTGTGCTGGCCGAACTTCGACTCGAAAATTACGCGGTGATCGACAATGTCGTGATCGAGTTCGCGGCCGGCCTGAACCTTCTCACCGGCGAGACTGGGGCGGGGAAATCCATACTGATTGACGCGCTGGGATTGCTGCTGGGAGACAAGGCGTCCTCCGAAGTGATCCGCACGGGCGCCGAGCGGGCCGTAGTGACTGCGGTATTTGAGAGCGAGGGAGCCGCGGCGCGTTCCATCGAAGAGATTCTCGAGACCAACGGCCTGGATGCGGAGAATGGCTCTCTGATTCTCCGCCGCGAGATTGCTCCCGGAGGCAAGGGCCGGGTCTTCATCAATAATCAGCCGGCGACGGTGGCGGTGCTGAAGCAGATTGCGCCCCACTTGGCCGTGATCCACGCGCAGAATGAATCCATCGTAAACTTCGATGCCGCGGCGCGGCAGGAATTGCTTGATGCTTATGCGGGAGTCGAGTTGAAGGACGTGTCCGCCGCATTCGCGCACTGGAAACAGATTCGCGGACGCATCGCCGAGCTCGAACAGGATGAGCAGGATCGTATGCGGCTTCTCGACTTGTGGAAATTCCAATGCCGTGAGATCGAAGAGGCGCGTCTGCGAGCCGGCGAAGATGAAGAACTCGAAGCCGAGAAGCGCGTTTTAGCCAATGCCGAGAAAATCTACGGCGCGGCCATCAATGCCTTCGATCTGCTGTATGAAGGCAACGCTTCCACTTCATCGAGCCTGCGCGCCGCTCAGAAACACCTCGAAGAACTAGCCCATTACGAGCCGAAGTTTCAGGAAGCCTTGGCGGCGCTCGAGTCGGCGCGCATCAGCGTCGAAGATGTGGGAGCGACGCTGCGCGATTATGCCGGAGGCATTCAGGCTTCGCCCGAGCGTTTAGCGGAGATTGAAGAGCGGTTGGCGCTGCTGGATCGCTTGAAGCGCAAGTACGGGCCAACCCTGGAGCAGGCCATCTCTTTTGGCGAAGATATCCGGCGCAAGCTCTCAGAGATGGAGAATAAAGATCAGGTGCTGCTCGAGCTACGGGCGCTGCTGGCGATCGCTGCCGAGGAATATCGCAAAGTCGCTCGCACCCTTTCCCGAAAACGCCTGGAGGCGGGTCGAAGATTAGAGAAGCTGGTCGAGACTGAGATCAACGACCTCGCCATGCGCGCCAGTTTTCGCATTGCGGTGGAAGAGAACGAAGGTGAGGAGCATTGGACCTCGTCGGGCCTCAACCAGGTTATCTACCGGATTACGACCAATGTGGGCGAGACCATGCGTCCGCTGGAACAGATCGCCTCAGGCGGCGAACTTTCGCGCGTCATGCTGGCATTGAAGGCGAGCGTCGAGGCCGGAACCAATCCGGCGGGGAAAAGGAAGTCGGCAGCTGCTCAGCGCACGCTGGTCTTCGACGAAATTGACACCGGCATCGGAGGCCGCGCCGCCGAGGCCGTGGGGAAAAAACTGAAGGCTCTCGCCAAAGGCAATCAGGTGCTCTGCGTCACTCACCTGCCGCAGATCGCAACCTTTGCCGACCACCACTACCTGATCGAGAAGCGCGAGGCCGGAGGCCGCGCGAAGGCCGCTGTCCGCCAGATTACCGGCGAAGAACGCACCGAAGAAGTGGCGCGCATGCTGTCCGGGGCGAAGCTGACGGAGACTTCGCGGAAGCATGCGGAGCAGATGATTCGGGCGAATGAGTGACAAGATTCGCGGGAAGGATGTGGGGAGAGCAGCAGCTTTTCCCAGCGCTGAAGCGCTGGGGTAAGCTCGGTCGCCCCTCCGGGGCGGAATTAAGCGAGACTATGACACGAATCCCGATCACGCCATGAGCTGCTGTGGGCGTACCCTCCCCGTTCACCCGCCCGTTTTCCCCGCCCGCTGCTAATCCCCACACCCTCAAAGGCTTACATTGACCTGAGGGTGCATCTTTCGATACCCTTATAAGATCGTTTCTAACGAAAAAGTGTACCCTATTGGGTGGGGGCTGCAACTTGTCTGAGACCAAGACTTTGCTGCTGTTGAAGCCGCGCGGGTTCTGCGCCGGGGTGGTGCGGGCGATCGACATCGTGCGGATTGCGCTCGAAGCCTTTGGACGGCCGATTTATGTGCGCAAGGAAATCGTCCACAACCGCTTTGTGGTGGAAGAATTGCAGCAGAAGGGCGCAATTTTTGTCGATGGCGTGGACGAAGTGCCTGAAGGCGAACGCGTGATCTACAGCGCTCACGGCGTCTCTCCGGAAGTGCGCGAGCACAGCAAACTGCGGAAGCTGCGGGTGATCGATGCCACATGTCCGCTGGTCACCAAGGTGCATGTGGAGGCGGTAAAGTTCGCGAGGGAAGGCTATTCGCTGATCCTGATCGGCCATCGCGATCATGACGAAGTGATTGGCACGCTCGGCGAGGCGCCCAAGGTGACTCAGGTAGTCGGGTCGCCTGCGGAAGTCGCGGCGGTAACCTTGCCCGACCCCAACCGGGTAGCCTACTTGACGCAGACCACGCTTAGTCTGGATGAGACGCGCGACATTATCGCAGCGCTCAGAAAGCGCTTCCCGAACATCAAAGGCCCGGCCGCTCAGGACATTTGCTATGCCACGGAAAACCGGCAGGTTGCGGTGAAACACGTGGCCTCGGACGCCGACTTGCTGCTGGTGGTCGGCTCCGACAACAGTTCCAATTCCAAACGATTAGTAGAAGTGGCTCGCAGTTTGGGCACGCCGGCGCATCTAATCGATGACTGCCAGGACATTCAGCCGCAGTGGTTGAATGGCGTGAAGACGGTGGCCCTGACTGCGGGAGCGTCGGCTCCGGAACATCTGGTGCAGGAAGTGGTCGAATACTTGGCGGGAAAGGGCTTTGGCGATGTGCAGGAACTGGAAATCATGCCGGAAAATGTGCGCTTTGGATTGCCGCCGGAGATCGTGGAAACCATCGCCGCGGCACCGGCCATCGCCGTGGAGTCATGATGGAAGAATCCTCCCCCCGTAGTACGGAATTTAGTTCGGCCTCCGCGCCGCAGATGCGTTTTGGGAAGATTGATGACCTAGGGAGCCGGGTCGCGGTGGCCGCCGATGCGGCTCGCAAATATCTTTTCTCGCAGCAGCACCCCGAGGGGTACTGGTGCGGAGAGCTGGAGGCCGATACCACCCTCGAATCCGATTACATCCTGCTCCATACGCTGCTCGGGACGGGCAGCCAGGAACGCTTTGACAAGGCCGCGCGCCACATTCTGAACCACCAGAACGAAGACGGGGGCTGGAGCATCTACGCCGCCGGCCCTTCCAATATCAGCGCGTCGGTAAAAGCCTATTTCGGACTGAAGCTGGCGGGATTCACCGCCGATCATCCCGCGCTGGCGCGCGCCCGCAAGAAAATTCTTGAGATGGGCGGCGTGACCGAAGTCAACACATTTACCAAGATCTACCTCTGTTTCTTCGGGCAATACGATTACGACGCGGTCCCCGCGATCCCGCCGGAGATTGTGTTGTTTCCCAATTGGTTCTGGTTCAACATCTACGAAATTTCTTCGTGGTCGCGTGCCATCCTGGTACCGCTTTCGATCTGCTACGCCAAGAAGCCATTCAAAAAGATTCCTGCCGAAATGGGAGTCGAAGAGCTCTTCGTTGGCGGGCGCGACAAGTCGCGTATGCATCTGCACTGGGCCAAGAAGCTGATTTCGTGGCGCAATTTCTTTCTGGTGCTGGATCGGATTACCCACTGGGCCGAGCGCGTACACATCCGTCCGCTACGTTCATTGGCTCTGAAGAAGGCTGAGAAGTGGATGCTGGAACGCTTCGAGATGAGCGACGGCCTGGGAGCGATTTATCCCTCGATGATGAACGCCATCATCGCGCTGCGCTGCCTGGGATATTCGGTGGACGATCCGCAGTTCATCCGTGCCTTCGACGAGTTCGAGAAGCTGGGGATTGAAGGCGGCGACACTTTCCGCATGCAGCCCTGCATGTCTCCGGTTTGGGATACGGCGTACGCGCTCTTTGCCTTGGGGGAGGCGGGGGTTCCGGCGACTGATCCGCGGCTGGTGAAATGTGCCGACTGGATCCTGCAGAAGCAGGTGCGCAAGCCCGGAGACTGGAAGATCAAGAATCCGAAAGGCGAACCGGGCGGCTGGTACTTCGAGTTCAATAATGAGTTCTATCCCGACGTGGACGACAGCGCCATGGTCTGCCTGGCGCTGAGCCGGGTCGAGCATCCGAACGGGCGCTATCAGAGCGAGTCGGTGCAGCGGGCGATCG
>Ga0326727_10014038_pt1 | contig 17582 bp, 14 predicted proteins | sample MB2enrmetagenome_FD_207643 | JGI IMG/M metagenome (GOLD analysis project Ga0326727, IMG submission 207643) | Lab enriched peat soil microbial communities from McLean, Ithaca, NY, United States - MB29MY | ecosystem: Environmental > Terrestrial > Soil > Wetlands > Peat | place: USA: New York...
AACCCCCTAACTGCGTCAAGCACCACGAGCCATTGCGCAGACTCGCGGCATAGGTTCCGGACGAGGTAAGGTTTGTGTTGTCGACAGCAGCTGCGGCGAGGGTTGGCAGGGTCGAAAAAGCAGGCCGACCTATAGGCGGCTGGGCCCGCTGAAAGCGAACCGGTAGGCAATGCTGCCGGCCCCAGAGATCATCGTTTTTCATGGGGCTTCGCGGGCCGAACGCCCTCTCCAACAGACCACGGGAAGCGATGGTCTGCCCCACTCAGGTGGACCGACGTCGTCTTCACCACGGCGCACATGTCGTCGCCGGGCTTCAGTTCAAGCTCCTCGGCCGATTGCGCGGTGATTACGGCTACCAGCGGGACGCCGCAATCTAGTTCCACGCGGGCTAGCGGGCCCTCCAAAGTCACGGAGAGCACGCGGCCGGGCAGGCGGTTCCGGACGCTCGAAACCTGCGGCGAGTCGCGCGTGAGCGCCACATCCTCCGCGCGAATGCACGCTACGACAGGGCCGGTTTCGCCGGAGTCGATGCACTGCAATTGCGCTGGCCCTACCTGCACCGTGAGCAGACCCGAGTGGTGCGACACGATCTCGGCCGGCAGGATGTTTTCCACGCCTACCGACTCGGCTACCTGCGCATCGGCGGGGTGGCGGAAGACGTTCTGGACCGGGCCGGCCTGGCGGATTCGGCCGTCCACCATCACCGCCATCCAATCGCCTAGCGCCACGGCCTCCATGCGGTCGTGCGTGACGACCAGGCTGGGGACGCCGCCATTGAGCAGCATCCGCCGCAGTTCCTGCCGCATGCGGCCGCGCGTGGCGGCGTCGAGCGACGAGAGCGGCTCATCCAGCAGCAACAGCGCCGGTTCCGCGGCCAGCGCCCGCGCCACCGCCACGCGCTGCTGCTGCCCGCCGGAGAGGGCGCGTGGAAAGCGATCGGCCAACTCAGCCAGGCCGAAGACATCCATGAGTTTGCGGGCCGTTTCGCCGCGTGCGGCATATTCCACGTTGGCCGCCACGGTCAGGTGCGGGAACAGCGCGCAGTCCTGAAACAGGAACACCGCGCGCCGTTGTTGGGGCGGCAGGCAAATGCCGCGCCCTCCGTCGTACCACGTGCCATCGCGGAAGCTAATGGCGCCGTGGTCCGGGCGGTCGAGACCCGCCAGCAACCGCAGCAACGTCGTCTTGCCAGAGCCGGACGGGCCGAACAGCACCGTCACCGGAGATTCGTCGACCGGGATGCGCAGCTCCGCATCCAGTTCGAAACCGGAAGCCAGGCGCCGCCGGCAGCGACAGCTCAGCTCATTGGCCATAGTGCCCAAACCCGGCGTTGCAGCGCGTAGGTGAGCGCCAGCACCGTAAACGAGACGGCCACCAGAACGAGCGAGGTCTCGGCCGCCGCGCCGTAGTTCAACCCTTGCACCTGGTCGTAGATGGAAATCGAAACCGTGCGCGTCACCCCCGCGATATTGCCGCCCACCATCAGCACCACGCCGAATTCGCCCATGGTGTGGGCGAAGCTCAGAATGGCGCCGGTGGCGATCCCGGGCAGGGCCAGCGGAACGATGACGCGGCGAAACGTCGCCATCCGCGAGACTCCCAGGCACCAGGAAGCTTCCACCAGTTTGCGGTCCACCGCCGCGAATGCCGCGGCCACGGGCTGCACCGTGAACGGCAGGCTGTAGAGCACCGAGGCTACCAGCAGGCCCTGAAACGAAAACGGCAACATGCCGCCGGTGAGCCTGGCATAGAGCGCGCCCACCGGACTGCGCGGGCCAATGGCCAGCAGCACGTAGAACCCCAGGACCGTCGGCGGCAAGACGAGCGGCAGCGCCACCACGGCTTCCACCAGGAACTTCCAGCGATGCGGCGAAAACGCCAGCCAGTAGGCCAGCGGCATTCCCACCGCCAGCAGAATCAGGGTGGTCGAAACCGCCAGCCGCACGCTCAGCCAGATAGCTTGCCAGTCCATATCACTTTTCCGGCACGGAGAATCCGTACTCCTTCAAGATGCGCCGCGCGCCCGCCGCCAGAATAAACGACCGGAACTCCCGGGCCGCCTTCGAGTCTTTCAAGATGAGGCCGCCCTGCTCGATCTTCGGGTAAGCCTCCGCAGGCACTTCCCAGTAGCGTCCCTGGCCGCGGACCGGCGGCGCCAGCGCCAGCGAGAGAGCGACGATTCCCACATCCGCCGCGCCGCTTTGGACGAACTCGAGCGTCTGCGCCACGTTTTCACCGAGCACCAGTTTCCCCACGACGCTATCATAGACGCCCAGCGAGTGCAGGGCCGCTTCCGCCGCCCGGCCGTACGGAGCGTGTTGCGGGTTGGCAATGGCGACGTGCCGCACCGAAGCGGCGCGCAGCGCGGTGGCAGGGTCGAGCGGCGATGAGGCGGGCACCCATACCACTATCCGGCCCACCGCGTACACGAATAGCGAATCGCGCGCGCCGATCCCCTCCTGCGCCAGCTTGCGCGGATACTCCACGTCCGCCGAAAGGAAAACATCGAAGGGCGCCTGGTTGCGGATCTGCGCGTAGAAATTGCCCGACGAGCCGTACGCCACCTGCACGTCCACATCGGGATGCGCCGCCCGGAATGCTCCCGAAATCCCCTCCAGCGCGAACTGCAAATCCGCCGCCGCGGCGACCGAGACCTTGTGCGGCTCCGCCCGCCGCCCGCACGCAGCCGAAAGCAGGCACAATAGTAGGCAGCCACAACGCATGGACGACAGTGACACTACTAAAGGACAATACCACAGCCCCCGAGCCGCGCGTGCATAACCGGCTCGCGGAGTTCCGGCAACGGCGCGGAGTTGCCGCCGCCGCCCTGGCCAAGCTGGCGGGCGTCAGCCGCCAGACCATCTACGCCATGGAAGCGGGCAACTATGTGCCCAATACCGCCGTCGCGCTGCGGCTGGCCCGCGCTCTGGAAACCCCCGTCGAAGACCTTTTCCGCCTCGACTCGGCCCCGCCGCGCCCGCCCCGCTCGGTGCGCGCCGCGATCATCGGCGCGGGCGATCTGTTCGCCGGCGCTCCCCTCGAGTTGTGCCGCGTCAACGGCCGGCTGGTGGGTGTGCCCGCCGTGTCCGCTCCCATGCAACTGCCGCCCACCGACGCGCTGCTGGTGAGCCCCGCGCGGTCCACGGTCCAACTGCTGCGCGACGAGGATTCCGAAAGCCGCTTGCTGGTGGCCGGCTGCGACCCCGCCACCTCGGTGCTGGCGCGTCATCTGCAGCGCGCCAATGTGCGGCTGGTGACGGCGCCCGTCAATAGCACCGTGGCGCTGCATCTTCTCCAGCGGCGCATGGTCCACGTCGCCGGCACGCACTTGAAAGACGAGGTCTCCGCCATCCACACGGAATTCCCCAGAAAGAGCGTCGCGGTTTTCGCCTTCGCCGTGTGGGAAGAGGGGATGGTTCTGGCGCGCGGCAATCCGAAGAAGATCCGCCGCGTGGAAGACCTGGCGCGCGCGGGCGTAAAGCTGGTCAACCGCGAGAAAGGCTCGGGGAGCCGTCAACTGCTGGACCGCCGTCTCAAGGCCGCGGGCATTTCGCCGCACTCCGTCAATGGCTACACCGAGTGTGCCGCCGGCCACTTGGCGGCGGCGTGGCGCGTTTACGCCGGCCTGGCCGATTGCTGCGTTGCCACCCGTTCCGCCGCGCGCGCGTTTGGCCTCGACTTTGTGCCCCTCACCAGCGAACGGTATGACATGGTCCTTCGCCAGGAGCACCTGGCACTCGGCGCCGTCGAGCGGCTGCTCGATACCCTAACGCAAGCCGCATTCCGCCACGAATTGGAAGCGCTTTGCGGGTACGATACTCGTGAGACGGGTCGGAGATGCCAATGAAGAAGAAACCGGAAGATCTGGCATCTGAGATACGGGCTTGGTGCGCCGCGCATCAGGACCCCAAGCAGGCCGGCAAGTGGGCGCGCTACTTCCGCGAAGGCTACGACTCATGGGGCCTGCTCGATAAGGACCATCCCATCTGGAACGAGAAGCAGCAGGAGTGGCTGGAGAGCTACGGCGGTTTGGGTGTACGCGGTTTCCTGAAAGCCGGCGAGTTGCTGTTCCGGAGCGGGAAGTACGAAGAAGGCGCGCTAGCCATTCGCTTCCTCAAGACGCGGCGCGACGAGCTCGATGCAAACGCCGCCGGCATGCTGGCCAAATGGTTCGAAGCCGGAATTCAGAACTGGGCGCACACGGACGTTCTCTGTGGGGAGGTAATCGCGCCGCTGCTCGAGAGCCGCCGGCTCGACCTCGCGGTGCTGGGCGGCTGGCGCGAATCGGAGTTCAAGTACCAGCGAAGGGCCGTACCGGTGGCCATGCTGGGCCTGCTCAAGACGCGGCCGGACATCCCGCCGCTACTGGATTTTCTGCGTCCACTGATGATGGACCAGGAGCGCGTGGTGCATCAGGGCGCGGGTTGGTTTCTGCGCGAAGCGTGGAAACAGGCCCCCCAGCCGGTCGAGGCATTCTTGCTTGAGTGGAAGGACCGTGCGCCCAGGCTGATCTTCCAGTACGCGACCGAGAAAATGACGCCGGCGTCGCGCGCGCGTTTCCGCCGCGGCAAGTCTTCGTGACTTATTCCTTCAGACCCAGTTCGGCTCGGATGCGGGCGACATCGCAATACGGTTCGCCGGTCTGGCGTTTGTGCCCCTCGATGTTCTCGAAGTCCCGCAGAAGGGCCGCGACCTTGAGCCTGCCGGCTGCGTTCTTCACGGCTTGGCGCGGAGTTTTCCCGTCGAGCGCGGGAAGCACCATATCAGGCCACTTGGCGGTGTGCTGCTCCATGTACTCCGTAATCAGTTTGTGGCGCACTTCGGGCGGAATTTCGTTTGGCACGGGTTCGGGGGCGCGAGGCTTTTCGAGAGTCCGACGCTTCATCTCCCGCTGCGTGGTGAACTCATCGCGCAAGTGCTTCAATGCCGGGCCGGCAAGGTCGGCGAGCATCCGCTTTCCACGCTCGTGGCGTTTTTTCGAGTTGGACTCGAACACCAACTCCGCGTCCTCGACCCGTATATTGCCCAGCACGGTGTTCCCATTTTCGCCGACCGCACTCCTCAACCAGGTGTAGTGCTTCCCCTCGTCGTCTTCGTTAATCTCAGGGCAGCTTCGAAGAGCTGCGGTGAGCGTCTTATGGTCCGCCACCCGGTACACGGCTTGGGAGAACAGGATCTCGTCGCCATCGGTATTGGACAATTGAAGCGATTCGACCCATTCCGTGTGGAGTTCCTCCGGCTGGCGGCGGATGCGGGGCAGGTTGCGCTTCAGGTACTCGGGCCAGGGCACGCCGGCCCGGAGCCGGTCCTCCTCCATCCAAGCGCGCATTGGCTCCAGTTGGTTGCGCGGGACGGCGATGCCCACACCGCTGAACTCGTGGCCGCGTTCGCCTGGGACCACGCGCGCCAGCAATCCGTCCCAGCGCACCATCTTGTTCGACATGTTCACGTCGTGTACGAAAAGGACATCGCCGGTAACCAGGTCTTTCACTTCGATGCCGCTTCCGGCTTTGACCTCCCGCACCTCGTACAGTCCGACATAGCTGAGCGACCAGGATTCGACCAACTCGCGCTCCTGCGGCGTAAGACCGGCGCCGTGCTTGAGCAAGTACTCCCGCATGATGGTGTGGCCGAGACGCGGTGGCACCCAGTCATGCATCATCCAATCGATCAGGGGAGGGGTTTGGTCCTCATCGACCGGGTCGCCGCCGAAAAACTCCTCCTGGGCCTGACGGGTGTCGCGTTTGGAGGTTGTTGCCATGAGGAATTCGCCCAGCCGGTTGCGCAACGCCTGGTATTCGCCGGGTATGGCCGGCGCCGCACTCTGGGGCTTCTCATCGGAATCGAGATGGCATTTCTTGTACTTCTTGCCGCTGCCGCACCAGCATGGGTCGTTGCGGCCAGGCGTGTGCCTTCGTTGGACCGGCTCCGGTGGCATCGCGAAATCCTCCTGGTCTTCTTCGTCCTCGTCTGCCCAAACAGCCTTACCGGCACAGACGTCGTACACCGTCCATGGGGAGGGTTTCGCGGGCTGCGGAGGAGGGGGACCACTAGTGCCAACCTCAATCAGGTCGTCGCACTCCCGTCGACTCTTGCGCGGCAGCCGGGCGGAGTGCCGCCGCATCAGCGCACGGGCAGTTTCGACGCCCGCGTGGCCGCGCGCCGCGATCATGGTGCCCACCAGCGTGGGAAGAAAGGCGCCGAAATCCGGGGTCGGGATGCGGTCCAGATTCTCGCTCAGCCGCGCCAGCAGTTCTCCCGAGGCGTCCAGCCCGGGGTGGCGGAGCACTCTCTCCAGCACCGCCATCCGTTCGTTTGCGCCCAGGCCGGGAGCGATCTCGCCGAACGCGCGCGCAGCCTGTTGGGGGTTGCGGTCGACGATGCGATCCAACGCCCAACCGGCGGCGCCCGATAAATCCACATCTTCCAGGACGGCGTACTCCAGCAGATGCGGAATCGCGCCGGTGTGACCGATCTCACCTAGCAGGGCCAGCGTGTTCTCCACGACGTTTTCCTCGTCCTCGGGCAGGAAACTCTGCGCCCAACCACGCAGCACTCCAACCAGGAGCGGGACGATGGACTCGCCTTCCTGGACCAACGCGTCGACGAGTTGCGCATCCAGGTCTTCGGCTACCTGCAATTGATGAATGAGCCGGTACGGCCGCAGGCGGGCGGTTACGGGCACGGGTTCGAGGTCCCGCCGGCGGCGCAATGCTTCGATCACCAATTCGACCTGCTCTTCCTTGCTCAGGTCCGCATATCCCTCGATGTCGTCCAAGCCGAATGGAATTGGGCCCGGCAGGGTCTTGAGAGCTTCCTCGTCGAGCAACAGTTTGCTTAAAGCCAGTTCGGCCAGCCCCTGGGAAAAAGCCTCCTGTTCGGAAAGCAGTTCGGACAGCTCCAGGTACGGAGGCCAGGTGCAGGGTTGGGCTTGGGCGGCGCGCCACAAGTAGTCCTCGGCGCCGGCCAGGTCGCCCGCCTCCCGTCGCATTCGGCTCATTCCCAGCAACGCGGTGTGGTCATCGGGCTCCAGGTCCAGCAGTCGCCGATAGGCCTGCTCCGAAGTGATTTTGCCACGGTCGAGATCGCGCAGCAGACGATCCCGGGAGTCTATGATCGATTCAGATAGAAAAAGCATGGGAGAGCTTCTCATTCTAACGCGCCCCACAACTGCCTTGTAACCCATTTGCAACCTTGCTATATTTTGTTCAGGTTCTGTGGGAGCATTGTCTCCGGAGGGAAGGATGTTCGATACAGTCGAAGCTTTCTATCGGCCTGACACCGTTCGCGAAGCGCTTCGTCTGCTTCAAAACGGGAAGAACCGGGCGCGGGTTGTGGCGGGGGGCACGGACCTGGTGGTTGAGGGGGACCGGTCCATCCGCGTCTTGATCGACATCACGCGCGCCGGCTTGAGCTATATCCGCCGCAAAGGCAAAGCCTGCGTCATCGGCGCCACCACCACCATGGCGACGATCGAAAACTCGCCCGCCATTCGCGCGCTGGCCGGCGGCACGCTGGCGCGGGCCGCGGCTACCTGCGGTTCGGTGCAGATCCGCAATATGGCCACGCTGGGAGGCAACCTGGCAAACGGTTCGCCGGCGGCGGATACCGCTACGCCGCTGCTGGCGCTGGACGCCGAAGTGGTGCTGGCGGATGCGCGCGGCCGGCGTAGGATTCCGCTGACCGAGTTCTACTCCGGCCCGCGAAAGACCAAGACGCTGATCGTCGAAGTGGCTATCCCAGTGCCGCCGCGCGGCGCGCGCTGGTCTTTCCAAAAACTGGGACGCACGGAAGACGATATCTCTCTGGTGAATGCGGCGGCCGGCCTTCAGTTGGATTCCAAGGGCCGCGCGAAATGGGTGCGCATCGCGCTGGGCGCGGTGGCGCCAACGCCCATCCGCGCCGTCAACGCGGAGAAACTCCTGCTGGGACGCAAGGTGGATCGAAGCGCTCTGGCCCAAGTGTGCGACGAAGTGGAGCGCGAGGTGCGGCCCATCACCGACGTGCGCGCTTCGGCGGAATACCGCCGCGAGATGTGCCGTGTGCTGGTAAGGCGGGCGCTCGAAGAGTGCGCCGCCGGAACGGGGTGCTCGCTATGAAAACCATGGAAGTTCGTCTCCACGTGAACGGGGAACCGAAGCAGTGGACCATAGCCCCCGGCGATCTTCTCCTGGATGTGCTGCGCCGCGAGGGCTACTTCGGCGTGAAACGCGGCTGCGAGGCGGGCGAATGCGGCGCCTGCACGGTTCTCGTCGGCGGCAAGCCCATCAATTCGTGCCTCATGTTCGCCGCGCAGGCGGAAGGGGCGGAGGTACTGACCATCGAGGGTCTGGCCCATGGCGGCAAACTCGATCCGCTCCAGGAGGCTTTTCTGGATCATGGCGCGGTGCAGTGTGGATTCTGCACTCCGGCGATGATCCTGAACGCCAAGGCGCTGCTGAATCGCAATCCCCATCCGAGCGAGGACGAAGTGCGCGAGGCGCTGGCGGGGACCTTTTGCCGTTGCACCGGCTTCCGCAAGCCGGTTGAGGCGGTGCTGGCGGCGGCCAGGGGGTCGGGGCGATGAATTCCCCGCGCACCGTTGTCGGCCAGAACGTCCGCAAAGTGGAGGGCGTCAAACTGGTCACGGGCGGCCCGGCCTTTACCGACGATATCCATCTCCCCGGTTTGTTGTACGGCAAGATCTTGCCCAGCCCGTACGCGCACGCCCGCATCAAACGCATCGACACCACGAAAGCCAGGGCGTTGCCGGGTGTGCACGCGGTCCTGACGTACAAGAACGTTCCGCGCGTGCCCCACACCACCGCCGGGCAGGCGTGGCCCGAGCCTTCGCCCTACGACACCTACCTGCTCGACAACAAGGTGCGGTTTGTGGGCGATCGCGTGGCGGCGGTGGCGGCGGAGAGCCGCGCCATCGCGGAGAAGGCGCTGCGGCTGATCGAAGTCGAGTACGACGTGCTCCCCGCCGTGCTGGAGATAGAACAGGCCATGGCGCCGGGCGCCGCCGTCATCCATGATGAGCCGGATTCCAAAGGGATCCACGACGCCTCGCGCAACATCGCCGGTTACATCTTGCGGGAGATCGGCAACGTGGACGAGGGTTTCCGCGAGTCCGACCATATTTTCGAGCGGGAATACCGCACCCAGCGGCAGCAGCACTGCATGCTGGAGCCGCACATCGCCATCAGTTGGCTGGACGGCGACGGCCGCCTGGTGATTCGCACCAGTACGCAGGTGCCGTTCCACTCGCGGCGCCAGGTCGCCATGATTTTGCAGATTCCGGTGAGCCGCATTCACGTGATCAAGCCGCGCATGGGCGGAGGATTCGGCGGCAAGCAGGAGATGCTGCTCGAGGATATCTGCGGGGCGCTGGCTCTGGCCGCACGCCGGCCGGTGAAGATCGAATACACGCGCGAGGAAGAGTTCTACATGGCGCGCACGCGCCATCCGCAGATCCTGCGCATGAAAATGGGGGTCAAGCGCGACGGCACCATTCTGGCCAGTCAGTTGACGGTGGTGGCGACCACGGGCGCTTATGGCAGCCACTCCACCACGGTTCAGGGGAATACGGGCAGCAAGGTTTTGCCGCTGTACCGCGCCGAGCATATGCGATTCGAGTGCCACGTGGTCTATACCAACACGCCCGTAGCCGGGGCGTTCCGCGGCTATGGCTGCCCGCAGGGATTCTTCGCGCAGGAAACCCTGGTGGACGAAATCGCGCATGAGCTGGGCGTGGACCCCGTCGAGTTTCACCGCCGGAACGTGATACGGCTGGGCGACATCGACCGGCTCTCGGCGCAGCTCGGGGAAGGGAAGGCGGGGCTGCCGCGGGTCATCCGCAGTTGCGGCCTGCCGGAATGCCTCGATCGCGCCGCAGCCGCCATTGGTTGGACGAGCAAGCGCAAAGCGTCGCCCGCCGCCAGCCACTTGAAGCGCGGCGTCGGCATGTCATGCACCATGCAGGGCAGCGGGATCGCGGGAATCGACTGGGCCTCGGCCTTCCTGAAGATGAATGAGGACGGCTCGTTCTTTCTGCAGGTGGGTGCTGCCGACGTGGGCGGCGGCGCCGACACCGTGCTGGCGCAGATCGCCGCTGAGACCCTGGGCGTAAGCCTCGACAAGATTGTCATCACTTCCGGCGACACCGATACGACGCCGTTCGACGTGGGGGCCTACGCCTCCAGCACCACCATCATTTCCGGTGGCGCGGTGAAGAAGGCCGCGGAGAAAGTGCGCGAGCAGGTGCTGCGCATGGCTGCGAAGATGCTGGAGACGCCGGCCGAAAACCTGATTTGTGACGACAACCGAGTGTCCACGGTTGGCGAGAACAAGAAATCCGCGACCATGACCCAGATCGCTCTCCACGCGATGTACAAGGAGAAGACCCAGATCATGGATGGCGCCTCGCATTTCAACACCGACAGCCCGCCGCCCTTCTGCGCGACCTTCGCCGAGGTGGAAGTCGATACCCAGACCGGGAAGGTTCGCGTGTTGCACATGGCCACCGCGGTGGACCCCGGCGTGGCCATCAACCCCGCGCAGGCGGAAGGACAAGTGGAAGGCGCGGTGGCCCAGGGCCTGGGGTACGCGCTGACCGAGGAGCTGGTGCTCGATGGCGCCGGCCGCCCGATGAATCCGAATTTTCTCGACTACAAGATTTTCGGCGCGAAAGACATGCCCACGCTGACCACCATCCTGGTCGAGACCGACGAGCCACTGGGGCCTTACGGCGCCAAGTCGATTTCCGAAGTGCCCATCAACGGGCCGACTCCGGCCATAGCCAACGCCATCTTCCACGCCATCGGAGTGCGTTTCTACAAACTTCCGATCCGCCCCGAAGACGTGCTGCGCGCGCTGCGCGAGAAAGAAACGGTTGCCGATGATCAATGCGTGTAGCTTTGTGGGGCAGGATTGCATCCTGCGCGGCGATTGGCAATCGCCGCGCGGGCCGAGTGCCACTCGGCCCGCAGGTTGCCAACCTGCCCCACAAAAGCGCAGACAATTGTTGCCGGATAGAAGGGCTGTCCTATGAACCCCTCTGAAATTGCCGCTGCCGCCCACTCTTACGAGGCGGACATCGTTGCCTTTCTCCGCGACCTGATCGCCATCCCCGCCGAAAGCTCCCACGAGGGCCCCGTCATCCAACGCATCCGCCAGGAAATGGAGAAGGCCGGCTTCGATGAAATCCGCATCGATGGCATGGGCAACATCCTAGGCCGGATCGGGTCCGGGAAAACCGTCATCATGATGGATTCCCATACCGACACCGTGGGCGTCGGCGATCCCAAGGAATGGGCCTGGGACCCTTACAAGGGCAAGGTCGAGGACGGCTACGTGTATGGCCGCGGCGCTGGCGACCAGCGCGCCGGCATGGCCTGCATGGTCTACGCGGCCCAGATCATCAAGGACCTCGGCCTCGCGGGTGACTACACGCTCTGGGTGGTCGGCTCGGTGCAGGAAGAGGACTGCGACGGCCTGTCGTGGGTGTACATCCTCAAAGAAGACGGCATCCGCCCGGATTGCGTGCTCATCACCGAGCCGACCGGTCTGCGCATTTATCGCGGGCAGCGCGGGCGCATGGAAATCGAAGTGCATCTGCGCGGCCGCTCGTGCCACGCCAGCGCTCCGGAGCGCGGCGATAACCCCATCTACAAGATGAGCCGGCTCGTGCAGGAGGTGGAGAAGCTGAACACGCGATTGCGCGACGATGCGTTTCTGGGCAAGGGCACCATTGCGGTTACGGAGATCCGCTCGGTTTCGCCCTCGCTGTGCGCGGTGCCCGGCGCTTGCTCCATCCATCTGGACCGGCGCCTGACCACGGGCGAGACCAAGGACAGCGCGGTGGCCGAAGTGAAGGCGCTCGCTGGCGCCGAAGACGCCGAGGTGGAGATTCTGAACTACGACACGCCCAGCTACACCGGCCTGCGTTACCCGATGGAGAAATACTATCCCACCTGGGTGCTCGACGAGGCGCATCCGCTGGCGCTGGCGGCCATCGCCACCTATGAGACCCTGTGGAAGAAAGCGCCCGTTGTCGACAAGTGGACGTTCAGCACCAACGGCGTGGGCTCCATGGGGCTGATGGGTGTGCCGACCATCGGCTTCGGTCCCGGCGAAGAAGACGTGGCGCATAGTGTGGTGGAGCGCGTGGAGATTCGTCAGCTTGTGGAAGCGGCGCAGTTCTACGCGGCGTTTCCGCTGATTTTCTCGGGGCGGCATGGCTGAGCTGGTTCCGCTTCCGCTGCCCCTGCTGTTGCGGCGCGCATTTCTCGAATACCAGCGGGAAGGCAAGATCTTCGACCTCCCCAAGAGCAAGTTCTTCCGCGGCATTCCGGGCATCGATTTCTCCGTCGATTTTCACGGCCATCGCGCTTCGACTCCGCTGGGGCCGGCCGCCGGACCGCATGGCCAACTGGTACAGAACATCGTGCTCTCATGGCTGGGCGGCTCGCGCATCATCGAATTGAAAACCGTCCAGATTCTGGATGAGCTCAAGATTCCGCGCCCGTGCATAGATATCGCCAACGTCGGCTACAACGTGGAATGGTCGCAGGAACTGAAGCTCGAGCAATCGTTGCGCGAGTACGTGGGCGCGGCCATGTTCCTGGAAATCCTGACGGCGTCGAAGCTCCTCGGTGAGGATTTTTCGCCGGGCGACACCGTCTTCGACATGAGCGTCGGCTACAACCTGGAGGGCATTCGCTCGCCGCGCGTGCGCTCGTGGATCGAATCGATGAAGGACGCGAGCGCGGTCATCGACGAGTTGCGCGTGGGGCTGAACGGCTACCGGGATCTGCCGTTCCCCACGCGCATCAGCGACACCATAAGCCTGTCGACGTTTCACGGCTGTCCCGCGGCTGAGATCGAGGGCATAGTGACCTTTTTGCTGGCGGAATTGGACTGCAACGTCTGCATCAAGATGAACCCCACGCTGCTGGGCGCGGGCGAAGTGGAACACCTGTTGCACGATGTGATGGGCTATCGCGAGATCCAGCTTAGCCCCCAGGCCTTCGAAAAAGATCTGCAATTCGACGAAGCGCTGGACTTGGTCCCCCGCCTTCAGCGGGTGGCGCAAGCGCATGGAAAACACCTGGCCGTAAAGTTCAGCAACACGCTGGTAGTGAAGAATCACAAGTCGTTTTTCAGCGACGAGACCATGTACATGTCGGGGCCGCCGCTGCATGTGATCACCATGAACCTGGTGAAGAAGTTTCGGGAACACATCGAGACCAGCATCCCGATTTCTTTCTCGGCGGGCCTGGATGCGCACAACATCTCGACCGCCGTGGCCATGAACATGGTCCCGGTGACTACCTGCACGGACCTGCTCCGGCCGGGGGGCTACGCGCGCCTGATTCGCTATCTGGAGAACCTGGGCGCGAAGATGCGCGAGGTGGGCGCGCGCTCGATCCCCGACTACGTGAAGCACTACGCGGGCCAGGAAGCGGCGCTGGTGGCTGAGACCACGGCGAACCCGCGCTACCACTGGGAGCGCAACAAGGGCGTGCCGCGCAAGATCGGCTCGAAGCTGTGGCTCTACGACTGTATCAACTGCGATAAGTGCGTTCCGGTTTGTCCCAACGACGCCAACTTCGTGTACGAAGCGCCGGCGGCGGCCATGGCGTACGATAATTTCGAGCTGGTGGCTGAAGGCGGTGTCAGGCGTGTGCCGGGCGGCGTGCTGCAGTTGGCTAAGGCGCACCAGTTGGCCAACTATGCGGACGCTTGCAACGATTGCGGCAACTGCGATGTGTTTTGCCCCGAAGACGGCGGTCCTTACGTGGAAAAGCCCCGCTTCTTCGGAAGCCTCGAGACGTATCGGAAGTACGCGGGGAGGAACGGCTTTTATATCGAGTTTGCGGCGGGGGGCCGGGCATGCCCGGCCCCTACACCGGGCCCGGGCCCTTGTAGGGGCGAGGCATGCCTCGCCCTCGGGCTAGTTACCATCTACGGCACCATCGCCGGTGAAGCCTACACCCTCACGCTCGATCCCGCGGCGGACCGCGCGCGCTTCGAGACCGGGACGGCCGTTATCGAAATCCGTCTGAGCGACAACCAGGCTCTGAGCTGGAAACCGAAGCCCGGCGCGGTGCCGCCCGGGGTTATCGACATGCTTCCCTATCTCAAGCTCAAGTTGCTGGCCGAATCGGTCGGCGACCCGCGCCACGTTCATTTTGCCAACGTCGCGGGACTTCAGGAGGTTTTCCGTGAAAGCGCTCTTTAAGGGCAGGGACTGGATCACCACCCAGGAATGGACCGACTCCGAGCTCGACGTTATGCTGGACGTCTCCTCGGACCTGAAGCGGAAATTCAAGGGACACATCCCCCACCGCTACCTGCCCGACCAGACCATCTTCCTGATGTTCTTCGACAAGTCCACGCGCACGCGCAACTCGTTCGAGGCCGGAATGACGCAGCTCGGCGGCCACGCGCACTTTCTCACCGCCGACGTGATGCAGGTATCGCACGGCGAGAGCGCCAAGGATACCGGCGTCATTCTCTCGAGTTACGGGCACGCCATCGCCATCCGGCACGACCTGATCCCCGGCGAAGGCAACGCCTACATGCGGGAAGTGGCAAAATGGGCGAGCGCGCCGGTGATCAACATGCAGTGCGACGTGGACCATCCGTGCCAGACGCTGGCGGACCTGATGACCATCCGCGAGCAACGCGGCCAGAATCTGCGCGGTCTCAAGATCGCCGTGAGCTGGGCCTACGCGCCCAGTTACGCCAAGCCGCTTTCGGTGCCGCAGGGGCTAATTATGCTCATGCCGCGGTTCGGCATGGACGTGGTGCTGGCCCATCCGCCGGAATACCGCCTGATGCCGGAGACCGTCGAGGCGGCTTTCGAGAATGCCCGTCGCGGCGGCGGCAAGTTTACCATAGTGGACAACATGGACGAGGCTTTTTGCGACGCCGACGTGGTCATCCCCAAGAGCTGGGGCTGCCTCGACACCATGGGCGCCAAGCCCGAGGAATCGCTGCGCATCGCCAAACAGTACACCCGCTGGATCTGCGACGCGGAGCGGATGAAACTGGCCCGGCCGGACGTCCTCTACATGCACCCGCTGCCAGCCGACCGAGGGAACGAAGTGACCGACGAAGTGATCGACGGGCCGAATTCGGTGGTGTACCAAGAGGCGGAAAACCGCCTGCATACGGCCAAAGCGATCATGGCCCTCACCATGGCCGATCGGGAAATCGAATACGAGCGGTAGCGGTATGGCTGAGACTCTGGTAATCGCGTTGGGCGGCAACGCCATCACACGGCCCGGCGAACCGGGCACAATTCCGCAGCAGTTCGCGCACACCGGCGAGACGCTGGAGCATCTTCTGCCGCTGTTCCGCGGCGATTCGAACCTGGCGATCGTCCACGGCAACGGCCCGCAGATCGGCAACATTCTGATCCGCGTGGAAGAAGGAGAGCGCAGGGTGCCTCGCCTTCCGCTGGACACCTGTGTCTCCGATTCGCAAGGCGGCATGGGCTACATGATCCAGCGGATCGCCTGCGAGTTGTTCCGCCGGGAAGGCATTGGCCGCAGCGCCGCTACCGTCATCACGCAGGTGCTGGTCGCCGGGAACGACCCCGAAATGACGCACCCGACCAAGCCCATCGGGTCGTTTTACACCCAGGAAGAGGTCCGGCACGTTCAACAGGAGAAGCCGCACTGGATCATCCGGGAAATCGAGCCAGGCCGGTTCCGGCGCGTGGTGGCTTCGCCGCGGCCGATCCGCATCCTCGAGGAGGAGGCCATATCGAGGCTGGTGGAGGCGGGTGTGGTGACCATCGCCTGCGGCGGCGGAGGAATTCCGGTGGCCTGGGAAGGCGATCATCTGGTGGGCGTGGAAGGAGTCATCGACAAGGATTTCGCCGCCAGCTTATTGGCGCGCGATCTGCACGCGCACAAGCTGATCATCGTGACAGACGTGGAGCAGGCGGCCATTCGCTTCGGGCGCCCCGGCCAGCAGTGGTTGGGCGCCATCACGCTCCAGCAGGCGCGCGAGTATCTGGCCGCCGGCGAATTTCCGCCCGGGTCGATGGGGCCCAAGATTGAAGCCGGCATCGATTTCGTCGCGCAAGGCGGCGGGGAGTGTATCATTACTTCAACCGAGTTTGTCGCCCGCGCCGTACGGGGCGAGACCGGCACTCACATCGTGGCGTCATGATTATCACCAACGCCCGCATTCTGACCTTCGACACCGCCAATCGCGTGCTGGATTCCGGCAGCGTCGAGATTCGTGCCGATGGCAGCATCGGCGATGTGAGCAGTGTGCGCGCGCGGGGAAAGAACATCATCGACGCCCAGGGCAAGCTCCTAATGCCCGCCCTGATCAACTGCCACACGCACCTATACAGCACGCTGGCGCGCGGGATTTCGCTCCCCGGCCGCGCGCCCAGGAATTTTCCCGAGATTCTGAAGAAGCTGTGGTGGCGCCTCGATCGCGCGTTGAACGAAGAGGACGTGTACTACAGCGCGCTGGTGGGCCTCATCGACGCCGCCAAGTGCGGGGTGGGCACGCTGGTGGATCACCATTCCAGCCCCAACGCCTGCGCGGGAAGCCTGGACCGCATCGACCAGGCGTTCCGGGACGTCGGCCTGCGCGGCGTGCTGTGCTACGAGACTTCGGACCGCAACGGCCCCATACAGGCCCTGGAGGGCATTCGCGAGAACATCCGCTTCATCGATCGGGCCCAGAGGGCACCCCGCGGCGACGGCCTGGTGACGGCCACTTTCGGCTTGCACGCTTCGTTCACGCTCTCCGATGAGACGCTTCGCCGCGCGGTGGAAGTAAACGACTCGCTACACGCGGGTTTCCACATCCACGTTGCCGAGGATGGCTGCGACGCCGGGGCGGTGAAGCGTCTGCGCGACCTTGGCGTCCTGGACGAGCAGTGCCTGGCCGCTCATTGCGTGCACGTCACCGCGGCCGACATCGGCACGCTCGCGCGGCGCCGCGTCAACGTGGTTCACAACCCGCAATCCAACTGCAATAACGCGGTGGGCGCCGCCAGGCTCCTCGACTTGTTCCGGTGCGGAGTCTTGGTGGGCTTGGGTTCCGACGGCTATTCCCCACGCATGTTCGATGAGTTCAAGACCGCGTTCCACGTGCAGAAATTGCTGGCGGGCGACCCGCGCGTGGCGTACGCCGAAGCTTACGCCGCGGCGTTCTTGAACAACCGCACGATCGTGAAGAACCTGTGGGAAATGGAGATCGGCCGCATCGAGAAGGGCGCGCGGGCCGACCTCATTCTGGTGGACTATTACCCACCCACGCCGCTCCATGCCGGCAACTTGTTTGGCCACATCCTGTTCGGCATTGCCAACGCGCCCGTGGATTCGCTCATCGTCAACGGCCGCTACGTGCTGCGCGACAAGCAGTGCGTCACCGTGGACGAGCGGCGCATCGCCGAGAAAGCCGCGGCGCGAGCGCGAGCCTTGTGGGAGAGGTTTTAGTGGGGCAGATTGGAAATCTGGATAGCGCCGGGATAAAACCGGCATGGAGTAGCGAATGAAAGAGTCGTACAGGGAAGGTGTAGCGAACCACCCTGGCCCCCAGCCATGCGAGGGCAGTCGTAAGGC
>Ga0326727_10014039_pt1 | contig 17581 bp, 15 predicted proteins | sample MB2enrmetagenome_FD_207643 | JGI IMG/M metagenome (GOLD analysis project Ga0326727, IMG submission 207643) | Lab enriched peat soil microbial communities from McLean, Ithaca, NY, United States - MB29MY | ecosystem: Environmental > Terrestrial > Soil > Wetlands > Peat | place: USA: New York...
TCAATCACGAAAAACAACCATCACATGCAATTTTTACATGGGTACAAAACGAGTCCAGATTAAGGCAGAACCCGCGGAATCCGTGGGCCTCACAGTCATCGGAAGACGGAAGTTGGGATTAGGCAGCGACGATCTGCCAGAGGTTCCGGCGGACGATGGCGTCCGGAGGATCGGTCATGTTCGGGGTATAGAGCATCGGGCCGATCTTACGAAGCCGGCCGGCCTTCACATTGTCCGAAATCAGCTCGGTCGTTCCGGTGGTCGACAGAACCACCTCCTGGAAGGCTGTGGCTTTGGGCATTGTTCACCGGTTTTTCTTCGGATAAGCGCGGTTAGACCGCAATGATACCCTATTTTTTCTAGTTTAACGATGCGATGTACCCAATTTTTTCAGAAATAAGAGATTGTAGTGGGCGGTTTGATGGGATTGCCGCACCGCTCGAATCTCCCGATCGGCTGATGCACTGACTTCGAAATTTCCAGAATAAGACGGGTCTCCCTATACTTTCGACGATAACGCGATCCTGTTCCCCATTTTTTAGGGGTTTAAGGGTGGTGGCGTCCGTGGCACCACCGGTCACATCGAGAATTCGGCCACGGACGGCCGTCATAATGATCACCGTGATGAGCAGGATGATCGGCACGCGCCGTCACCATCACCATGATCTTCACCGTGATCATCACCACCGTTGCGGACATGCGGATCACTCTGGTGATTCCACCGCGGGTGATGATGGTGGACTTCGGGCGGTGGCGTGATGAGGTGGAGCGCGGTGGCCGGTACGCCGTGCGCCGACCGAATTCGCAGGACGGCGCCCGGGGCAAGGCGGGCAGCAGGACCTGGCGGGTGTGGTCGTGGGTGGACTGGTTATCTTGGTGTTTTGAAAAGACACAAAAAAGTCCGCCAACCCGATCGTGTTGGCGGACTTTTTGCTGGTCGGAGTGAGAGGATTCGAACCTCCGGCCCCTGCCTCCCGAAGACAGTGCTCTACCAGGCTGAGCTACACTCCGGCATGGGCGCGTAACGTGCGCTACCCGTTAAAAATCGCCGGTCCAGGCCGGCGAGGCGCATCTTATAGCGCCATCGCCCTTCAAGCGCAAACGGGAAATTCACTTTCTTAAAAAGCCCGCTCGATGCAGAAGTCGATGATGTCGATCAGCGCCGACTTGGCCGGGCATTCCGGGAAAATTCCCAGCGCGTCGCGGGCGATGGCTCCGTAGTGGCGGGCGCGCTGAACGGTGTCGGCCAGGCTTTGGTGCTTCTCCATCAGGCGCAGGGCGTGGGCCAGATCCGAACCGTCCTCGGCCTGGTTCAGGTCTTCCAACGTCCGGCGCCAGAAGGTCCGCTCCTCGTCGTCACCGCGGCGGAAGGCCAGGATGACCGGCAGGGTGATCTTGCCTTCGCGAAAATCGTCGCCCAAGGCCTTGCCCAGCTTTTCCTGCTTGGCGGAGTAGTCAAGGACGTCATCGATCAGTTGGAAGGCGATACCCAGGTTGAGGCCGTAGCTTTCCAGCGCCTGTTCCTCGAGCTTGGGCCGGTCGGCGACGACGGCGCCGACCTGGCAGGCGGCGGCGAACAGTGCCGCGGTCTTGGCACGGATGACGTCCAGATAGGCGTCCTCGTTGGTGCCGGTGTCGTTGGCGGTGACCAACTGCAGGACCTCGCCTTCGGCCAGGACCGAGGAGGCACGCGACAGGATGGCCAGGACCTGCAGCGAGCCGTCCTCGACCATCAGTTCGAAGGCGCGGCTGAACAGGAAATCGCCGACCAGGACCGAGGGCTTGTTGCCCCATACCGCGTTGGCGCTGGCCAGTCCCCGGCGCAGCGAGCTGTCGTCCACCACGTCGTCGTGCAACAGGGTGGCGGTGTGGATGAATTCGACGCAGGCGGCCAGGCGGATATGGCGCTGTCCCTTGTGGCCGCACAGTTTGGTGGCGGCCAATGTCAGCATCGGGCGCAGGCGCTTGCCGCCGGCGGCGATGATGTGGCCGGCCAGCTGCGGGATCAGTGCGACCGGGCTGTGCATGCGCTCGACGATGGCGGTGTTGACCAAGGCCAAATCGTCGCTGACCAGAGCCGTCAAGGCATCCAGTGACGCCCCCTTCTTGCCCCGTTCGTTATCAAGGTTCACGACGATTGCCACAGCCTGTCTCCCCACAGCACTCTTTGTCCCGCTTGCCACGCTTGTGACAGCGCGGCGAGCATAGTGTTGCGTCGGCCGGACGGTCAAGGTTACAACCGAGTTCGCACAAGGCGTTTGGCCAAAAATAGGGGAAGTCATGACCGACGTCAGCCAAGACACGTTGCTGGACGGGCGCGTGACCTTCTACCAGCCGACCGAGGGCTATCGCGCCGCCATCGATCCGGTCTTTCTGGCAGCAGCCGTTCCGGCCACTGCCGGGCAGATGGTTCTGGACGTCGGCAGTGGCGTCGGGGCCGCCTCGCTGTGCCTGGCGGCCCGGGTGGCCGGGGTGCGCATCGCCGGCCTTGAGATGCAGGGCGGCCTGGTCACCCTGGCCCGCCAGAACATCGCCGCCAACGGTCTCGTCGGCCGGGTCGAGGCGATGATCGGCACCCTTCAGGCGCCGCCGCCACGGTTGGCGCCGGGAAGCTTCCATCATGTGATGACCAATCCGCCCTACCAGTCGGCCGATGGTGGCCGGGCGTCGCCCAATCCGATCAAAGCGGCCGCCAATCAGGAGGGCGAGGTTGATCTTCCCGCCTGGATGCGCCTTGCCGTCAACATGCTGCAGCCCAAAGGAACGCTGGTGGTGGTCCATCGGGCCGACCGGCTGGATGAACTGCTTGCCGCGCTGCGCGGCAAGGTGGGGGAAATCACCGTGTTTCCCCTGTGGCCGAAGGCCGGGCGTCCGGCCAAACGGGTGCTGGTGCGCGCCCGCAAAGGGGTGGCGACGCCGCTGGCCCTGTTGCCCGGGCTGGTCCTGCACGAGGATGACGGCCGCTATACCCCCATCGCCCAGGCCGTGCTGAGGGACGGCGCCGCGTTGGTGTAAATTCCCCAACCCGGACGATGACGGGCGCCAAAGGACGAAAATCCGGCTTTGGTGCGATGTTGCCGACGGGGTGTGCTTTGTTTGCTTTGTTGGGGAGGGGGACCTACGACCGGCAGTGTCAGCCCTCCTCGCCGTTTGAAGGTCGTGGGACACGTCCGAAGACGTCAGCGAGGAGGGCCGGCGGCCCCCGGGTAACAAAGGGACCGCATTGCTGCCGGTAACTTTTTCCCTGATTCGGACGCCGGCCGATGTTTGTTGTTGGCCGGCCGGCTGTGATTGTCGTCACAGGCAAATCTACTTCGACTGGCGCATAATTCAACTGTTTTTATTTAGAAAGAATTTTCAATGTATTTTAATCGTAATTGAGGAAAATTTGCATAAAATCCAATCTAATTCCTTGCCACCCGGCATCCAGCCCTGATCTCCCCTTGTCTCGCCCGTCGCCGTCAATCCCTTAAGCCGTGCCGGGATATGGCGTGCCGCCCTTGACCGCTGCAGGGGCGCCGCTTAAGTTGCTGCATTCATTTTTTGGGTTTCCTCTTGATCGGCGGCGGTTATCGATGGCTTCTCGGCCGAGCTTCCAGTCTCTCATCCTGACCCTGCAGGCCTTCTGGGCCGAACAGGGATGCGTCATCCTGCAGCCCTATGACATGGAGGTCGGGGCGGGCACCTTCCATCCGGCGACCACCCTGCGCGCCCTGGGGGCGGAGCCCTGGCGCGCCGCCTATGTTCAGCCGTCCCGGCGGCCCAAGGATGGACGCTATGGCGAGAATCCCAACCGCCTGCAGCACTACTACCAGTTCCAGGCGCTGTTGAAGCCGTCACCGGCCAACAGCCAGGAACTGTACCTGGAAAGCCTGCGCCGGTTGGGCATCGACCCCCTGGCCCATGACATTCGCTTTGTCGAGGACGACTGGGAAAGCCCGACGCTGGGCGCCTGGGGCCTGGGGTGGGAAGTCTGGTGCGACGGCATGGAGGTCACCCAGTTCACCTATTTCCAGCAGGTCGGCGGCATCGAATGCGATCCGGTGGCGGTCGAGCTGACCTACGGCCTGGAACGCCTGGCCATGTACATCCAGGGGGTGGAGAACGTCTACGACCTGGACTTCAACGGCGCCGGCGTCCGTTACGGCGACGTCTTCCTGCAGGCCGAACAGGAATACTCGGCCCACAATTTCGAATATGCCGACACCGACATGCTGTTGCGCCACTTCCTGGATGCCGAAAAGGAATGCCAGGCCCTGCTGGCCGTCGGTCTGTCCCTGCCGGCCTATGACCAATGCATCAAGGCCAGCCATCGCTTCAACCTGCTGGACGCCCGCGGCGTCATCTCGGTGACCGAGCGGCAGGCCTATATCGGCCGCGTCCGCGCCCTGGCGAAAGCCTGCTGCGAGGGTTGGACCCAGTCGCAACAAGCCCGCGCCGTCCACGCCGGCAACAAGGAGGCGTGAGCCATGGCCGAATTCCTGCTTGAACTGCTGTCCGAGGAAATTCCCGCCCGCATGCAAGCCCGCGCGGCCGAGGACCTGGAGCGGATGGTCGCCGACGGCTTGGCCGGGCACGGCCTGTCCCATGGCACGGCGCGGTCCTATGTGACGCCTCGGCGCCTGGTGCTGGTGATCGACGGGCTGCCGGTCGCCACCCCCGACGTCTCGGAGGAGCGGCGCGGTCCCCGGGTGGGCGCGCCGGCCCAGGCGGTCGACGGCTTCCTGAAGGGGGCCGGGGTGACCCTGGACCAATGCGAACAGCGCGACACCGGCAAGGGCGTCTTCTATTTCGCCATCATCTCGCGCAAGGGACGTCCGACCGTCGAGGTTCTGACCGAGGTGGTCGAGGCCGCGATGACCAGCTTCCCCTGGCCGAAGTCGATGCGCTGGGGCAACCGGGCGGAGCGCTGGGTGCGCCCACTGCAAAGCATCGTGGCGTTGTTCGACGGCGCCGTGGTGCCGATTCGCTTCGGCGCGGTCGAGGCCGGGCGGGAGAGCCGCGGTCACCGTTTCCTGGCACCGACGCCGTTTGTAGTGACGGACTTCGCCGGCTATGCCCGCACCCTGGCCGAGGCCAAGGTGATCCTCGATCCCGCCGCGCGCCGCGCCCTGATCCTGGACCAGGCCGAACGGGCCGCCCGCAATGAGGGGCTGGTGCTGCGCCGCGACGACGGTCTGCTGGCCGAAGTGACCGGTCTGGTGGAATGGCCGGTGGTGCTGGTGGGGACCATCGACCAGGCGTTCATGGACGTCCCCGACGAGGTGCTGATCACCTCGATGCGGTCGCACCAGAAATATTTCTCTTTGCTGAAGGCGGACGGCCGTCTGGCCAACCGTTTCCTGGTGGTGGCCAATATGGAGACCGCCGACGGCGGCAAGGCCATCGTCGCCGGCAACGAGCGGGTTCTGAAGGCCCGGCTGTCGGATGCCAAGTTCTTCTGGGACACCGACCGCAAGCATCGTCTGGAGTCCCGCCTGCCCAAGCTCAAGGAACGGCTCTATTACGCCAGCCTGGGCACAATGGCCGACAAGGTGGAGCGGGTGGCCGCCCTGGCCGGGCACATCGCGACGGCCATCGGTGCCGACCGCGCCCTGGCCGAACGGGCCTCGCGCCTGGCCAAGGCCGACCTGTCGTCGGAAATGGTCGGCGAGTTCCCCGAGTTGCAGGGCGTCATGGGCCGCTACTACGCCGTCAACGACGGCGAGGCGGCGGAGGTGGCGGCGGCCATTGCCGACCACTATTCGCCCCAGGGCCCCAATGACGGCTGTCCGGCCCAGCCGGTTTCGGTCGCCGTCGCCATGGCCGACAAGCTGGATTCCCTGGTCGGTTTCTTCGCTATCGACGAGAAACCGACCGGTTCGAAGGACCCGTTTGCCCTGCGCCGCGCCGCCCTCGGGGTCATCCGCCTGATCCTGGAAAACGGTCTGCGCCTGCCCTTGAAGCCGTTGTTCCTGGCCGCCCACAAGGCCTTTGCGGTGCCGCTGACCCTGGACGGGGAACGCACGGCCTTGGATCTTCTCGACTTTTTCGCCGATCGCCTGAAGGTCCATCTGAAGGAGAAGGGGGTCCGCCACGACCTGATTTCCGCGGTCTTTGCCCTGGGTGGCGAGGACGATCTGGTTCGCCTGCTGGCCCGGGTCGATGCGCTGAAGGACTTCCTGGCCAGCGAGGACGGCGCCAATCTGGTCACCGCTTATCGCCGTGCCGCCAACATCGTGCGCATCGAGGAAAAGAAGGACGGCCGGTCCCATGCCGGTGTGGCCGACCGCGCCCTGCTGGAAGCGGTGGAGGAAAAGGCCCTGTGGGAAGGCCTCGATGGCGCCCGGACCGCCATCGCCCCGGCGCTGGTCGCCGAGGACTTTGCCGGAGCGATGCGCAGCCTGGCGGCGTTGCGTCGGCCGGTCGACGCCTTCTTCGAACGGGTGACGGTCAACTGTGAGACCGCTCTGGTCCGCGTCAACCGGTTGCGACTTCTGTCCCAAATCGATGCCGCCATGGCCGCGATTGCCGACTTCTCCCGGATCGAGGGGTGACGCCGGCCGCCCCTTCCCAGCCGTCGCGATAGCCGTCGGCCGGACATGCCGGCCGACGGATCCGACTTTGGCCCTATTGTCGGTTTGGGGGCGATGAGTCTGCGCAATAAAGTGTTACCATAATGGGTCCGGCCGCGGCATTCGGGAGAGGGGTGGCGTGGAAGGAGCCGAGGTCTGAGTGCGTTGGGAGGAACCAGCCATGACCAAATGGGTGTACACGTTCGGAGGCGGAACTGCGGAAGGGCGTTCGGAGATGAAGAATCTCCTGGGCGGCAAGGGGGCCAATCTCGCCGAGATGGCTAACCTGGGCCTGCCCGTGCCGCCCGGTTTTTCCATTACGACCGAAGTTTGCACATTCTTTTATGAGAATCATCAGCAGTATCCGGCCGACCTGAAACCTCAGGTCGAGGCCGCCCTGGCCCAGATCGAGACGGTCATGGGGGCGCGTTTCGGCAGCGTCGACAACCCCTTGCTGGTGTCGGTGCGGTCCGGCGCCCGGGCTTCCATGCCCGGCATGATGGATACGGTGCTGAACCTGGGGCTGAACGACCAGACCGTCGAGGCCCTGGCGCGGCGGTCCGAGGATCCGCGTTTTGCCTATGACAGCTACCGCCGTTTCATTCAGATGTATTCCGACGTGGTGCTGGGGGTCGAGCACCTGCATTTCGAAGAGATCCTGGAGACCTATAAGGCCGATCACGACCTGACCCTCGATACCGACCTTCGCGCCGCCGACTGGAAGGCGGTGGTGGCGGCCTACAAGGACAAGGTGCACCAGGAACTGGGCCGGCCGTTCCCGCAGACGGTGGTCGACCAGTTGTGGGGCGCCATTGGCGCCGTGTTCGGGTCCTGGATGAATCACCGGGCCATCACTTACCGGCGTCTGCACGACATTCCCGCCGACTGGGGCACGGCCGTCACCGTGCAGGCCATGGTGTTCGGCAACATGGGCGATGATTGCGCCACCGGTGTGGCCTTCACCCGCAATCCGTCGACCGGCGCCAACGAATTCTATGGCGAATATCTGGTCAACGCCCAGGGCGAGGATGTGGTTGCCGGCATCCGCACGCCGCAATACCTGACCCGCGCCGCCCGCGAGGCCGCCAGCGCCACCCTGCCCTCGATGGAAGAGGTGATGCCGGCTGTCTACCGCGACCTGGTCGAGGTGCGGAACAAGCTCGAGGCCCACTTCACCGACATGCAGGATCTGGAGTTCACCGTCCAGCGAGGCAAGCTGTGGATGCTGCAGACCCGGACCGGCAAACGGACGGCCGCCGCCGCCGTCAAGATTGCCGTGGAAATGGCTCGCGACGGCCTGATCAGCAAGGAAAAGGCGGTGCAGCGCATCGAACCGGAAGCGCTGGACCAATTGCTGCATCCGATGCTGGATCCCAAGGCCGAGCGGACCATCCTGGCCCATGGCCTGCCGGCCTCGCCCGGTGCCGCCTCGGGGCGGGTGGTATTCTCGGCCGACGATGCCGAGACCTGGAGCAAGGCCGGCGAGAAGGTCATCCTGGTGCGTATCGAGACCAGCCCCGAGGACATCGGCGGTATGCATGTCAGCCAAGGCATCCTGACATCTCGCGGGGGGATGACCAGCCATGCCGCCGTGGTGGCTCGCGGCATGGGTCGGCCCTGCGTGGCCGGCGCCGGCGAACTGCGCATCGACTACCGGGCCAAGACCTGCAAGGCGATGGATCTGGTGGTCAAGGAAGGGGATGTCATCACTCTGGACGGCTCCACCGGTCAGGTCATGCTGGGGGCGGTGCCGACCGTCGAGCCGGAACTGACCGGCGACTTCGGCACGTTGATGGGCTGGGTTGACGAAATTCGCACGCTGGGTGTTCATGCCAACGCGGAAACGCCGTTGGATGCCCGCACCGCGCGACACTTCGGCGCCGAAGGGATCGGCCTGTGCCGAACCGAGCACATGTTCTTCGATCCGGCCCGAATCATTGCCGTACGCGAGATGATCCTGGCACCCGACGAGGCCGGACGCCGTCGCGCCCTGGCCAAGATCCAGCCCTATCAACGGGACGACTTCATCGAGCTGTTCGAGATCATGGAGGGTCTGCCGGTCACGGTGCGCCTTCTGGATCCGCCGCTGCACGAGTTCCTGCCGCATACCGAAGGGGAGATGGTCGAGGTGGCCCGGTCCGCCGGCACCGACGTCGCCATGATCCAGGCCAGGAATTCGCAACTGCATGAATCCAACCCGATGCTGGGGCATCGCGGCTGCCGGCTGGGCATTACCTATCCGGAAGTCTATGAGATGCAGACCCGCGCCATCTTCGAGGCGGCCATCGCGGTGACCAAGAAGTCCGGCAAGCCGGTGGTGCCGGAGATCATGATCCCGCTGGTCGGCATGAAGAAGGAGATGGACCTCCTGAAGGACATGATCGACGCCACCGCGGCCGAGATCTTCGCCGACGCCGGCGTTACCCTGGACTACAAGGTCGGCACCATGATCGAACTGCCGCGGGCGGCCTTGCGGGCGGGCGAGATCGCCCAGTCGGCGGCGTTCTTCAGCTTTGGCACCAACGACCTGACCCAGACCACCCTGGGCATGTCACGGGACGACTCCGGTCCTTTCATCGAGGTCTACCGGCAAAAGGGCATCTTCGAAAAGGATCCCTTCGCCACCCTGGACCAGGAGGGCGTGGGCGAACTGATCGGCATTGCCGTCGAGCGTGGCCGCAAGACCCGGCCCGACCTGAAGGTCGGCATTTGCGGCGAGCATGGCGGTGATCCCGCCTCCATCGGCTTCTGCCAGAAGGCCGGCCTGAACTATGTGTCCTGTTCGCCCTACCGGGTGCCGATCGCTCGCCTGGCCGCAGCCCAGGCGGCCCTTGGTGCCCGTTCGGACGCGACGGTTTAAGAAAGAGGGAGTGTCGCCGGTGCCAATGGGGGAAGACAGGGTGTCGGGTGCTTCGGTCGGATGGGATCCGGCCCAGCTTCCGTTGGCATCGGCAACAGCCGGGGCCGGGCGGTCCGTGCGACCAGGGGACAGCCTTGCCTGAACAATTGACTCTGGCCGGAGTGCGCTCCGGCGGTAAAGCCGCTCTGGCCCGCGCTCTGGCCAGGATCGAAAAGGGACCCGATGATACCGACGTCATCGATCTGCTGTCGGAGGCTTATCGGACGCCGGTCGCCCATGTGGCGGGGATGACCGGGCCGCCCGGGGTCGGCAAGTCGACCCTGCTGAATGGTCTGATCCAGGGATGGCGCGGCGGCGGCAAGACGGTCGCCTGCATTGCCGTCGATCCGTCGTCGCGCCGCTCCGGCGGAGCGTTGCTGGGCGACCGTACGCGGCTGTCCACCGACCCGGAGGACCAGGGCATCTTCGTTCGGTCGATGGCGGCACGCGATCGTCTGGGAGGCTTGGCCGGCCTGACCGTCCAGGCGATGGTACTGATGCGCGCCCTGTTCGACGTGGTTCTGATCGAAACCGTGGGGGTTGGGCAGTCCGAGACCGACGTGGTCGGGGTTGCCGATACCGTGGTGCTGTGCGTTCAGCCGGGCTCCGGTGACTCTTTGCAATTCATGAAGGCCGGCATTGCCGAGATCCCCCATGTGGTGGCGGTGACCAAGGCCGACATGGGCGCGGTGGCCGAGCGCGCTCGTGCCGACGTGGTTGGCGCGCTCAGCCTGTCCGATCATCCCGACAGCTGGGAGGTGCCGGTTCTGACCCTGTCGGCCCAGCAGGGCCGGGGTATCGACGAACTGATTGCGGCGATCGAAGGACACGCTGGGCACTTGCGCCAGAGCGGACAGCTGGATAGCCTGCGCCAGCGGCAGGCCTCCGGTTGGCTGGTGGACCAGGTTCGCGAGCGGTTCGGCCGCGAAGGGGTGCGCCGCGCCGGATATCTGGGCCTGGAAAGAGGAGAATCGCCGTTTCGACGCCTGTCCGAGGTCAGTCGATTCCTGTCGCCCCCATGATCATGCTTCGCCGCTTTCTGCTTCTTTTTCTTGCCGGAGTTTGGCTGATCGGCCCCGCACCCGTTCGTGCCGACGATGCGGTTTGGCAGCCGTTCGACCGGTTGTCGGCCACCGACCTGCCCTTGGCCCAGGCCGCCCTTTTTGACATGTTCGGTGACGATCCCGACCTGTGGCCCGACTGGCTAGCTCCCAGCGCCGTGCTGATCCCCTATGGCAGCGGGGAAACCCTGCTGATCGTGCGCGAGCCCTACCGCCAGCCCTGCGGCCAATACCGCTTCGTCATCTTCGGGCCGGCCGCCGCCGACGGTGCGCGGGCTGCCCTGGGCGACGGCTTCTGTGCCGGCGAGCTGGCCATCCAGCCCATGGGCTTCTGGTCCATGCCCGACCTGATCTTCACCGGCGGCCACCGCCGCGATGCCACCGGCGGCCCCTGGCAGCCTTTCGACCAGCGGGTGCGCTGGACCGGCCATGACTGGGTCGGCATCGAGGTGGTGAAGACGGCCAACCCGCTGGGCTGGCTGCGAGGGCAGTGACGGCGGCGCCGGACGATACGGGAAGAGGGTCCGCCGCCAACACCCGACCACGTCCGCCACCCAGTAGGGCCGGCGTCGATGCCGGCCTGGCGGCGAAGCCGAACACTGGGCATTCTCGCCATTTTCGCGTCGGAGAGGGACAGGACAGCCCCTATGCGCCAGGACTGTGCATCGTCAACCCGATCCCTTTCCTGCGGGCGCGTGCCTGGCTGATCGACGAAGTCGCGAGCCTCCCGGCGGCCTGGAGCCGCTGCGCGTCTTCCGCCGCAACGGCTGAGACGTGTCGGGCGACAACGGAGACAGGTCCGGTCGCGACAAAATGTTGTTCAATGGATGAACATTTCGCTCGGCTAATCAACAAACCAAGCCTCTCGAACATCAAAAACCGAAATTGCTAGAACGGGAAAATTCGGCCAACTGCGGACAGACGTGCCCGTGCTCAAGTACGACCGGGCCGGGCCGAAAACGGAAGGGCAGTTATCGGGCGGGGAAATGGGGGTAAGCGGACACTGCCGACGAACACAGCTTTGGCAATATCTGACCCCGAGCGGACGGTCGCGAGGTTGCGGTGACAGCGGGTCCGTTGATCCGCCACTCACGCTAAGGTAGTGTCAGGCCGATGAAATCGAGTCTGACTCCATTGTCCTTGGTGGCGGGGAAGGTGACTCCGATGACCGGTAAATCCGACATCGTGCTGCGTCGAGCAGTCAATACCGACTCTGGCGCGGTCGCCGATCTGCTTATGGCGGCGAAGGACGATATTCCCCTTTACGTCAGGCCGGACACGCCACCAGAACAGGTCGTGGCTCATTTCGGCGCGTATCTCCTGAAAGGAAACGGTTGGGTTGTGACGCTCGGAGGGGTGTTGGCGGCCGCCTTGATTCTGGAGCCGGATGACAAGGAAATGCTCTACCTGGTGACGGACGAAAGACATCGTAGGATCGGCGCCGCCCGCGGGCTGATCGACCAGGCAAAGCAGATTGCCGTTTCCGAAGGCTGGAACATATTGATGGCAAAGACCAATCCTCCTAACGAGTTGATCGGGAAGGTTCTGGGCAACGAAGGGTTCAGCCGAGCCGGAGAAATCGCGACGAAGACGCGAACCTGGCATCGGTGGATCTGGAAACCGTCATGACGAACATCTGGCAAATTTTGACCCGAAGGCGGGTAGCGGACCCGTTCCCGTCGAGCTGGAGATATCAATGAAATATGACGATGCGTCGTGGCATTACGGGGCAAAGAATTTTCCAGCAGAATTACCGCAGGAGGCAGGGGCAACACATACAGGCATGTTTGTCTCTTGGGCTTTGCTAACGGGCCTCGCGGGCGAACTTCACCTGAATGATCTCTGCGGAAACTTTGGACGACTGAAAGAGAGATCGATTACGCCGGGTGAATATTTTTTATTATGTTGCGATGGTAAATTTACAAACGAAGACCTCAATGAAATGGGCAATCATTTTGCCCAAAGTTACTTTAATTTAAATAGCGGTCAATACATTCACGACTATGAGAGCACGCTTTTCAGCGGCGTGACCAGTGTATATGCGATTGAGGACTCTTGGGAAAACTATGATCGTCTAAAGCCTGTCTTGGATCGCCGGTACAAAGAATGGTATCTGAGCTCGGAAAATCAGACACAGTGCCAAGCCAAAGCTGACTGCGGAGCCGTAATGAACTCAGCCCTGCCCTTTGCGAGGAAGATGCTGGAGGAACACGGGGAGTTCTTTCCTGTTGGCTCGGCAATGCGAGCGGATGGGCAGACCGTTGCTGTTGCAGGATACGATGGAAATGAGCGTCCCAGTTCAGCTGATGTGATTCGGCTGATCAAAGACGGCTTTATAGAAGCCGCGCGCCGGAAGGAATACAGGGCAACTGCGCTCGTCTACGACGTCAAAGTTAAACTGCCAGAGAGTGGAGAGACGTCAGATGCCATAGCGGTTTCGCTTAACCATCGCGATTTCTTCTCGTTATTGGTCCTGTTTCCCTATCGCATCGTCGACGGCAAACCTGTTTTTGGGGCGGCATTCTCACGGTCAGGCGACGGCGATATATTTGTGCCAATCCGACCGGAATAGCCTGAGTGCATTGCGAAAGGTCACCAAGGATTGAGGGAATAAACGAGGCCGAATGATGAATATCAACGATTTGCGCATGAGCCTCAGCCTCCTAATTGACCGCTACGTGACCGACGTAGCCGCAAAGGCGCGCCTGAATTCACTTGTGGCCAGACCTCAAGTCCCCGCAAAGGGTATTTTAGCTGAACTAGAGCCATTCCTAATTGGCTCCATCAGCCAAACCGATGCTGATATCGTGAAGGAAATTGCATTCCATTTCTGCTGAACCTGCATACAGCCGGTGTTGGCGTTCACCGGGCGCGAACAGCCATTTCCCGTTATACGTGAATGGGACGGCCGGCGGCTTCTGGCCCACCAGCGACATAGCCGGCCGTCACCTCAACGGCTGCTATCGAGCGCTGCGCACGAGATATTGAACAGCCATCCTGGGCGCACCACCGACATCGGTGTTGAACAGCACAAAATTCACCTTGCATCCCTTTCGTCCCCTCCATTTCGGCTCCGCCGAAACGCCGGCAGAGACGCCGGCGCCACTGTGGGTTTTTTCTCACTTTGTCGGGGACGTCTGCGACCCCTGTCTGTGGCCATCGGCGGCGATCGGCGTCCATCCGTGTTTTGCTTTTCTCCACCAAAGACTTGGCGGCAGGGTGGCCTGGCGATCTGCCTGGGACGGGAACACAGACGGACACCGATGGCCGCCGACTCGCGGATTTGGCGCATCGGGCCATCCTTCACCACCATAGGCCGAAAAAGCGAGTCGTGGTGAGGCTGACCGGTCATGGCCCACCGGCTGTCAGGCGACATAGCCGTGGTCACCTCAACGGCTGCTATCGAGCGCTGCGCACGAGACATTGAACAGCCATCCTGGGCGCACCACCGACGTCGGTGTTGAACAGCACGAGAGTCACCCTGCCTCCCTTTTGTCCTCTCAATGTCGGCTCCGCCGAAACGCCGGCAGAGACGCCGGCGCCACTGTGGGTTTTTTCTCACTTTGTCGGGGACGTCTGCGCCCCCTGTCTGTGGCCATCGGCGGCGATCGGCGTCCATCCGTGTTTTGCCTTTCTCCACCAAAGACTTGGCGGCAGGGTGGCCTGGGGATCTGCCTGGGGGGGGCACAGACGGACACCGATGGCCGCCGATGGCCGCCGATTCATGGACCTGTGGCGCATCGGGGCATCCTTCACGACGATTGGCGGAAACGTCGGGTCGTGGTGAGGCTGACCGGTTATGGCCCGACTCAGTGGGCGACTTCGTCGGACTCTGCAACCCAGGAAGATCCGTTATCTGGAATCGGCTCTGCTCTCCAGAACGCCCGTCATGGGCGCACCACCGACGTCGGTGTGGAACAGCACAAAATTCACCCTGCCTCCCTTTTGTCCCCTCCATTTCGGCTCCGCCGAAACGCCGGCAGAGACGACGGCGCCACTGTGGGTTTTTTCTTACTTTGTCGGGGACGTCTGCGAGCCCTGTCTGTGGCCATCGGCGGCGATCGGCGTCCATCCGTGTTTTGTTTTTCTCCACCAAAGACTTGGCGGCAGGGTGGCCTGGGGATCTGCCTGGGGCGGGAACACAGACGGACACCGATGGCCGCCGATTCGCGGATTTGGCGCATCGGGGCGTCCTTCACCACCATAGGCCGAAGAGGCGAGTCGTGGTGAGGCTGACCGGTCATGGCCCACCGGCTGTCAGGCGACATAGCCGTGGTCACCTCAACGGCTGCTATCGAGCGCTGCGCACGGGATATTGAACAGCCATGATGGGCGCCAAGCGGCGTTGTCCGCCGGAACGGTCGTTTGCTGATTCATCTTCAAAAAGGGCTCAATTCAATTAGCATTACGGGATGGAAAAGAATCGGGTCGAAGCGTTCAGTGATGGCGTGATCGCCGTGGCCATCACCATCATGGTGCTGGAGCTGAAACCACCAACGCATGCCAACAGCCTCGCCGACCTGGTCGAGTTGGCGCCGGTTTTTGCCAGCTATGTTTTGAGCTTCATCTATGTCGGCATCTACTGGAACAATCATCATCATATGTTCCAGTCAACGAGAGCGGTCACCGGCGGCATTTTGTGGGCGAATTTGCATTTGCTGTTCTGGCTGTCATTGTTTCCATTCACTACCGCCTGGGTAAGCCAAAACACTCAGGCAGCGGCCCCAAGCGCCGTCTATGGATTCGTCCTGCTGATGGCTGCGATTGCCTATCACATTCTGCAAAGCATGATCATCGCTCAGCAGGGTTCCAAGTCTTTGTTGGCGGTTGCAATTGGCAAGGACTGGAAGGGCAAACTTTCGCCTGCCTTTTATTTCGCGGCCATTCCACTCGCATTCTGGAAGCCATGGATTGCAGACAGCATTTACGCGTTCGTTGCATTCCTTTGGCTTGTCCCGGATCGCCGTATTGAACGCGTCGTTACGAATCGGCCGGATGAATGACTGCTGTCCGGAAGCGGCGTACAAGGTCGGGAAGGACCTCAATGGGGGCAATCCGGTCCGTGGGACCAACCGGCTCCGCTGCTTGTCGCGATTCGCGAGATAAGATCGAGCGACTTGCCGGAGCAGACCGTTCGGCACGCGCCCATAGATCACGGTCGTCGGCGTGCGGCCGGGTACGGGCCGAATGTCCGGCCCAGGCCAGATAAAAGCATTCGCTTCCGTCGTCACGATCCAAGACAGTGCATCATCAAGACCCAAGTGGCGCTTGATGTCTTGCGGGAAAGCCACCGCGTCGGCCACATTGGTCGGCGGTGTGTGTGTGACAGCAAGAACGAGGACCTCGGTATTTCCATGGCTTTCCTTGATGGACAAGGCGAGCACAAGGGCCGGGCGATCCTTCCGGCCTTCTTCCTTCCCTCGGGCATTCTCATCCGCCCAGAGATTGGAATAACGGATGACTGACCCTCGGTCGGGCGTGGTTCCGGTCAATTCTCCTCACTGCCGGCGAGGGTCTCGATGTCCACGAGGAAATTCTCCGGGGTGTCCGCCGCAAGAAATGCTTGCTGATCCCGCTTCTTCAGTCGCTCGTACTCCTCGACCGAGATGAGGACATTGCGCGGCCGTCCGTTCCTTGTGACGACGACCGGCTGACCAAGCGCGATGTCGCTGTAATGCGAAGACTGGCGCACGAGATCTCCGGCGGTGGTTACGACGCGCTCGGCCGCCTTTGCAAGAATGGCGGACCTGCCTGGTGACGGGACGAGAACGTCGACGCGAACCGGATCGGCTGCGCCGCCTTCGGTCTTGTATCGTCTGACACGGTCCTTTTGAGCCATGTCATCACCCATCCCGGATACATCGAAGACGGTGTATCGGGGTTGCGTCATCATGGCCGGGGGGCAGCGCTAAACCCGTCGGAAAATCAAAGACGTATTGATGCCGCCAAAGGCAAAGTTGTTGGACATCAGATAGCCGATGTCCAAGCGTCTTGGCTCGCCCTTCAGATAATCCAGCGCCCCGCAGCGGGGATCGACGGTGTGGAGATTGGCGGTGGGCACGAACAGGCCTTCGCGCATCATCGCGATGGCCAGCCAGGCCTCGATGGCGCCGCAGGCTCCCAGGCTGTGGCCGAAGTGGCCTTTCAGGGAATGGATCGGCGCCTTGTCCCCCAGGACGGCATGGGTCGCCGTCGTTTCGGCGATATCGCCGCCTTCGGTGGCGGTGCCATGGCCGGAGACGAAGCCGATCGCGTCGGGGGACAGGCCGGCATCGTCCAGGGCCAGTCGCAAGGCCCCCGCCATGGTCTCGGCCTGCGGCTGGGTCACGTGATTGCCGTCCGAGTTGCAGCCGAAACCGACGACTTCGGCGTAAATGGTGGCGCCGCGCGCCCGCGCATGGTCAAGCTCTTCCAGGATCAGGGTGCCGGCGCCCTCGCCGATGACCAGCCCGTCGCGGTCGCGATCGAAGGGACGGGGCGTCGTCGCCGGGCTGTCGTTCTTGGTGCTGGTGGCGTAAAGCGTGTCGAAGACGGCCGTGTCGGTGATGTCGAGTTCCTCGGCTCCGCCGGCGATCATGACATCCGCCTTGTTCCAGGCGATCGCCTCATAGGCGTAGCCGATGGCCTGGCTGCCCGAGGTGCAGGCGCTCGATGTCGGGATGATGCGGCCGGTGGCGCCGAAAAACAGGCCGATGTTGACCGCCGCGGTGTGGCTCATCATGCGGATGTAGCTGGTGGCGTTGAGATGGCGCGACTCGCCGTCCTTTTTCAGCTCGTAAAAGCCCAGCACGGAATCGGGGCTGCCGAACGACGAACCGTAGGCGATCCCGGTGCGGCCGTTGCGAACGACCGGATCGTCCCGTAAGCCGGCATCGTCAAGGGCCTGTTCGCAGGCACAGACGGCCAACTGCGCCACCCGCCCCATGGTCCGGGTCTTCTTGCGCGGAAAGCGATCCTCGACGGAAAACCCTTCCACCGGGGCGCCCAGGCGGGTGTTGATGCCACCAAACCGGTCCCAGCCCTCCATCACGCGGATACCGGTCCGCCCCTCGGCAAAGGCGGCCCGG
>Ga0326727_10014040_pt1 | contig 17580 bp, 16 predicted proteins | sample MB2enrmetagenome_FD_207643 | JGI IMG/M metagenome (GOLD analysis project Ga0326727, IMG submission 207643) | Lab enriched peat soil microbial communities from McLean, Ithaca, NY, United States - MB29MY | ecosystem: Environmental > Terrestrial > Soil > Wetlands > Peat | place: USA: New York...
ATTCACCAGCGCCACCCCGCAGCTGGGGCAGACGGTGCGGCCGTCGTACCACCGCCAGCAGTTGACGCAGACCAGCTGTTCGGTCATGTCCCCCGCATGATGCTCCCCCACGCCGGGCGCTTCGCGTGTCGTCACGCCGGTGTCACCGGTCGTTGACGGCCGTGGCGGGCCACACCGGGGCGCCGGGGAGAGCCCGAGCAGGGACCCCGCCTGACGGCCCAGCGGCTGAGTACCATCGCCGGGTGCTCACTGCGTTCCTCTTCATCGTGTGCGAGCCGGGGGCGATCGGGCGCCTCGGCCCGGCCCTGGCCGACACCGAGGGGATCGCCGAGGTCTACACCACCACCGGCTCGGCCGACTTCATCTGCGTGGTGCGGGTGCAGGATCTCGACGCCCTCGCCACCGTCGTCACCCAGCACATCGCCGAGCTGCCCGGCATCGTCCGCACCGACACCCACATGGCGATCCGCTCCTACGGCCGGAGCGACGAGACCGCCGCCTTCGACATCGGGGTGGACTGAGGGATGTCAGCCGGCGCGACCGACGGGCATCCCGAGAGCCGGGCACCCAGCTCCGCCGCCATGACCGGGCAGGAGCGCATGGTCGCCGCGCTCCGCCGCCAGCCGGTGGACCGGACCCCGGTCTGGTTCATGCGCCAGGCGGGGCGCTCTCTCGCCGCCTACCGCGAGCTGCGCGAGCGCTACGACATCCTGACCATCACGCGGACCCCGGAGCTGTGCGCGCGGGTGACCCTGATGCCCGTCGACGAGCTGGGCGTCGACGCCGCCGTCCTCTACGCCGACATCATGCTGCCGCTGGTGGGGATGGGAGTGCCCTTCTCCATCGACCCGGGTCTGGGGCCGATCATCCATGAGCCACTCCGTTCCGCGGCGGACATCGCCCGCCTGGTGGTGGTCGAATCCGCCGAGGAGGCGACCCCCGACCTCTTCGCCGCCATCCGCGGGATCCGTCGCGAGCTCGGTGGAAGAGCCGCCGTGATCGGCTTCGCGGGGGCTCCGTTCACCGTCGCCTCCTACCTGATCGAGGGTCACCCCTCGCGCGACTACGCGCGCAGCAAGGCGCTCATGCACTCCGAACCCGAGCTGTGGGACCGGCTCATGGAGAAGCTCGCCGAGGTGACGGTGCGCTACCTGCGCGCCCAGGTCAGCGCCGGGGTGGATGTCCTCCAGCTCTTCGACTCCTGGGTCGGCGCGCTGAGCCGGCGCGACTACGAGGCCCGGGTGCTGCCCTTCGTCCAGCGGATCTTCGCCGGGGTCGCCGGGACCGGCGTGCCCCGCATCTACTTCGGGACCGGCTGCTCCCACCTGCTCGAGGCGATGGCCGGCGCCGGGAGCGACGCGGTCTCGGTCGACTGGCGCCTCCCCCTCGACGAGGCGTGGCGGCGGATCGGCCCCGACCTGGGTATCCAGGGCAACCTCGACCCGACCGTGGCGCTGGCCCCCTGGCCGGTGGTCGACCGCGAGACCCGGCGGGTGCTGGCCGAGGCGGGTGGCCGTGACGGCCACGTCTTCAACCTCGGGCACGGCGTCCTTCCCGACACCGAGCCCGCCACCCTGCGCCGGGTCGTCGAGCTGGTCCACGAGGAGAGCGCCCGCTGATGGCCTCCCACACCGGGGTCCTGCTGCTCACCTTCGGCTCGGCGGTCACCGCGGATCAGGTCCCCGCCTACCTGCGCAGCGTCCGCGGTGGCGACGAGCCGGATCCGGAGCTGGTCGCCGAGTTCGAGCGGCGCTTCCGCCGGATCGGACGCTCACCGCTCCTGGACATCACCGCCGCCCAGGCCGGCGGGCTGGAGCGGCTGCTGGATGCGCGCCACGGGCCCGGAGCCTTCCGGGTGTCGGTGGGGATGCAGCATTCCGCGCCCTGGATCGCCGACGCCATCGACGCCTTGGTGGCGGAGGGGATCAGCCGGATCCTCGGCATCGTGCTCGCCCCCCAGTACTCCCGGCTCATCCTCTCCGGCTACGAGCACGAGGTCGAGCGGGCGCGCGGCCGGCACCCCGGCCTGGAGATCGCCGTGGCGGGGGCCTGGCACACGGTGCCGGGATGGGTCGAGGGCCTGAGCGACCGGGTCGCCGAAGCCCTCGCCGCCAGCCCGCCCGGGCCGGCGGTCACGGTGGTCTTCACCGCGCACAGCCTGCCGCGCGCCGTGCTCGAGCGCGACCCGGGCTACGTCGACCAGCTCCACCAGACAGTGGACGCGGTCGTCGACCGGCTCCATCTCCCCGAGGGAAGCTGGAGGTTCGGCTGGCAGAGCGCGGGCCATTCACCCGCTGAATGGCTCAAGCCCGACCTGCTCGACATCCTCCCCGAGCTGGCCGCCGCCGGCGCCCGCGAGGTGGTGGTGGCGCCGGTCCAGTTCGTCGCCGACCATCTGGAGACCCTCTACGACATCGACGTCGCGGCCGGCGAGCAGGCGGCCGACAACGGTCTCCGGATGCGCCGCATCGCCATGCCCAACGCCTCGCCGGCGATGATCCGCGGCCTCGCCGAGGTGGTGGAGCGGGAGCTGGCCGACCCCACCACCGCCTAGGTCGGCCGGGGGCGGGGGAAAGGGTAGCCTTACATGGTAAGGTTCGGGCGATGGCAGGCGCGGGCCGATGACCTGGTGGGCCAGCTTCGTCTGCCGGCGCCGCTGGTGGGTGCTGCTCGCCTCCCTGGTCGTCTTCGTGGCCAGCGTCGGCGTCCTCTCCCGCGGCGGATCGCTGAACAACAGCGACACCTTCCACTTCGAGTCCAGCCAGGGCCTGGTCCTGGAGACCAAGCAGCTGCCCACCTCGATCGCCAACGGCTTCGAGATGGTGCTGGGCAGCCCCTCGCTGACGGTGGGAAGCCCGGCGTTCGCCCAGGCGGTGACCAGCGCGCTGGCACCGCTGCGCCGCGATCCGCGGGTCGAGTCGGTCATCCTGCCGCCTCTCGACAGCCCCAGCGCGCAGAGCCCGCTCATCGCCGGCGACCGTCACTGGGTGGCGGCTCAGGTCGGCCTCTACGAGACCAACTTCGATGCCGCCGCCGTCATCTTCCCCAGCCTGCGCGCCGAGGTCCACTCCAGCCTGCTGACGGTGCACGCCGCCGGCGACCTCGCCCTGGACAGCTCCTTCAACATCCGCAGCGAGCAGGACCTGCAGCGCGCCGACGTCTCCATCCCGGCGGCACTCATCCTCCTGGTCATCGTCTTCGGGTCGGTGGTGGCGGCCCTGCTCTGCCTCGGCGTGGGGCTGGTCGCGGTCGCCGGCGGGCTGGCCGCGATGTACATGCTGGCCGCCCACACCGACGTCTCGACCTACGCCCTCAACGTCGTGGTCATCCTCGGCCTCGGCATCGCCATCGACTACTCGCTGTTCATCGTCAGCCGCTTCCGCGAGGAGCTGCGCCGGCAGGCGAGCGTGGAGGCGGCGCTGTCGGTGACGATGCGCACCGCCGGCATCGCGGTCACCTACTCGGGGATCACGGTCGCGGTCGGCGCCACCGCGCTCCTCTTCTACTCAGGAACCATCCTGACCAGCATGGGGCTGTCGGGCAGCTTCGTGGTGCTGGTGGCGATCGTCTACGCGCTCTCCTTCCTCCCCGCGCTGCTCGCCATCCTCGGCGACCGGGTCAACCGCTGGCGCCCGGACAGCCTGCTGCGGCCGTTCCGCCGCAGCGGCGCCGGGCCCGCGCGTCCGGATGCTGACGGCGCCGCCACCGGCTTCTGGTTCCGCCTCGCCAACTTCGTCATGCACCGGCCGGTCGCCGTGCTCGTCCCCTGCCTGGCCCTGCTGCTGCTCGCCGGGTCGCCGCTCGCCAGCCTGCACCTGGCCGAGGCCGACGTCACCCTGCTGCCGCCCGGCGACGATGCCCGCCAGGGCACCGAGCTGCTCACCTCGGAGTTCGGCCAGGGCAACGCCATCGACGTGGTCCTCGACTTCTCGGGCTCGCCCTACGGCGCCGCCAACGTCGCCACCGCCTACGCTCTGGGGCAGCGGCTCACCGCCTTCGCGGGCGTCTCGACGGTGTCCAGCTACGTGAACCTGCCTGGGGTCACCGGGCTCACCGCCTACCAGCAGCTCTACGCGGAGGGCACCGCGGCCCTGCCCGCGACCGCCAAGGCCGAGGTGACCCAGATCACCGGCACCAGCATCGCCGTGCTGCGCACCTACACGCCCTACGCGGTGTCCAGCAACCAGGCTCAGAGCCTGGTCCGGGAGATCCGCGCCCATGACCAGGTCGCCGGGGCCCAGGTGCTGGTGACCGGCGACACCGCCTTCGACATGGACTATGTCCAGTACATGCTCGACCAGACCCCCTGGGCGGTGGTGTACGTGATGGTGACCACCTTCCTCCTCCTCGCCGTCCTGCTCCGCTCCGTGGTCCTTCCCCTCAAGGCGGTGCTCATGAACCTGCTCTCGCTCTCGGCCGCCTTCGGGGCCCTGGTCTTCATCTTCCAGCAGGGCCATCTGAGCGGCCTGCTGGACTTCAGCCCCGAGCCGCTCGACCCCACCATCCCGGTGCTGATCTTCTGCGTCGTCTTCGGCCTGTCCATGGACTACGAGGTCTTCCTGCTCACCCGGATGCGCGAGGCCTGGGAGGAGCACGGCGACAACCGGCGCGCCGTCGCCGCCGGGCTGCAGGCGAGCGGCCGGCTGGTCACCGGCGCGGCCGCCATCATGGTCACCGTCTTCGCGGTCTTCGGGCTGGTGTCCTCGGTGGTGATCATCAAGGCCCTGGGCCTGGGCATGGCGATCGCCATCTTCGTGGACGCGACCGTGGTCCGCGCCCTGGTGGTGCCGGCCCTGATGCGCCTGATCGGCCCCGCCAACTGGTGGGCACCGCGCTGGATGCGCCGGCGCACGGCCCGGGCGGGGAGATCCGCATCCGCGTAGGCGGGGCGGGGCAGGGAGAGCGATGCCGCTGACGCGCCGGGGACGCCGCCGCCGGGCCCTGGCCCGGCCGTTCCCCCAAGTCTGGCGTGATCTGCTCACCCAGAGCGTGACCCACTGGTCCCGGCTCGACGAGGGCGAGCGGCACCGTCTCGAGGAGCTCGTCCGCCTTCTCCTCGCCGACAAGCTGTGGGAGGCGTCGCGGGGATTCCGGCTCACCGACGAGATGCGCGTGGTGATCAGCGCGATGGCGTGCCTGCTGATCCTGGGGCTCGACTACGACTACTACCACCGGGTGACCTCCATCATCGTCTCGCCCACCACGGTTGTCCTCGAGGGCGATCGCCACATCGGTGGAGGCATCTACAGCGACGAGCCACAGGCGATCATCGGCGAGGCTCGTGCCGATGGCCCCGTCCTCATCGCCTGGGACGCCGCTCGTACTCAGGCGCTCCATCCCGAGGGTGGGCGCAATGTCGTGTACCACGAGTTCGCCCACAAGCTCGACATGCTGGACGGCACCATCGACGGGACGCCGCCGCTCGAATCCCACGCTCAGTACCGGCGCTGGGTCGCGGTCTGCAACGCGGAGTACGAGGCGCTGCAAAGGGGCGGCGGCGGGGGCCTTCTGGATCCGTACGGCGCGGTCAACACCGGCGAGTTCTTCGCCGTGGTCACCGAGGCCTTCTTCGACCGGCCGCTGGAGCTGGAGGAGGAGAAGCCGGAGCTGTACGCGGTGCTGCGCGACTTCTACCGGCAGGACCCCGCGTCCCGCGAGCGGCGTTACGGCTAACCTTCTCGGCGGCGACATGCGGATCAGAATGGCGACGGCGGCGGACGCGGAGGCGGTGCGGGCGATCTATGCCCCCATCGTCGAGACGACGACCATCTCCTTCGAGTACGCGGTGCCCACCGTGGCCGCGATCGCCGAGCGGATCACCGAGCGGCAGCCCGGCTACCCGTGGCTGGTGGCGGAGCGGCACGGTGGCATTGACGGTTACGCGTACGCGGGCCGCTTCGCAGCGCGTTCCGCCTATGCCTGGTCGGTCGAGACCAGCCTGTACGTTGCCGAGGCGGCACGGCGTCGCGGCGTCGGCCGCGGGCTGTACACCGCGCTGTTGGGGATCCTGGCGGCGCAGGAATATCGACGGGCGTTCGCCGGCATCGCCCTGCCCAACCCAGCCAGCGTGGCCCTGCACGAGAGCATGGGCTTCACCCTGTCGGGCGTCCACCGCGAGGTGGGCTGGAAGCTGGGAGGCTGGCACGACGTGGGATGGTGGCAGCGACCGTTGCAGGCCTCCGGTGGTGAGCCCCGACCGCCGCTGCCCTTCACCGGCCTGCCGGCGGGCGTCCTGGACGCGGCGCTGGCCGCCGGAGCTGCCCTGCTCGGGTGATCCTGTTTCCCCGTCTCACCGTGGCCGGCCCGCCACGAGTGAGGATTGGAGGTCGCGCTCCCGACGCCGAGGCTCCGCTACGCAGGCGGTGCCAGTCGATCGAGAAGCGGGGCGAAGCCCTGATAGAAGGGCGGGTTCCCCGGTTCGAATGCCTCCACCTCGCCGTTGTCGAGAGTGCCGCACCCGCTGTCCGCGTACCAGAGATCGACGTCCTGGCGTCCCGGGTACGCGAAGGCCAGCAGCGAGGCGCTGCCGAGGTCGTCGGGGCACGCCGCCATCCCGGTGGGACGGGCGAGGGAGACGGCGGCAATCGACGTGGCAAGCCGGCGTGAGGTCTGCGTGCCCAGAACCACCTGACGATAGAGGGTGCGCCCCGAGAGCGGCAGCACCGACGGACCACCGTGGTTGCCCTTGTATCGACAGATGAGCCCGGCGACAGGGTTGGGGGGCACGAGCTGGCTGCTCAGACCAGTCCCCGTGTTTCGCACGTCTTCCCAGTCGCTCAGGGACGTCGGGCAGCCTGCGCTGACATCGACATGGACCTGCGGGATCCGGGCCACGATGCTCCACAGCGTCACCGAGCCGCACCCGACCAATCCCATGACAGCCGCGCTGACCATCGCCGTGAGACGGCACCGGGGGAGCCGCGTCACCCCCGGGATCCTCGTCCATCGTGGCTGGCGATGGCTGGCGAGGCCGGCCATGAGGAGATCCGCCCGGCCACGGCCGTGCCGCGCACGGCAGCAGCCTGCTAGGCGGGTGTCGCCGCTCGGGTGGTCACCGCCGAACCGGTGACCTCGGTCGTGACCGGGGCGCCCTCGCCGCCGCGGGCCTCGCGCACCCGCCGGCTGTACTCCTCGACCAGGCTCCGGGCGCGCGCCTCGTCCCCCACCGAGGCCACGATGTGGCAGGCGGGCTCGTCGGGGTCGGGCCGGACCAGCACGAAGCCGTCGTCCACGAACACCTTGATGCCGTCGACGAGATCCACCGCCTGCTCGCGATGGTCCTCGAGGAGCGCGCGCATCACCCGCCCCTTGGCCTCCCAGGGGACGAACTCGGTGGCGGTGAGGTGCGTGGCGTGGGGCAGGCGAGCGATGGCCACGGAGAGCAGCTCGCCGTCCACGGCGCGCAGCTCGAGCAGCTTGATCAGCGTGTACATCCCATCGAAGGCGCCCAGGAAGTTGGGCCAGACGAACCCGCCCTCGCCGTCGGTGGCCAGGCAGGCGTCCGGCGCGGTCGCGGCACGGAGCACCTGGTTGGGCTCGCCGATGGTGGCCACGAAGCTGGAGCCCTGCTCCTCGACCAGGCTGCGAACCCAGTGCGGGGAGCTGGCCGGGGCCAGCATCACCCCGCGGTGCGTCCACCACCGCGCCAGCACGCCGAAGAGCTGGTAGGCGGTGAGGACGCTGCCCCGGTCGTCGATGACGCTGAGCCGCTCCCCGGTGGCGTTGAAGAAGCAGCCCAGGTCGGCCTGGACGGTGCGGGTGATCAGCGCCGTCTCCTCGGCGACGGTACGATGGCGCGGCCCCTCGGCGACCCCGGCGTTGAGGGGCACGGTGGTGACGCCGAGCCGGTGGAGGACCTCGGGCAGGACCTGGGACGCCTGGCTGTAGTCGTAGTCGATGACCAGCCGGAAATGGGCGCCACGGATCGCCTCGGCGTCGACGTTGCTGACCAGATGCTCGATGTAGTCGGGCAGCGCCGTGAAGTGCTCCTCGATGTCGCCCATCTCGTAGAAGGCGGCGCGCCGGAAGTCCTCCCGGAAGTAGAGGTTCTCGAGGTGGCGCTCCGCCCGCTTGTCGATGGGCAGACCGTCGCGGTCGAAGAAGCGGATGTCAGCGGAGCGCTGGTCGAGGGGCGAGACCAGGACGTGGATGCCCGCCGCGGACCGGCCGTACCGGGTCGCGAACTGGGTCACCGGCACCGGCAGCTCGTCGAGGTCGCGCACCTGGGCGCCGCCGCTCACGATCCCGGAGACGATCGCCCGCTTGATCATCCGCGAGCTGCGCGCATGGTCACGGGCCACCGCGATGGCGGCTCCCCGGGGCAGGGTGGCGGCGAAGGCGGCGCCCAGCCGGGCGCAGAACTCCGGGGTGAGCTCGACGTTGATCAGGCCGGTCATCCCCCACGACGAGAAGAGGCCCCGGCGCCACTCCCCCGCCCAGACCACCGACTCGTTGACGTTGGCCCCGGGCTCGATCTCCTTGTGGGGCCAGATCCGGACCCCGGCCTGGATCCGGGATCCCTGGCCGATGACGCAGTCGTCGCCGATCACCGCACCCTCTTCCACCAGGGTGTTGTTCTTGATGGTCACGCCGCGGCCGACGACCGCTCCCGAGAGCCGGCACCCCTCGCCGATGTAAGCGTGCGGCCAGATCACCGAGCTGGCGACCAGGGCGTTGTCGTCGATCACCGAGTACTTGTCGATGACCACCGGACCGGTGATGTGGGTCCCCGCCTTGAGCTTGACCTCGTCGCCGAGGTACGCCGGCCCCTCGATCACCGCGCCCAGCCCCCGTTCCACGTCCTCGCCGGTCCAGATGTTGCCGTCATGGTGGCCGGAGATGTGGCAGCGCACCCGGCCCGCGAGGGCGTCCCAGTTGGCCTGGAGAAAGGAGGGGATGTTGCCGATATCGCACCAGTAGCCCTCGGCGACGAAGCCGAAGAGGGGCTCGCCGTCGTGGAGGAAGCGGGGGAAGACGTCCTGCGACCAGTCGACGCTGGCGCCGGGCTCGATCCGGTCCAGGACCTCGGGCTCGACCACGTAGATCCCGGTGTTGACGTGGTCGGAGAACACCTCGCCCCAGGACGGCTTCTCCAGGAAGCGCTCGACCCTCGAATCGGAACCGGTGATCACCACGCCGTACTCGAGCGGGTTGGGGACCGAGGTGAGCACGATGGAGGCGAGCGCGCCCCGCTCGCGATGCTCGGCGATCACCCGGGAGAGGTCGATGTCGGTGAGGCAGTCGCCGCTGATGATCACGAAGGTGTCGTCGAGGAGATGGGCCGCGTTGCGGACGCTGCCGGCCGTTCCCAGGGGACGGTCCTCGACGACGTAGTCGATGGCCATGTCGAGATCGGCGCCGTCGCCGAGCCGGTTGCGGATGTCAGCACCGAGGTAGTGGAGGGTGACCACCACCTCGGAGATGCCGTGATCGCGGAGCAGGCGCAGGTTGTGCTCGATCACCGGCGTTCCCACCACCGGCACCATCGGCTTGGGATACTGGCTGCTGAGCGGCCGGAGCCGGGTGCCCTCGCCGCCGGCCATCACGACCGCCTTCACCAGCCCACCTCGGGCCCGGGCGGAGCGTAGGCGAGGGCTCGATCCTCCAGCCACCTGGCCAGCGCGTCCGTCTCCTCCGGCCTCTCCGCCACCGCCGCCACCATCGCCGCCAGCACCCCCTGGGGAGCGGTGAGCTGGTAACCGTCGAGCCGGAGCTGGCAGAGCAGGGCGAGCATCGCCACCTGGCGGCCCAGGGGTCCGGGGGCCAGACCGGCCATCGCGGCGGTGAGCCGCGCGGAGCGGTCGAAGGCGGTGCGGGGCGAGGCCGGCGGATCCTCGGCGAGGCCGTCGATCAGCGCGGTGACGGCGGCGGGGTCGAGAGGAGCGGCCGGCTCCCCGCGGCGGCGCGCGGCGACCAGGTGGATCAGGCTCAGGTCGGCGGCCCGGAGGGCGGGGCCCGCGGTCACCTGCCCACCTCGTCGATCGCCTCGGGGAATAGGACGAGCGCCTCGCAGAGAGCGTCGACCAGCCCGGGGGTCAGGTCCGGGAGAAGCGGGGCGAACTCGGACTCCTCGAGTCCGAGATCGGCGGCGCGCCGCTCCTCCTCCACGCCCTCAGCCTAGTGCCCGGAGGACCGGGGTTGGGCGGCGGAGCCGGCCCGGCGCCGCCCGCCGGCACGCGCGGTCGGGGACCGGAGCCGGGAGACCCGGCCGTCGGGGCTCAGCGCCTGCTGGTGGAACGACATGTAGCGGAGCCGCTCGAGCAGTCCCTCGAGCACCGCCGGCCAGGCGAAGTCGCGGGCGTCGCGCCGGGCCGCGCGGCGCAGCCGCCGGGCCAGCGCCGGACGGTCGACCAGCCCCCGCAGAGCGGCCGCCACCTCGGCGCCGTCCTCGCTCTCGACGACGATGGCGTTGCCGTAGGGGCGGGCGTACTCCTCCCCGGTGGCGCCGACCATGGCCACCCCACCCGCCGCCATCGCCTCCAGCCCGACCAGGCCGAAGGGCTCGTGGCCGGAGTTGGCCAGCACGGCGGTGGCGGCGAGGAAGATCTCCGGGAGCACGCCCTCGGGGAGGAAGCGGCAGAGGTTGACCACCGGGGCACCGCGGCTCTCGACGAGCGCCCGGACCACCCCGCCGGTGTCGTCGACGGGTTCGAACCAGTCACAGACCGCGAGCCCGTGATGGCGGGCCCGCCCCAGCACCTCGGCCCCGTGGGATTCGATGCCGCCGCGCATCAGGAGCCGGGCGGGGAGGCCCTCGGCGCGCAGCTCGGCGATGGCGTCGATCGCCTGGATCCAGCGCTTGTCGGGGGTGAAACGCCCGATCTTGAAGGCCAGGCAGGGTGTCCCGGCGGCGCTCCGGATCGCCGCCGTCGCCGCCGGGTCAGGGGCCTGCAGGGCGCTCATCGGGATGCCGTTGGGGATGACCACCGGATTGATCCCGTAGCCGAGCATCAGCTGCTTCATGTAGCGGCTGACGGTCGTCGTCGAGGCCACGTAGCCGAGCGCCCGCCAGTCAATCTCGTCCCAGCCGAAGCGGTTGTTGGCGTTCCAGAGCAGGACGGCATGCCGGCGCAGCCCCATGGCGTGGAGGCGGTCGCTGAGCCGGCGGCAGAAGGAGGCGGTGTGCCACTCCTCGCAGAGCACGGCGACCACCCGGTGACGTCCGACCGCGGGGACGATCACGCGCTCGATCAGGGCGTCGGGCAGGGTCCGCTCGAGCGCGTCCAGCTTGGCCCGTTCGCCCTGGTAGACGCCGCTCGGGCAGTGGCGGCTCACCTCCTGGCACCAGCGCAGCAGACGCACCCCCTCCGAGGTCTCCTCGGGGGGCAGCCCCGGGTCGCCGACGAAGACCAGCGTGGTCGCGTAGCCGGCCGCCGCGAACGCCCGGGTCAGCTCTCGCGCGCGGACGCCGAGTCCCCCGGCGAGGCTGTAGCGGTCCGGACCCTCGAAGGAGACCATGACCACCTCGAGGGTCTCAGGGGTCAACATCGTGTCTCAAGTATTCCAGTCGAAGGCATGACAGGGACGGTTCGTCGGCGTACGCTGTGAGATGCGTCGAGTGACACCACGAGACTCGGCTGGGCTCTTCGTGGCGAGGCAAGGCCATGGCCGGCACCAAGCTGATCTCCACGCGCCTGACGGTTTGCGTCGCCTGCGGCCATGAGTCGCGTGTGGTGGCATCGACATCCGACGAAGTGATCAGCCGGTGCTATGCGTGCGGTGACGTGACTCGCACCCCCCACCGCGTCCAGCCCGCCTGGTCGGCGACGGCCAGCCTCCGCGGCCACCGCGTCCCCCCCAGCGAGCATCCCGCCCCGGCCGAGCCCCTCCAGACCGGCGCCCCCGACCGGCTCGCCGGCTAGGAGCCGGGGGCGCGGCGGCGCCCGGTTGGCAGACCGCCGACCCGCGCGGCTACCATCACCGCCGATGACCGAGGCCCCTGACCCGACCGGGTCGGTTCCGCTGCGGATCGCGGTCCCCCGCGAGCGCCAGCCCGGCGAGCGCCGGGTGGCACTGGTACCCGCATCGCTCCGACCCCTGCTGCGCGCCGGGCTCGCCGTGGCGGTGGAGGCGGGGGCCGGTGAGCTCGCCGGCTATCCGGACAGCGCCTACGCCGAGGCGGGGGCCAGCGTCGCCGCCAGCCTGGGCGAGCTGCTCGCCGGCGCCGAGGTGGTCCTCCACATCGGTCCCCCCTCGGACGAGGAGATCGAGGGGCTGGCCATGGGCACCACCCTGGTGGGCCTGCTCCGGGCGACCTCCAACCTGCCCCTCCTCGAACGCCTGGCGCGGCGCGGGGTCGACGTCCACAGCCTGGAGCTGCTCCCCCGGATCACCCGCGCCCAGGACATGGACGTCCTCTCCTCCATGGCCACGGCCGCCGGCTACCACGGGGTGCTGATGGCGGCCGTCCGCCTGCCCCGCTTCATGCCGCTGCTGATGACCGCCGCCGGCACGGTGCGCCCGGCGCGGGTGCTGGTGGTGGGCGCCGGGGTCGCCGGCCTCCAGGCCATCGCCACCGCGCGCCGCCTCGGCGCCGTGGTCGAGGCCTTCGACGTCCGCCCCGTGGTCCGCGAGCAGGTGGAGAGCCTGGGCGCCCGTTTCGTCGACATCGGGGTGGAGGCGGCCGAGACCGGCACCGGCTATGCGGCCCAGCTGAGCGGGGAGGCCGAGGAGCGCGAGCGCGAGGTCCTCAGCCGGCACGTCGCCGATGCCGACTGCGTGATCACGACCGCGCTCGTCGCCGGCCGCGACGCTCCCAAGCTGATCAGCGCTGCCATGGTGGCGGCGATGCGCCCCGGCTCGGTCATCGTCGACCTCGCCGCCGAGGGCGGTGGCAACTGCGAGCTGACCAAGCCCGGTGATGAGGTCGAGGTCTCCGGTGTGGTGATCTGCGGCCAGACCGACCTGGCCAGCCGGATGGCCACCGACACCAGCCAGCTCTACTCCGGCAACATCGCGCGCTTCGTGCAGCTCCTGGTCCGCGACGGCAAGGTGTCCGACGACCTGGACGACGAGATCCTGGGCGCCACCTGCGTCGTCTACCAGCGTGCCCTCCGCGGTGCCGCCGCCCCCCGGACCGAGCCGGCCGCCTAGGAGCCTCATGTCCCAGACCGACCTCGTCCTGATCGGCTTCTTCATCTTCGTGCTGGCCGTCTTCCTGGGCATCGAGCTGATCAGCAAGGTGCCCTCGCTGCTCCACACCCCGCTGATGTCGGGGACCAACTTCATCCACGGCATCGTGGTCATCGGAGCGATCACCATCGCCGCCTCGGTGCACGGCACCCTGGCCGCGGTGATCGCGGTGGCCGCCATCTTCCTGGGCACCCTCAACGTGGTCGGCGGCTGGGTGGTCACCGACCGCATGCTGGGCATGTTCAAGGGCAGCGGCCGGCCGCCGGCCCGCCCGGCCCCGGAGCCACCGGCGGCCGCGGCGCCCCCCGAGGAGAAGGCCTGATGCAGGTGAGCCTGCCCCCCGACTGGGTCCTGCTCGGCTACCTGGTCGCGATCGTCTGCTTCATCCGCGGCATCAAGATGCTGACCTCGCCGCGAACGGCCCACATGGGCAACCGCGTGGCCGGGGTCGGGATGCTGATCGCCATCGGGATCACCCTGGGCGACTTCCACAGCGGCTGGCAGTACATCATCCCCGCGGTGGTGGTCGGCGGCGTGATCGGGGTGGTGGCGTCGCGCCGGGTGGCGATGACCGCGATGCCCCAGATGGTGGCGCTCTTCAACGGCATGGGCGCGGGCGCCGCGGCGCTCATCGCCCTCGGCGACTACCACGGCATCACCGCCGCCCACCAGAGCCTGACCGTCATCGACTCGGTGACCATCCTGCTCAGCTGCCTGATCGGCAGCATCAGCTTCAGCGGCAGCCTGATCGCCTTCGCCAAGCTCCAGGAGTGGATGCGGGGGACACCGATCACCTGGCCGCTGCAGTACTGGATCAATGCGCTGGTGCTGGGGGCGCTGGTGGGGATCGGCATCGCGATCACCATCGGCGGGGGCAACACCGACCTGATGATCGCCTTCGTGGCCGGGGCGCTGCTGCTCGGGGTCATGGCCGTCCTGCCGGTGGGCGGCGCCGACATGCCGGTGATCATCTCCCTGCTGAACTCGTTCACCGGGACGGCGGCCGCCGTGACCGGTTTCGTGATCGGCAACTACGCGCTGGTGGTGGCCGGCGCCCTGGTCGGGGCGTCGGGGTCGATCCTCACCCTGCTGATGAGCCGGGCGATGAACCGCTCGCTCGGCAACGTCCTCTTCGGCGCCTTCGGCAAGACGGCGGAGGGGGGGCCGGCGGGAGCGGTGCTGCCGCCGGGCAAGACCATCCGCGAGACCACGCCCGAGGACCTCGCCGTGCTGCTCGCCTACTCCCAGCAGGTGATCTTCGTCCCCGGCTACGGCCTGGCCGTGGCCCGGGCTCAGTACGAGGTCAAGGAACTCGCCGACCAGCTCAAGGCGCGGGGGGTGCGGGTGCTCTACGCCATCCACCCCGTCGCCGGCCGGATGCCCGGGCACATGAACGTCCTGCTCGCCGAGGCCGACGTCCCCTACGACGAGCTCAAGGAGATGGACCAGGTCAACCCCGAGTTCCCCCGCACCGACGTCGCCGTGGTGATCGGGGCCAACGACGTCGTCAACCCCGCCGCCCTCAACGATCCCTCCAGCCCCATCTACGGCATGCCCATCCTGCGGGCCGACCAGGCCAAGACGGTGGTGGTCCTGAAGCGGAGCATGAGGCCGGGCTTCGCGGGCATCGAGAACGACCTCTTCTACCACGACAACACCCTGATGCTGTTCGGCGACGCCAAGGACTCGCTGACCAAGCTGGTGGCCGAGGTCAAGGCGCAGGCGGCGGGCTGACCGCCGATGTCAGCGGCGGGAGCTGAACCGCGGCTTCACCAGCGCCAGATCGCGGCCGCGCTGCCGCCCAGGATCAGGTCGCGTTCCGCATCCGTGAGGCCGGCGCCGTCGAGGAAGCGGCGGTAACGTTCCATCCCGAGCAGCGGGAAGTCCGTGCCGAGCACGATCCGGCCAGCGCCGATCAACGAGACGGCGTCGCGCAGCGCGCTGGGGCGATAGAGGTGGGGCAGGGCGGCGGTGTCGAACCAGAGCGTCGCGCACAGCTCGGCCACCTCGGGCATGTGCGCGTAGAAGGGCAGGCCTCCGCCGAGGTGGGCGGCCACCAGGCGGAGGCCGCGGGCGCGCTCGAGGAGGCGGACCAGCCGGTCCGGGGTGGCGGTTCCCTTGCCCGGGTAGGCGTGGCCCACGGGCTCGCTGCAGTGGAGGGTCCAGGGCAGGTCGAGCTGAGCCGAGACCGCGGCCAGCGTTGAAAGGGCGTCGCCGTCGAGGGCGAATCCCTGGGCGTCGGCGTTCAGCTCCCCCACGCCGCGGAGGCCCAGGCGGGCGCAGCGGCGGAGCTCGGCAGCCGCCCCGGGGTCGGCCGGCTGGACGACGGCGCAGCCCACCACCCGGCCGGGGTGGCGGTGCATGAGCTGGGCCGCGAAGTCGTTGGCCTCGGCGCAGAGCCGCGGGTCGGCGAACGGCCAGGTGAAGACCACGGCCCGGTCGATGCCCGCGGAGTCGAGGTGCTCGAGCAGGTCGTCCTCACCGGCCAGGCGCCGCTCCCCGGCGTGGCAGGCGGCGAACCAGGGATCGGCGGCGGCCACCCGCGCGATATCGCGGCGCACCCGCTCGGGCATGACATGGACGTGAGCGTCCACGACGGCGGCGCTCACGAGTAACCCCGCACGTCGTAGACGGTGGTGCCCGGCGCCGATGCGACCACCGGAAGAGCCTGCTGCCCCCACCAGGCGATCCCGGCGGCCGGGAAGGTCTGGTTGACCTCCACGTAGCTGACCCGGTAGCGGTGGAGAACGTCGAGGATCGCCGGGCACGCTCCGAGGGCGGTGGAGCCGCAACCCTCCGTGGCGGTCTGCACGTCGGTCAGGCGCTGCCCGTAGTCGAGCCCGTAGCTCCACAGCCAGGGGTAGAAGTCGAGCACCACGGGGCGACCGGTGAGCATCGGCACCGGGTCGAAGTAGTCGTTGGTGCTCGCTGAGATGAGGAAGACCGCGTTGGTGGCGGTCGCGGTGTCGAGGGTGGCGGCGAGCTGCACGTCCGCCGCCGAGGCGACGACGTAGGGACCGGTCACCGAGGCTGCGGGTGGCGTCCAGGGCAGCAAGCGGAGCACCGCCAGAGTGCCGGTGGCGAGCACGCTGCCGGCCAGGAGGACGGCCAGGATGCGCCGCCAGAAGCCCGTCCAGAGCCAAACGGTGATCGCCGCCACCGCCAGGGCGACCCCCAGGTACCAGTAGACGAGCAGCTTGGTGTTGTCCCAGTCCCAGCTCTGGAAGACGACGATGTTGCAGAGCACGAAGACGGGGATGCAGGCAAGGAAGAAGCGCAGCAGGGCGGGCGGGAGGACGACGAGGATCCGGGTGGCGGCTCCGCCCAGGGAGCGGCCCCCGAACCTCCGCGCCGCCACCAGCAGCACCGCCGCCAGGCTGAGCGGCACCGCCACCCCGAGGTTGATCAGCCAGAACCCCCAGAAGGTGCCGGTGAAGGGAAGGCGCAGGGTGTCGGCGACCACGGTCCCGACCGCCCCCAGGGTGATGGTGTGCCCGAGCGATGCGGTGCTGAACGTGCCCGACGCCCAGCCCGGCTCGAACCATGGGTACTGGTTGCCGAGCAGGGCCGACCCGTGGGGCGCCAACACCAGCTCGACCAGCCGCGGGGCGGCGACCAGCGCGGCCACTCCGGCGAAGAGCAGCCAGGCCCGGCGCCATCGGAACGCCGCCAGGCCGGCGGCGATGATCACCACGGCGAAGAGGCTCTGCACGTGGATCACGGGGAGCAGCCCGACCAGGGCGCCGGCCACGGCGACATCCACGAGCCGGGCGCGGGCCCGCTCGAAGGCCGCGAGGAGCAGGACCAGGGCGGCCAGCACCACGTCGAATCCCTCCATCAGGGTCCGCTGGGGCAACCACCAGGCGAAGAGCGGCGTGTACCACTGCTGGTCGGAGAAGACGGGGGTCGCGGAGTTGGGCGCCGAGGTCATGCCGTCGAAGCTGGTGGGCTGGTCGGCGACCACCCCGGGGAGGGCGTGCAGGGTGCCGGCGGTGATGCCCACCCCGGTGAGCGGGTTGGTGACGGCGTAACCGGCGCTGCACTCGGCAGCCGGATAGCCGGCGTCCGTGCAGGCGTCGTGAAAGGCGCCGACGAAGCCCAGGCCACCGCCCAGGAAGCAGATCACCACGGCGAGCACGCCCACCGACCGGCGCGCCCCCAGCCGCTCGGCGAAGCTGACCACCAGCACGACCAGCGCCACCGCCAGGATGACCTGGGGCAGCCAGAGCGACAGCCCGTCGGGGAGCCCCAGGCGCATCAGCATCCCCGAGGTGAAGTCGGGGAGAAAGGGGTAGTAGAGCGGGGTCCCGCTCATGATCGGGTTCTGGGGCGGGAGGTTCTGGGCCGTGCTGAAGGTGGACGCGGTGATCAGGTGCTGGGCCCAGTCGGGGATCCAGTAGCCGGTGACCAGGTCGCCGGCCGCGTCCTGGTACATGGTCCGGCTGAGCA
>Ga0326727_10014041_pt1 | contig 17578 bp, 18 predicted proteins | sample MB2enrmetagenome_FD_207643 | JGI IMG/M metagenome (GOLD analysis project Ga0326727, IMG submission 207643) | Lab enriched peat soil microbial communities from McLean, Ithaca, NY, United States - MB29MY | ecosystem: Environmental > Terrestrial > Soil > Wetlands > Peat | place: USA: New York...
CGTTATTGAAGCCAAAATAGCTGAAGACGACGGCACCGCCCGGGACAAGGTAACGCGCATCCAGCATTTGGGACAGCTCAGCCTAGAGGGAGCGCCAGCCGGCCAGCAGAAATACCAGGTTATCGCTTGCATCGCTGGTCGCGGCTTCCGCGTGCGCGCAGAAGACATGAAGAAGATGCTCCTCGCAACCAGAGGGAAGGTCTTCACCCTCAAGACCCTCGACCGCTTGGTCGAGTGCTCCAACCTGGTAAAGTTCAAGACCAAGCGACCCTGACCCGCCGCCCCGCCCGCTGCGGCGCCCCCCATTGTCCCCGTAGTCTTGTGGTCCGCGGTCCCGCTGTCTCATCGTCCCATTTCTGGTCTCCGCTTTCAGCTTTCAGGTTTTCAGCTTTTCCCATCTGCCCCTTCACCATTCAAATTCCGGCAGGCCGTCTGCATCCCCCGACCCCGCATCAAAACGCACGTACGGAATCCGCTGGCGATAAAGCGCCCGGAAGATGCGGAGGAACGCGCTGGAGAACCCGAACTGCCTAAGTTCGGCGATTTGCCTCCGGTGGTTCCCACTGTCCTGCAAGACGGCGAAGATATCGCCCGGAGATTCGCTCTCCGCGTCCTCTGGATCAATACAAGCAACGTGGCCCGGAGCGTCCAACCGACCGATCAGGCCCCCATCTTCTTTCGTGATGTGCTTCGTTGATACGTCAGCCACTTGGTAAATATCGAATTCTGGCTCTTTCATATCATCTAACTTCCGTCCACAGTTCAACGGGAAGGCAAACGAACAACCGCGAATCCGCCTCTCCGCTCTCCGATTTCTGCTTTCTGCTTTCAGGATTTCTGCTTTTATCATCCGTCCGCTCCGGCGCCCATGCCGCTTGAACCGCTCAACTTCCCGCTCTTGCAACAGGTGATCCCTGCCGTGCTTCTCCGCGGCCAACCGCTTTTCCTTTATCAACTGCCTTACCCGCACCGGCGTAACACCCAGGATCTGAGCGGCCTCTTTCGTAGTGACCAGGCTCATCTCACCCAAAGTTGTACGCCCCGTTGACGCACCAATCAACCGTATTCAGACCGCGAAGCGCACGCGACCACAGCAACAGAAGGCCTCCGTTTGCCTTTAGATTCAACCCCCGCCGCCAGCCCCGCCGGCTTGTTTCCCATTTCAGCTTTCAGCTTTTCAGCTTTTCAGCTTTTCCGCTGTGCTACAGCTCCCCCAGCCGCCGCGCCACCTCCGCGATCTCAGAAATGACCAACACCCCTTCCTCCGTGGCCTGCGCGACAAACTTCCCGTCCGGGCTGAAGCCGTACAAATAATTCCGAGTCCAATCCGTCGTCACCATGGGCAGCATTTTGTCCGGCTTGAAATGGCCCAGGTAAACCCAGCCCCGTCCGTCAAGGCCATGCCCCATGGGACCCAAAGCACTGCAGCCCGCCGGCAGAGTGGACCCCTCTTTGAAACCCTCAAATTCAACCAGCTTACACCGATTGGGACTGCTAGAATCGTAATAGGCAAACCGTCGCCCTGAAGGGTCCAGACGTACCCCTAAACCACCTCCGGAGCGGGCAGAGCTGGCTCTCCACAGTTCCCTTCCCTCCGTATCGTAAGCACGTAACACGCCCTTTGTTGGATTCCCGGGCCTTTCCCACACCAGGAACCGCCTCCCACCGGGCGCCAGCGCCAAACCGTATGTCCTCCAGCTTCGATCGCTTTGTTCATGCAAGAGCCTCGGCGTTTCCTGGTCCCCGAGTTGGTAGAGCCGCCAGCGCGTGGCATGGTCCTTGTCGGGGTCCTCTCGACGCAACAGTAAGAGGCGGCCCGTTTCATCGAACTGCAGTTGGTCCCAAAACCCATCCGGCAGCGCCCAACGCCGCAGGGTCTTCCCGGTGGCCATATCGTAAAGGCAGGCCTCGTGCCAGCTCGCAAAAGCAAATCTCTCCGCCCGCGAGTCAAAGCAGCCTCCAGCCATATCAGCGAGTTCCCCCGGCGGCACCGCCAGCAGGAAGCGCAGCCGGCCACGCGGCACGTCCCAGATCGCCACCTGCCAGTCGTCGCTCAACCCGGCAACCCACTGGGTGTCAGACGAAAACCAGATTTGGTGGATTGGCGCCGTAAGGCCCCGCAGCACTTGAACACCTCGAGGAGCGTCCAATTCCCAGAGAGCAACCGCGGCTCGTGATGAGGCTGCGTCACACCCGTGAAGGATCCGGTTCCCTTCCGCGTTAAAGGCCAACGCGCGGCAGTCTGAGCTCGAATCCCCAAATAAGCGCAGCAACAGCCGCCCTGACCCGACGTCCCAAAGGTGCGTGTCTTGCCGCCCGGCTGAGGCGAGAGTTATTCCCTGGGGGTCGAAGGCGAGGGATTGCACGTTCCACGTAGAGCCTCGGAAGAAACAACGCGGCAGGCGAATCCCCAAGTCCCAAACCACAATGCCCGTCCCGGCATCCGCCACCGCCAGCAGCCAGGAATTGCTCCGGACTTCTGACCCATAGCGCACCAAAGGATCACGAGCAAAGGCCAGTGCCTGAACCGAACCTCCCCGCGAGGCCGGTGGCAGCGTGGCGGTCGGCTCCATGCCCGGGACGGCCACAAGCCGGGTTGTCCCATCTTTCATGCCCAGAGCCAGCAAAGAGCCGTCTGGGCTGAACTCCATCTGTGAAGGATCACCCTCCGTATCGCCCAGACAATCTCCCGTCGCGGTGTCCCAGGTCTTGACATGATTTCCCAGACCCGCGGCCACTCTGCTGCCGTCGGTCGTGACCGCGAGCACGGGTGGATTTCCTGTGCCGTATGGGTTGTCGTACGGGAGCTGCCAGCGGATTGCCGCAGTACGAGCATCGCGCAGCACAAGCGTGTTGCTCAGGGCCACAAACTGCATGGGCGCGCCATCCGGTGCCCAACAAACCGGGCCCTCGCCGCGAACCGGGAGTTCCGTCTTTATTCCATTTGTGTCCAGGAGCAAGACTGGCCCGTTGTCCGCTCCCCCGACCACGGCCTCACCTTGTTTGCTGAATGCCGCCGAAGTGCCCACCGCATCCATATGAATTCTTACCGGATGCGCGTCCAGCCCGGCAAGCATCGCCACGCCTTGCTCCAGCACTTCTGCGTCGTTTCCGAGTGCCGCCGCGCGTTTGAGCCGGGGCCAGTTGTTGGTGAACCAGCCGCTTTCGTGCAGCCAAGCCGTTCTGGCGATTCTGATCTCTCTAAGTTCGCGCCTCTGGTTGTCCACCCTGTCCCGGTTCTTGAAAACGATGGAGGTGGCGACCAATCCCCCCAGGACCACGATGCAAGCCAATACCGCCGTGCTCACCAAGGCCACCCGCACCGTTCGCTCCAGCCGGCGCACCCGGACCAGCGACTTCCTGCTCTTGAGCAGCCGGAGGTCGTCGGCCATTTCCTCCATCGTCTTGTAACGCCGGCTCGTGTTTGCCTCGCAAGCCCGGTTGACCACCTGGTTCAGTTCCTGCAACTCCGGCTTTAGAAGTTCCCCCGAGGGCAGGCTCGGGTAATCCGCCGCGTCCTGGCCAGTGGACATCCGGTAAAGCACCTTGCCCAAGGCGTAAATGTCCGCCTGGACACCCCCGGGTCCTTCGGGAGGGACGTAGCCTTCCGTGCCAACAAAGGAACATTCGGCCTCCGCCGCCGCCACCAGCCCGATGTCGGCCAGCTTGGCCTGGCCTCCCACGAAAATGACATTCGCCGCCTTGATGTCGCGATGGACCAGCCCGTGGCTGTGCAAATGGCTGAGCGCCGCCGTGAGCGCCAGCCCAAGGTCCAGACACTCGTTGAAAGGAAGCCTGCCGCGCTGCTTGAGCTCACTGCGCAGGGTCCTCGGCTCGTAGTTTGCCGGGTCAACCTGCTGCCCGCTATGCTGGTCGTCCGCCAGCTCCATCACATAGTAAAAATAGCCGTCGCGGTCATTGCGCCCCACGTGGGAAATGTTGACCTGGCTCGGGAAGTGCGAAACCGGCTCAAACCGGCAAATCCCCTCGAACTCGCGCTCGTACGGCCTCTCATCCAGGAACCGGGCACGATGGATGACTTTGACTGCCTTGAACTGCCCCATCACGTTTCGCGCCAGCCACACTTGGCCGTAGCTCCCTGAACCAATCAGCCGCAACATCTGGTGATCGGGAATATCGGGCGGAGGCTGCGCACTCTGGCTACCGGGCGAGGAGAGCGTTCGATTCGCGGTGCTGTCACCGGTCATATAATCGCACATTAGCGATTCTCCGGCGCTAAACAAGCTAAAGTTGAGAGGCGGGCGGTGGCCAGGCGCGTCTTGGCTGCCCCATGGGCGCGCGGAACATTCCTGTCCGCAGCAAGCTCCCAACCTCAACGCGGCCCGGCCACTCCCCAAGCCGTTTTCCCAATAGCACGTTAATGTGGACAGGAATGTCCGCGCGCCGACCTTGTGCCAATGCCGAGATAATGAGTGGGCCCCAGCGTGCAAGCCGGCCTGCCCTTCTTCATTCTGCATTCTACTTTCTGCCTTCTTCCCTCTCCCCGCCTTCCCCACCTCCCCTTGGCGCTGCCGGGACCCAATAGAGCCCCTGAAATTCAAAACGTGTCCTAATCGGGCCAATTTCCGCAACCATCGCCATTCCCCATCTGCCATCTACCATCTTCCCTCTCCCCTCTCCCATCTGCGACTGGCAATTGGCTATCCGCTCTGACGCCGCCTCGCCAGAATCACCCAAACTGCTTCTGTAGCCTCTTCAGAATCCGTTTCAGCGCGAGCGACACCCGATGCTTCACCACATAAACCTGCGCTCGGTTCCTCCCAAGCGCCGCCGCAACCTCCGCCACCGGTTTCTGCTCAAGCTCCACCAGGTGGAAAATCTGGTAGTGCTCCGCCTTCACCTGGAGTTGCAATTCGCGCAGCGCCTGCTGCATCAGCCGCTGCTTCCATTCCGCATCGCACAACGCCTCCAGGTCAATCGTGCGGCTGTCCGGCACCCGTTCAACCGTTGGCGTCACACCCGTGGCCGTCGGGACATTCCCCTGCCCCGACCCGCGCGGCAATCGCTTGTCGAGCTGATCATGGATGCGCCACCGGGTAAGCTGCAACAGCCAGGCGCTAAACGAACCCCGCTTCGGGTCCGCCTCGAACTCGCCGATATTCCTGTTCACGGATAGCATCGTGGCCTGCAAGACATCCTCGGCCTCCTCCTTTGCCAGTCCGGCCTTCATCGAAACCCCGAGAATGAGCCCCTTGTACAAATCGTAGAACCGGGTCCAGCTCTCCTGGTCCTGCACGTTCTTGATGCGCCCGACCAGCGTCCAGCTCGTCTGCACCCTCTCGTCCTCGCCATTCACAACGTTCGTCATCCTGACATAACACGGCCCAACCCGAAAGTTCTTTCAACATTTCTGACCAGCCCCGGCACATCTCGCCGCCACCGCCGGAGCGCGGACATTCCTGTCCGCAGCCAAGCTCCGAGAGCCAATCCGCTCCGCCCAGTCCCGAAGCCATTTTACCCATCGAACATTCCCGCGGACAGGAATGTCCGCCCTCCAACCTTGGTGGCCATGCCGATAAGCGCCCACCAATCCCCGTGCGGCCGCTGAAAATACTTTGAAAGATATGCCAAAACAGGGCGTGTTCCTGTCGTGAGAACTCAGTCGGCACGAAAAGAACCAAACAATATGAAACACACGCCAACCAACTATAAGGCCCGCCTTGTCATTGGCATCGCCTGGATGATCACCGGCGCAATCGGCTGGAACACCGAGAACACCTGCCCGGCTCAAACACCAGCCATTCTATCCCCCGAAGTGCAGGAAGTCTTGAAATTGACCAAGCAGCAAATGCGGGATGATGTCATTGTCAGCTATATTACCAATTCCGGCACCGCATTCCATTTGACCGCGGACGACATGGTTTCTCTCAAAGAACAGGGCGTCTCCCAACCGGTCATTGCCGCCATGCTCCAATCCAAAGCGGCCGTTCCGGTTCCCCAGCCTGCGCCGCCAGTTATCGCGAATCCAGGGCCTGCTCCGGCTCCTATCGTAAATCCAGCACCTGTTCCGGCTCCCCAGTTTGCGCCGGCAGTTGTGGCACAGCCGCCTGGTCCTTCAGCCCAAGTACCTCCGCCTGCGCCACCGGCGGTGGAGGTTAACTTCACCTATTTTCACGATCAACTCGCGCCCTTTGGGTCATGGGTCGAAATCGGGGGCGTTCCATATTGGCGTCCCGATGGCGCCATACAAGCCAATCCCGACTGGCGTCCCTATTACGACATGGGAAAGTGGGTTCAGACGGACAATGGATTGTTTTGGCAGTCAGACTATCAGTGGGGAGACATTCCCTTTCACTATGGCCGTTGGGTGAGAGACCCCCGTATGGGCTGGCTCTGGGCTCCGGATTATGAGTGGGGCCCGGCCTGGGTCTTTTGGCGTCATGGGGAAGCGGATGCAGCCATTGGTTGGGCACCTCTGCCGGTGGGAGCGGTGTTTGTGGGTGGGGCGTTTATGTTTAACGGAGTCCGAGTCGGCGTTGATTTCGATTTTGGCCTGGGCGAAGGCGTCTTCGTATTCGTGGGTTACGACCACTTCCACGAAGGGTTCCGTCGGTGGGGAGGGCATGAATGGGGTTACCACATCGGTCCTGAACGGCTGCATGGCTTCTATGGAAGGAGCGTTGTCAGGAATGAATTTCGCAGGGATGAGCACGGTATGTTCGTCAATCATGGGATAGGGCGTGAACACATGGAACACGTCACTAACGGCCGAATGGAACATGCGGCCTTCGTAGAGAGACATCCGGTTGGAGACCGCAACAAACTTGCTGCGGTACGGCCGGAACCTGGCCACCCGGCTGGAGGCGCACAAGCGCAAGCCGCCAACAAGGTATTCAGACCGCCGGTACCGGCGCTCAAACCAGCAGTACCAGCAGTAAAGCCGCCCCCGGCCCCGCCAAGTCCGAAGAAAAAATAGCAGTCTGATCGGTTAGCGAACAACCAGAAATGCAAAAAGAAAGAAATGGAGCAAACTATGAGGATCATAAAACGAACTATTGGAGTAATAATTGTGTCTGCGGCCCTCGTGGTAACCTCAGGATGTAACACTCCTGGCGGCACCACATCACTACTCGTGGCGATTGGTCTGGTGACCGCAATCACCGCCAGCACCATCATGAGCCAGATTAGCAAAAAGCAACAAGACAAGCTAAACGAACAGTCACCCCAAACGTTGAAAACCATCCAACAGAACGATAGAGTCTATCAGCAACAAAAACAAGCGCCCAAACCGCCGACACCTGCAGACGCTTCCCAAGCGCAGACACCGCCTCCACCGGCTGAGGCTCTCATCCCGCTCACCGTGGAAGACATCAAGGCGCTCGATTCGGCCGGTGTTAAAAAGGACGTCATCATTGACGAGATTAAAAGATCTCAATCTGTTTTTACCCAGGCCGATATCACCGCGCTGAAACAATCCAATCCCAACATTGATCCAGCAATCATCACCTGCATGAAGAACCCCAGCTAGAACAACTCTCTCAACAGCGAGCGAGCCTTATGAATGAATCTACCGCAGGTCGGTTGCGCAGTCGGAAGCCCGCCTTCGGCATCGCTTCGATGGTGTGCTTTTCTGTTGCTACTGGCCTCGGAGCGTACGCGCTGACGCATTGTGAGGACTTTCTGTATTACACATTTTCGTCTGTGGGGATTCCTCCGGCACCGGGAACTACCGTGTCATGCGCCGGAATTCCCACTTGCCTTAATGCTGGCCGTGGCGCCCTTGTTTTGTGGCTGCTGGGGACGGGGTTTACCATTACTGGCCTCGTGCGAGCCGAATGGCCGCGCTGGCCTGCGATCATTGCACTGCCCTTTTGTGCAAGCTCCGAAGCACAAGGGGCGTTTGTGAGGTTCTTGGGACCACCCTCTCCTCGCCTTTCCGTTGCCGCCTCGCAGAACTCAAAACAAACATTTCACGCCCTTCAGGGAGCAAGAAGCGTAAAGCCCATTGGAAAGTGTTTCTGTCGACACGGGATTCGCTTTGGGGTGAAATCGCGTAGGCTTATAGCAAATCGGCAAGGGGCCTTCAGGGTTTGCTGGTTTCGTCGTGACCTCGTTCGCAGCCACTAGCTTATGAAATTGGCAGTGCAAATTGCGGGATCGACCTCGGGCGAGCAGGCATTAGGTGCTCACCACCCCAGATTCTATGCCAGCCTCCCCCGGCTCAATAGGTGGAGGAACCGTTGGCAGGACCTGATAGGCGTTTGCCACAGTAGATTTCGTATTCTGCTCGTAGGGGCCGAGGATGAGGAAAACTTGGCTCTCAGATCCCTCGCCGCGTACCTGCTTCAAGAGGGGATGCAACCAGCGATAGTGCCCTATACAGATCCTCACCAGGTTGGTGATGTGATAAACGCCGTGCACAACCACAGACCAGCGATTGTCGCCTTGTCGCTTGCATTTCAATGTCTCGCTGACAACTACTTTGAATTAGTGCGAGAACTTCGCCGCGACGGTTATCGGGGACATGTCATAGTGGGGGGGCATTTTGCCACCTTCGAGTACCTGAAGATCCTTGAGACACAGCCTGGTATCGACAGTGTCGGTCGTTTTGAAGGAGAAATGCCGCTGGTTCACCTGGCGCTGGCCATTCAAAAGGGCGGGGACCTTTCCGCCGTTCCCGATCTCGTCCACCGGACAGCCAGCGGGATCATAGAAAACAAAGCCAGCCAGGAGCTTATGGATTTGGATCGCCTACCGTTCCCGCTGCGGAACAGGCGTGCGCAGATGCGGCTAGGTGAAAACTTCGCCACACTCCTTTCCAGCCGTGGGTGTTGGCACTCCGGTTGCTCGTATTGCTGCATTGGCGCTTTTCACCGGCAGAGGAGCAACCATGTGGTCCGCTTACGGAGTGCTGAGAAAGTGGCGCGCGAACTGGCCCGGCTTCATAAAAGTAAGGGTGTACGGCTCTTCCAATTCCACGATGATAACTTCGTCCTGCGAACAACCAAAGAAACACAGGCAAGAATATCCTCCTTGCGCAGGTGTTTACAAGAAGCCAAGATTCCGCTGGCTAGGATAGCACTTCTTGTTAAGGCGCGCCCGGACACCATCGACGACCCGGTCGCGGCCGACCTCAAAGCGCTGGGATGCGTGGGCGTGTTTCTCGGGGTCGAAAATGCCAGCGAGAGTGGACTGAAAGCACTTATTAGGCGGGCGCACGTCCAGGATACTGAGCGCGCCATAGCAGGCCTTACTCGCCAAGGCATCGGCATGACCTATAATTTGCTTATCTTTCATCCCCATGCCACGATGGACGAGATCAACCAGAACATCGAGTTCGTGCGGCGTCATATTGGAATCCCATTCGACTTCGGTAGGGCTGAAATCGTGGCGGGGTCTCCCTTGGAACGTTTGGTGACCATTGAGGGCAGGCTGCGAGGCAAGTGGCCGCATTGGGATTACCAGATCACGGATAGAGCCGTCCAGAAAATGTTTGAAATCAACAGGGATACCTTTCGCCGCCCAGATTCACCTTATTCACCCGCGATGCATGAGCTGATCGCGTTATCATACCATGCCCATGCACTGACTCGCTTGCACCCTGGGCCAATCTCAGACGCTCTGGCGACCGAGTCGACATGCATCGTCACTCGGGCGAATCGGTTCATCCTGGAATGTCTTGAGCAGTTAAGAGACCTCAGCGCGCAGGAGTATAGCTTTGCGCCCGTAGAGGAGCTTAACCGGCGGTTATCTGAAGGATGTGCTCGGATTCGACGCGAAGCCTGGCACTTGACGAAGAGGATGGAACGACTCCAATTCGTGGAAGGCATTTTCCAAGTTTTTGGAGTCCGCGAAGCCGTTCAGGAAGGAACCTGGGTGTCCGCGCTTTTGGGATGTCGAGTGGATGCAAACGGCACAGCGTGCGGCTGCTTCAAGACTGCGTGGAGACCGCGCACGGCGGAAGGATGCCGATGAGAAATGGGACTTTAATGAAAACAATGCTCAAAACGATCCTCACATTGCTTGCGACTGGCGTCGCGCTATTCAGTATTTCTTTAAGCGCGCTGTTTCAGGGCTGTAAAAGTTCCGGGAAGGCAGGTAATGGTAATGCAACGCCTAACCCGCCTGCGAATCAACCTCCGCAGCCTCCTTGGCACGGGCATCTTATCTGCGACCCAGTGCATCAACCCCGCACACCTTCGGACGATCGTATCGGAGGAATTCTGGCCCGTTTGAACCCACAGCAAAAGGCCCGTTTGCAGCAACAGTCGCCGCAAACGTTGCTAACCCTCGCGCATAACGATGCAGTCTATCAGCATCAACAACAACGAGCGGCCCAAGCGCAGACACCGCCTCCGCCGGCCGAGGCCCTCACTCCGCTCACCGTGGCGGACATCAAGGCGCTCGACTCGGCCGGTGTTAAAAAGGACGTCATCATTGACGAGATTAAAAGATCGCAATCTGTTTATACCCAGGCCGATATCACCGCGTTGCAACAATCCAATCCGAACATTGATCCCGCTATCATCAAATGCATGAAGAACCCCAGCTAAAACAACTCACTGCTACACTCCACGCCTAACCCGAACCGCACGTTACCAAATGCATCAATTAATCGAAAAACAGAATTACTCCTTGCCCTTCCTGATTGCTGCACTCGGTTTGATGGTGGCTTCGTTCGCTTCAGCGGACGAGCCCGCCTCAAAACCCATTCCAACAAAGCCGCCGCAACAACAGAAGGCCCTCAATAAGGCGGCAATCAGTGATTTAAAAGGGCTCGGCCTTGGCGAGAACGTTACTGCTCCAAGGGCCGAAATCAATACTGGTCCCACCAACAGCGTCACTATCCAGAATAAAACGCCCTATGAGCTGAGGGTGTACCGAAATGGTGTCCCATGGGAAGATCAGGGAATGATACCGTCAGCCAAACGATTTCATTTTCCGGCGGAGATTGTCCCGGGCGGTGTGATTACTTTCACCAACGTCGTTGCAACCAAAGCCGAAAAGATCCTAATTCTCCTTCGGGCGAAGGAGCTGAAACGTGCCGGTTGCGAGGTCGAGCGCCGTGACAAGGGCGTTTGTACATGGAATATCACTGTCGGCACTGACGATCCGCCTAGAACCATCCTGGTCAGTACGAACGACTTTCTTCGGCCCAATTGAGCCCGGAGCGCGTTCATTCCTGTTCGCAGCCAAGCGCCGAGAGCCAACCCGCTCCACCCAGGCCCCAAATCATCTCACCCTTCGAACATTCCTGCGACCGGGAATGTCCGCCCCCCAACCTTGGTGGCCATGCCGATGGGCGCCCACGAGCCCCTCACGAGCTCCCTGCAAATAATCTGAAAGATATTCTGAAACGGGGCGTGTTCCTGTCGTGAGAACTGAGTTATCAATAAGAGGCGGGTCGTTCACTTTTCACAGCTATATGAGTTGTGGTGGGATGTCGGGGGTTGGTTTAATCGACTTCAACTTTCAGCCGATGGTAACTCGCTCGTGGAGTACGTCGAAGGCAGTAGTCGTGTTCGAACACGAGCCAATTAGCTCTTGCGTCAAGAGCCCCGGGAATCACTGTCTTAACCACCCATAACACTCCAACAACAATCCTAACAACATGAAATCACAAGGCATGACCTTTGTTCTGTCTGCGCTCCTCGGCCCGTTTGGAGCTGACCGCTTCTATCTCGGCCAGACCGGACTTGGCATTCTGAAGCTTATTACCCTTGGCGGATGTGGCATCTGGGCGCTGATCGATACAATTATGACCGGTTTGGGCAAACGTACTGATGGCCAAGGGGCACCTCTGGAGCGTCCGCCGGAGACAGGAACGCTTGCCAAGTCTCAGTCAACGGCTTTCATTCTGTCCTGGCTGCTAGGATGGCTCGGGGTGGATCGGTTTTACCTTGGCTATACCAGTCTGGGTGTGCTGAAGCTGATCACTCTCGGTGGCTGCGGATTATGGGCGCTCATTGACTACATTATGATCGGCATGTGCCTAATGAAAGACGCCCAGGGCAACTCCCTCAAAATAGGCTGAACCATGCTGAGGTTGAGGGTCGTGGCGGGATTCTTGGGCGTCATACTGCTAGCCGTTGCGTTGCGACTGGGATTGGCCCAACACATCCCCATGATCTGCCCGTTACGGCGTTGCACTGGGATTCCCTGCGCCTCCTGCGGTCTGACGCGCGCAGCGGTTGCCTTGTGTCAAGGGCAATTAGCGGCAGCTTCAAGGCAAAACCTTGCCGCTATCCCACTCGCGGTGGCCTTCTTCGCGTGGCTGTTTTTGCTCGCCTGGGAGGTGGTTACTCAACGCAGCGTCATTAGACCCCTTTGGAAACGCTACTCTGGCGTACTCACATGGATGGCCGTTGGCCTCATGTTGGCAGCCTGGTGCATCAACCTCCATCGACACTTTAGGCGCCAGAGCAGAGCAATGATGCCTGCCAGCGTCCGCACGACCATCACGTCCGATCTCGGGGCGTTCCAAACCTCTCCCCCCCCGTGACCCGCCCGAGTCCCAGCGCTGCAAGGGGCGGGTAGAAGGTTCCGGGCCGGTGCCAGTTCTCACCTTTGACACTTTTCAGCAAGGACCCGCGGGCGCCGCCGAAAGGCGGTATTGAAAAGCTGGAATTGAGCAGGCAGCCCCGCCTTCGCCAGACTTGGGCGCGACACGAGGCTGAAGTTGGGAAGTAGACCATAGCCAACGAGGCTCATAGCGGTGGACTCTAATCTCGACTGCGTTTTCAAGCACGGGCGGAACAGATGCCTTCATCATGCAGTGGAATGCGAATCCGTGACGGTTGCCCTCTCGGGAGGTGTAGGCGTGCTTGATCGCATCCAGTGATGGCAGCGCCTAATTCTGTCTGGTGGCGGGAGGGGCACCGTTGGCCAGGGTGAAAGGCCGGTCGTGAAGGTTGTTCTCGACGGCGCTGCTGGCGAAGGGCGCATTTTGGACCGCTGAACATAGTTTGAAAGATATTCTGAACCGGGACGTGTTCCTGGTGTGAGAACTCAGTCGGTCAGCCACCTCGGTATGCGGGAGCTTAACGGCAGCAGATCAATGCCTCCCCGCCGCCAAGCTGGGGCGGAGGCTAGCGTTTCGCCTCTCCTCGTCCCGGTTCTATTTCTGGCGGGGATTGCGCTGCTGGCTGGGTGTGAAAGCTACCCACGTTTTGACCGCGTCAGTGTGGTTTCCTTAAATTCTCACTTCGCAGCCGGTGTACCACTGTGGGAGAGTTCCGCTCTTTGCAAGCTGGAGGGTTCCTGGACTGTCACGAACACTTACACGACGAAACGCCAGGTTCCTGGTGTGGGTGCCGGGACTATGCAATCTCCCGACCGGAAGCCGCAACCCATGCCACCGCCAGCGGAGGTTGCCCGACGAGGCGCGCAAGACCAGCCCTCCCCGATTTCCGAAGCCGCCACGAATAGCGTTGAGACGACACTAATCGTTGAAAAACAGGAGCACTCGCACGCCTTCATAGTGACCGTTGAAACCCGCCTCGGGGGCGAGTTGACCGAACGGCATCCCTACCTGACTCAAGGAACGAACATCGCCGGCTCAACGTTCATTGAACTTTTTCCCGGCTGCCGCCCCATGCAGCCGTACTACCTTCCAGTTTGGTGGTTGATGCGGGTCCAACAAAAGGGAGATGGGAGACTGGAGATGGCTTGTTGGAATGAGGCTTGGTTACGGAAATTACTCGCGAAGCGGCCGCGAACTATCCGCCATGCCTTGCCGTACGACAAAGAGGGGCCAATCGTTTTGACGGATTCGTCGGAAGCAATCCAACGATTCCTGCGGCGGTATGCCAATAGGCCCGAGGCCTTTGAGGTTACAACGTTTTACCCTGGCGGCGGCAAAGGCTGGCCCGCCGAGGCATTGAAGAACACGGTGTGCGAAGTGGCCGGCGGCTTGGAGGATTCCAAGGTCAGGGAAGCGCTGGGTAAGGACAAAATGGTTATCCAGGTCAATGACATTGTGAATCAAACCGCAGAGCCGATTGATACGAGGTTTATGAGCTACGTATTGCAAACCCAAATCAGCTCATCTTCGCAATACCTCGTGCTCAACAACCTTTGGTGCCTGGATTCCGATTTCGCCAAGGACATCGCCCCGCGAATCGTAGAAGCGACTCTTTCCGGCGCGATCACTCAGGAGCAGCCCGGTGACGGAGACACCAAGTCGAGGCGTTGCGTCCTCCGGTTGACGCTGAGGAATAGGCAGGACAGGATTCTGTGGGAAAGTGAAAAACCGTTCGAGCGCCGTGGGCCGGCCGCGAAGCCGTTGAGGGGAGGGGCTCCGAGCTGAGGGTGCGCAGGGAAGAGCTGAAAAGATGAAACCTGAAATCGGAGCCCCGAATGCGGATCGTGAGAAATCCGGCCTCCGACTAAACCCATAGCTTGAGCGCGTGGAGCATGGCAGGTGCTGGCGCCTCGCGGCGGAATGTATGACATAAATGAAATGTCCCGTCCAGGCCTTCGTCGCATTTGCGTTGTTCATCGGCGGGTGTGCCACGAAGCCAGAAGCGCCACAGACCGCCATCACAGGCAACTGCTGGGGAAACGCTGAAAGGCTGAAAGCAGAAAGCAGAAATGGGAGCGCAAGACGGCGAGACCACCAGACCACTGACCACTGACTGCGCGGGAAACGCTGAAACGCTGAAACGCTGAAAACTGAAAGCTGAGACCTGAAAGCGGAAAGCGGAAAGCGGAAAGCGGAAGACGGAGTTCGTACCTCATCCTCCGCGCTCTCAAAGGCTCTTGGTCGCTCAGGCAAACGGGCAGGAAAACGCGCACCCCGATTTTGTGCTGGAAAGCGGGACCAGGGTTGAGGATGGTTAGAGAGGCTTGCTATGAGCGCACAAGAAATTATTGCGGAGTTGCCGAAGCTGACGGCTGCTGAGTTGGAGCGGGTTCGGCTCGAAGTCGAGCAGTTGGCCCAGCGGCGGGGGCAGGGGGGCAAGACGCTAAGCGAAGCGCTCCTGGAGTTTGCTGGCGTTGCCGAAGGTCTGCCGGCGGACATGGCGGAGAACCACGATCACTACCTGCACGGCGTGCCAAAGAGGGGCGCATGACCTTCGCCGACACCTCGTATTTCCTCGCCCTCCTCAACCCGGATGACACGTCGCACGCGGCCGCCCGCAAGGCCAGCGCCGCATTAGCCGATACCATCTTATCTACCGACTGGGTGCTGACCGAAGTGACGGATGCGATGTGCAGGGGCCACAATCGGGCCAAGGTCGTTTCCTTCCTCCGCATGCTGCGTCGCCGGGAGGACGTGGTGCTCTTGCCTGCCTCGCGTGAGCTTTTCGACCGCGGGCTGCAACTGTTTGGCGACCGGCCCGACAAGGAATGGTCCCTGACGGACTGCATTTCCTTCGTGGTGATGGGCGAACGGAGCCTGACTGAGGCCCTGACCTCGGACCATCACTTTGAGCAGGCGGGCTTTACCGTGCTGTTGAAGCCAGAAGGCTAGAAGCCAGCAGCGCTACAGACTGCCCTGACAGGCAACCTGGCAGTTCAAAACTTGACTGAATCCACCGCAACCGGGCAACAGTTCTTTCGACTCTTGTCAGAGAACCGGTTCCAGGATTCCGGCCCGCCATCCACACCGTCCGCTAGAATTCCACCACACGGCACCGCTCATCAAGCCGCAGTATCGTCGTCTCCAACTGCTCCGCTGAGAACACCCTCTTTGCCCCCTTCAGGTACCCCACCAGATACTTGGCGTTCATGGCCTTCACAGGGTAATTGCCCTTTGACTCAACATACCAGCCGGGCACGACTATCACCGGCTGGACCACCAGGTCCTTCGGTACGAACCCGGCGAGAAACTTCCGCACCCAGTCGGCATTGCGTTCCACTTGCTCCGCCGCCTCCCAGTCACGACACCACGGAAACACCAGCACCTTGCCATCGAAGGAAACATCCTGTTCTGCCTGTTGCCAGGCCGCCTTCCGGCGCGGTCGCGCCTTCGTTTCCAGGACGAATACACCTCCAGGTCCCACCACCACATGGTCTATGTTCCACTTGCCCTCGCCCGGCACGTCGTGGAAAGCCACATATCCCGCCGCCGCTACGCCCCTGTAGCTCGAATCGCCAGTTTCTCAACTCGTCCTCAAGCCTCCACACCGCTTGGAATGCCCGCACCGCCCAGAGGAGAGCAATGATGCCCACCAACGCCCCCACAATTATCACGTCCGATCGCGGCGCGTTCCAGACCTGCTTCACCGTGACCTGCCCGAGCGCCAGCGCCGCAAGGAGCGGGTAGAAGGTTCCGACGGTCAGGCCAAAAAACAACCCGGCGCCGACAGCCTGAGCCGCCCCCGACATCCACTTCTCCGAGAGCGCGTCAATTCGGCACATCGCCGAATACCCGGCTGGCCGCAGGAGCTTCTCCCGCTGGGGTGGACGTTCGTTCCTCTCCTCCCTCCGCCTCTTCTTCAGCCAGAACAAGCCCCAGAAAGTGCCCAGGACCAGCGCCCAGGCGACCAGACAGCCAACCGCCTGCGCCGAATTCAGACCGCCAACTCCCGTTTGCATGGGCTCGCAGAGTAAGCAAGAGGTCCGTCAGGGGCAAGAGTGGCTCGTCTCTAACCGGGACCATCGGGACTTGGGGAGGCGTGGAAAAGCTGAAACGCTGAAAGGGGATTGGGAGGCTGCCGGACCACGGACTATGGGACCACGGGACCACTGACCACGGACTACGGACCACCGACAACGCGGGAAAAGCTGAAACGCTGAAAGTAGAAAGCTGAAACCGGGGGGGCGAGGTGCCGCGACAAGCAAATACACAGCATACTGGGTGGATGAAGCCCTGGGTTCCTGTTTTCGTGACAGAGCGTGCAGCGGCCACAATACCGGAGAGCCTTCGGCGACGCGATTCGCGGTTACCGGAAGAAGGCTGGCCTCACTCAGGAGGGGCTGGCTGAGCGGGCCGATATGCACCACAACTTCATTGGCGAGGTGGAGCGGGGGAACATGGAATGTTCGCTGACGTCAATGGTGAAGATCGCCGGAGCGCTAGGGGTGCGCGTGCGCGATTTAGTGCGGGAGGTGTAAAGCACGAGGTCTTGCGAATTATGCAGGCGACGGAGGAGGAGCAAGCAGCGATTTGGGCGATGCTGAGCAAGCGGGCGGCGTCCGCGCCGGCAGGGGCGGGGGCAGGCCGGGCCGCGGCGTTGGCCTGGGCGGGATTGAGGCTCGCGGCCTTTGTGTTGCTGGCGGCTGGTGTGGGAGTTGGTCTTGGGGATGGAGACGAGTTCGATGACGTGGGTTGTACTGTCGCGCAGCAGCCGGGCGGGACTTCTCACGGGGCACGGTCGGCTCAGGCGCGGGAGCGCGCGGGCGGGGGGCTGCCTGGGTCTGACAGCGGGTCGGCTGGCGGTTCTGGCGATGGAGGACCTTACGGGGGAAAAGCAGAAACGCTGAAAGCTGAAAGCAGAAATGGGCTACAGGACTACGGGGGAGAAGGGGAAGAAGGACTACGGACCACAGGACCACAGGACCACAGGGGAAAAGCGGAAACGCGGAAAGCTGAAAGTAGAAATGAGACGGTGGGGGAGGGGGAAAGCAGAAACCAGAAAGTAGAAAGCAGAAATGGGCTACAGGACTGCGG
>Ga0326727_10014042_pt1 | contig 17578 bp, 15 predicted proteins | sample MB2enrmetagenome_FD_207643 | JGI IMG/M metagenome (GOLD analysis project Ga0326727, IMG submission 207643) | Lab enriched peat soil microbial communities from McLean, Ithaca, NY, United States - MB29MY | ecosystem: Environmental > Terrestrial > Soil > Wetlands > Peat | place: USA: New York...
AAGGTTTGGACAATGGATTTCATCTTCCACGGCCAGCGCATCCGGGAGAGCACGGGAACATCTTCCAAGACGCTTGCAGGGAAGATCGAAGACAAGCGGCGGCGCGAATTGGAAGAGGGCGCGGCTGGCATAAGGAAACAGCAACAGCCCCGCTTACTCTCTGTTGCGGCAGAGGAATGGCTGGAGATGAAAAAGGCCACGCTTGCGCCGCGTTCCGTGATTATTGAAAAAGCCAACCTTGCCCATCTGCTCCCGGAGTTGGGCCGCAAGTTGGTGTGTGACATGGAAGCGCGGGACATTTCCCGATACCAGCAAAAGCGGGTTGACGCAGACGCTTCCCCAAAGACGGTCAACTTGGAGATCGGAACCTTACGGGCAATTCTGAAAAGATTCGGCCAATGGGCGCGGTTGCAGCCCGATGTGAAGATGCTGGCAACGCGGGATGACATTGGACGGGCAATCACCCCGGAAGAGGAATCGGCGCTGCTAGAGGCTTGCGGGAAGTCCCGTTCCCGCTCTCTGGTGCCGTTTGTCACGCTGGCGATTGAGACCGGAGCGCGGTACGGCACGATTCGGACGCTGCAATGGGGCTGTGTGGACTTTGAGAATCGCTGCCTGAAATGGGGCAAGGACAAGACGGCTGCCGGAACGGGCCGCGTGATACCCCTCAGTCAGCGGGCGATGGCCGCCCTGAGTTTTTGGGCGACGCACTTCCCGGAGCGCAAGCCGGAGCATTACGTCTTCCCGGCAGAGCGGTACGGCGCGGCTGGCGACAAGTTCTGTGCCAAGGCGTATGCCGTGGACCCATCCAAACCCATAGGCAGCATCAAGGAAGCGTGGGAGGCTGCCAAGCGGAGAGCCGGACGGATTCTCAAAGGCATCCCGGAAGAAACAGACACCAAAGAAGCGATTCCGCCTCTGGTGTGCCGATTCCATGACCTGAGACACACGGCAGTCTCCCGGATGCTGAATGCAGGAATTCCGATTGCCAAGGTTGCCAAGATTGCAGGCTGGAGTCCGGCCACGATGGTACGCATGGCGGCCCGGTACGGTCACTTTTCTCTGAATGATCTGAGGGGAGCGGTGGAGAGTATCAGCGGAAGCGGAATTGAAGTGGAGTCCCCGGTATTTTCCCCGGTATCGGAATTTTCTGTAGGAACGAATCGCGCTAACTAATTGATTTTATTGGCTCCTCAGGTAGGACTCGAACCTACAACCCTTCGGTTAACAGCCGAATGCTCTGCCATTGAGCTACTGAGGAGTGTCGTGCGTTAAATTGCCCATTACCAAGGTAGCAGAGAGAGCGGGACGCGTCAAAATTCTTCATGCTGGGGGCATTCAATTCTGCCGGACTGAGAGGTAGTGCCCGGAGTGAACCCAGAGTGGTGAGGATGCGCGCCGGGAGCGGCGTTGGCGATACGATAGAAGAAGCGAAAGCCCACCCCGAGCGGGGCGAAATGAGGAGAACAGATGTCCCGAATTCCACGACTGAGCCGCAGCCAAGTGACCCCGGAGCTGGCCGCGCTCTACGACAAAATCTTTGCCCTGCGCGGCAATGTGCCGAATATGTTTCGCGTGATGGCCCACCGGCCGGAAATCTTCACGACCATGCAGGCCCACTTCAGCGCCGTGCTCACCACCGGCACGCTTCCGGCCAAACTCAAAGAGCTGATTATCGTGCGCACCAGCCAGGTGAATGAGACCCCTTACTGCCTGGCCAGCCACACCATTCTGGCCAAAAATCTGGGATGGACCGGCGAGCAGCTTGAGCACCTGGCCGACTGGCCGCACCGCGAGGATTTTACCCCCGCCGAAAAGGCCGCCCTGCGACTGGCCGAGACCGTCACCCGCGACGCCAATGCGGTCAGCGACGAACAGTTCACCGAGTTGCGCAGCTTCTATTCGGAGGGCGAGGTTGTCGAATTGCTCTGCGCCATTGGCCTGTTCAACTACTTCAACCGCTTCAACAACGCTCTGAAGATGGAGACGACCAAGCCAGGCGAGGGCGGCCCAGGCGAAGGCGGCAGCGCGGCATGAGGCTGAAACTGCCCGAAGGCGACTTCCGAGCTTACCTCTTCGATTGCGACGGAACGATTGTCGATTCCATGCCGCTGCACTACATTGCCTGGAAGGCGGCGCTGGGGGAGTGGGGCTGTGAGTTAGACGAGGAACTTTTTTACGCCTGGGGCGGCAAGCCCACCGACGTGATCATCAGTACGTTGAACGAGATGAACGGGCTGAAGATGCCCGTCGAGGCCGTCGCACAGCACAAGGAAGAGCTCTATTTCGATCTGCTGCCGCGGCTCAAGGCAATTCCGGAAGTGGTGGAGCACATCGAGGCCCGGCACGGCCAGCTTCCCTTTGCCGTGGTCTCGGGCGGCAGGCGCAGTTCGGTTGTCCGTTCGCTGACTACGCTGGGGCTGCTGGAGAAATTCGAGACCATTGTCGGCGCGGATGACTACACCCACGGCAAGCCAGCACCGGATGCATTTCTGCTGGCTGCCGAACGGCTGGGAGTGGCGCCCGCCGATTGCCTGGTTTTCGAGGATACGGAGATTGGCATTCAGGCGGCAACCGCCGCGGGAATGGCCTCCGTCAAAGTTCCGCTGCCTTGGGAGAGGAACTGAGCCAAAACAAATCAGTAGAGCAATACGGCCATGCGGTAAACCGTGAAGGCCTCTTCATGATTCTGCACCGGACAACAGCCCACCGCGGCCTGGCGATACTCGCCCGAGGAGAGCTTCTCGGCCAGCTCACGAGGCAGACTGCTCAACTCCGCATCTTGCCAGCGCATGATGAATTGAGGACGCAAGCCGGATGAGGAGCGGGGGAACCCATGGTTCATGGCGCAAGCGGCCTGGGCGACGGCTGTGTCGCGCCGTATGGCAACCCCTTCAGCCTCGACCAGCGCGGCGACCCTGGACTCCGCCTGTGCCGGCGTCAGCACGGGCACGGCGCGCTCATAGTCGGCCACGGCATAGATCGCTCCCCGGCTGGCCACCACGGCTACTCCCACCCGGTCGACCTGGGGATTCAGCAGGTTTTCGCGGTGGCCAAGCGAACGCAACCACCCCTCGTGAATGGCGGCCGGATCGGAGCCAAATGCTACATTCTCCTCGACCAAGCTGAAGTGAGCTCCAGCTTCTGCGGCGCGTTTTGCCAGGCTTGATTCGCCCTGATAGCGGTGGGCAATGGACCCTTCGGCGGCCATTCGCAGACAATGCTCACGCGCGGCCGTGGCCAGTGCCGCGTCCCACTTGAGCGGCCCGGCGCCGGCTTCGGAGCGGGCCTGATTGGCCAGATCGACAATCTGCCAAGCCTCGGCCTGGATGGCATGAGAGCCTTCCATCCGTGATGGCCGGAACTGCGGCTCCTGCGCTAAAACCATGGGCGCAATGAGCGCCAGACAAAGAAAACAGCATTCCCCCCTCAAGCTCATGTTCGATTAGACCCCGCCTGGCTGTGGTTGTCGCGGTATTCTTGCTCTGTCGATGAATTTTTTTGCCGCCAGCCCGCTTTCCGCGCTCCGCCACCGCATTCGCCGCCAGCCGCTGGCCGTGGCGGGCGTCTTGCTGCTGGCGGCCTTCGTTGTGGGCGGGCTGGCCGCGCCCTGGCTGGCACCCTCGAATCCTGCCGCCATCGACCTAGTGCATCGCCTCGAAAGTCCCTCAGCCGCGCACTGGGCCGGAACCGACGAACTGGGCCGGGACACGCTTTCCCGCCTGCTGTGGGGAGCGCGGCTTTCGCTAGCCGTCTCGGTCACGGTGGTTTCAGTCTCGCTGGCTTTGGGGATCACCGTCGGCGGCCTGGCCGGCTACTTGGGCGGCTGGGTTGACACCGCCCTCACCACCTTTGCCATGAACACCTTTCTGGCCCTTCCGGGGATTCTGCTGGCCATCGCCTTTGCCGCCTTTCTGGGGCCGGGCTTCACCAATCTGGTGCTCGCCCTGGCCATCGGCGGCTGGGCCGGCTATGCGCGGCTGGTGCGGGCGCAGGTGATGTCCGTCCGCGACCGCGAATACGTGGATGCGGCCCGCGCTCTGGGCGCCAGCGGCTTGCGCATCTTCTTCCGCCACATCCTGCCCAACATCGTCCAGCCGATTCTGGTGCAGGCGGCCATCGGCATGGCCGGAGTGATTCTGGCCGAGGCCACGCTCTCCTTTCTCGGTCTGGGGATTCCCGCTCCCGCGCCCAGTTGGGGGGCGATGCTCAACGACGCCCGGCTGCATCTGTTCGATTCGCCCCACTTGGTACTGTTTCCCGCCGCCGCGGTGGCCGGAGCGGTGCTGGGCTTCAACTTCCTCGGCGACGCGCTGCGCGACCAGCTCGACCCGCGCACCCGGCTGGAGATGGGGCTATGAATCTGACCGGAGGGGCCATGAAGCTGACTATTGGTCAGTAAATGCTGGCTGCCCGGTCTTCGTACTAAAGCTGCAAATCGAAGATTTCGGAGGGAGCAGGGGGCTTTAGCCTCCTGAAAAGAGAGCAAGTGAGCCGGGCCTTCAGGCCCGGGCTTTTGCCTAACTGGAGGTTCAATGAAGATCGGCGTCGTCAGTGACACTCACGGACTCTTCCGCCCCGAGCTGCCCGAGGCCTTGGCCGGTGTCGAGCGCATCCTCCATCTGGGCGATGTGGGGGCGCAGTCGGTGCTCGACGAGCTGGGCAAAATCGCACCCGTCACCGCAGTGCGCGGCAATGTGGACCGCGAAGGTTCCTGCGCCGAACTGCCGGAGACCGAGGTCGTCCTCCTCGGCGGCCATTACACCTATATGTTGCACGATTTGAACACCTTGCACCTGGATCCCGCGGCGGGGAAGTTTGTCACCGTCTTCTACGGCCACACCCACGTGCCCCGATTGTTCTTCAAAAAAGAAGTGCTCTACTTCAACCCCGGCTCCTGTGGGCCAAGGCGGTTTCAGTTGCCGGTGACGGTGGGGCTGCTGACGATAAGCGATGAAGGCGAATTCGACGCCAAGCTGGTTGAGATTGATTGCGTCTGAGCAATAGTGAACCAGCCGCTAGCTTCTAGCTGCTAGCTCTCTGACCGCTTTTCTTGCATCAACGCCGGGTCCATCAACGCTGGGTGCATCAATGCTGGGTGCCCCAGGTCCCGCTTCTGGGACCTGGGAGAGCACGGAACTCGATCACAACACGAAATCACACGGTGAAACCAGGCTTTTCGCTCCTGACACTCACAGCCCAAGCTAGCAGCTAGTGCTGCGACCGCGTAAATTTGTAATTTCCCAGGTCCCAAGAACGGGACCTGGGGCACCCAAACTTTCGTGGCCGGCATTCCAAACCACACGGTCACAATACTAAAAACTAAAAGTCGTTCTCATCGCATTCTCGGATTCACCCAGCAATAAACCACGTCGGTCAGCAGGTTCACCAGCACATAAGTCAGCCCAATCGAGAGCAGGCAGCCCTGCACCAGCGCATAATCGCGATTGGAGATCGCGCTGACCGTCAGCCGTCCCAGCCCCGGCCAACTGAAGATGGTCTCGGTCACAATCGCCCCGGCCAGCAGGGCGCCAAACTGCAGGCCCACCACGGTGACGATGGGAACCAGCGCGTTGGGCAGGGCGTGGCGGCAGACCACGGCCAGCTCGCTCAGCCCCTTGGCGCGGGCGGTGCGAATGTAATCCTGGCCCAGCTCTTCGAGCATCGCCGTGCGTACCATGCGAGTCAGAATCGCGGCCAGCGAGGCCCCCATCGCCACCGACGGCAGCACCAGATAGCGCCAGTCGATCCAGTTGCCCCCGCCCGCATTCGCCCCGGAGACGGGCAGCCAGCCGAGGCTGATCGAGAAGACCAGAATCAGCACCGGACCCAGCGCCAGCCCCGGCACCGAAAGTCCGAAGAGACTGACGACCGACAGAATCTGGTCCAGCCAGCGCCCCCGGCGCACAGCGGCCAGAATTCCGGCGGGCAGGGCCAGCGCCAGCCCCATTGCCAAGGCGGTCAGCGTCAAGGCCAGCGTGTAGGGGTAGCGCGCGGCAATCAGGTGGGCCACGGTGTCGTGCAAACGGATGGAGTTGCCCAGGTCGCCGCGCAGAACCCCCTCCCAGTAGTGGAGGTACTGCGCCCCCAGCGGCAGGTCGAGTCCGTACTGGTGGCGCAAGGCTCCTATGTCGGCCGGGGTCGCGCCCTCGCCCAGCATCTGCTGGACAGGGTCGCCGGGAACCAGGTGAATCAGCAGAAAAACCAGCGAAACCACCAGCCAGACGACCGGGAGCGTGAGCGCAAGCCGTGTGAGAGTCTGCTTCATGGGCTGCTTCCAACGATAAACCAGCGGGCAGAAAACAGGGATCAGGGACAGTTGGGCGATTAAAGTGGTGGCTCATCGGCCACTGAATTTGCGCCCAACAAGACGATAAGAGCGAAAACAACTCGGCTATACAAGCACTTTCAACTCAATGCCAACTCAACTCCGACTCAACTCCAACGAACATTTAGACTATAGAGGATATGAGTACACTGAAAGCCGTTCGCGGCACGCGCGACCTGTTGCCGCCGGAGACGGCGCTTTGGAACCGGATCGAGGCTACGGCCCGCTCCGTTTTTGCCCGCTACAACTTCGGCGAGATTCGCACCCCTGTCTTCGAGGACACCACGCTCTTTGCCCGCGGCGTGGGCGAGGAGACCGACATCGTCTCGAAAGAAATGTACACCTGGGAGGACCGCGCCCGCGCGCAGTCCGAGAAGACGCAATCGCTGACCCTGCGCCCCGAGAACACGGCCGGCGTGGTCCGCGCCTACATCGAGCACGGGCTGGGCGAGAGCGGCCAGTTGCAGAAGCTCTACTACCTCGGCCCGCAGTTCCGCCGCGAGCGGCCGCAGAAGGGCCGCTACCGGCAGTTCTCGCAGATTGGCGCGGAGGTCATCGGGCCGCCCTCGGCGGGCAGTGAATCGCCGCTGCGCGACGCCGAAATCCTGGAGATGCTGGCCACGCTGCTGGACGAGCTGGGCATTCAGGGCTGGACGCTGCACCTGAACTCGGTTGGCTCGGCCGCCGACCGCGCCCGCTACAACCAGGCGCTGCGCGCCGCCCTCGCTCCCGTGGTCGCGCAGATGTGCCCGGATTGCCAGCGCCGCGCCGAGACCAATCCGCTGCGGGTGCTCGATTGCAAGGTTCCCGCCGATCAGCCGATCATCGAGACGCTGCCGATGATCGCCGATTCGCTGGACGAGGCCTCGCAGGCTCACTTTGCCGCGGTGACAGCGGCGCTGGATGCGGCGGGCGTCCCTTACACGCGCAACCACCGGCTGGTGCGCGGCCTGGACTACTACACCCGCACCACCTTCGAGTTCACGCACGGCGGACTGGGCGCGCAGAATGCCCTGCTGGGCGGCGGACGTTATGACGGGCTGAGCGAGATGCTGGGCGGGCCGCGCGCGCCGGGGATCGGCTTCGCCATGGGCGAGGACCGGCTGGTCCTGACGCTGCAGGCTCAAGAGAAACAGAAATCGACTCCGCCGAAGGTGGTTGCCTACATAGCCCCCGTAGGCGAAAACATGAACTCCGCAAACCTCGCCTTAGCCGGCGAACTCCGCCACCAGGGACTAGCTGTGGAACTGGGCGACGGCAGCTTTCGATTAAAGAAATCCTTTGAGTCCGCCGACAAGACAGCTCGAAACATTGTCATTTTCGGCGAAGATGAGCTTCAATCCGGTAAGCTGACAGTGAAGAACTTTGCCAACGGCACGCAGATGAGTGTTCCACGCGCAGAGCTGGCGGACTTTTTGTTGAATTCAGATCAGTTTTTGGAACCTGAGGGAGGAAGATCCACTCCTGAGGCACCTTTGGTTGTGCCTCCCGCCCGAATCCCCCAAAAACCAATACACGAGTAAAGGACACTGTAAGTGCTCGATTTTCTAGGAACTCTCGAACGGACGCATTACTGCGGCGAATTGCGCTCGGCCAACGCCGGGCAGCAGGTGGTTTTAATGGGCTGGGTCAACCGCCGTCGCGATCATGGCAACCTGATCTTCCTCGACCTGCGCGACCGCACCGGCATTACGCAGATTGTGCTGGACAAGGAATTGACCCCCGAGGGCCACGGCAAAGGCGAAATGGTTCGGCCGGAGTACGTGGTGGCCGCCGTTGGCAAGGTGCGCCCGCGCTCGGCCGAGACCATCAATCCCAAAATGCCCACTGGCGAGATCGAGATCGAGGCGGCGCAACTGCTTGTGCTGAACGACACCCGCCTGGCGCCGTTTTCGCCCTCCGAGGATGCGATTCAGAACGAGGAGGTCCGGCTCAAGTTCCGCTACGTGGACCTGCGGCGGCCCGAGATGCAGCACAACTTCCGTCTGCGCCACGACATTACGCTGGCTATTCGCGACAACCTCAGCCGCCAGGGCTTTCTGGAGATCGAAACGCCGATCTTGACCAAGAGCACCCCCGAGGGCGCGCGCGATTTTCTGGTTCCCAGCCGCCTGCATCCGGGCGAGTTTTACGCGCTGCCGCAGTCGCCGCAGATCTTCAAGCAGATTTTGATGATCTCCGGCTTCGACAAGTACTTTCAGATCGCCCGCTGCTTCCGCGACGAGGATCTGAGGGCCGACCGCCAGCTTGAGTTCACCCAGGTCGATCTGGAAATGAGCTTTCCCCGCCAGGAAACTGTTTTTGGAGTTGTGGAGCAGTTTTTGGCGGCCGGTTTTGCCGCCGCCGGGGTCACCTTGCCCACGCCTTTCCCGCGCATTACCTACGATGAGTCGATGCGGCGGTTTGGAAGCGACAAACCCGACCTGCGCCTGCCCGGATTGACCGATGTGCGCCCGGCCTTCACCGATGCGAACCTGGCCGCGTTGCAAATCGATCCGGCTCTGCCGGTGGTGGCGCTGCGCATTCCCAACGTGGGTGAGCTGAGCCGCAAGGAGCGCGAGGACAACCACCCCCTCTTCGATTTGAAAAAAGGCGCCAAGTTCATCGACGATTTCAAGCGGCTGGCCAAGGGATTTCCGGAGGCTGCCGTCAAGGTGCGCGAACTGGCCGGTGCCGTCGAGGGCGACTTCGTCATCATCGTGGCCGGCGACCCCGCTAACCCGGTGAAGGCCAGCGACACCAAATTTGAGGGCCGGCTTTCGCAGCGCGAGATCAACGTCTACTCGGCCGCCGGCAACTTCCGCACCGAGCTGGCGAAAAAGTACGCCGAGCGGCATGGAGCCTTTGCTGCCACCGAAAAAGCGGTGCAGGATGCGGCGGCGCGCAGCGAGGGCGATGTGGCCGTGGACGGCGCGGCGGCCTTCCAGCCCGTCTGGGTCACCGACTTCCCGATGTTCGAGTACGATGAGGCTTTGGCCAAGTGGATGCCGGCGCACCACCCCTTCACCTCGCCTCACGAGGCCGACATGCAGAACCTCGTCAGCGATCCAGCCAGCGTGCGCGCCAACTGCTACGACTTGGCGATGAACGGCCTGGAACTCGGCTCGGGCTCCATCCGCATTCATCGAAAAGATGTCCAGCAGCAAATCTTCCAGTCGCTCGGGATCTCGGACGAAGAGGCCCGCGCGCGCTTTGGATTTTTCCTCGACGCGCTGGAGTATGGCACTCCCCCCCACGGTGGCATTGCGCTCGGCGTCGACCGCATCGTGATGCTGCTGGCCGGCGCGCCCAGCCTGCGCGAGGTGATCGCCTTCCCCAAGACCGCCAAGGCCATCGATCTGATGGTCGATGCGCCGACCACCGTCTCAGATCAGCAGTTGAAGGAACTGCACATTCGCGTGGCGCTGAAGAGCTAGTACCGTCTTTGTGTGGTTTGGAATGCCGGTCACGAAAGTTTGGGTGCCCCAGGTCCCGTTTTTGGGACCTGGGAATTTACAAATTCACGCGGTCGCAGCACTAGTTGGAATGGGCAAGTTGGAAGTGGAGCGCCTCGGCTGACGTTGATCGAACCGGGCAGTCAACTCCGGCCCTGGAGGCGGGGTGCGCGGGCTGAGTGTGCTTTACGATAGAGGCAGCGTGCAGACGATACGAGTAGAGACACCTTCGGCAAAGTACGGCGTCGTGACGGGCAGCGGGCTGATCAGCTCGCTGGCGCAGCGCATTGAGCGCATTGTGGGCAAGCTGCCGCGGCGGGTTTTTGTCCTCACTTCTGCGGAGATCTGGGGGCTGTGGAGCGAGGCCTTTCTTTCCTCCTTTGCCGAGCCGCCGACTGCGCTGTTTTTGCCCAGCGGCGAAAAGCACAAGACGCTGGCCAGCGTGGAACGGCTGGCGCGGCAGATGGCGGCGGCTGGCGGAGATCGCGGCAGCTTACTGATTGCCTTTGGCGGCGGGATTGTGGGCGACGTGGGCGGCTTTCTGGCCTCGATCTTCATGCGCGGCATTCCCTATATTCAGGTTCCAACGACCCTGCTGGCGCAGGTGGATTCGTCTGTGGGCGGCAAAACCGGCGTGAACCTGCCCGAGGGCAAGAATCTGGTGGGCAGCTTCCATCATCCGCTGGCGGTCTTCGCCGAGATTGGTGTTCTGGGCACGCTGCCAGAGCGTGAACTGCGCGCCGGGCTGATGGAGAGCATTAAAGCCGGGATCATCCGCGACCGCTCGCTGGTGCGCTTCATGGAAGAGCACGCAGCCGAGGTACTGGGACGCGACGCCAAGGCTCTGGAAAAGGTGATCGCCGCCTCGATCCGCATGAAGGCTGGGGTGGTGAACCTGGACGAGCGCGAGAGCGGGCTGCGCATGATCCTGAACCTGGGGCACACCGTGGGCCACGCCCTCGAACAGGCCACCGGCTATAAAACGCTATTGCACGGCGAGGCGGTGGGCTGGGGCATGGTGGCCGCGCTCTTCCTGGCCCGGCAGCGGGGACTCGTTTCGCGGGCTCAGTTTGAACGGCTGGAGAGCTTGATTTACCTCTATGGACCGCTGCCGCCGTTGAAACTGCGCAAGGCCCATGTGGTGGCGGCCACGGGCGGCGACAAAAAGAATGTGGGCGGGGTCAGGCGGTTTGTGCTGCCGGTGGGGATTGGCGACGCGGGCGTGGTCGAGGACGTGACGGCTGCCGAGCTGGAGGCCGCGGTGGGCTATGTGCTGGGACGGTCTGGGGAGCAAAACTCCTGATGGCGGCAACCGGAGCCAAACCGCCGGGAGCGACCGACGAGGTCAGCGCGGCGCGGGCTGTGCAGGAAATGTTCGACTCGATTGCGCCTCGCTACGACCTGCTGAACCACGTGCTTTCGGCCAATGTGGACCGGCTGTGGTGGCGGAGGACGGCGCGGCGGTTTCGTGAAATTCTGGCCGATCCGGAGGCGGCGGTGCTGGACGTCTGCTGCGGCACGGGTGACATGACCCTGGCTCTGCTGAAACTGCGGCCGGCGGGCGCGCATCCTATTCTGGCGGCGGATTTTTCCCGCGGAATGCTGAGCCGGGGAGCGAAAAAATTTGCCGCAAAGGGGTTGAGGGGACCAGCTTTGGGCGAAAAAGAGCTTCAGAAACGGCACAAAGCGCCGCCGTACGCAGTCCCGCTGGAGGCCGATGCGCTTCACCTGCCGCTCAAGTCCGCATCGCTGGACCTGATTGTCACAGCCTTTGGCTTCAGGAATCTGGCCAACTACGAGGCCGGATTAAGGGAGTTTCATCGTGTGCTGAAGCCGGGCGGTCAGCTGGGAATTCTGGAGTTCAGCGAGCCGGGGGGGCTGGTGGGCAAGGCCTATGCGGTCTACTTCCGGCGTGTTCTGCCGGCTATCGGGCGTGTCCTTTGCGGTCCTGCTACCGGAAGCCCCGCCGGTGGAGGCAAGACCGGGCCGTACCATTATTTGCCTGCTTCGGTGGGCAGCTTTCCGCCGCCGGCGTCGATGCTTGGGATGATGGCGGCGGCCGGTTACGAGCAGTGCGCCTGGCAGCAGTACACCTTTGGCATTGCCGGGTTGTACACGGCCGTGCGCGGGGCGATAGCCTGAGAGAGATGACCTCCGCCAAATCCAATTCGGCCGCATTTTCCGCCCAGAAGCGGCGCGTGGCGCTGCATTCAATGCTGGCGGCGGCGGTGATGACGCTGCTGAAGCTGGTGGCGGGGTTAATTTCCGGTTCGCTGGGTGTGCTGTCGGACGCGGCCCACTCCGGGCTGGATCTGGTGTGCGCGGCGCTCACTTTTTTCTCCGTGCAGGTGAGCGACAAGCCGGCCGACGAGCACCACACTTACGGCCACGGCAAGTTCGAGAACTTCTCCTCCTTCGGCGAGGTTCTGCTGATGGCCGTCTCCAGCGGGTGGATCATCTGGGAGGCAATCCGGCGGATTCTCCACGGCAGTACGGAGTTGCGCCACTCGGGGTGGCCGGCGGCGGTGGTGCTGGCCTCGATAGGCGTTGATTTCTGGCGTTCGCGGCAACTGGGCAAGGTGGCCCGGCGCACCGGCTCGTCCGCGCTGGCCACCGATGCCTTTCACTTTGCCTCGGACATCTGGTCGTCACTGGCGGTGCTCGCCGGGTTGTGCGCTACTTGGGTGGGCGCGCACTACGGCCTAGGCAAGCTGCGCTACGCCGACCCGCTGGCGGCGGTGGTGGTTTCGCTGCTGATTCTGTACCTGGCCATACGGCTGGGCCGCGAGGCGGTGAGCGTGCTGCTGGATGAGGTTCCCGCCGAGACGCGGCAGCGGATTCTGAGCGAAGTGAAACAGGTTCCCGGGGTTCTCACCGTCGAGCGGGCGCGTGTGCGGCGGGCCGGAGCAGCCTATTTTGCCGATCTGACTCTGGCTTTGCCGCGGCGCTACACCTTTGTGCACACCGAGGATCTGGTGCGGGCGGCCACAGCGGCTGTGCATCGCGTGCTGCCCAAGGCCGACGTGGTCATCCACACCGTGCCCCGCCAGACTAGGGCCGAAAGCGTCTTCGACCGGGTCAGAGCGGTGGCCTTGCAAAATAATGTTTCCGTCCACAAGCTGAGCGTGCAGTTGCACCAGGGGCGGCTGCGCGTCGAGCAGCACCTGGAACTGGACGAGGAGATGACGCTGCTGGCCGCGCACGAGTTCGTAACCGCCATGGAGGCGCAGATTCTGCGCAAGGCGCCGGAGATCGACTCTGTGCTGACCCACATCGAAAGCGAGCCGGCCACCATCGAACGGCCTGAGGAGATGGTCATGGAGAATCGCAAAATCGAGGTGGCGCTGCGCGCGACGGCGGCGCTGTTTGACGAGATTGTGGATGTGCATGAGATCGCCGTGGGCCGCTCCGGCGAGCAGATCCACCTCTCCTGCCACTGCACGCTGCCCGATAAACTGACGATGCGGCGCGTCCACGAGCTGATTACCGGGCTCGAGGGCCGCCTCAAGCTGGAGTGCCCGGAGGTCTACCGGGTGACGATTCACCCCGAGCCGGCGACGGATAATCTGCGGTAAAGCGGTTCTCCAGTTGCTCGAGGAAAAAGCCACTTGGCGGGCTTGCTTCCGGGATACAACGACTATGGTTCCGCTATAACAGGAGAACCGCTCTAAAAGCAGGGAGAGCCCAAACCATGAGAGCCCGTCCAGTTCTGAATTTTTTCCAGGTAGCTTCGCTGGTGATGCTGCTGGTGGCCGTGGCGCTGCTGGCGGCCATCACCACCATGCACTTCGCCATTCACGGGGCCGAGGTGCAGATTCCTGCGCTTAAGGGAATGACCGTGGCCGACGCGCTCAGCCAGACCTCGGGGCTGGGCCTCAACCTCGAAGTGGACAACCGCTACTATTCGGGCGACGTGGCCGCCGGGCACATTCTTTCGCAGTCGCCCGCGCCGGGGACGGTGGTGCGGCGGGAGTGGCGCGTGCGCGTCTCCGAGAGCCTGGGGCCGCAAAAGGTGGAAGTGCCGGATACAGTGGGCGCGGACGAGCGCATGGCGGCACTGCGGCTGCGGAGCGCGGGGTTGGAGGTGGGCGCGACGGCGCGCCTGCCTTTCACGGGAGCGGCCGAGGGAACGGTGCTGGCCCAGGACCCACCGGCGCACGCCCAAGGCATCGCGCAGCCCAGCATCAACCTGCTGGTGGCCGCTCCGGACGACACTGCGGCTGACGGCTTTGTGATGCCTGACCTGACCGGCCTGCCGGTGGTGAGCGCGCAGGCGGAGCTGACCAGGGTAGGCATCAAGTCCGTTGCGAAATTCGTGAATGTGCCGGTGGCGCCGATGGGCAGAGGGGATGCGGCGCCCACGCCGCCGGTGAGGCCTGGCGCGGTGCTGGCCGAACAGCCGCCTGCCGGCGCGCGCGTGGACAAGAGCGCACTGGTCATGCTGACGGCGGCAGAGTGAGCAAAACAGGGAATAGGGACCAGGGATCAGGGACGGTGTCGAGGCATTTGCGGGCTCCCAGCCTCAAAATCGGAGTTCTCCTCCGGCAAATTCAGGGCAGGCTCTGGGACGCCCGGCTTATACAGCACGGATGAAACCGTGCCCTTTTAAGGCCTCTCGACCTCTCTGCCTTTCAGGCAGTCCGCTCGACCAGGGCGATGAAAAAGCCATCAGTGTGGAAACTTCCGGGGAGCAGGCGCAGGCAGCCTTCAGTGGTGAGTGAGCCGCGCAGGCCTTCCGCGCCGGTGGGAGTAAGAATGCCCTCGCCGAGCAGGGCTTCAATGCGCGCGGCGAGCGAAATCAGGCGGGCATTCGGGTTTTCCGCCAGTACCTGAGCAATGGTCTGCTCATTTTCCTCCGGCTCCAGCGAGCAGGTGGAGTAGATCACGCAGCCGCCGGGGCGAACGGCGCGCAAGGCGGCCCGCAAAATGGCCCGCTGGCGTTCGGCCTGGCGAGTGAGGTCGCCGGGGCGCAAACGGTGGCGAATCTCCGGGTTGCGGCCCAGTGTGCCGGTGCCGCTGCAGGGCACGTCGGCCAGCGCCAGGTCAAAGGCTGCCTCATCCGTCAGCGCGGTGGCGTCACCTAGGCGGCATTCCACCCGCTCGCCGAGGCAGGCCAGCCGCTTCCGCAATTGCTCCAATCTGGGCGCGCTGGATTCAAAGGCGACGATGCGGGCTTCGGGGTTGCGCTCGGCCAGAATCAGCGTTTTCCCGCCGGGAGCCGCGCAGGCGTCGAGGACGTTTTTCACTTTTTGGCCGAAATTCTCGCCCTCCCAACCAGCCAACTCGGCCACCAGTTGCGAGCCCTCGTCCTGAAGCCGCACCCGGCCCTCGCGGAAGGCCTCGGTGGCGGTCACATCGCCGACGATGACGGTGCGGGCGGCGGTCAGCAGTTGGCCGGGTTCGAGTTGAATGCCGGCTGCGGAGAGTTCAGCCGCGACGGCCGGGCTGGCAAGGCGCACCGCGAGCACGGGCTGGCTCTGGCCGTGGCGGCAAATGGCCTGTGCCGCCTCCAATCCGTAGAAGTTGATCCAGCGCTCGACCATCCAGGCCGGGTGCGCCTGGGCGAGCGCCAAGTCTGCCGCAGTCTCCTCGGAAAAGTGGAATGGCGGAGCCGTGGCGAGCTTGCGCAGGACAGCATTGACCATGGCGGAGGCGAAGCGATGGCCGGCCTGCTTGGCCAGCTCGACGCTCTCGTCGATGGCGGCGCGGGCGGGAATACGGTCCAGGTGCAGAATCTGAAAGGCTCCCAGGCGCAAGGCAATCAGAATCTCAGGTTCGAGCCTGGCGTTGGGGTGGGCCAGCAGGGTTTGCAACTGGTGGTCGAGCCGGATCTGCCAGCGCAGCACGCCCAAAACCAGCGTCGTGGCCAGATTGCGATCGGGAGCCGAGAGCGCGTTGACGGCTTTGCCGCGCAACAGGTCGTCAGAGTGAGACTGGCCGCGCTCGACGGCCAATAGAACGTCGAAGGCGGCCTTGCGCGCCAGGGAAAGCTTTGCTGCCCGGTTCTTCGGCGCGACCTTCGCTGCTCCGGTCTTCTTCTGGGCGGTCACTGCGCCGCCGTCCCGAGTCGTGTGCCATCGGCGAGCGGCATTCCGCGCAAAAACTCGGCCGCCGCAAGGCGCTTCTTGCCTTCGAGTTGAACTTCGAGAAGTTCCAGCCAGGTGTTCTCTGCGCAGGCGATAAAAAGACGGTGGTTTTCAACGTAAATCTGGCCGGGAAGAGCTTTTCCGGCAGGGCCGGGCTCGCCATGGTTTGATGCGTGAGAGCCGGGCGCCTCCACGGCCTCCAGGCGGTGAACAATCAGCTTTTTGCCGTCGAGTGAGGTGAAGGCACCGGGCCAGGGCTGAAAGCCGCGCCAGCGATTCTTCAGCTCCGTGGCCGAGTATGTGGCAAAATCCATGCGGCCGTCTTCGCGGTGGAGCAGCGGGGCGAAGGTGGCTCCTTCGTGGCTCTGCGCCTCGGGTTTGATGCTCCCATCTGCCAGCCCGGCCAGCGTTTTGACCACCAGAGGCGCGCCGGCCCTGGCCAACTGGTCGAACAGATCGGCTGCGGTCTGTTGTGGCTCGATGGCGTGAGTCTGCTGGAGCAGAATGGGGCCGGTGTCGAGGCCCTCTTCAAGCAGCATGGTGGTGTTGCCAGTAAAAGCGTCGCCCATGGCCACCGCCCACTGAATCGGCGCCGCGCCGCGGTAGCGCGGCAGCAGGCTGGCGTGCAGATTGATGCAGCCCAGCCTCGGCAGCTCGAGCATCCAGGGCGGAATCAGGCGGCCGTAGGCCACCACGACGATAGCCTCGGGGGCAATTGCTTCCAGTTGCGCGCGAAACTCCGCATTATTGCGAATCTTTTCCGGCTGCACCACCGGCAAACTGGCGGCCAGCGCGGCCAGCTTGACGGGCGGAGCGGTGAGATGACCGCCGCGGCCCGCGGGCCGGTCAGGCTGCGAAACCACCAGAGCGATTTCGTGGCCCGCCCCGCGCAACGCTTGCAGCGTGGGCACGGCAAAACCTGGAGTGCCGCAGAAGACGAGTTTCATGGGGCTCCTCCGTTCTGCAAGCGAATCTACCACTCGCCCGCGCGCTGCATCTTGCGAATCTTGCGCTGGTTCAGGTCCCGCTTGAGCGCGCTCATGCGGAAGATGAAAACCATACCGTCCACATGGTCGATCTCATGCTGAAAGCAGCGAGCGAGCAGGTTGTCGCCGTCTGTCTCGAACCACTTGCCGTGCTCGTCCTGGGCGCGGACGCGCACCTTGGCCGCCCGCACCACCTTCTCCCGAATCTCGGGAAAACTCAGGCAGCCTTCTTCTTCGTAGGTCCGGCCCTCGCTCCATATAATCTCGGGGTTGATGAGCACCAGCCTGTCCTCAGGCACTTTGCCCATGCTCACGTCGATGGTGACGATGCGTTTGGAGACGCCCACCTGCGGCGCGGCCAGGCCCACACCCTGTTCGGCGTAGGTGGTCTCGAACATATCGGCAATCAGCTTGCTCAGATCATCGTCGAATTCGGTAACCGGTTCCGCGGGCCGCAAGAGCACCGGGGCGGGGTATTTCACAACCTTGAGAATCATTTGTGCCTGCTAATAACTTCGTATCTGTTCGATGTAACCGCGAAAATTCCGTTGCAATTCGAGGGCCGAGTCGCCGCCGAACTTTTCCTGCGCCAGCCGCGCAATGGTCAGCGCCACCATGGCCTCGGCCACCACGCCGGCGGCCGGCACCACGCACATATCCGAGCGTTCATAGCTCGCGCTGGTGGCCTCGCGCGTGTCGAAGCGCACCGATTCCAGCGGCTTGCGGAGGGTCGAGATGGGCTTC
>Ga0326727_10014043_pt1 | contig 17577 bp, 14 predicted proteins | sample MB2enrmetagenome_FD_207643 | JGI IMG/M metagenome (GOLD analysis project Ga0326727, IMG submission 207643) | Lab enriched peat soil microbial communities from McLean, Ithaca, NY, United States - MB29MY | ecosystem: Environmental > Terrestrial > Soil > Wetlands > Peat | place: USA: New York...
CCCGGGTTTCCCCACCCCCCCCGCCCCCCCCCCCCCCCCCCCGGCTCCCACGTCAAGGGCTCCGGCGGTGGGTGAACGGCGAGCGAATTAAGGCTGCTGTTGCTCGCCCTGCTGTTCTTGCTGTTCCTGTTGCTCTTGTTGCTGCTGCTGAGGGAGAACCGCCCCGATGTCCGCCGGACGTTCGGCGGTCTTGATCGAGACGAGCTTCTTGAGGCCGCCGCTCCAGACTTGGAGGTTGACGGTCTGGCCGGGCTTGGTGTTGCGGATCGCCTTGGTCAGGTCGTCGGCGGTGTTGACGTCCTTGCCGTCGATCTTCTGGATCACGTCGCCGGGCTGGAGGCCGGCCGAGTCGGCCGGTGAGCCGCTGACCACCTGCATCACAGCCACGCCGCTGCCCTGGTAGTTGAGCTGCACGCGGAGGTTGGGGCTGACCGTCGCCAGCGACGCGCCGATGTAGCCCATGTTGGTGCCCTGGTGGGTGCCCGGGTTCTTTTCGAGCAGGGCGACCTGTTCTTTGACCGTGTTGGCCGGGATCGCGAAGCCGATGCCCTGCGCGCCGGCCTGCGGGTTGGCGGTGGACTGGTTGACGCCGATCAACCGGCCCTCGACGTCGATGAGCGGGCCGCCCGAGTTACCGGGGTTGATCGGGGCCGAGGTTTGGAGCAGGCCCTTGAACTCTTGCGAGCCGCCGTTCTCGCCGCCGATCGTCTCGTCGCGGTTGAAGCCGGAGACGACGCCGACCGTGACGGTCTGCTTCAGTTCGAAGGGTTCGCCGATGGCGATCGCCCACTGGCCCGCCTGGAGCTTGTTGGAGTCGGCCACTTCGACCGGCGGCGGCATCTTGTTGTAGCCGTCGACCTTCACGAGGGCCAGGTCGGCGCCGATGTTGGCCGAGTAGACGTGGGCCGGAACGCGGTCGCCGTTTTGGAACAACACCTCGATCTTCGAGACGTTGCTGCCGTTGGGCGGGTGCACGACGTGGGCGTTGGTGACGATCAGTCCGTCGCGCGACCAGACGAAGCCCGAACCGGAAGCGCGGGCTTTGAAGCGCTGAACGTGGCCTCCGCCGATGCTCGGGCCGCCGAACATCTGCGAGAACGGATCGTTGGGCACGACCTGCTGTCCGTTGACCGTGACGTTGAGCGCCACGACCGACGGGGCGACCCGCTTGACCGCGCTGACGATGCGGTCTTGGTCGCTGCCGCCGCTGGACAGCGGCGCGGCGCTGAGGGCGGGAGGCGTATTGCCGGGGCCGGCGACGCCGCTGAAGTGCGTGCTGGCGAATAGCATCATGGCGAAGCTGCCGACGATCGCGCCGACGAGCGCGATCATGAGCGTGGAAAGCAAGCGAGATGTCTTCATTCCTGTTCCTGTCGGTCTCGGTTGGGGGGTGGGAGCGCCGCCGCCCCGGCGGCTCGGAGTGTGGGTTTCGCCGTCTTTACTGACGATTCGAGTCGGGGTCGCACCGTTAGACGCGGTTTTTCCCGTTTTCTAATCGGATCGGCGCGGCCAGTTCCCCGATTATACCCCGGAGCCGCGCTCGTCGGCCACGATCTCGCCGTCCTTCATGCGGATGATCCGCTTGGCGTGGCGCGCCACCTCGAGATCGTGGGTGACCATGATGATCGTGCGGCCGCCGGCGTTGACCCGGGCGAAGAGCGTCATGATCTCCTCGCTGGTCTGCGAGTCGAGGTTGCCGGTGGGCTCGTCGGCGAGGAGCACCGACGGGTCGTTGACCAGCGCCCGGGCGATCGCGACCCGTTGCTGCTGGCCGCCGGAAAGCTCGTTGGGCTTGTGTTCGGCGCGTTCGCCGAGGCCCACCTCGGTAAGCCGCCGCTCGGCCTCGGCCAAGCGCTTGGCGCCGGGCACGCCGGCATAGAAGAGCGGGAGTGCGACGTTTTTGAGGGCGCTGGTGCGCGCCAGCAAGTTGAAGCCCTGGAAGACGAAGCCCAACTTCTTGAGCCGGATGGCCGCCAGCGCGTTGTCGTCGAGCGTGCCGACGTCGATGCCGTCGAGCAAATAGGTTCCCGAGGTCGGGCGGTCGAGACAGCCGAGCAGATTCATGAGCGTCGACTTGCCCGAACCCGAGGGTCCCATGATGGCCACGTACTCGCCGCGCCCGATCGAAAACGACACGCCCCGCAGCGCTTGGACTTCCAGCGCGCCGCTGCTATAGGTCTTGGTCACGTCGCGACAGACGATCGTGCCTTGCGTCGTCCCGGCGAGGCTATTCATAGCGTAAGGCCTCGATCGGATCGAGTTGCGATGCCCGGAAGGCGGGATAGGTGCCGAACAGCAGCGTGACCAGCGTCGCGAAGCCGACCGCGATGGCCACCGATTGCAGCCAAGGGATCGGCGCGACGATGCCCGAGATCTTGATCAGCGCGAAGGTGTTGACCGCCCAGCCCGCGGTGAGTCCCAACGCCAGGCCGATGCCGCAGCCGATCAGCGAGAGCAGCAGCGCTTCGATGAAGAATTGCGCGAGGACTTGGAGGTTGGTGGCGCCGATCGCTTTGCGCACGCCGATCTCGCGCGTGCGTTCGGTGACCGACACCAGCATGATGTTCATGATGCCGATGCCCGCAACGACGAGCGAGATCGCGCCGATCAAGGCTACGATCAGCGTCAGCACGTTGAAGATGCCGTCGACCGCGGTCGAAAACGTCTTGCGGTCGAAGATCTGATAGTCGGCGCGGCCGCCCTTCAGCTTCTTGAAGTAGTCGAGCACCGCGGCCTCGGTCGTCGCCAATTGGGTGCCGTCGGCCACGATGAAGCGCGCCGCGAAGAGCGGGCGCGTGCGCAAATATTCGTGCTCGTAGGTCGTGTACGGGATCAACACGTCGCCGCCGAAGGTCACCGGGATGATGCCCTGCGTGGGCTTGCCCTGCACGCCGATCACCACGAAGCGCCGCTCGGCGACGCGAATGCTTTGGCCGACGGGATCGCCGCCCGCCGGATAGAGCCGATGGTAGGCGTTGTCGTTGATGACCGCGACGTGTTCGGCGCCGGCGACGTCGTCCTTGGAGATGTTACGCCCGTAGATTAACGGAACGGCGGCGAAGCTCACGTCGGAGTCGGCCGCGATCGACAGGCGCGCGTGGCTGTGTCCGGCCGAGATGCGGCGCTGCACGCCGCCGGCGGGAACCGCCGAGAGGATGTTCGGGACGGCCAGTTTCACGTTGTCGATGTCGCGGATCTTGATCGCCGACTTGGTGACGTCGGCTTGACGCGCGTTGGGGAAGAGGAAGAAGCTCTTGTCGTTGAGGCTGCTCAGGGCGCCCGAGACGGCGCCCGACATGCCGTGGCCGAGGATCTGGATCGCGATGACCGCAGCCACGCCGATGATCAAGCCGAGGATGGTGAGCAGCGAGCGCGTGCGGTTGCCGTAGAGCACCGCAAACGCTTCGCTGAAGAACTGGCCGGCGAGCGAGATCACGAGCGCAGCGCCTCGATCGGGTCGAGGCCGCCGGCGCGCACCGCCGGATAGGCGCCGAAGAAAACGCCGACGACCACCGAGAACCCGGTCGCCACCAACACGATCGGCAGCAACGGGACCGGCGCGGGTCCGACGAAGCTCGTGACCAGCCCCGAGGCCAGGAGCGTCGCGCCCAAACCGAGCGCCGTACCGATCGCGCCGCCCAGCAGCGAGAGGATCACCGCTTCGAAGAGACGATGTCGTTGCGGCTCCCGCCGATCGCCTTGCGGATGCCGATCTCGCGCGTGCGTTCGGCGACCGACACGAGCATGATGTTCATGATGCCGATGCCCGCGACCAGCAGCGCCACGCCGCCGATTGCGGTCAAGCCCAGCGACACGACCGCGATGATGCTCGTAAACGTATTGAGGAACGAGAGTACGTCCTGGAAATCGTACTCGGCGCGCGGGCCGTGCAGGTGGCGTAGCTCGCCGATCACCGCGCTCTTGACTTGGTCGACGCTCGCGCCCTTGCGCGCGTAGAAGTTCAACGCGTCGACCGGGCCCGGCGCCAGCTCGTGAAACGTCGTGTACGGAATCGTGACGAAGTCCGAGCCGCCCGCATTGTTGAAGATGCTGGCCTTGAGGTCGTCGAACACGCCGACCACGCGAAAGCGCACGCCGTCGATCGTGATCTGCGCGCCGAGCGCCGAGCCGTTCTCGCCGAAGAAGCGGCGCTCGATCGGCCGGCTCACGGTCGTCACGCGCGCCGCGGCGGCGACGTCGTCCTCGTTGATGCGCCGGCCCTCGCGCATCGTCAGCGTGTCGAGGACGATGCCGTTGTCGCTGGTCACCGCGCCGATGTAGTCGATGCCGTTGGCCTTGATGTGGTAGTTGCGCTGGTATTGCGGCGAGACGTACTGCACGACGTCGCCCGCCGCTTCGGCGACGCTGGCCGAGTCGCGAAACTGGATCGAGGCCGCGATGGGATCGTCTTGCTTGGGATCGACTTGGACGATGAAGCCCGGATCGCCGAAGGAGTTCAGCGACGCGGCGATGCCGTTGGACGCGGCGTTGCCGATGCCCAACACCGCGATCACCGAACTGGTCCCCACGATCATGCCCAGCATCGTCAAGAGCGAGCGCGTCCGGTTGCGCCAGATCGCGTCGAGCGCTTCGCCCGCGTAGGCGAAGAAGCGGGTCACTGCGCCGGCGCCACGGAGGGTCCGGGCGAAGGCGAGGGGGCCGCGGTCACGCGCGCGTCCGGAGCGAGCGCCTGGTTCTTGTCGGCGATGATCGCGTCGCCCGCGGCGATGCCCGAGACGACCACGGCCGTCGTGTCGTTTTGCGGGCCGAGCTTGACGTTGCTGCGCACCGCTTTGCCCGCTCGTTGCACGAAGACGTAGCTGACGTTCTTGTCGTCCTTGCGCAGCGCGTCGACCGGGACGGTCAGAACGTGGCGCTCTTCGCGGGTGACGATGTCGACGTCGACGCTCATCCCGTCGCGCAGGAAGGGCAACGTGGTGTCGAGCCTTATCGTGGTCAGCACCTGGCGCGAGGTGTTCGAGGGGTCGTCCGACTTCTGGGCCAGCGGCGAGATGGCCGCGACGCGTCCGGTCAGCGTCTTGCCGCCGAAGTCCTCGCCGCTGACGATCGCTTGCTGGCCCACGCGCACGCCGGCGATGTCTTGTTCGTCGACCTTGGTGCGCACGATGAACGTGTTGCCGTCGGACATCGTAAATAGCGTTTGACCCGCTTGGATCTGGTCGCCCGGCTGGAGCGGGCGGAGCGAGTCCCCGGTCTCCGTCGCGACGCTCTCGATCGTACCCGTGAACGGAGCGCGGATTTGCAGGCGCGAGACCTGCTCCCGATCGTAGGCGGCTTCGTCGGCGGCGCGCGCCGCATCTTCTTGGGCGGCGTCGACGTCGCCGCTCTTGTCGATCGAAGCCGTGGCGCGCGCCGAGGCCAGCGCCGCGAGCGCCTGGCGCAGCGCGTCGCGCGCGGCCTGCACGCGGTCGCGCAGCACCTGGCCGTTGCGCGCGAGTTGGCCCTCGAGGATCGAACGGTCGCGCTGGGCTTGCTGCAAGACGATCTGCGCCTGTTCGTAGGCGGCACGCGATTGCTGTAAGGCGTCGCTCGAGACGCCGCGTTCGGCGAAGAGCGCCTGGTTCGCGTCGTAGGTGCGCTTGGCTTCGCGCGCGTCGATCTCGGCCTTGTGCAAGGCCGCGTCGGCGGCCAGCCGCTGCTCTTCGGCGCTCTGTCCGCCGTAGCCGAGGCCCGACTGCGAACCCGAGACGAGATCTTGCTCGGCCTGATTCAACTGCGCGCGCGCCTGCACCACGTTGGCTTGCGCCTGGACGACGGTCGAACGGTTTTGCACGGGCAACGCGGCGTTGTTGGCCTGGAGGCTGCGCGCGTGGGCCGCCGCCGAGGCCGCGCCGGCCTCCGCGGTTTGCAGATTCGAGGTGAGTTGCGGATTCTCTATGGAGGCCAACAGTTGGCCTTCGACGACGTGGTCGCCGGCTTTGACGAATATCGTGCCGACGTTGCCGCCCACGAAGGCGGGCAACGAGACGAGCCGCGGCCGCTGAATGACGCCCGTCTCGGGAAGACGCGTGGTGAAGGTCGTGTAGCTCGTTTTCACGATGCGCACGGGCAGCGCGCTTCCGTTGCGGGCGCGCGAGGCGACGGCCCCGACGACGATCAGGACGACGATGCCTGCGATGACGATGAACGTGTTGCGGCGTCGGTTCACGAAGTTACGTCCTCACGTCGGCGGCGGCGGCGGGGTCGGTGGGCCCGAGGGACAGGCGCAGACGCACCACGGCTATCACGTAGTTGGCCCGCGCCGCGATCAGGTCGTTCTCCGCCGAGAGCGCGGTCTGTTCGATCTGCGTCGCGTCGTTGAACGAGATCACGCCGTTCTTGTATTGCAGTTGCGCGATGCGCGCCGACTCGCGGGCCAGCCGTTCGCTTTCCTTGGCGAGTTCGAGTTTCTCGGCGGTCGCGCGCGCGTCGCGCGCGGCCGAGCGCACGTCGGCCTCGACGGCGGCGAGCGCGTTGCGGTAGTTGGCCTCGGCCGAAGCGATCTGCGCGCGCGCGGCGCGGTGGTTGGCCGCGCGCGTGCCGTAATCGATGAAGGGCAACGTGAAGGTCGAGGTGATGCCGAACTGCCAGAAGCCCGGGCCGCCGCGCTGGACCGGCGGCGTGAGCACCGGGGGCGGAAAGTTCACCCCGGGAAAGAGTTGCTTCTCCAATTCGTAGTTGGCGATGGCCGCGGCGTTCTGCGCGTCGATCTCTTGTTGCGTCTGCACGTACGACGTCGGCGAGACTTGGCTGCCGAAGGCGCCGCTCAGTTGCACGGTGGGGCGCAGGTCGGCGTCGACGCTCGCGTCGCCCAAGCGCGCGGCCTCGAAGGCGGCCTTGGCCGAGGCGACGTCGGGCCGCGCGGCGGCAGCCGCCTGCGCGAGCGCGTCCACCGACTTGTCGGCGGGCAGCGGCGGTTCGGGAAGTTGCGTGGGCAGCGCGAAGGGCGTCTCCGGTGCGGCGCCGATTTGCACCGCCAGCGCTTCGCGCGCGTCGGCTTCGTCGGCCCGAGCCTGGACCAGCGTCGATTGGCTGCGGGTCACGGCTACCTGCGCGCGCAGCACGTCGACCCCGGCAACGCGCCCGACCTTTTCGCTCGCGATAGCCGACGCCAGCAACTGTTCTTGATAGCGCAGATCGTTTTCGGCGACGACCACCGCTTGGCGGCGCGCGGCCAGTCCGTAGAACGAAGTGGTGACGTCGAGCGTGGTCTGCTCCGACTGACGGCGCACGTCGTCGGCGGCGCCTTCGGCCGTGCGCTTCGCCTGTTGGGCCTGGACCTGCACCGTGCCGTTGTAGAGGTTGTAGGTCGAGGTGACCTGAGCGGTGTTCTGCGAGAAATTGCTCGTCGGCGAGATGCCGAATTCGGCGAAGCTGCCGTTGGCGTGAGCGGAGCGCGCGATTTGGTTCTGCAACTGTCCGTCGATGCTCGGGAACTCGCCCTGGCGCAGCTTGTCGTAATTGGCGACCTGCGAAGCCAAGGTGGCTTGACGCGCGAGCACGGCCGGCGCGTGGGCGAGCGCGAAGCGGACCGCGCCCACGCCGTCGAGCGGCGCCGCAACGTCGCCTTGCGCGCCGGCGGGCGCGGCGAAGCCGAGCGCCGCGAGCAGCGCGGCGGCTGGCGCGAGACGTGCCTTCATCGTGCGAACGCGCTCGGAATCGCCGCCGCGCCGATCAGGAACAACGCGGCGCCGCCCCAAGCGACGGCCGGGCTAACGCGCATCGTGACGCGCATGCCGAGCGCGAGCAGCACGAACGACCAAAGCGAGAAGATGTTGAACCCGGCCAAAAACGTGGCGAGCTTCACGGGCGCGCCCGGCGCGAGCCACGCGAAGCTGGGCATCAGCGAGATCAAGTCCAGGGTCACGTTGAAGGCGTCGCCGCCGCGCAACGCGGCCAGGACGCCGATGACGAAATAGTTGATGCCGAAGCTCAGAAACCCGACGTTGGCTGCGATCGCCAGGGACTTGCGAAAGCTACCGTCGCCGCGACCGATCGCGTTGAGCACGAGCAGCACGATTGCGGTCACCAGGAATGCCAGGGCCGCGATCACCGGATAGAAGGCCCACGTCCAATGCTGAACGGTCTTCGATATCGCGATCGTCTGCTGGATCTGCTCGGGCGTCATCGCGGCGATGCGCGGGTCGTGCGTCGCATTGCTCGACAGGGTCGCGACCGCGACGTGTTCGCCCGCGGGAATCTGCAACAGCGCCCCGGCCATGCCGAGAATGCAGGTGGCCAAGAAGGCCCAGCCCACGTACGGGCGCTCGCGCAATGTGGCGAAGGCCTCGCGCGGCGCGACGATCACATCCCAAAGTACGGCAAGACCGTTGCTCGAACGAGCGCCGGCATCGGAAGTCATACGTTGCTCTCCTCCGCTCCCCGGTACCCCGCAGCGGGGACTTCTGTTTCGCCGCGCCGCGCGGCGGTTCAGAACCCCGCGACCATCTGCAGTAGCGCGAAGGCCAGCCAGAGGGTGAAGGCGGCGATCAACGCCCAGAAGAGTTCGACCTTGCCGAGAGCGCGCAGGCCGAAGGCGAGCAGCAGGGTCGACCACAGCCCGAAGAGATCGAACGAGGCCAGGAACGTGACCGCCCGGTCGTTGTCGCGCGGTTCGAAGATCGCGAGGCTGTCGGGAAAGGCGCGGTTGAGCTGGGCGATGTTCGCGTAGGCATGCGGGTCGTGGAGCGCGATCACGCACGACGAGATGAAGAAGCCGACCGCCGCCGGCAGCGCGACGTTGGCCGCGAGGGCGAAGTACAGCCCGAAGGTCTTCGGGCCGCTGCCCGCCACGCCGGCCAGGATGACCGCGGTCCAGACCCAGAGCATCACTTGGCCGAGCGTCTGCCAGATGATCACGTCGGCGACCTCGTAGCCGGTCATCCGGCTGAGGTCGGCGGCCGAACTTGCGCCGCCGGGATTCGCGGCGGCCTGCACGCCGATCAAATGCTCCAGCGCCGGAGCGAGCAGCAACGACCCGGCCACGCCGAGGGCCGCCACCAGGATGAAGGCGGGCAGCCATTCCCGGGTCTGGCCGATCGTGGCGAAGGCCCGCTTGGGCGCGCTGAAGATGTCGAGCAGCAGGAGCAGGCCGCCGCGGAGCGGCGGCCTCGAGCCGGGCGCGGGGTCGTAGACGGGTTGGTTCACCGCCCCAAGGTTGGCGGAGCCGGGCCTCCCGGGCCTTCCAGCCGGAGCTCGAGCGCGCGGCTGACGCGCTCCAGATCGGCCTTGCGCAACTCGAGCAGACGCAGGCGCAGCAGGCCGGCCAGACGCCTGCGGGCGCGCAGCGAGTACAAGTCGACGCTTGCGGGGTACCCTTCGGGCGCGCCGGCGCGGGGCCGCTCGAGACGGCGCCGGACCGCGCGCGCCGGCCCGGCGGTCCGTCCCCCGCGCTCGCAGCGGACGGTAGAGGGGCTTTGCAGCGTCACGGCGGCGAACAGAAGTAGAGCTGACAACACTGGCATCTTTGCCTCCCAGCCTTCCATCCCGCCGGCGCTCCCTCGCGGCAACCCCCGGAAAGAACATTTCGTTTGAAGCAACCCAACGGCCGCGCGACAGCCGGCGACACCCTGGTAGTCCCTCCGCCTCCGTCCGAACCCTACCTGCGCATCGTGCCGCTCGGCGGCTGCGGCGAGATCGGCCGCAACATGACCCTCTTCGAAACGGCCCGCGACATCGTGGCCGTCGACTGCGGCCTCATGTTTCCCGACGACGAGATGTTCGGCGTCGACGTGGTGATCAACGACTTCAGTTACCTGCGCGAGCGGGCCGACCGTTTCCGCGGCGTTCTGGTGACCCACGGCCACGAGGACCACATCGGCGGGATTCCCTATCTGCTGCGCGAGTTCAAGGTGCCGGTCATCGGCACGGCGCTGTCGCTCGCGCTGATCAAGGCCAAGCTGCGCGACCACAAGCTGGGTGAGATCGAACTGCGCACGGTCGCGCCGGGCGACCGCGTGACTTTGGGTGGAATCGAAACCGAGTTCGTGCACATCAACCACAGCGTGGCCGGCGCGTGCGCGCTGGCGCTGCGCACGGAACTGGGCACGATCCTGCACACCGGCGACTTCAAGTTCGACCAAACGCCCGTCGACGGCAAGCCCGCCGACTTCGCTTCCCTGGCGCGCATCGGCGAGGAAGGCGTGCTGTGCATGCTTTCCGATTCGACCAACGCCGAGCGTCCCGGACACACGCCCTCGGAGCGCGTCGTCGGCGAAGCCTTCGCCAACGTCTTCGCGCGCGCGCCGGGGCGGATCATCGTCACCTCGTTCGCCTCCAACGTGCCGCGCATCCAGCAGGTCGTCGATCAGTGCGTGCGCTTCGACCGCAAGTTCGCGTTCCTCGGACGCTCGCTGCAGAACGTCGTGCACTATTCGAGCGAACTCGGCCACTTGGTCATTCCGCCCGAACGCGTGGTGCGCATCGAAGACGTCGACGAGTATCCGCCCGAGAAGATCGTGGTGATCACCACCGGTTCGCAGGGCGAGCCGATGTCGGCCCTGTCGCGCCTGTCGGTGCGCGAACACCCGCGCATGAAGATCGTGCGCGGCGATACGGTCGTCATCAGCGCGACCCCGATTCCGGGCAACGAGAAGAGCGTTTCGCGCACGATCAACAACCTCTACCGGTTGGGCGCGACGGTGGTCCACGGCACCGCCGCCGAGCGCGCGCACGTGTCGGGTCACGCCTCGCAAGAAGAGTTGCTGTTGATGCTCAACCTGATCCGGCCCGACTTCTTCATTCCGGTGCACGGCGAGTACCGGATGCTGGTGACCCACGCCCACTTGGCCCAGCGCACCGGGCTCGACCCGGCGGACTGCTTCGTGATCGAGAACGGCGACGTGGTCGAGTTCACCGCCGAAGGCGCGGAGAAGATCGGCAAGACCTACGGCGGCAACGTGATGGTCGACGGTTCGGGCGTCGGAGACGTGGGCGAGGCCGTGTTGCGCGACCGCAAGCACCTCTCCGCCGACGGCATCATGATGGTGGTCGTCACCGTCGACGCCGAGGAGTCGCGCGTCGTCGCCGGACCGGACCTGATCACCCGCGGCGTCTTCTATCTGCCGGAGTCGGAAGCGGTGATCGGAGCGCTCGAGCAGACGGTGACCGAGATCCTCAACGGCTGTTCGGCCGAGGGTATTCGCGACGTGGCGACCGTCAAGGAACACATCCGCCAAGGCCTCTCCAAGGCCATTTTCAACCGGACCAAGCGGCGGCCGATCGTGATCCCCGTCGTCATGGAGGTTTAATCCGCCGGGCGAACTTTCGGCAAGAAGGCTGAGTTCATCGTCCGTGGAGTTACGATTGACGTCGCTGCGCCGGTTCGCCATGGCGCCGCTAGCCGCTGCGTTGCTGTCGGCGAACGCCGGGTCCGCTGCGCCCGCCGGTTCCGCGCCCGCTTTCGCCGCGGGCGTACCGGTGGCGGTCGAGTTCGGCAAGCACGAAGGCGATTTATCGCAGTCTGAGGTCGAGTTCATCGCGCGCAACGTGCGCGTCGCGGCCCTCGAGCACTTCGGCGGTCCGCGCGGTCCCTACGCATACCAAGAGGACGGCGTTTACGCCAACGCGGCCCGCCTCAAGGCGGCCAACCCCGCCATCAAAGTGCTCGAGTACTGGGGCTTCTCCGGTTCGGGGCACATGAACTATCGGGCCTATACGGATCCGCGTTTCGTGGCGGCGGGCGAGAGTTGGTACGTCACCCGCGAGGGTCAGAAGCACCATCGTCTCGACATCACCAATCCGGTCGTGCGCGCCTGGTGGGCCGCGGCGGCGGCCAAGATGGTGGCGGCCGGCAAACTCGACGGGCTCTTCATCGACGGCGCGATGAACGTGCCGAACGACCCCTGGCACGACGCCAAGATCGAACTCTTCAAAACCCTGCGCGCCGACCTCGACGCGCTCGGTCAAGGCCACAAGCTCGTGGTGATCAACGGCAACGCGATGAACTTCTTCGGGTCGGGGCTCGCGCCGTACGTCGACGGCCTGATGATCGAGTGGTTCGACCTGGTTTACAAGGGCCAGCAACGCACGCCCGAACGCAACCTCGAATACCTGCGCGCCGCTTACGACATCGCGAGCCGGGGCAAGCAGGTTTGGCTCAAGGGCTGGCCCTACCCGCACAACTTCATCGACAAGGACTGGAATAAGGGCCGGACCTACGCGCAGAAGGTGGAGGACATGCGCGCGCCGCTGGCCTGGAACGTCGCGTCGTATCTGGTGTCGGCGGCGCCCGGCGCCTCGTATCTCTCGTATAGCTGGGGCTACGCCGTCGACTCGCTCGAGGTCGTGAAGAATCACGACGCCCCGGCGCAAGACTGGACGGTCGATCCGGCCTGGTACGCCGAGTTGAAGAACGACTACGGCGCGCCCATCGGCCCCATGCAGGTCGACGGTTTCGTGCTGACGCGACGCTATCCGGGCGGCGTCGCGCGAGTCGATCTCGCCGCGCACACCTGCACCCTGCCCGCGCCGCTCGCTTCGCGTTAGGCTCGCCGGAAAAAGGCAAAGGCCCGGCAGCGTTGCGCTGCCGGGCCTTCCTGCGGTTTTACGCCGTTTCGGTTAGCGGCGAATCGTACCGAGCCGGTGACGCTTGGCGAAATTGTATTTCGCGGCGCCCGACGGCGGAACGTACAGGGGGCAGAAATTGGGCGGCGGGCTGGTCTCGTACGTCCAGCAGACGTCGGTCGTGGTGACGTCGGTCTGTCCGTTCGTTCCGGCCAGCGTCGGAACGATCTTGGTGTTTGCCGGCGGCGCGGCTTCGAATGCCGGATAGTCGACTCCGACCAATTGGATCAAGATCGTGTCGCCGGCGTTGAAGGTCGTCGTCGCCGGGTCGCCCGGCCCGATGTTATCCGGGAAGGTGACCGAGGTGGCTCCGCCCGTCGCGACGGCGGTGTAGTAGCCGCCGATCGACTGATCGACCACGTTCACCAGCGTCTCCGTGACGCCGGCCGGCGGCGTGAAGGTCACCGTCGCGCCGCCGGTTCCATCCGGCGTGAAGGTCGGCACGACGGTCCACGCCGGCAGTCCGGCCGTGCTATTGAGCGTGGCCGAAACGACCGGACTCACGTACGTGCCGGCGTTCGAGGTTTGAATCGTCAGCTTCTCGGAGTACGTGCCCGCCACGGGAGTGGCCCAGAAGCTCGTGAAGCCCTCCGAATAACCGACGAACCCGGCGGGATACGAGCCGTCCTTGAAGTTGGGGAAGGCCGGCGGTCCGCCGATGAAGTTGTCGGCCGGGCACGCCGCGTTGCCCGCCTGGCAATTCGGGTCTTGGTCGTCGTAGAAGGGCAGCGTGTTGACGCCCGTCGCGAACGCGCCGGACGCGGTGCTGTTGTCGGGCTCGATGCCGTACGCGAAGATCCCGTTGGTGGTGGAGAAGGTCGTCGGCTTGGCGGTCTGCCCGGGTAGGACTTCGAGCGATCCCGAGATCGTGTTGGTGCCGGCGTCGTCGCCGGCTTGTGCGCTCGGCGGCACGACGAAGGCCGTGGGACCCGAGATGAACGGCGTGTCCAGACCCGTCGCCGACAGCCCGTTGGGCTGACGCCAGGTCGTGACCACGTTGAGGCCTTGCGTCCCGTCGGGGAAGGTCGCAACCCCGACCGCGAACGCCAGGCGATCGCTGCTCAGCGAGGCCGACGTGTAAGCCGGCGACAGCGCGGAGTTGCCCGACGTACATGCCGTCGCCAAGCCCAGGAGAGCGACCGACGCGATGAATTTACTGGATGTGCGCAATGGACGTCCCCTTACAGCGCGAGTTGGTAGTAGAGTCGGAACTCGATCGGCGTGTTCGAGGGGCTGAGCAGGTACGGATTGTATCCGAACCGGTTCGCTCCGTACGTCGACTGGCTTCCAATCTCCGGATAGTCGTAATACACCTGGCTAGAGCCCGTTTCCGGCCCGCCGATTCCCGTTGCGACCGGCTGCCAGCGGCCGTTGTACGACGGCGTGCCGTACAGCTGGTTGAACAGGTTGGTGACCAGCAATCCGAACGTGCTGTGGGAACCCGGCGGGCTGAACTCGATCGACACGTTGGTGTTGAGCTGCGCCGATGAGAGCATGCCGCCGGCGGACGCGCCTTCCGGCGTGCCGCGCGTGCCGTAGATGTTCGGGTGGATGACCGTGCCGGGGTTGACCGGGTCGAGGTAGCCGTAGGCATTGGTCGAGCCGTACACCGAGGTGTAGTTGGTGTTGGGGACGTTGACGGCCACGCCGTTGAGGACGAACGGCGTCAGCGTGCCGGCGCCGATCGGATAGCCGCGGTCGTAGCTGATGACCGGGTTGATGCGCCAGCCGCCGCGGGACTTGTACTGGAAGGCCAGCGTCGACTGGAACGGCGAGAGAAATCCGACGCGGTACAAGTTGCCCAGGATCAGCGACTGCGCCGGAATGCTCGGGAAGAAGTCCTCGTCGGGCGAGGTCGGGATGACGTTGGAAAACTCGTTGATGTACGTCGCCGAGAAAGAACCCGAGAAGCCGTACTTCGCTTCCTTCGTCAGGTAGAATTCGACGCCGGTCGTCTTGGAAACGCCGAGGTTGGTGACTTGCGACGGGCCGAAGATGTAGCCGCCGCTGGAGTCGACCTCGGGTTTGCCGGTGACCGGATTGATCAACGGCAGTTGCGCGTCGGCCACCTGGTTGTAGCCGCGGCGGTAGAACGGGGTCAGCTTAGCGCTGACGCCCTGGCCGAACTGGTGCGAGAACGAGACGTCGTAGTTGGTGAAGGTTTCCGGCAGCACCGGCTGCACCGGCACGCCCTCGATGAAGTTCTGATTGTCCCAACGCAACTGCTCCGCGTAGTTGTGGCACAGCGCGTTGTAGAAGATGCCGCACGTCACCGATTGGCCGCCGCTGAAGTAATTGTACGACGGGATGTTGGCGAAGGCGCTGTAGATGCCCGTCGGAATGACGTCGTCGATGTCGGCGATCGGCGCGAACTCGACCGAGCGCGCGAACGAGGCGCGGAACGCGTCGTTCTTGGTCACCTGGTACGAGAAGGCCAAACGCGGCTCGGGAACGACCGGGTGGGTCTTGGCCGTATCGAGCGTGGTATAGGGATACGGATCGCCGTTGGCGTCCTTGTGATACCCCGTCGGCGCGTACTGACATTCCGAGCCGATGTTGTACCAGCTCGTCGGATCGGTCGTGTTCTCGGTTCCGCTGGTCGGGTTGCAGCCGGTCAGCGGCGGCAGCGCGTAATTCGCGGTATCCACCCGGATGCCGGCGTTGATCTTCAGTTTGTCGCTCGGCGAGATCTGGTCGAGCGCGTAGAGCGACGCGTCGTGGCGCGTGGCGACGACCTGCTCGGCGTTGTAGGGAATGGGTCCCGGTCCGCTCGACGCCCAGTTGGGTCCGCCGGTGGCCGACCAATTCTTGAACAGGTACCCGCAGCCCGTGGGAACCCCGAAGGCGGCGAGCGGACAGTTCGGACTGTTCGGGCTGATGAACGCCGCCGCGTCGTAGCCGTCGCTGAAGAACGGTGTGGTCGCGAGCACGCCGTCGACCGGGTCGATCCAGTCGTAGGTCGGTTTGAGGAACTCGTACTTGGCGCCGAACTGCAGCAGGTTCTGCGTGTTCAACTGCTTGGTGGAGTCGAGCGCGAGGCCGGAACGCTGACCGCCCTGCTTGAGGTAGTAGCTGGCCTCGATCAGCGAACCTTCGTCGAACGGGTTGTCGAACGTGGTCACGGAGTTCGTGCGATACGCCTTGATCGTGACGTAGGTCGAAGCGTCGATGTTGTTGGCGTACTGGAACTTCATGACGTCGTTCGGCTGGAACGAGCTGTTGCCGCGGTCGAGCGGATCGCTGTAGCACGTATCGCCGTAGTTGGTGGGCACGTTGGCCGGGTTACAGTTCGGATCGGCGGTATTGAGCACGGGCGCCGGCTGACCGGGCAGCAGGTGCGTCAATTGCCCGACCTGCTGTGAGGTCAAGCCGAACGGCCCCGCGATGAGTCCGCCGGTGTACCCGGGAAGGAAGTTGGAATAGTACGGGTCGCCTTGGGTGTAGTTCATGCCCCCGAAGCCGCCGTAGTTTCCGTAGAAGTCGTTGCGCTGGTTCTCGTAAAAGAACTGGAGCGACTGCTGGTTGTCCTTGCCGAACTTGAAGACCGTGTTGTTCACGATGTCGCCCGACGCGAAGTAACGGCGGGGCGCGTAGAACACGCCGGTTCCCAGCGTCTTCGCGACGCTGCCGTACTCGCCGTACTGGCTGGTCGTGCGCGTGCCCAGGAACGTGATGTATTCCGACAGGCGGTTGTTGGGCGTCGCGAAGCCGTATTCGAGTCCGAGCTGGTGCGCGTACGGCTGCGTCAGCGCTTCGAGGTCGATGCTGCCGAAGGCCGGATTGGCGCCGCGCTTGGCGACGAGGTTGATCACGCCGGTGCCCGAGTTGCCGTTGGAGGCGTCGCCCGCGCCCGGGATCAGCTGCAACTGCGCGACGCCCGAGTTGAGCGCCAGCGAGTTGATGAACTGCGAGGTCAGGGCGTCGGTGTAGTCGATGCCCTCGAACTGGTAGCCTTCCTCGTTCTCGCGGCCGCCGCGCAGAACCGGATAGCCGCTGGAGTCTTTGGTGACGCCGGGCAGCGTGACCAGCAAGTTCGTTTCGCTCGTCGCGTCGGCTTTGCCGAGCTGCGTCGCGATCTGCTGCGAGGTAACGGTATAGGTGTCTTGGGTCTGCGTCGGCTGGTACGCGCCGCCCGGACTGCGCGCGGTGACGCTGCCGATGGTCTTGAGCGACTTTGCGAGCGGGACGCTCACCGTCGCCACCTGGTCGGCGAACACGTTGACCCCGGTGGTCGAACTGGGCTGATAGCCCGTGAGTTCGAACGACACGGTGTACGTGTCGGGCGTGACGCCGGTAAACGAAAAGAAACCCTTGGCGTCTGTCTTGGTCGAGTATTGTCCGGTCGGCGACACCGCCGAAACGCGGACGCCGGGGAGCGGAGCCTTGGTCGATGCGTCGGTAATCGTCCCCGTAATTTCTCCGGTCGTGCCCGCTAAAAGGGTCCCGACCGAATTGAAGAAGAGGGCGATTGCCAGCAGAGCGCCGACCAAAAGCCGGCGACCGAAGCCCCGCGGGTTGAAGCGTGAAACAACGTACACTCGAAACTCCTTCAGTGCGCGCTTCTTGGGAGAACCCTGGGATGAGCCGTCATATCCGTTAGCACTCGATTAAATCCTTTGCTGTCCGGCCTTTAGGCAGGCGCGCCGATGGTGACCGTAACGCTCGCCCTGGCCGCCGCCGCAGCTTACGGCAGTGCCGACTTTTTCGGCGGGCTGGCGAGCCGCCGGATGGCGGCCGCGGCGGTCGTCGCCCTCTCGCAGATCGCCGGGCTCCTGGTCCTGGCCGCCGCCTTCCCGCTGCTGCCCGGAGCGTTTTACGCCTCGGACCTCGGCTGGGGGCTGGCCGCCGGGCTCGGCGGGGCGGTAGGCATCGCCGCGCTCTACGCGGCCCTCGCCGCGGGACGCATGGGCTTGGTCTCGCCCGTCAGCGCCGTGGTCGGCGCGAGCGTCCCCGTCGTTTGGGGTCTGGTGGCCGGGGAGCGGCCCGGCGGCGCGGCGCTCTCGGGGATCGCCA